>ENA-OYYQ01000040-OYYQ01000040.1-human-gut-metagenome-genome-assembly--contig:-NODE-40-length-80261-cov-16.937311_pt1 | contig 80261 bp, 70 predicted proteins | sample MGYA00243252_ERZ653455 | MGnify/ENA primary metagenome ERZ653455 (study PRJEB26926, sample SAMN06164940) | human gut metagenome | biome: ENVO:00009003; feature: ENVO:2100002; material: ENVO:00002003...
GAGCCTTATCGTCGGCAGCGTCAGATGTGTATAAGAGACAGGGCATAGACCGCATTGGCAAAGCCAAGCTTCTGGTAGGCATCCGCAATGCTGTCCTCACGGCCCGCTTCACCCTCCACCCAGTAAAGCGCATCGCTCTGGTAGGTGCTGCCGCTTGCCGCCACAAGTCCCAGCGTTGCCAGTGCCAGCTTGTGGCTGTACTGCAGCGCCGTGTTCTCAAAAAAGGCATCTGTATAATAAAAATCGTGGGAGAGATCTGTTTCGCTGTGGTCGCTGCGGAAAGCAAAGGAGTAGTAATCCTCCGGCACCGCGCTGCCCACCACAGCCTGCGGCAGCAAAGCCTCTGCCGCCGCGTGCGGGGCCAGCACGCCTGCCACGGCAGCTGCTGCCGCCTTGCAAAAGGCACGTCGTTTTATGGTCTTCATCTTCCTGCTCCAATCAAGGCTTCTGCATAAAACCAGCCTGTTTTTCTAAGTATAGCGGATTTTGCACGCTGATACAATCGCTCTTTTTTAATAAAAAACAGCCCATGCTCCACACACAGACTGTTTTATGGTATAGTATAAAGGTGTCCGGCTCATCTCAGCTCGATCTGCCTGCAGTAGTCCACGATGTGGTGGAACATCTGTTCCACTGCCGGGGCCATTGCGGCGGGGCGCTGCACAGCCAGGCCCACCACACGGTCTTCCTCTGGCTCGATGGGATAGATCTTGATCGCGGCCTTGCAGTCGCGCAGCAGCATCTGCGGCATGATGGAAATGCCCAGACCTGCTTCCACCATGGCGATGTTGGACTGGTCGTCGATGACGTGGCAGCGGCGCTCGGTGCCGATCTTGTATTTCTTGAGGAACTGGCGCATCTCGGCGTCGGTGGCGTCGCACTGCACCACAAAGCTCTGGCCGTTCATCAGCGCCGGAGTCATCACGCCGTCCTGCGGCTCCGGCCAGTCCTGCGGCACGATGCACAGCAGCGGCTCCCGGAACAGCTCGGTGAGGTTGAATTCCTCCCGGCAGGTGGAGGACAGGAAGGCGATGTCCACCTGACCGGTGCGCAGCCATTCCTTGACATCATCGTAGGTACCCTGATATACTTCGATCTCGATCTGCGGATAATGCGCCGCAAAGCTTTTCAGCAGTCCGGGCAGCAGCGAGGCACACACCGAGTTGAATACCCCCAGCTTCACCTTGCCCTTTTCCAAGCCGTTCAGGCGGGCAATGCTCTGCTTCAGCGCCTCGTCACTGTTGAGCACATCGCGGATAGAAGGATACAGGGAAGCGCCGTAACTGGTCATGGATACGCCGTTTTTGCCGCGGTTGAACAGGGCAAAGCCCAGCTCCTCCTCCATTACGGCAATGGCGTGACTGATGGCCGAGGGGGTCAGGTGCAGCTGCTGTGCCGCCTTGTTAAAGCTGCCCTGCCGGGCCACGGCATCAAAAATTTCGTAGGAAAAAAGCGTCATGCCCAAAGCCTCCTTCCGTCTTTCCTGGTTCGGAGACGCCCGATTCTCTGTGAATCTTTTTCATCTTTCATTTGAGATAGTTCAATTATCTTCTTGATTGTACTATCCCGCGCCTTTTCTGTCAAGCATTTTGCCCCGATTTTTGCACGTTCTGTGCAGATTTTGCCGCGATTTTTGCAGGAAATGCCGCCTTTCCTCCGTTATAGTTCCTGTAACGATTTTTAACGACCTGAACGAGGTGTTTTTATGACCGCACTTTCCCCGCGCCGCACTTTCAGCGGCACTGCTCTTAAAACCATTGCCTGCACTACCATGCTGGTGGACCACATCGGCGCGTCCTGCATCGAGGCAGGCATCCTTACGCCCGGGCTGGACGCTGGCATCCTCTCGCAGGACACCCTTTCCGCCTACCCGCTGTACCGGCTGGACATGGTGTTGCGCTTCACCGGGCGGCTGGCCTTTCCCCTGTTCTGCTTTCTGCTGGTGGAGGGCTTTGTGCACACCCACAACGTCAAAGGCTACCTTGGGCGGCTGGTGCTGTTCGGCCTTCTGAGCGAGGTACCCTTTGACCTTGCGTTCTTCCGCACCCCCTTTGACCCCAGTGCACAGAACGTTTACTGGACGCTGGCGCTGGGCGTGCTGGCTATGGCAGGGCTCAAGCGCTTTGAAAAGGAAAACGGCCTGCCCGGCTGGCAGGGGCTTGTGTGGGCGGGCGGGTGCGCCGCGCTGGCGCTGGCTGCCCGCACCGACTACAACGCCAGCGGCGTGATCATCATCTGCGCGCTGTACCTCACCCGCACAAACCGCAAGTGGCAGTGCCTTGCGGGCGCGCTGCTGTTTATGTTCGAGCTCACCGCCCCGCTGGCCTTTGTGCTGGTCTGGTTCTACAACGGGCAGCGCGGTGCGTGCAGTCCATTGCAGAAAAAGGCCTTTTACTGGTTCTACCCGGTGCACCTGCTGGTGCTGGCAGGCATCACGAACCTGCTGCTGTAAAGCTTTTCCGGTTCAGCTGGCTCACCGCTGCAAGACAAGACGATTGGGAATGCCCTCCGCATTGCTCTGGGCATATTCAGCGGAAAGATTATTTATAATTTTAGGGTTCTGAAAAGCCCGCGGAGCTTGTCAGGGCAAAGCCCCTCCATCTGCTTGCGCAGACCGCTCTGCCGCTTAAAAGCCCCACTGGGGCTTTCATTGCTGCGCAAACGCGGGCTTTTCAGAACCCCTTTTTCACGAGTAAAAACGCTACAAAAAGGAAAATCCCCCGCAGTTTTCACGAAACTACGAGGGATTTTCTTGGCGGAGTAGGAGGGATTTGAACCCTCGCGCCGTTGTTTAGACGACCTACGCCCTTAGCAGGGGCGCCTCTTCGGCCTCTTGAGTACTACTCCAGAGCAAAGTGTGTTACACTTATTCAATAAAAAATGGCGGAGAGAGTGGGATTCGAACCCACGGTACGTTGCCGTACGGCAGTTTTCAAGACTGCTTCCTTAAACCACTCGGACATCTCTCCTTGTGGACACTCGCGTTACGCCGTGTCGAATGCCTATTTACTTTACCAGATTTGCGCCGTTCTGTCAAGCCCTTATGCAAATTTTTCTTTTTCCTGTACGATAGCTGCACAGCAGACGCATTTATCACAACCTTTATTCGAAGTTTTTTTGGATTTTCTCTTTACAGAAACACCCTTTTGTTGTATAATAAAACCAACATAAACCACCCATTGGGAAAAGGAGCATCATCATGTCGTTTTCAGAGCTATTGAAGCAGTGCCGCAAAAAGCAGGGCGTCAGCCAAGCGGAGCTTGCCTCCAGACTGGGGGTCACCCAGCAGGCTGTCGGCAAGTGGGAAAGCGGCAAGTCCTCCCCCGATCCCTCCACCGTGGCCCGCATTGCGGAACTGTTGAACACCACGGCGGACTATCTGCTGGGGCTGTACCGCCCGGTCAGCAACGTTTCTGCCCCCGAGGAGCGCTTTTTCGGCAGCTACACCGAGAGCCTGATCCCGGTCATCGGCACGGTGAAGGCCGGTTACGGCGCACTGGCCTTTGAAGAGGACTACGGGCAGGAGTACGCCCGCGTGAAGGACCCCTCCAACTATTTTTATCTGGTGGTGCGCGGCGACAGCATGGAGCCCCGCATTCAGGATGGCGACCTTGCGCTGGTGCACAAGCAGGACACGCTGGAAAACGGCGATCTGGGCGTGCTGATCTACGGCGACGAGGGCGAGGGCACCCTGAAGCGCTACATCCAGCGCGGCAACTGCGTGGTGCTGCAGCCCTTCAACCCCGCCTATCATGAAATGGTCATCAGGGGCGAGGACCTGAACCACCTGCACATTGCAGGCCGCGTGGTGGAAACCAAGGCCAAGTGGTAAGCCGGGCGATTTAAAATTTCGCTGCTGAAGGCTTCCCCTATCTTCATAAAGCCATCTGCTATTTTGCGCATGGCTTTATTTTTTGACCCTTTTTCCCGGTTTTATCCCCTATGGAGGTGCATTCTGCATGGAACAGACCCTGATGGACAAGCTTACCATTCTGGCGGACAGCGCCAAATATGACGTTGCCTGCACTTCCAGCGGGGCGTCCCGCACCGCGCGCCCGGGCACGGTGGGCAGCTGCTATGCCCCGGGCTGCTGCCACGCCTTTACCGCCGATGGCCGCTGCGTCAGCCTGCTCAAGGTGCTCATGACCAACTGTTGCTCCTTCGACTGCGGCTACTGCGTCAACCGCCGCTCCAACGATATCCCCCGCGCCACCTTTGCACCCCGGGAGCTGGCAGAGCTGACCATGGAGTTCTACCGCCGCAACTACATCGAGGGGCTGTTTTTGTCCAGTGCGGTGCTGGGCACCCCGGACTACACCACCGAGCGGATGCTGGCGGTGCTGCGGCTGCTGCGGGGCGAATACCGCTTTGGGGGCTATATCCACGCCAAGGCCATCCCGGGCACAAGCCCGGAGCTTTTGCAGCAGCTGGGGTATCTGGCCGACCGTCTGAGCGTGAACGTGGAGCTGCCCAGCGAGCGCAGCCTGAACCTGCTTGCCCCAGACAAGGGGCGGCACTCCATCTTTCGCCCCATGAAGCAGATCGCGGTATCCGGCGCTGCCAGCCGGGAGGAGCTTACTCTTTACCGCCACGCGCCCAAGTTTGCCCCCGCCGGGCAGAGCACCCAGATGATCGTAGGCGCTTCGCCGGAGACGGACTACCACATCTTAAAACTGACCGAGGGGATGTACCAGAAGTACGGGCTGAAACGGGTGTTCTACTCTGCTTACATCCCGGTAGCCGAGGACACCCGCCTGCCCGCACTGGACACAAAGCCGCCCCTTCTGCGGGAGCACCGGCTGTATCAGGCAGACTGGCTGCTGCGGTTCTACCAGTTCGAGGCAGACGAAATTTTAGATAAGGATAACCCCAACTTCAACCCCTATCTGGACCCTAAATGCAACTGGGCGGTGCAGCACTACGGGCTGTTCCCGGTGGATGTGAACCGCGCCCCCTTCGAGATGCTGCTGCGGGTGCCGGGCATCGGCCCCAAAAGCGCCCGGCGCATCTGGCGCGCCCGCAAGCAGGCGGCACTGGGGCTGGACGAGCTGAAACGCATGGGCGTGGTGCTCAAGCGGGCGCAGTACTTCATCACCTGCCGGGGCTTTTCCGGGGCGCACCCGGGGCGCGGCAGTGCCGGGCGGGAGCGCATTACCCAGGCGCTCATCGACCCCAACGTATTCAGCGGCAGCTGCGAGCAGCTGAGCCTGTTCAGCCCGCCCGCTGTGGACAACCTCATCGGGCAGGGCGTGCCGCCCCGGGCGGCTGTCCGCATGGTAAGGGAGGAGGCAGTGCAATGTCTTGCCAAGGCGCTGTAAGCCCCAAGGGGGCGCGCAAGCTGCACGATGCCGACGTGGTCTACCTGTACGACGGCAGCTTTGAGGGCTTTCTGTGCTGCGTGTACGAAAGCTTTGCCCAGCACGAACTTCCCTTCGCGGTGTGGACGCCCCAGCGGGAAACTGCCACCCTCTACCCGGTCAAGGACATTGCCACCGACCCCGCCGTTGCCCGGCGGGTGTTCGCCAGCTTTGGCAAAAAGCTGGGCGCAGAGACCGAGTACCTCGTCAGCCGGGATTTTCTCTCCGGGCAGGAGGACAAGGAGCTGCTTTTGCTCCGGTTTCTGCATCTGGCCTTTGCGCTGGGCCCGGGCACGGTCAAGCGGGAGGGACACCCGGTGGTCGCGCCCCTCTACGCCATGAAAAAAAGTCTGGACTGGGAGGTAGACAAGTTTCAGGGCTTTGTGCGTTTCGAGGAGCACGATGGGATGCTGGGCGCGGTCATCCACCCCAAAAATTATATCCTCCCCCTGCTGCGCCCGCACTTCTGCGGACGCTTTCCGGAGGAGGACTTCATGATCTACGATGCCGTCCATCAGGCAGTGCTGCTGCACGAGGGGCACAGCACCCGGCTGCTGGAGCTGGCAGCGCCCTTGGAGCTGCCGCCGCCCAGTGCGCGGGAGCAGCAGTTTCAGGCGCTGTGGACGCAGTTCTACAAAACGCTGGAAATCAAGGCGCGCCACAACGAAAAAGGCCGCATGACCCATTGCCCCAAGCGCTTCTGGGCGGATATGGTGGAGATGCAGGGGGAATTGTGAAACCCCTTCCGTCTGCTCACGCAATGCGAACTCCCCCAGTCTCGCTGCGCTCGACAGCCCCCTCGGAGATGGGGCCTTTGGCAAAACCGGAAACTTTGCCGTACTGCCAAAGGCTCCCTCCCAGAGGGAGCTGGCAAAACCGTCAGGTTTTGACTGAGGGAGTTCAGGCGACTGAAGGGGTCACTTCTTTTCCTGTGCTTCCAATGCGCTTTCCACGCCCTTAAGCAGATCCTCTGCCGGGATGCCGTACAGCCTTGCCAGTGCCATCAGGTTAGAGGTGTTCGGCTCCGAGGTGCCGTTCTCCCACTTGGACACCGCCTGACGACTTACGCCGATAGTCTCAGCCACAAACTCCTGCGTCATCTTGCAGCGGGTGCGGTTCTCCTTGAGCATTTCGGAAAGCGACTTGCGCACGATCTTGACTTCCTCCGTGAGTTTCGGCGGCTTTTCCAGATTGCGGGCAATGCGCCAGAGCAGGTAGAGTGCAGCCACGATGGCGACCGGGATCAGGATCCGGAACAGGATATTGGTATAGCGGTAGAACTTTTCCAGCAGCAAAACTCTGCGAAGCCAGGCATCCGCCTGTTCCTTGGTCGCTTCCTGCGTTTCTACTTCTATGACCTTAAGCAGGGCAACAGCAGTTCGGTTCAGCAGGTTCATCATAGCGGGTTCCTCCTTTGGCATTTTCCGGTTGGATTTTCTGTGGCACGATTTTAGCACAAAAGCCCGGTTGCGTCCACCAACCAGAGCGCAAACTCCGGTTGCGGCGCGTATTTTTAGCCTATTGGGGCAGATAATTCACAAAAACGTTGCATCTGCATCGTTGCAACGGGCAAAACCTATGGTATACTATAAGGGATATCCGGGCAGGCATTTCTGCCCACCAACACCCCCCGCTGCGGGGTCAACACAAAAGGAGTATTGTAGCGTTATGGTTCGCATTACTATGGAAGACGGCGGCATCATCGACATCGAGCTGAACGAGGAAGTTGCCCCCATCACCTGTGAGAATTTCAAAAAGCTGGTCAAGGAAGGCTTTTACAACGGCCTGACCTTCCACCGTGTCATCCCCGGCTTTATGATCCAGGGCGGCTGCCCGCTGGGCACCGGCACCGGCGGCCCGGGCTGGAACATCAAGGGCGAGTTTGCCGCTAACGGCGTGAACAACCCCCTCAAGCACACCCGCGGTGTGATCAGCATGGCCCGCAGCATGAACCCCAACAGCGCAGGCAGCCAGTTCTTCATCATGCATCAGGATGCACCTCATCTGGACGGTCAGTACGCTGCCTTCGGCAAGGTGGTTGCCGGCATGGACGTTGTGGATAAGATCGCTTCTGTCCGCACCGACTGGAACGACAAGCCCACCACCCCGGTCAAGATGAAGACCGTGGAGCTCATCGAGGGCTAACATAAGCTTTTTGCATTTCAGGATAGCGGAACACCACTGCGGGTGTTCCGCTATCCTTTTTATTTGTGAAAAGGGGACCCCGGAGCGTCCGCAGACGCTCCGGGGTCCCGAATAAAAAATCAAATTCCTTGGATCATGGCCAAAGCGCACGCGGCGGCCATTTCAAATCGTTTTCAGCAGCCTTCTTTTTCAGCCAGCTTGCGGCCCATGAGCACGCCCATGACCGAGGCCATCATCAGCCCGCGCGTCCAGCCGGAGGAATCACCCAGGCAGTGCAGACCCTGAATGTTGGTGTCAAGGTTCTCGTCCATCTTCACCTTGTTGGAGTAGAACTTCAGCTCCGGGCTGTACAGCAGGGTCTCATTAGCGGCAAAGCCGGGCACGACCATGTCCAGCATCTTGATGAACTCGATGATGTTGGTCATGGCGCGGTAGGGCATGGCGGCGGTGATATCACCGGCTACGGCGTCCTTCAACGTGGGCTTCACGTTGGACTGTGCCAGTTCCTTCTGCCAAGTGCGCTTGCCGTCCAGAATATCGCCGTAGCGCTGCACCATGATGTGGCCTGCGCCCAGCATATTGGTCAGCTCGCCCACCTTCTGGGCGTAGGCGATGGGCTGGTTGAAGGGCTCGGTAAAGTTGTGGGACACCAGAATGGCAAGGTTGGTGTTCGGACTCTTCTTTTCCTTGAAGCTGTGGCCGTTGACCACGGCAAGGTCGTTGTCGTAGTTTTCCTGCGCCACAAAACCGCCGGGATTCTGGCAGAAGGTGCGCACCTTGTTCTTCCACGGCTTCGGGTAGCCGATGAGCTTGGACTCATACAGCACCTTGTTCACCTTTTCCATCACCTCATTGCGGCACTCCACACGCACGCCGATGTCCACCGTGCCGGGCTTATGGGCAATGTGGTGCTCTGCGCAGAGCTTTTCCAGCCAGTCTGCGCCGCGGCGTCCGGTGCCGATGACCACCTCGTCCGCGTACACAGGCAGCAGGCTGTCGCCATCCTTCAGCAGCACGCCCTTGCAGCCTTCCTCTTCCAGAATGATGTTTTCGCACTCGGTATTGAAGCGCATCTCCACGCCGTTGTCCGCCAGATAGTTCTGGATGGCCAGATACAGCTCCTGTGCCTTTTCGGTGCCCAGATGGCGGATGGGGCAGTCCACCAGTTTCAGACCCGCATGGATGGCGTTTTTGCGGATCTCCTTGATGTCCTCACCGGTGTAGATGCCCTCCACATGGGGGTCTGCGCCGAACTCCAGATAGATCTTATCGGTGTAGTCGATGAGTTCCTGTGCAAACTCCTCCCCGATGAGGGTGGGCAGGTCGCCGCCCACCTCGTAGGAAAGGCTCAGCTTGCCGTCCGAGAACGCGCCCGCACCGGAAAAGCCGGTGGTGATGGCGCAGGTGGGGCGGCAGTTGACGCAGTGGCCTACCTCTGCCTTGGGGCAGTGGCGCTTTTCCACCGGCTTACCCTTTTCCACCAGCAGCATCTTCTTTTTGCTGCCGTGGCGCAGCAGCTCCACAGCGGTAAAGATGCCGGCAGGGCCCGCACCCACAATGATCAGATCGTACTTTTCCATGATTTTGTTCCTTTTTCCTTTTCTTGATAATTGGTGTAGAATCCTCTCAGTCAACGCCTAACGGCGTTGACTGAGAGGGTTTATTCCTTACTCCCGCTTCTCCTGCTCCACGGTGGCGCTCTCGTCCACATGGTCCAGTTCCACGGCGGTAGCCTCTGCATCGGTGCGGGTCACGTCCGGGGCGACAACGCCGTCGCCGTTCAGGTCCTCGCCGGTGATGGATTCCAGCACAGACTGGGTCTCCGGGTGCAGCTTGGCAAAGCGGCGCACCGCCAGCACGGTGTACAGAGCGCTGAGCAGGTTGATGGCGCCCTCCACGATCAGGATGACGCCGATGGCCATCACCAGTGTTTCCATGGCGCCGAAGGGGTTTGCGATCAGGATGATGCCCAGCACCACGCTGAGCACCGGCAGCAGCAGAAAGCCCTTCCAGCTGTCGTAGCCGCAGCGGCGCAGGTCCAAGGCGTTCTGCACCCGGCCAATGGCGTCAAAGATGACGAACAGGCCAAACACGATGGGCAGGATACTTACCACGATATCGCTGCGCAGCAGCAGAAAAACACCCAGTGCAAGGCAGATAAGGCCGGAGATCAGGGTAAGCTGGCTCTGGAACACCCCGCGCTCCACCACAAAGTAGCGGATCAGCTGCACCGCTGCGCAGGCCAGCACCACGCCGCCCAGCGCGTAGCAGACGATGTTCAGCGCCGTGCCGGGCTTCATGACCAGAAAAATGCCCAGCCCGACGTACAGCAGGCTCATGAGGATCAGATTCCACTTCAGCTTTTTTACCATAGAGATCACGTTCCTTTCGTTTGCAGGGCCGCTGCCCGCACCCGGGTCAGTGGTACAGGGGTGCGATGGTGGTCTTGTTGATACGGGCATAGAAGGCCAAGCTCATCAGGATGCTGACGACTTCCGCAATGAGGAAGGCCCACCAGACATTGTTGACACTGCCGGTCTGTGCCAGCAGCCACGCTGCCGGCAGCAGCACGAACAGCTGGCGGCAGACCGAAACGATGAGGCTGAAGACGCCGTTGCCCAGCGCCTGAAAGACCGAGCTGAGCACGATGCTGACGCCCGCCAGCAGGAAATGCAGGCAGATGATGCGCATGGCCGGGATGCCGATGGCCAGCATGGCGTCGCTGGCGGCAAAGATGCTCAGCACCTGCCGGGGTGCGAACTGGAAGATGCAGAAGCCTGCCAGCATGATGCCCTCGGCGTAGCACACCGCCAGCTTGATGGTCTTTTTCACACGGTTCGGTCTGCGGGCACCATAGTTGTAGCTGATGATGGGCACCATGCCGTTGTTCAGGCCAAAAATGGGCATGAACACGAAGCTTTGCAGCTTGAAGTAGACGCCGAACACCGCCACCGCTGTAGCGGAGAAGGCCATCAGGATCAGGTTCATGCCAAAGGTCATCAGGCTGCCCACGCACTGCATGGCGATGCTGGGCAGACCCACGGTGTAGATGCGGCCAATGGCCTTGGCGCTGGGACGGAAGCCTTTGAAGCTGATCTGGATATCCGGGTTTTTGCGGGTGTTGAAGTACAACGTCATGCCTGCACCGCAGAACTGGCCGATGACCGTAGCCACCGCTGCGCCGGTGGTGCCGGACAGCGCCTCGCCGCAGTAGCCGAAGATGAAGATGGGGTCCAGAATGATGTTCACCACAGCGCCCACCAGCTGGCTGATCATGCTCAGATAGGTGCGCCCGGTAGCCGCCAGCAGCTTTTCGCCCATGGTCTGCGTGAACAGACCCAGACTGAAGATGCAGCAAACCGACAGATACCGGATGCCCTGCTGCGCAATGACGGGGTCACTGGTCTGGGCGTAGAAGTAGGGCTTCATACAGGTAAGGCCGATGACAAAGAACACCGCAAAGCTGCACAGGGAAAGAAAGATGCCGTTTTCTGCGGTGATGTTGGCGCGGCTCTGGTTCTTTTCGCCAAGGCTCTTGCTCAGCAGGGCGTTCACGCCCACACCGGTGCCCACGCCCACGGCGATCATGACATTCTGCAATGAAAAGGCCAGCGATACGGCGGTAAGAGCGCTCTCGCTGACATGAGACACGAACACCGAGTCCACCACGTTGTACAGCGCCTGCACCAGCATGGAGATCATCATCGGGATGCTGAGTTTCAGCAAAAGGGGGTTGATCTCCATGGTGCCCATGATGTTTTCCCGCACCTCGGCGGGTGCGGTCTGCGATTGATTTGTTTTCACGATTTCTCCTTTTGAACACTTGGGATAGGGGATGCTGCGGCATGGATATCACTCTCAGTCAACGCCGCAGCCACTAAAGCCTTTCCCCCAAGGGGGGAAGCCTTCAGAAGGTATACGCTCTGTAAGAACTTCCCTTGCCGGAAACGTGGGCAGGGCGCAGAAGCGCCCTGCCCACGTTCTGTCGTTGTTTATTGGGTCTGGCTGGGGGTCACAGCGTCTTTTCCTTGGCGGCAGCTGCGTCTAAGATCATCTTCACGCAGGTCTCGCGGCCAAGGGCGGCGTTGATGGCCAGATCGTAGTTGTGGGCATCGCCCCAGCGGTTCTGGGTGTAGTAGTTGTAGTAGGCCGAGCGGTTGCGGTCGGTCTTTTCCACCTCGTCCTTGATGCCCTTTTCGTCCTTGGCCTTTACCAAGGGGTTGGTCTTGGCGTACTGCAAGCGCCACTCCTTGGGTGCATACACGAACACCCGCAGCACGTCCTTGCGCTCCCGCAGGACGTAGTCACCGCAGCGGCCAAGGATCACGCAGGGGCCTTCCTCGGCCAGCTGCTTGATGATACGGCTCTGCAGAATGAACACCTGATCGCCCAGCGGCAGCTCGTTGCCCATGGTGTACAGACTGTACAGCAGGCTGTGGGTGTGCCGTTTCTCGCTGGCGGCAACAGCCTCCTCCGACAAGCCGGAGTTCTTTGCTGCCATGGTGATCAGCTCCTTGTCGTAAAGCTTGATGCCCAGTGCCTTTGCCACGTCCTCTGCGATGTAGCGTCCGCCGGTGCAGTACTCACGGCCCAAAGTGATGATCGTCTTTGCCATAATGTGTTCCTCCTGTTTCATATATCGCCCTGAAAAAGCTTACGGCTGTGCCGGGGCGTCCCCGGTCTGGCCATTGGCTTTGGGTTCTGTGCTTGCAGGTACAGGCTTCGGCTTCGGCAGCCGTACCTCTGCTACCCGCATAGTGCCGGTCTGGTCCACTGCATACACGCTGCAGCGCCCGCCTGCGGCCAGCAGCTCCGGCGGGAACTGTATCCCGCCGTCCTCGGTGCGGGTACAGCGCAAAAAGGTGCGGTGAGCGGTGGTGGCGTGCGCCACGCCGTCGTGGGGCGCACAGGCGATCCAGCCGGAAAAATTCTCCGGCAGGTCTGCGGGCTCTCCCCGCCGCTCAAAGTAGTAAACGCCCGGCTGGGTGCCGGCGCGCAGCTCGCAGCGCAGCCGCCGGGGACGGTCGGCCTCAGTCTCCCGCTGCTTTGGCCGCAGGGCAATGGCCTTGCCGGTAAAGTAACGCATAAAATCCACCAGCGCCATGGTGCAGTTCACTGCGCCGTCGGTATCGGCGGTGGGGTCGTTCAGCAGCACAAAATCTGCCATCACGGCGTCATCGTGGCCAAAGCCGTGCAGCCCCATCCACAGCCGCACCGGGTCGCGCTGACCGCGCACCCGCCGCTCCACCTGCACCGCCACCGAGCAGCCGTCGTGGATCTGCTCCCGCAGGTCGGCAAGGTCCATCCATGCCTGCCAGCAGGGGTAGCCGCAGCAGCCTGCGGCGGCCGCCGCAAAGGCGGTGTTGCCGGTGCTGCGGGTGCTGCCGTCCTCCATGGCGTAGGCCACTTCTTCCGGCAGGATATCCTCGCCCCAGCGGTTCATCAGCGCCGCCATGACCAGCGGCAGATCCATCTCCCGCCCAAAGCTGGGGTCATGGGCGGAAAGGCAGTATTCCGGCAGATAGAGCCGCCGGTTCAGCGCATGGCCGTTGCGCTTTTCCCACGCAAGGGGACGCACCGCCGCCGCCAGCAGACGCACCGCCGGGGTAACTTTATCGTTGTTGGTGGAAAGGTTCACCTGCAATTGCACGCCGGTGCCGCCGCCCGGGGCGGCTACCGTGACGGTATCGCCCATCAAAAAGATCATGCCGTCCTCGCTCTGGCTGGACACGCTGCACCGGGGGTAATCCGGCGCCCACTTGCCAAAGCTCATCCAGCTTGTCCACGCCCCTGCTGCGTACACCCGGCAGCGCACCTCCACCATGGTGTCCCGGGGTGCATGGGCGTTCCAGCTGACGTTCAGGTTGCAGAACGCCGGCATGGCAAACTCCGGGGTGGTGTAGCTGCCGTACAAAAGGCTGCGTCCGGCCACGCTGTCCAGCACCAGTGCGCCGTTTTCCAGCGCAAGGTTGTCCAGCTGCCCGCGGGAAAAGGTTTCTGTCCCCTGCAGCACAAGATTATTCCGTTGTTCCATGGGACATCGCTCCTTTCCGCAGTTTTATCGCTTATTCCTCCGGGGTGTCGTCGTCGGCGTAGTCCTCCTTGAGGGCTGCTTCCAGCTCGGCATCCTTCAGCTTGCGGATGTTCTCCTCGATGTGGAACACCCGGTCAATATCGCCGTACACGATCTGGCAGGACACCTCGGTAACGAACCAGAAGCCGAAGATCAGCATCAGGAAAAGCCCCAGCGGCATACACAAGATCACCACGCCCCAGAACAGCACCTGCACGATGGCGGCAGCCAGTGCGTGGGGCAGAAAGGCGATCATGCAGTTGATGCTGTTTTTCAAGGTCAGGCTCAAGGGCTGGTCCAGCAGCACCACCTGCGGCCACATATAGGCAAACAGCATCTGGAACAGCACCAGATTGAGCACCGTGGCCACCCACAGCGGAACACCCACGTTGGTGCCGTGGTACAGCATATTGAAGCAGAAATAGACGAGGAAAATCTGCAGCGTGACCACCACGGTGTACAGCACACCGGGCACAAGGCTGGCCTTGAAATTGCGCTTGAAGGCCTTGCGGTAGGTCACCCACCAGTAGCCCGCCTCATCGCGCAGCGCGCGCAGGACGGTATCGTACATTCCGGCCAGTGCGGGCCCGGCCAGCAGACCGCCCACGGCGGCGCTGCCCAGCATCACCGGCAGACTGTTCTGCAAAAAGCCGATATACACCAGGCAGATAACCGGTGCAAACCCGATGCAGGTCAGCAGGTTTGCAAGGAACATGCCGTTCATATCACGGCCTACAAGCTCAAAAAAGCGGCCGATGCCGGTCTTGCGGGGGGCATCCTTTTCGACACCCTTACCGGCCTTGAAATCATTGGCAGAAGGAAAAAGACCCATAGTAACTGCGGTACCTCTCTTGTGTTTTTAACCGGCACCGCAGGCGTTTTGTCTGGAAAGTGCCATTGTGCTGGCTTTACAGATATAAATATACCTGTATTTTGTCAACTTTGCAAGATACAACCGGGGCTAATTGTAAAAAAATATTTATCTCTCCCTTTTTTACGCAAAATGTGCTACAATGACAATGGCATTTTTTGCAATAGGAGGAAACCATTATGAGCATTCTTCGCACCATTGCGATGTTTATTTATCTGTTCGGGTACATGATCCTGCATTACGGCATCCTGCGCCGCGCCGAGCGCGCCGCAGCCGCCGGAGATATCGCCACCGTGGAGCAGATCGTGAACCAGCATATCCCCCGCTGGAGCCGGGGCATCCTGAAGGTGACCGGTGTTTCCCTGTCGGTAGAAGGGCTGGAGAACATCCCCAAAGACCGCCCCTGCGTGTTTGTGGCGAACCACCGCAGCTACTACGACATTCCTTTGCTGCTGGCAGGGCTGGAAAAGCCCCACGGCATCCTTGCCAAGGAGGAGCTGGAAAAGATTCCCCTGCTCAACCGCTGGATGAAGCTGCTGGGCTGCGTGTTCGTGCAGCGTGATGATGTGCGCGCCTCGGTGCGGGCACTGAACGATGCCACCGCCATCGTGGAGGGCGGCTGCAGCTTCGTCATCTTCCCCGAGGGCACCCGCTACAAGGGTGAAGAGGGCGGCGCAGGCGAGTTCAAGGCCGGTGCTTTCCGCATTGCGGTCAAGACCGGTGCCCCGGTGGTGCCTGTGGCTGTGACCGGTGCCCGCGCCCTGTTCGAGACAAACGGCAACCGCTGCCGCCCGGGCAGTGTGCGCATCAAGATCATGTCGCCCATCCAGACCGCCGGCATGAGCAAGGCCGAGCAGAAACAGCTGCCCGACGCCGTGCGCCAAAGCATTCTGGCTGCCCTGAAGTAACAGCCTTTCCCGCCCGTTTCATCACACAGGAGAACTATTTTATGGCAAGCTACCGTTACGAACGCGACATTGACCCCAAGGACCTCAAGCCCCGCAAACAGCGGCAGTACAGCCGCAAGGAGCGCTGGGCAAACTGGTGGGACTACAACCTGAAATGGGTGCTCCTCTTCGGCATTGCGGGTGCGTTCGTGGCGTACTGCTTTATCGGGCAGTATTTCCTGACCACCCACCCGGATTACAACGTGGCGGTGGTAAGCCCCTACTACCTGCCCGAAGCCACCGTCACCGCCCTGCAAGAGCAGCTTGCCGCCTACGGCGAGGACTGCAACGGAGACGGCAAGGTGGTGGTGAAGATCAACCAGTACACCATGGCTTTCAACAGTGAGGACTCGGACGCTTATCTGGATATGGCAGGCACCACCAAGCTTTCCACCGATATCCAAAGCTCCCTCAGTTCCATCTTTATCCTGTATGACCCTGCAGGCTTCCAGCAGACCACCGGCACCCTGCGGTATCTGGACGGTCATCTGCCCAAGTCCGATGCCGACAGCGACTGGTGGAATATGGTCTACCGCTGGACGGACTGCCCGGTGCTGACCGGGATGGAGCTGGGCAGCTACACCTCGGACGCAGTGCAGAGCGCCAGCGGCGACAGCCAGCAGCTGCTGGCAGATTACTATATCGGCATCCGGGGCGCATGGCTGAAGGAATCCGCTTCCCTGCTGGAAAACAGCGAGCCCCTTTGGGCAAGCCTGACCGCCGGGGCTGTCTCCACCGCCGGGGAGGGACACTAAAGATGCGCTTCCGCATCAAAGCCGGCGGCCCCGCCGCACGGTTCACCTTTGACCGCACCCCAAAACCCCAGCCGCCCGCGCCGCCCAGTCCCCGCGCCGCAGACCTTGATAACCCCTATGGGCGCTATTACGGTAAAGCCCGCAGCTGGGAGGATATTTTGAAAAATAAAAACAGCGATTGAGAGGCTCTCCGGTCATCGCCGCAGGCGATGACCGGAGAGCCTCTGTTTTCTATTTTTGTCTTTTTACCCATGGCTGATTTGAAATTTTCTCCACCCTCAAATGGAGGGCGGTTTGTTGTTTCTCTGTCCCGGTTATGGTATACTTACTAGGTATCCCCGCAAAAACCGACCAAAAAGGATGTGACCCCCATGGACGCACTGGAACAAGCCCGTGCCGAGATCGACACGGTAGATGCGCAGCTGGCTGCGCTGTTCGAGCGCCGGATGGCTGCCGTTTTGCAGGTGGCCGAATATAAGCGGGCGCACGGCCTGCCCATCTACGATGCCGCCCGGGAGGCCGCCGTGCTGGAAAAGGCCGCAGCCCGCATTCAGCAGCCTGCGCTGCGCCCTTACTATAAAGACCACGTCCAGCACATGATGGATCTTGCCAAGCAGTACGAGGCTGCCGTGCTGGGGCAGAGCCGCGCTGCCTATCAGGGGGTGGAGGGGGCGTTTGCCCACATCGCCCTCAAGGCGCTGTTCCCCCACGCCGAGGCCGTGAGCTACTCCACATGGGACGAGGTATTCGAGGCCGTGGCCTCCGGCGAAGCCGCCCACGGCGTAGTGCCCTTTGAAAACAGCCACGCCGGGGATGTTTCTGCCGTGCTGGATCTGTGCTATAACCACCCGGAGCTGTGGGTGGTGGACGTGTACGACCTGCCCATCTCCCAGAACCTGCTGGTGCTGCCGGGCACCCAGCTTTCCCAGCTGCGCACGGTGTACAGCCACCAGCAGGCCATTGCCCAGAGCGAGACCTTTTTAAAGCAGTTCCGTCTGCCCGCCACCGCCATGGCAAACACCGCCATGGCTGCAAAGTTCGTGGCAGAAAGCGGCGACGCGACAAAGGCCGCCATTGCCAGCGCCGAGACTGCCGCCCTGTACGGGCTGGAAATTCTGGTACCCAACATCAACACCGACGGCGACAACACTACCCGGTTCATCGTGCTCAGCCGCGAAAAGCCCACGGCGGGCAACCGGTTCTCCCTGCTTTTCACGGTGGACAACAAGCCCGGCAAGCTGGCGGAGGTCATTCAGGTCATCGGTGCCAGCGGCTTCAATATGGAGTCCATCAAGAGCCGCCCCATGCCGCACGTCCCCTTTGAATATTATTTTTATGTAGAGCTGGTGGGCGATGCCGCCGCCGGCGAGACCGCCGCGCTGCTGCGCGAGCTTGACCGCACCTGCCGGACGGTGCGGCTGTTAGGAGTGTATACAAAATGAGTGATTTTATCGGAACCAAGCTGACCATGAATCTGGGCGAGCGCAGCTACGACATCATCGTCAAGCGCGGCTCGCTGGAAAACCTGTATCAGTTCGCCCGGCTGGACCGCCGGGTGGCGGTGGTCACCGACAGCGGTGTGCCTGCACAGTACGCCCAGATGGTAGCCGACCAGTGCAAGGATGCCACCATCATCACCGTGCCGCAGGGCGAAGCCAGCAAGAGCTTTAAAATTCTGGAGACCGTGCTGCGGCAGATGCTGGACTTCGGCATGGGCCGGGGCGACCTTGTGGTGGCCGTAGGCGGCGGCGTAGTGGGCGACCTTGCCGGGTTTGCCGCTTCCATCTATATGCGCGGCATCGACTTTATCAACTGCCCCACCACCACCCTTTCCATGATCGATTCCTCCATCGGCGGCAAGACCGCCGTGGATCTGGGCGACACCAAAAACATCGTGGGTGCCTTCTGGCAGCCAAAGCTGGTCATCGTGGACCCGGACACCCTGTCCACCCTGCCCCGCCGCCACTTCATCAACGGTCTGGCCGAGGCCGTCAAGGCCGGTCTGCTGGCCGACCCGGAGCTGTTCTCCATCTTTGAAAAAGAGGACGTGGATGACCGCATCGGCGACATCATCTGCCGCAGCCTGCGCTTTAAAAAGAGCATCGTGGAGCAGGACGAGACCGAGCAGGGTATGCGCAAGGCGCTGAACTTCGGCCATACCATCGGCCACGGCATCGAAGCCGTGAAGGGCATCAAGGGACGCCGCACCACCGGCCTGTTCCATGGCGAGTGCGTGGCGCTGGGCATGCTGCCCATGATCGAATCCAAGGCGCTGCAAAAGCGGGTGCGCGGCGTGTACCGCCGCTTAGGCCTGCCCACCCGCACCGCCTACGATAAGGAAAAGGTGCTGGCCGAGATGCTGCACGACAAAAAAGCGCAGGACGGGCAGATCACCATCATCAAGGTGCCCGGCCTTGGCTGCTGGCGCGCCGAGACCATCCCTGTGGAGGGGCTGCGCCCGCTGCTGGGCATGGAGGACTGACCCATGAAAAACACCTTTGGCAGCGACCTTTCGCTGACCATCTTCGGCGAGAGCCACGGCCGCGCCGTGGGTGCGGTGCTGGACGGCATGGCCGCCGGTGTGCCGGTGGACGAGAGCTTCCTCGCCGCCTGCATGGATAAGCGCCGCGCCCGGGGCGATGGCCTTTCCACCCCCCGGGTGGAGGCAGATGCGGTGCAGCTGCTGTCCGGTGTGGTGAACGGCCACACCACCGGCACCGCCATTGCCCTGATGATCGAAAACCAGAACACCCGCAGCGGCGACTACGCCAAGACCGCCGACCTTCTGCGCCCCGGCCACGCGGACTTTACCGCCTATGCCAAGTACCACGGCTTTCAGGATGCCCGGGGCGGCGGGCACTTTTCCGGCCGGGTGACTGCCGCCCTCGTGGCAGGCGGCAGCATCGTGCTTGCCGCATTGCAGCGGGCGGGTATTGATATCACCACCCACATCGCCCGGTGCGCGGGGCTCGCAGATACCCCCTTTGCGCTAGACGACCCCGCCGCCCTTGCGGCACAGGTGGAGACGCTTGCCAGTAAGACCGAGGGCTTTGCGGTGTTGGACGCCGCCGTGGAGGAGCCCATGAAAGCCGCCATCCGCGCCGCCGGTGCCGAGGGCGACAGCGTGGGCGGCGTGCTGGAAACAGCCATCCTCGGCCTGCCCGCCGGCATCGGCGAGCCTTACTTTGACAGCGTGGAGAGCGAGATCGCCCACCTTGCCTTTTCCATCCCGGCGGTCAAGGGCATCGAGTTCGGCACCGGCTTCGGCTTTGCCGGGCTGCGCGGCTCGGAAGCGAACGACGCCTTCCGCATGACGGCAGAGGGCGCGGTGGTCACCGCCACCAACCACAACGCGGGCATCAACGGCGGCATCGCCAACGGTATGCCGGTGGTGTTCCGCACCGCCGTCAAGCCCACCCCCAGCATCTATAAGCAGCAGGACACGGTGGACTACATCGCAAAAAAGGACGCACAACTGTCCATTCAGGGGCGGCACGACCCCTGCATCGTGCCCCGGGCCGCTATCGTGCAGACCTGCGCCGCCGCCCTTGCGGTGGGCGATCTGCTCACCGCCCGGTACGGTGCCCGGTGGATGACCGACCCCACCGGCTACCGGAAGGAGGATTGAGATGGAATACGGACTGATCGGCGGCAAGTTGGGACACTCCTACTCCAAGACCATCCATGAACTGCTCTGCGGGTACAGCTACGAGCTGTGCCCCCTGCCCACCGAGGCAGACGCCCGCGCCTTTTTGCAGCGGCGGCAGTTCAAGGCCATCAATGTGACCATTCCCTATAAAAAGCTGGTGATGGAGTACTGCTCCTTCATCGACCCCCGCGCCCGCGCCATCGGCGCGGTGAACACGGTGGTCAATAAAAACGGCCTGCTCTACGGCTACAACACCGATTATCTGGGCTTTGCCCACCTGTGCGAAGCCCACGGCGTGGAGCTTGCGGGCAAGACCGTGCTCATCTTGGGCACCGGCGGCACCCACAACACCACCCGCGCAGTGGCACTGGACAAGGGCGCTGCCAAGGTGCTGACGGTCAGCCGCACCCCCGACCCGGAAAAGGGCGAGCTGAGCTACGCCGAAGCCGTGCGCAGCGGCGCACAGGTGGTGTTCAACACCACCCCCGCCGGGATGTACCCCAATGTGGGCGTGTGCAGTCTGGACGTCGCCGCCATGCCCGGGCTGGAAGCCGTGGTGGACGTGGTCTATAACCCCAACAAGACCGAACTCATTCTCCGCGCCGAGGACGCCGGTGTGCCGGTGGCGGTAGGCGGACTGGAGATGCTGGTGGCACAGGCGGTGTATGCCGCCGAGTACTTCCTTGGCCGCAAGTTCGAGGACGCCCCGGGCGAGGTGCGGCGCATTACCGCCGCGCTGCGCCGCGAGACGCTGAACATCGCCCTTGTGGGAATGCCTTCCTGCGGCAAATCCACCCTTGGCCGCCTGCTGGCAAAGCAGCTGGGCAGACCCCTTGTGGATCTGGACGAGGAGATCGTCAAGGCAGACGGGCGCAGCATCCCGGATATCTTTGCCGCCGAGGGCGAAGAGGGCTTCCGCGCAAAGGAAGCCGCGCAGATCGCCCGTTTCGGCAAGGAAAAAGGGCTTGTGCTCTCCTGCGGCGGCGGCGCGGTGAAGCGGGCAGAGAATGTCCGCGCCCTGCGCCAGAACGGCGTGGTGCTGTTCATCGACCGGCCGGTGGAGGCACTGGCTGTGGGCGGCAACCGTCCGCTTTCTTCCAGCGCTGAGGCGCTGCGCACCATGGAGGCCCAGCGCCGCCCGCTGTACCTTGCCGCCGCAGATGCGGTGATTTCTAACACCGGCACGCTGGCCCAGACGCTGGCAGCTGCACAGGAGGCACTGGATGAAATTTTTGATTCTTAACGGGCCCAACATCAATCTGGCGCGCTGGTCTGAGCCCGGCGTGCCGGGCGAGGTGGACTACAACGGCCTGATGGACTATGTACAGGCGGGCTGCGACCAGCTTGGCATCGAGACAGACATCTGCCAGTCCAACCACGAGGGCGACCTCATCGACGAGATCCAGTCTGCCCCCGGGCGGGTAGACGGCATCGTGCTGAACCCCGGCGGCTACGCCCATTACAGTGTAGCCATTCTGGACGCGCTGCGGCTGTGCAGCGTGCCCGCCGTAGAGGTGATGCTGGACGCCCCGGACGAGCGCGAGCCCTTCCGCAAAACGGACGTGGTGTCCTTTGGCTGTCAGGGGCATTTTATCGGCGAAGGCCCGCAGGGCTACCTGCACGCCTGCATCTGGCTGGCGCAGCTGCTGCGCACCGACGGCTCCTCTAAGGCGCATATCGTGATGTAAAACAAACAGGAAAGGAACGACCTCCCATGATCATCTCCACCAAAAAAGGCGCTCCCAAAGAGGAGCTGGAAAAGATCGTTGACAAATTCGAAAAGCAGGGTCTGGACGTGACCCTGATCACCGGCAAGGACTACAACGTGTTCGGTCTGGTGGGCGACACCACCAAGATCGACGAGCGGGACGTGCTGGCAAACCCGTGGATCGACAACGTTACCCGCGTGTCCGCGCCCTATAAGCGCGCAAACCGCCTGTTCCACCCCGCAGACTCGGTCATCGACTGCGGTGGCGTGAAGATCGGCAGCAAGGAAAAGATCGCCGTCATGGCGGGCCCCTGCAGCATCGAAAACGCCGAGCAGGCACTGCGCATCGCGCAGGGGGTCAAGGCGGGCGGCGCGGCGCTGTTCCGCGGCGGCGCCTACAAGCCCCGCACCTCTCCCTATGCTTTTCAGGGTCTGGAGACCGAGGGCATCTTAGACATGGTAAAGGCTCGCGAAGCCACCGGCCTGCCCATCGTCTCCGAACTGATGAGCGAGGACCGTATCCCGGAGTTTGAGGAGTATGTGGACGTGGTGCAGATCGGCGCACGCAATATGCAGAACTTCCAGCTGCTCAAGGCCGTGGGCAAAATGCACAAGCCTGTGCTGCTCAAGCGCGGCCTGTGCAACACCATTGAGGAGTGGATCATGAGCGCCGAGTACATCATGGCCGGCGGCAACGAGCAGGTCATCTTCTGCGAGCGCGGCATCCGCACCTTTGAAAAGTACACCCGCAATACGCTGGATCTTTCCGCTGTGCCCATCATCCACGAAAAGACCCATCTGCCCATCGTGGTAGACCCCAGCCACGCCACCGGCAAGGCCAATCTGGTGGAGCCTATGATGATCGCCGCTGTGGCTGCCGGTGCGGACGGTCTGGAGGTAGAGGTGCACTACGACCCCCAGCATGCATGGAGCGACGGCGCACAGTGCCTGACCCCGGACGCCTTTGCACAGGCTATGGCAAAGTGCCGTCAGGTGGCTTGGGCCATCGGCCGGGAGATGTAAACCGTTTACCCCCTCAGGCGCTGGCGCGCCAGCTCCCCCAAGGGGACGCCTGAAGCGCTGCCCGGGGGAAATTGCAAAAGGATAACACCGCTATGCTTGTAACCATCAGACCTGCCCCCGGCGGCATCGGGGGCGTGATCGCTGCGCCGCCCAGCAAAAGCATGGCGCACCGCGCCGTGCTGTGCGCCGCGCTGGCTGTGGGGCGCTCTCACATCACCCATCTGGAATTCAGCAAGGACATCTCTGCCACCCTGTCCGCTGCCGCACAGCTGTGCGCCGCTGTGGGCACCGGCGCAGACGATGCCACTGTGCAGGGGCTTGGGCATTTCCTGCCCCTGACCGTCCCGGTGGACTGCTGCGAAAGCGGCAGCACCCTGCGGTTTTTGATCCCCATTGCCAGCCTGACCGGCCAGCCGGTCACCTTTACCGGGCGCGGACGGCTGATGGAGCGCCCGCAATGCGTATACGAAACGTTATATCGTGAGCAGAATCTACGGTTTGAGCAGTCCCTCTCCGGGCTGACCGTGGAGGGTGCACTGACCCCCGGGGACTACCGGCTGGCGGGCAACGTGTCCAGTCAGTTCATCAGCGGGCTGCTGTTCGCGCTGCCGCTGCTGCCCGGGGATAGCACCCTGCACCTTATTCCCCCGGTGGAGAGCCGCAGCTACATCGACATGACCCGCGCCGTACAGGCCGCCTTTGGGGTGCACAGCCGCTGGCTGGACGCAACCACCCTGCTGCTGCCGGGCGGGCAGCAGTACCACCCCTGCGACTACAACGTGGAGGGCGATTACAGTCAGGCTGCTTTCCCGGCGGTGCTGGGTGCGGTGTGCGGCGGGGTGACCATCACCGGCCTTGCGCCGGACACCTTGCAGGGCGATGCCGCTATTCTGGACATCCTGCGCCGGTGCGGCGCGGTGTTCACCCGCACGGGCGACAGCGTCACCTTTGCAAAAGCACCCCTGCACGGGGTGGATATCGACCTTGCGGACTGCCCCGACCTTGGCCCCGTGCTGATGGTGCTGGGTCTGCTGTGCGAGGGCACCACCGTCATCCGCAACGCCCAGCGGCTGCGCCTGAAGGAGAGCGACCGCATCGCGGCTATGGAAGCCGAGCTGCGCGCCTGCGGCGGCGTGCTGGAAAGCGACGGCGGCACCATCACGGTGCACGGCTGTGCTGAACGTCTGCACGCCCCCGCCGCCCCCCTGCACGGCCACAACGACCACCGGGTGGTCATGAGCCTTGCGGTGCTGGCTGCTGCCGCCGCACTGCCCCTGACCGTGGACGATGCCGAAGCCATCCAGAAGAGCTGGCCCGGCTTTTTTGCAGATGCAGCGCCGCTTGGCGTGGAGGTAGAAGATGCTTGATAAAACAAAACGTTATCTCGTAGTGGGTCTGGGTCTGCTGGGCGGCAAGTACGCGCTGGAGCTGACCCGCGCAGGCTTCCATGTGGACGGCATCAACCGCAGCGAGGGACACTTGCAGTACGCGCTGGAGCACGGCTATATCGCCGGCGGCAAGACCCATGATTTTGAGGATCTTGTCCGGCAGGCCGACCATATCATCTTTGGCCTGTACCCCACCGCGCTGCTGGACTGGTTTGGCACCTACGGCCATCTGCTCAAGCCCGGGTGCATCTTTACGGATGTTTCCGGCGTTAAGACCGGCCTTGTGGAGCCGGTGCAGGCGCTGTGCCCGGCGGGGGTGGAGTTCATCGCCAGCCACCCCATGGCAGGCCGCGAGACCTCCAGCGTGGAGCACGCCGCCGAGGTGAATTTTGCCCCGGCCAACTTCATTATCACCCCCACCGAAAAGAACACCCCGGCGGGCATCCAGTGGGCAAAGGAACTGGCCGAGGTGCTGGGCTTCAAGCATATCTGCACCCTGACCGTGCAGGAGCACGACCGGATGATTGGCTATGTCAGCCAGCTGTGCCACGCCATTGCCGTAAGCCTGATGTGCGCCAACGACAACTCCTCGCTGTGCGAATACACCGGCGACTCCTTCCGCGATCTGACCCGCATTGCACGCATCAACGACAAAATGTGGGCAGAGCTGTTTTTGTGGAACAAGCAGAACCTGATCAGCGAGATCGACCAGTTTGATTCTGCCCTGCAGGAGATGCGCGCCGCCCTTGTAGCGGACGACCGGGACAAGCTGGAACAGATGTTCCGCCTTTCCACCCAGCGCCGCGCCGCCTTTGACAAAAAGCTGCCGGAATAAACCGTGACGGAGGTATTGCCCCATGCCCAAGCAGGAAGGACAGAAATCCAAGCTGGTAACGCTGCTGCGCATCCTTGAGCAGCGCACCGACGAGAACCACCGCCTGAACGTGCCCCAGCTGGTGCAGCTGCTGGAAAATCAGGGCATTCTGGCCGAGCGCAAGAGCATTTACAGCGACATTGACACCCTGCGCAGTCTGGGCTACGACATCCAGCTGCAAAGGGGGCGCGGCGGCGGGTACTGGATGGCCAGCCGTGCATTCGAGCTTTCGGAGCTGAAGCTGCTGGTGGATGCGGTACAGTCCAGCAGTGTCATCTCGGCGCGCACCAGCAAGCGCATCATCCACAAGCTGGAAGCCCTCTGCTCCGACTACGAGGGCACCCAATTGCAGCGTCAGGTGTATGTGGACGGGCGCCCCAAGACCGACAGCCAGACCCTTTTGTACAGCATCGACGCGCTGCACACTGCCATCAACCGGGGGTGTCTGGTGCAGTTCCGCTACAAGGGCAGCAGCGCCGTGCGCACCGTAAGCCCGTGGCAGCTGGCATGGGAAAACGGCTGCTATTACCTGATCGCCTATCAGGACGAAAAAGCACCCCCGGTGCGCCACTACCGGGTGGACCGGATGGCCGGGGTGCTGGTGCTGGACGAGCCGCGCCGGGGCAAAGAGTTCTTCCGCACCTTCGATTTGCCCGCCTATCTGCGCAAGCACTTCAACATGTTCGGCGGCACCGAGTACCGGGTCACTCTGCGGTGTGCTGCCGACCTTGAGCCGGTCATGCGGGAGCGCTTTGGCCGGGAGCCGGTGTTCTGCCCGGAGGACGCAGAGCACTTCCACTTTGATGTGCCCATCTGCGTCAGCCAGCAGTTTTTCGGCTGGGTGTGCGGCTTTGGCGGCAAGGTAGAGGTCACCGCCCCCGCCGCCGTCCGCGCCCAGCTGCACGAGATGGTGCAGGGGCTTGCGGAGCAGCACGAATAAATAAAAAGGGTTCCGGAAACGCCTGCAGGCGTTTCTGGAACCCTTTTTCCTATCAATTTTTCCTTATTCCTCAAATTCCAGATCGCTGGGCTGGATGAGGTCAAGGGGAGCGGCGGGCTCGGCGATGAGGCGGCGGCTCTGGTTGAAGATGGCCTTTTCCAGCGTGTTGCGCGCCAGACGGCCGTTGCCGGCGGTGCGGCTGTCCAGCGCCTGACGGCGCTTATAGTAGCCCAGCAGCGGGAAGGTGCAGCCCTCGGCAAGGCGGTAGCCCTTGCCCTTTGCCAGCACGGCGGTGATGTCCAGCAGCTCATCTGCGGTGTAGTCCGGGAACTCGATCTTGTTGGGGAAGCGGCTGGCAAGGCCGCTGTTGGCGGTGAGGAATACCTCCATCTCCTTGGTGTAGCCTGCAAGGATGACCACCAGCTCGTCCCGGTGATCCTCCATGCCCTTTACAAGGGTGTCGATGGCTTCCAGCCCAAAGCTGTCCTGCTGGCCGCGGTACAGGCTGTACGCCTCGTCAATGAACAAAACGCCCCCCAGTGCACTCTCGATGACGCTGTTGGTCAGCGGGGCGGTGTGGCCGGTGTAGCGCCCCACAAGGTCGGCGCGGGTCACCTCCACCAGCTGCCCGCCCCCCAGCGCGCCGATGGCCTTGAGGTACTTTGCCACCAGCCGGGCAATGGTGGTCTTGCCGGTGCCGGGGTTGCCGGTAAAGATCATGTGCATGGACAGGCTTGCGGTCTTGAAGCCCGCCGCTGCGCGGCGCTGCTGCACCTGTAAATTGTCTGCCAAACCGAACACATACTCCTTGACCGGGGCAAGCCCCACCAGCGCATCCAGCTCGGCGCGGATCTGCTCCACCGCGCCGGTGTAGGCCGCCGGAAGCAGGCCGAACAGGTCTGCCGGGGCGGCACCGTTCAGCGCAAATTGCAGCCCTTCGGGCGCGGCGGTCAGCGCCACCGTGCCGGACAGCTTTGTGTCGGTCTGTAAGCAGTACTCGCTCAGGGCGCGGAAGATCCGCTCGCAGCAGTCTGCCAGCCCCTCTGCGCCCTTTTCCTTGGAGCACTGCGCCGCCACATAGTCCCGCACGTCTGCCCCGGCGGCGAGGGTCAGCCCCAGACGGCTGTGCACCCGCTGCGCCAGCGCGTTCAGCTGCTGCGCCGCCAGCGCAGCCAATGCTTCCGGGGTGAAGGGGGCGGTCTGGCACACATCCCCTACCGCCGCCACAAAGGACGCGCCGAATTTATCCGCCAGCGCCTCCCGTCCCTTGCGGGAGAAGAAGATCAGGTACTTGCCGCAGGGGTCGATGCGGCTCACTGCGCCGGGGGCAAGCGCTGTACCAGCTTCCACCAAAATGCCCTCTTTGTTCACCAGATACCGGCTGGACAAAGGCGCACTGCCCTTGACCGCAAGGTCGGAGAGGATGCGCAAAAAGCCGGGGTGGCAGCTCTCGTAGTGCTCGAACACCACGATCTCGCCCGGGGCGTGCAGGGCAGCGTAAAGGTCCTGCAAAAACAGCTTTTCCGCGCCGGGGTCGGGGTAGAGTGCCAAGTCCATCACCGCCATCCGGTCGCTCTGCAAAAGCCCCCGCGCCGCCATGATGCGGGCGGTCTCGGCCAGTGCAAAATGCCGTCCTGTGCCCGGAGCGCCCCACAGCAGGATCACATTGCGGGCGGCTGCGCCCTCGGTGCCCAGCACAAAGGGGCGGCGCATGGCCCGCACCACACTGTCTACAAAGGCATCCTGCCCGAGGACGGTTTTTTTTACCTCGGCGGCAAGGCCTTCAAAACTGCCCAGCTGCTCCGGTTTTGTGTCTGCTGTGCCCTTAGCCAGCAGGCCGTCCGCTTCCATGTCCCGCAGCATCTGGCGGCTGTCCTCCAGCGCCGTCTGCACCCCAGCATCCTGCGCTTTCAGCCGGGCGTTCTGCTGCTTCAGCAATTCGTCCAGCTGCTTTTGCTGCTCCAGCAGCGCCGCGTTCAGATCCGGCAGGCCGCTGCCCGCCGGTTTTTCGGGCTGCGGCTTTTCCGGCTGCGGCTGTGCGCCGCCGAACTTCAGTTTGCCGCCCGCGCCGAACACGCCGTTCATCAAGCTTTCCCAATCATCGGTATATGCCATGGTGCTGCCCTCCATCGGTGTTTTTCTTCCAGTATAGTGAACTGCGCGGCATTTTGCAAGCACAAAAAAGCTCCCCCTTTCGGGGGAGCTGATATCCGCGTCTATGCGGGGATCATGCTGTTTTCTCAGCCCTTGCAGCCCTGCTCTTCCCAGTCGCCGAAATCGTTGGCATCGGCGATCTTGGTGACGTCGATCTTGCCGTTCTCATCCTTGGGGGCAACGGCGGGGCCGGCCTCTACGGGGTTGGCGTTCGGGGTTTCGGGGTCGTACACCGGGCGCTCTTCGGCAGTCTCCGGCTGGGTCTGGGGTGCGTTCTCAGCAGGGGCGGGAGCCTCCGGTGCGGCTTCCTCCGCAGCTTCTGCGGCGGCATCGGCAGCCTTTGCTTCTTCCTTGGCCTCGGCCTCTTCGTAGGCTTCGGCGGTCTTTTCGGCCTCCTCGGCGTCCTTTTCGGCTTCCTCCGGGAATTCGACCTCCTCCACATGGAGCGGGTCTTTCTGATTCAGGATCTTGTCCAGCACCACGATGGCAGCGCCGGTGACAGCCACGGCAGCAGCCGTGCCAAGAATACGGAACAGAGTTTTCATACCAGAACCTCCTTGTAATACAGAAACGTTAAGAGAACGTTACGACCTCTTCCAGGGGCTTTTCGGCAGGCTCTACCGACACGGCGGTCAGCACCGGGCCCTTGCCCCGGTAGATGTTGTGGAACTTGTAGCCCACCTTGGCGGTCACCCTCACCCAAGCGCGCTGTTCCAGCGCCTTGTAGCCATCGTAGCTGCAGGGGAAGCCCACAAACTGGATGTCCTGCACGCAGCAGGTCATGGCAAAGCGGCCGGGCACAAAGCTGTTTTTGCCAGCACGGTTGGTCTGGCAGACCTGTGCCAGAAAGCGCACCGTCTTGCCGGTGTACTTCTGGGGCTCGTCCTGACAGTCCATGTACCAGATGCCGAAATCGTCATCCGGGATGTCGATGGGGTCGGCGTTGATATCAAAGGGCAGCGGGTCGGGGATATCATCGTAGGCTACGCTGCCGTCCTTGAACTCGTAGGCGATATCGCACTTACGGGAGGCCTGCCGCACCAGCTTGTGCAGCTCCTGCCGGGCGTCATCGTTGTTCACGGCTTCGGCGCGGTTGAACACGATCAGCTCGCTGCGGGCGATCTTGTCCAGCATCAGGCTGCGCATGGAGTTGTCGCGGGCGTAGGTCAGAGCGGTGGTGCCGTCGGCAGTGGCGATGCACTGGTACACCAGCCAGTTCTCGGGCAGGGCATCCGCTAAATCCTGCAGCAGCCACATGCCGTTGTACTCGATGACCACGCGGCCTGCGTCCGCTTCCTTGCCCAGCTTTGCAAGGTTCTGGGGGTTCAGTTCAGACTTATCCTCCAGCACCTTCACGGTCACGCCGGGGAAGGCGAACTTTTTCTCGTTGTACTCCTCTTCGCCCTCCTCGCAGATCAGCAGCAGGGTCTTGTCGCCGGAGTCGAAATTGGGGTCTTCAAAGGTCTCCTGAATAAACTTGGTCTTGCCGCTTTCCAGAAAGCCCACAAACAGGTAGACCGGGATCTCTTTTGCCATAATAAATGGTTGCTCCTTCTCTCAATAATGGGGTTCTCAGCAGCCGAACAGCTGGGCGATGGCGGTCTCGTTCAGCTTGGAGCCGATGACCACCAGCTTGCCGCCCACGTCTGCGCTGCGGCTGCGCACTTCCCACTCGCCGGGCACATAGTCGAACTCCAGCCAGCCGTCTGCGCCGCCGTCCACGATGCCCTTGCTGCGCAGGATCATGCCGTAATTGCCGGTATCCAGCTCGGTGAGGGCGTGCTCCACCTCGGCCTTGGTGAACTTGCGGGCAGTCTCCACGCCCCAGCTGGTGAACACTTCATCGGCGTGGTGGTCGTGATGATGATGACCGCAGCAGCAATGACCGTCATGGTCGTGGTGATGCTCGTGCTCCTCGTGCTCCTCGTGGTCATGCTCGTCATGGTCATGGTGATGCTCATGCTCATGCTCGTGCTCGTCATCATCCTCGTCATGGTCATGATCGTGGTGGTGTCCGCAGCAGCAATGGTCATCATGATCGTGCTCGTCGTGGTCGTGGTGATGATGCTCGTGCTCATCCTCGTCGTCATCATCGTCATCATGGTCATGATGATGGCCGCAGCTGCACACACCGTTCTCATCGTCGTGATGATGGTGATGCTCGTGCTCTTCTTCCTCGTCCTCGTGGGCGTGCTCCTCGTTTGCCTTGGCAGCCATGGCGATCAGCTCGGCCTTGAAGTCGTCCTTGGTGGACATGGCCTTCAGGATCTGCTCACCGGTCAGGTGATCCCATGCGGTGGTCACGATGGTGGCAGTGGGGTTCTTTTCCCGCAGCATTGCCACGGCGGCGGCGATCTTTTCCTCGCTGGCGGTCTGGGTGCGGCTGAGCAGGATGCAGCTTGCGTGGCTGATCTGGTCATCGTAGAACTCGCCGAAGTTCTTCATATACATCTTGACCTTGTTCACATCGGCCACGGTGACAAAGCTGTTCAGCTGCACGTCCAGATGCTCGGCCACGCCCTCCACGGCGCGGGTCACATCGCTCAGCTTGCCCACGCCGGACGGCTCAATGACAATGCGGTCGGGGTGGTACTGCTCCACCACCTGCTGCAGCGCGGTGCGGAAATCGCCCACCAGAGAGCAGCAGATGCAGCCTGCGTTCAGCTCGTTGATCTGGATGCCGCTTTCCTTCAGGAAACCGCCGTCAATGCCGATCTCGCCGAACTCGTTCTCGATCAGCACCACCTGCTGGCCTGCAAAGGCCTCGGTGATCAGCTTTTTGATCAAAGTAGTTTTGCCGGCGCCAAGGAAGCCGGAGAAGATATCGATTTTAGTCATGTTCCAAATGCCTCTTTCTTTTTATCGCAATATTCGCAATTGTTAGCGCAAAGGGTCGCAGAGTGCTGACCCAAAAATACTACACCTCTATTATAACAAGGCTGTCAATGGAAAACCGGCCTTTTTCAAGAAAAAATTGTAACTTTTTTTGCAAATTGACGGCGTTTTGGGGGGAGTTTTGCCCCCGCATTGCATTCTTTCCCGCAGAATGATACAATAGCAGCAGCAAACCATCGCCGCCGGACGTTTTTCCGGCAAATGACAGAAAGAGGGCTTTTGTTATGAGTATGAACACAGTTCCCGAGCGTCTGGCCGCGCTGCGTGCCGCTATGAAGGCAAACGGCGTGGACGTCTATCTGATCCCGGTGGGCGATCCGCATTCCAGCGAGTATCTGCCCGACCACTACACCTCCCTGACCTACTTCTCCGGCTTCCACGGCGAAAACTCCAACTTTGTGGTCACCATGACCGAGAGCGCCGTCTGGGCAGACGGCCGGTACTTTGTGCAGGCAGAGAAAGAGATCGCCGGCACCGAGATCCAGCTGATGCGCATGGGCGAGCCGGGCGTGCCCACCGCCGAGGAATACTGCGGCAAGGTGCTGCCCGAGGGCGGCACGCTGGGTCTGTGCGGTCTGACCGCCAACTGTGCACTGGTCAACAACCTGAAAAAAGAGCTGGAGCCCAAGCACGGCAGCATCAAAACCCTGTTCTTGGAGGACGAGCTGTGGGTGGAGGGCCGCCCTGCCCGCCCGGCTACCCCGGCATGGATCCTGCCCAAGGAGTACGCTGGCTTCTCCCCGGCGGAAAAGCTGGAGCAGCTGCGCGGCAAGCTGAAGGAGCAGGGCTGCACCGCCCAGCTGGTAGGCAAGCTGGATAATCTGGCTTGGCTTTTGAACCTGCGCGCCATGGATATCGAGTGCACCCCCTACGCCATGGCCTACTGCTATGTTACCCCGAATCGCGCCGTGCTGTTCATCGATCAGGCGCGGGTCACCCCGGAGGCTAAGGCAGAGCTGGAAGCCAACGGCGTAACGCTGGCCGACTACGACAGCATTCTGGACGGGATGGCCGCCGAGACCGAGCCGCAGACTGTTCTGGCCGAGAGCGCCACCGTGAACTACGCCGTGTATCAGGTGCTGGAAAACAACCCCGCCCTGACCGTGAAGGACGCCGCCGACCCGTTGCTTGCCATGAAGGGCGTGAAGAACGAGGTGGAGCTGGCACACCTGCGCGAGTCCCATCTGCGGGACGCCGTGGCTATGGTGCGGTTCCAGATCGAACTGGAGAACCGTCTGGCTTCCGGCGAACAGCTGACCGAGCTGACCGTGGACGAGATCCTGCACAAGTACCGCAGCGCAGACGATAAGTTCCTTGTGGAAAGCTTTGGCACCATTGCAGCCTACGGCGGCAACGCAGCCATGATGCACTACCACGCCACCCCGGAGGATCACGCCGTTCTGCAGCGCAAGGGCTTTTTGCTGGTGGACAGCGGCGCTACCTATCTGGACGGCACCACTGACATCACCCGCACCTACCCGCTGGGCGAACTGACCGAGGACGAGCGGCTGTTCTATACCTGGACGCTGCAGTGCCACATCGACATTGCCAAGGCTGTCTGGCTGGATTACTGCGACTGCCATATGCTGGACACCATCGCCCGCGAGCCGCTGTGGCGCCACCTCATCAACTACCGCTGCGGCACCGGCCACAGCGTCAGCTTTGTGGGCAACGTCCATGAGGGTCCCCACGCTTTGAACGGCCGCAACACCACCCTGATGCGCCCGGGTATGATCGTCACCGACGAGCCCGGCGTGTACGAGGCCGGAGAGGTGGGCATCCGCATCGAGAACGAGATCGAGTGCTACCACAAGGCCGACAACCAGTACGGTACCTTCCTTGCCTTCCGTCCCCTCACCTTTGTGCCCATCGCCACCTCTCCCATCGTGCCCGGCGTGCTGGACAAGGAGCAGATTGCATGGCTGAACGACTATCACCGCAAGGTGTTCGAGCAGCTGGCACCCCGCCTGACCGAGGACGAGCGCGCATGGCTGGCCGAGAAGTGCGCTGCCATCGGCTGCTAATGCTAAAAAGAACAAAAGTCAGCTGCCGCTTGCCGTCCTGACTCTTGCCGTAAAAATGCAATTCCGGGCAGACCGCAGTCTGCCCGGAATTGCTTGATTTAAGATGATTTTTCCGCTGATGATGGCCAGAGCAACGCGGAGGCCATTCCAAATCGTCTACCCTGCAAAGGAAACCAAACCATGATCTTTCACATTGCGATCTGCAGCCCGGACGGGGCGCTGCGCAGCAGGCTGGAGCACCAGTGCATAGAGTTCTTCGCCCGGCGGGAGGACGCCTGCATCGTGGAGCAGCTGCAAAGCCCGGAAGCGCTTTTGCAGCAGGATGCCGCCGGGCTGCGGTACGAGCTGTACCTCATCGAGCTTGCGGCGGTAGCCCGGCCCGAGGGGCTTACGGCGGCGGCAGAGCTGCGCCGCCGGGGCCGCCGCGCGCCGCTGGCCTTTGTGGCCCGCACCCCGGCCCATGCATACAGCGCCTACCGGGTGGACGCCATGCAGTATCTGCTGCAGCCGGTGCACCAGCCGGAAGTTTCTGCCCTGCTCAAGCGGGCAGTGGAGCCGGAATACGGCCCCACCCTTACCGTGACCACCGCCGACGGCGTGCGGGCGCTGACCTATGCCGAAATCGAATATCTGGAATGCACCCACCACATCGTGCACTTCCACCTGACCACCGGGGAGGATGTAGCCTCCCTCTCGCTGCGGGTGCCCTTTTCTGCGGTGGCGCAGCCGCTGCTTGCGGACGGCCGCTTTGTGCAGCCGCACCGCTCCTATGTGGTCAATCTGGAAGCAGTACAGCTGCTGGCACCCGGCGAGGTACGGATGCGCAGCGGGGCGCGCATCCCCATCCCCCGCGGACGGGAAGCCGCCGTCCGGGAGGCTTTTTGCACCCGGGTAGGGTAAAAAGCAAAAAAGTCGCTGCACATTCGTGCAGCGACTTTTTTGCTTAATGATTTATTCTTCCTTATGCCGGGGCTTTTTGCGGCGGGCGTGCTTTTGGGGCTTGCGGCGGGGCTTTTTGCGGGAGGGCTCGGGCTGGACAGAGGCATCGTTCAGGCGGGACATCGCATCCAGCAAAGCGCCCTGCAGGCTGTCCGAGGGCACCCCGCTCTCCGAAAAGGCGAACAGGAATTTGTAGATCTGGGGCTGCAGCTCCTCGTACAGCCCAAGGCGGGTGTACACCTCCTTGAACAGCTGAAAAATCTGTGTCTTGTTCTCTACGATGCCGCGCAAGTCGATCTGGGTATGGCAGAGGCTTTTGGGGTTCTGGATATAATGATACCCGGCCTCGGAGATGGAAACGAACACCTCCGCATGTTCAAGATACCCCATGTTGAAGATCAGATCCTCGGCCCAGTGCACATCGGGCGCAAAGGCAAGCTGGTTTTGTGCAATGATCTCCCGGCGGTAGAGCTTGTTCCACAGCACGCCGTAGTAAAAGGAGGCGGGCTGCTGCATCAGGCGGCGGGCGTAGTCCTCCCGGCTGTAAACGCCCTGCGGCAGAAATCCGTACTTGTGTACCTCGGTCTTGGGGGCTTCCGGCTCGATGCCAAGGGAGGTCTGCAGCGTTTCCAGCGCGTGCCCGGTCTTGCTGGAGTTGGAAGGGATCACCATCCAGTATGGGGCGATCACAAGGTCGGCGTTGTGCTCCAAGGCGGCCTGTACAAGGTTCTGGGTGTAATCAGGGTCCAGTGCGTCATCACTGTCCGCAAACTGGATATAGTCGCCCTGCGCAAGGGTAAGCCCGGCATTCCGCGTGCGGGAAACACCCTCGTTCTCCTTATCCACCACCACGATGCGGGGGTCCTTGGTCCGGAACTGCTCACAGATGGCAAGGCTGTCATCCGTAGAGCCATCATTCAGCACGATGATCTCCAACTCCTGATAGGTCTGGCTGCAAATGCTTTCCAGACAGCGGGAAAGCCCCTTCTGGGCGTTGTATACGGGCACAATGATGCTGACGAGGGGGTTCGTCATGGCAGGGCCTCCTTTTTTGACGACAGAATTTGAGTATTATTATTATCATACTCCTGCGGCACCCGGATTACAAGAGCGCCGCACTGTGGCAGTTTTGTGAAACCTTACGCCTGCGCCCAGTCCAGTGCAGTCCAGTCCGGCAGGAACTGGTCGCAGATGCGGCGCAAAGCGGGGGCATCGGCGGCGCTGGTGGTGTCCTGAATGCCCACCAGATAGAAGCCGGCGTCATGGGCGGTCTGGGCGGCGTAAAGGGCGTCCTCGCACACGGCACACCCGGCAGGCTCCGTGCCGCCAAGGCGGTGCAGCGCCTCCATAAAGGGGGCGGGGCTGCTCTTGCTCATAGCACCCCGCGCCTCAATGTAAAAATCAAAGTATTCGTCGATGCCAAGGCGGGTCAGCACGGTGCGGCACTGGCTGCTCCATGTGTTGGAGCAAACGCACATCCGTGCGCCCTCGGCCCGCAGCCGGGCAAGGGTGTCCCGCACGCCGGGCTTCAGTTCCACCTTCTCGTACAATTGGGCGATCACCTCGCGCATCACGTCCAGATAGCCGTTCCTGTCCAGCGGCAGCGCATATTCCCGGATGAGGTACTGTGCGCCGTCCTCCATGCCCATGGTCAGCAGGGTCTCGTGCAGGTCTGCCTTCGGGGTGCGGCCAAAGCGCGCCAGCAGCGCCTCCGGGGCGCCCTCCCATACCACCACCATGCTGTCGGTCAGGGTGCCGTCCATATCAAAGATCCATTGTTTGCAGTGCATACGTTCCTCCTGTTGTGCGCCCTCCGGGCCGCCTTTATACTCATCTTCGGTTAGTATAGCACGAAACTTTCACAGGAAAAAGGCATGATCTCCGAAAAATCGGGAGAATTTTACCTGAAAGTATGGTATAATTATAACAATTTTAGAAAATACCGGGAACGTGCACGGGAGGGCTTGATATGGAACGCAGAGAACCCACGCAAAAGGCGCTGGTGCTGGCAGGCGGCGGTGCGCGCGGCAGCTATCAGGTAGGCGTCTGGCGGGCTTTGATGGAACTGGATTGGCACCCGCAGATCATCACCGGCACCAGCGTGGGCGGCTTGAACGGTGCCATGTTCGTGCTGGATCTGTACGAGACTGCCCGGGATATGTGGCTGACCATCCGCAGTCGGGATGTGATGGAGCTGCCGGAGGAAAACGCCGACCTTTCCGCCCTGCACCAGTTTCTGCGCCGGGTGGTAAAGGAAGGCGGCATGGACGTGACCCCGCTGGAAGAGATCGTGGAGCGGGTGCTGGACGAGGACGCGCTGCGGGCAGCGCCCATCCGGTTCGGCATCGTGACGGTGGAGCAGCGCGGGCTGCGCCCCCGGGAGCTGACGCTGGAGGATATCCCCGCCGGGCAGGTACGGGACTACCTGATGGCTTCGGCGGCCTGCTTCCCCGCATTGCGGGCGCGGCAGATCGACGGGGTAAAGTTTCTGGACGGCGGGTACAGCGATAATATGCCCACCGGCCTTGCCAAGACCATGGGCGCAGAGGAACTGGTCTGTGTGGATCTTGAAGGCGTGGGCATCACCCGCCCCAACCTGACCGGCCTGCCCACCACCATGATCCGCAGTTACTGGGAGCTGGGCGATATCCTGCACTTCGACCCCGACACCGCCAAGCGCAACATGGAGCTGGGCTATTACGACACCCTGCGCGCCTTTGGCCGCATCCGGGGCTGTGCCTACGCGGTGGACAGCGGTGCGGACAGCAGCGCCGATGCCGAAGCCTTCCGCGCAGCCTTTGACACCGTGCAGAAGGAGGTGCGGGAGAAGTACCCTGTCACCCTTACCGCCGATGCCGCTTTACTGCTGGCAAGGATGAAGGACGCCCAGCTTGCCCCGCTGGAAGCCGCCGCCGAGGATGCCGGGGTGGACCCCACCCGTTTCTACACCACCCGGACGCTGGCCCAAGCGTTTCTGGCGGCGTGCGACAAGGACCGTATGGAAAGCTTTGCCCCGCTGTTCACGGGCAGCAGCACCGCCGGACAGGCAGCGCTGGCCGCTTTGCTGCCCAATACATTCTTACAGGCGCTGGTGTGGCGCACTTTGACCGCACCGGCTTTGCCGGAGGTGACAAAAGATGAAGGTTTATAAAGGAGTATCCGCATCCCCCGGACTGGTGCTGGGTCAGGTGAGCCGGCTGGAGCACCATGTGGAGACCTTCAGCCACGGCCCTTTCAACCCGGAGCGGGAGTTGCGGCTGCTGGCAAATGCCGTGCACACGGCGCAGAATGAACTGGACTCCATGGCGGAGCGCGCCGCGCCCACCGAGCAGGCCATCTTTTTGTTTCAGAGCATGATGCTGGACGACGAGGGCATGATGAACGAGGTGCGCTTTTGCATCAATGCGGGCATCAGCGCCTCGGCGGCGATGCATCAGGTGGGGCAGCGCTACGCCGACCAGCTTGCCAACATGAAGGATAACCCCTATATGCAGCTGCGCAGCGTGGATATTCTGGACGCCACCCGCCGGGTGATCAACATCCTGACCAACCGTCCCCGGGTGTGGCTGGCGCTGGATCATCCGGTGATTCTTGCCGCCGACCGGCTGATGCCCACCGACCTGTTCAGTGTGCCCTCCGGCATGATCTTGGGCGTCATCACCGCCGAGGGCAGCGGCCAGAGCCATGCCGCCATCATTGCCCGGGCAATGAACATCCCGGGCATCGTGCAGGTGGGCAAGGATTTTCTGGACGACTGCGATGGACGCACCGTCATTCTGGACGCAACCAACGGCAACTGCATCCTTGACCCGGACGCCTCCGCCCGCCAGCAGGCAGAAGCCAGCATCTGCCAGCTCCAGCGCGAGGACGCGGAGATGAAGCAGCTGCACAGCCTGCCGGATGAAACGCGGGACGGCGAACCCTTTGAGCTGCTGGCCAACTGCTTCGGCCCGGAGGATATCGACACCGCCATGCAGTCCGGCGCCAAGGGCGTGGGGCTGCTGCGCAGCGGCTACATGATGCTGCCCGGGCGCATTCTGGACGAGCAGGAGCAGTACTTTTTCTATTGCTCCTGTCTGGCGGCGGCAAACGGCTGCCCGGTGACCGTGCGTACCTTCGACTTTGGCTCCGACCGCACCGTGGCCGATGCCAATCAGGGGCCGCAGTCCTCCAAGCTCGGCCTGCGCGGCATCCGCAACAGCCTGCGCCAGCCCCAGCAGTTCCAGACCCAGATCTGTGCTTTGCTGCGCGCCGCCGCCCGGGGGCCGCTGCGGGTGATGTTCCCCATGGTGACCGATGTAGAGGACTGGGACGCTGCCATGAGCATCGTGGAGCACTGCCGCCAGAGCCTGCGGGAGCGGGGCGTGCCCTTTAACGAGAACACCCAGTTCGGCGTGATGCTGAGCATCCCCGCCGCCTGCCTGACCGTGGAGGACTTTGTAGCCCACGGCTGCGATTTTCTGGTCATCGGCACCAACGACCTGACCCAGTACACCCACGCCGCCGACCGGGAACTTGCCAGCGCGGAGCACTACTACCGCCCCGCCAGTCCGGCCATGAAAAAGCTGATCACCATGGTGATGGATGCCGCCAGCGCGCACCACGTCCCTGTGACCATCTGCGGCCTTGCCGTGGGCAACCCCGCCAACACGGCGCAGTACCTGCACCTCGGTCTGCGCAGCTTCTCGGTAAGCCCGCAGAATCTGCTCAAGGTAAAACGGGCTCTGCTGGACACCGATGCCCACCCGGATGCAGGGGAAAATGCCTGAAAATGCTTTACAAAGCGTAATATAACGCAAAATAATAAGAGGCTGCTGCACAAAACTCCTGTGCAGCAGCCTCTTTCACTCTTTTTTTGTTATAGCTGTCGTTTTTCTTTACGACCCCCTTCCGTGAAAAAGCACCCCGGGAAAATCCGCAGATTTTCCCGGGGTGCCAATTTTAAATAATTATTCCGCTGAAGATGGTCAGAGCAAAGCGGAGACCATTTAAATCGTCAAGCGTCTTACTCCAGATTCCCCGTCAGGGTCATGACGGCGGAGAGCACCGCCAGCGGGGCGGTCTCGCAGCGGAGGATGCGGGGGCCAAGACCTACCGTTTTTGCCCCGGCCTTGGCGGCCATTTCGGCCTCCTCGGCGGCAAAGCCGCCCTCGGCGCCGGTCACGATGGCAAGGCGCAGCTTTTGCCCATCGGCGGGCTTTGCCTCCGCCAGCAGCTGACGCAGGGGCGCGCCGCCGCACTCGTAGCAGAACAGAACCAGATCGTACTGGTCAAAGCTGCGGCACACCGCCCCAAAGTTCGGCAGCGGCAGGGCTACGTCCGGCAGAACGCCCCGGCCGCACTGCTTGGCGGCTTCCAGCGCAATGCGGTTGTAGCGCTCGTTCTTCTGCTCCTCTTTTTTGGGCGCAGCCACGCAGTAGCGGCTGAAGAAGGGTACGATGTGGGCAGCGCCCAGCTCCACCCCGTGCTTGATGATCTGTTCCAGCTTGTCCTGCTTGGGGTAGCCCGCCAGCAACGTCACCTCCACGGTGGGCTCGGCAGCGCTGGGGTAGCCCGGCTCTACGGCAAAATCCACCCTGTCCTCCCCAAAGCCGGTGATGGTGGCGGTGTACTCTACGGCGTTGCCGTCGCAGAGGATGACGGTATCCCCCGGCTTTGCCCGCATCACCCGGGCAAGGTGATGGGCGTCCGCACCCCGCAGGGTGGCGGTGCCGTTGGAAATCTCGGTGGTAAAGTAGCGGTGCGGCATACTGTGCGCTCCTTCTTACAATATTTAGATATCAGGCCTTTTTGCAGACGATGCACTCCCAGCCGCGCTTTTCCTTGACTTCCACGACGGACAGGCCGGCTTTTTCCAGCCCGGCGATCACTTCGTCCTTGCGGCTGTCGATGATGCCGCTGGCAATAAAGGTGGCACCCTCGGCCATCAGGCCGGGCACGGCGGGTGCAAGGCTGAGGATGGCGTTGGCCACGATGTTGGCAGTGATGATATCATAGGTGCCGCTGGCCTTATCGGACAGGTCGCCCACCAGCACGGTCAGCTTATCCTGCACGCCGTTCAGGGCTGCGTTCTCCCCGGCGGTGCGCACCGCCACGGGGTCGATGTCCACACCCTCGGCGCTGGCAGCGCCAAGCTTGAGGGCGGCAATGGCAAGGATGCCGCTGCCGGTGCCGATATCCAGCACCCGCTCGCCGCCGCGCACCTGCTCGTCCAGTGCCTCAAGGCAGAGGCTGGTGGTCTCGTGACCGCCGGTGCCAAAGGCAAGGCCGGGGTCAAGGATCAGCTTTACCCGGTCGGTGTCGTACTGCTGCCACGAGGGCACCACAGCCAGACGGCTGCCGATCTCCATGGGGTGGTAGTATTTGCGCCAGCCGTTCTGCCAGTCCTCCTGCTCCACGCCCTCGGTCTCCACGGTGTAGGGGATGCCGGCGGCTTCCATGCGGGCGGCGATGAGCGCCAGCGTCTCCACCTGAGAAGCGCCCGGCTCCAGATACAGATGGATGATCACGGTATCCCGGGGCTTGTCCAGCAGCTCCTGCTCGATCAGGTCCACATGGGCGATCTCGGCCACCTGCTGCTCGATGTCGCTGTAATCCTCGATGTAGATGCCGCCCTCGGCGATCAGGGTGGCAACGGCTTCGGCGTTTTCGGCATCAGCCTTGGCCACGGTCAGGCGGATATCGGTCCATTCCATAGTACAAGTCTCCTTTTTATCCTTGCCCTTCCGGCAGCGCCGGAGGGAAAAAATTCTGTCACCTGTATAGTACCCGATTCTGCGCCCGGATGCAAGCCCCTCGGCAAAACCGGCGGCGCTGCCGCCCGAAAGGGTGCACAGATTGACTTTCGGCAGAACATCCGGTATGCTATACAGGACAGGAAAAAATATGATGCTGCGCAAAGCGGCATCGGAAAGGGATCTTTATCGTATGTGTACCAAAACCTTCACATGGCGGCTGCTCACCGGCCCTGAGCTGACCGAGGTGTATCTGAACGAGATGCGCCGGGATTTCCCCGCCGGGGAGCTGAAGCCTTTGAGCATGATCCTGACCAGCGAAGCGGAGGGCACCGCCCACACATGGGGCGTGTTTGACGGCGACACGCTGGCGGCTTATCTTTTGATGGTGCGGCCGGAGGGCTGCCGGGTGAGCCAGCTGGATTATTTTGCCGTGGTACCCGCCTACCGCGCCCACGGCATCGGAGCGCAGCTGCTGGCACAGCTGCCCGCCCACGAGGGCGATGCCGAAGCGATCCTTATCGAAGCCGAAATGCCGGAAAAGGCCGAGGACGCTGCTATGGCCGTGCGGCGTCTGGGCTTTTACGCCCGCTGCGGCGCGTGGGACACCCACTACACCGAGCATCTTTTTGACGCATGGTTCCGTATTCTGGTGCTGGACTGCCCGGGCTGCGCCTCCCTTGCCCCGGAGGCTGTGGTAGAGGCACTGGCCGACTGCTACCGCCGCACCATCAGCCCCACCCAGTGGCAAAAGCACGTTCAGTTCTTTGCCCCGGACGGCAGTGTGTACGGGTAACCAAACCATCAGACGCGCAGGGCGCGGAGGAAGCTTCCATGAGTGAATTTTCGCATCTGAAAAACAAGCTGCTGGCCGAGCAGGTGGAGGACCAGATCTACCATTATATTCTGGACGAGGCGCTGGAGCCGGGGGCAAAGCTGCCCAACGAGTTTGCGCTGGGCGAAAAGTTCCGGGTGGGGCGCAGCACCATCCGCGAGGCGGTCAAGCTGCTGTCCAGCAAGGGCATCGTGGAGGTGCGGCAGGGCTCCGGCACCTATGTGGTGACCACAGTGAAGGGGCTTTCCGACCCGCTGAACCTGCGCAGCGTGCAGGACAAGAACGCGCTGGCTTTTGATCTGGTAAACGTCCGTCTGCTGCTGGAACCGGGCATTGCGGAGATGGCGGCGCAGAACGCCACCCCGGAGGATATCGAGCGGCTGCGGCGGCTCTGCGAGCGGGTGGAGACCAAGATCCACGAGGGCGACCGCTACATCGAGGACGACATCGCCTTCCACACCTGCATCGCCGAGAGCAGCAAAAATCTGGTGGTGGGGCAGCTGATCCCGGTCATCGACACGGCGGTGATGATGTTCGTGAACGTCACCCACAAAAAGCTCATCGATGAGACCATCATGACCCACCGCATGATCACCGAAGCCATTGCCAACCACGACCCCATCGGCGCAAAGGCTGCCATGGTGATGCACCTGAACTTCAACCGCAGCTACATCAAAAAGGTCTACGATGGCGAGGACCCCGACGACGGCACCATCGGCATGGCGGCGTATGTCAATTGATACACAAAACTGATTGAAAATGCGCTCCGCTTTGCTCTGCGCATAATCAGCGGAAAAATATTTTTTATAGAGCAATGCCGGAGCGTCTGCGGACGCTCCGGCATTGCATTTTCACGGGTGGGGTCGTGAAGGAAAGCGGCAGCTGCAGCGCCGCTTTCTACGAAAGCGCGGCGCTGCCGGAAAGGCTTTGACTGAGAGGGTTCTTCCCAAAATCGTCAGATGACTTCTTTCCCGTGTTTTTTTCAAAAGCCGCTTTGACGGCTGATTTTGGGCAAAATTCGCCCGGATTTGGGCAGTGTGCATGATGTATCCCAGAGTTTTTGCACAAAAAGTAGGACATACCCGTGACAACTTGCAAAGAGACGTCTGCGGATTTACAATAAAACCACAAAAGGTCCCGCAGAAAAAAGGACGAAAGCAAGCAGTATTTGGAGGTAATGAATATGGAGTTGCGTTCACAGGAAGTCCGCACTTTAGCACCCGAGAACGACCCGCTGAAGATGGGTATGGGCTGGAAGGTCGAGGACCTTTCCAAGCCCCAGATCATGGTGGAGAGCACCTTCGGCGACAGCCATCCCGGCAGCGCTCATCTGGATCAGTTCGTCAAGGAGGCCGTGCAGGCGGTCAACGATAACGGCGGCAAGGCGGCCCGCTATTTTGCCACCGATATGTGCGACGGCATCGCACAGGGTCATGACGGCATCAACTACTCGCTGCCCCACCGTGACGCCATCGTCAATCTGGTGGAGGCACAGGCAAACGCCAGCGTCTACGATGGCGGCGTGTTCATCGCCAGCTGCGACAAATCTGTGCCCGCCATGCTGATGAGCATCGGCCGTTTGAAGGACATGAGCGCCATCGTGGTGACCGGCGGCGTCATGGAAGCCCACACCCTGCCCAAGGAGTATGTGGTCAACGACCCTGCCTGCGCTATCAACGAGCTGCTGACGCTGGAGCAGATCGGCAAGTTTGACGCATGGGAAAAGACCGGCGTCATCCCCAACAGCCAGCTGGATTATTACAAGCACAACGCCTGCCCCAGCTGCGGTGCCTGCTCCTTCATGGGTACCGCCTCCACCATGCAGATCATGGCCGAGGCACTGGGTCTGATGCTGCCGGGCACCGCCCTGATGCCCGCCACCGCCCCGGAGCTGAAGCAGGCCGCCTACGATGCCGGCAAGCAGCTGATGGAGCTGGTCAAGAAGGGCATCACCGCCAAGGATATCGTGACCAAGAAGAGCTTTGAGAACGCTATCATGGTGCACGCCGCCATTTCCGGCTCCACCAACGCCACCATGCACCTGCCCGCCATCGCCCACGAGTTCGGCATTGAGATCGACGCCGACACCTTTGACCGGATGCACCGCGGCGCACACTACCTGTTGAACATCCGTCCCTCCGGCGACTGGCCCGCACAGTACTTCTACTACGCAGGCGGCGTGCCCCGGGTGATGGAGGAGATCAAGTCCATGCTGCATCTGGACGTGATGACCGTCACCGGCAAGACGCTGGGCGAGAATCTGGAGGAGCTGCAGAAGAACGGCTTCTACCAGCACTGCGATGCCATTCTGGCGGAAAAGACCGCCGGTTTTGCCCGCCCGGTCAGCCGCGAGGACATCATCCACAGCTTTGATAACGCCAAGGGCACCGACGGCAGCATCGCCATCCTGAAGGGCAACCTTGCCCCGGAGGGCTGCGTCATCAAGCACACCGCCTGCCCCAAGAATATGTTTGAAGCCACCCTGCGCGCCAAGCCCTACGACAGTGAGGAGGCGTGCATCTCCGCTGTGCTGCACGGTGAGGTGAAGCCCGGTGACGCCATCTTCATCCGCTACGAGGGTCCCCGCGGCAGCGGTATGCCCGAGATGTTCTACACCGGCGAGGCCATCTGCGCCGACCCGAAGCTGGCTTCCAGCGTAGCGCTGATCACCGACGGCCGCTTCTCCGGCGCAAGCCGCGGCCCGGTCATCGGCCATGTCAGCCCGGAGGCTGCGGTGGGCGGCCCCATCGCACTGGTGGAGCAGGACGACCTGATCCAGATCGATGTGCATAACCGCAAGCTGGCCATTGTGGGCGTGAAGGGCGAGCCCAAGACCCCCGAGGAGATGGACGCCATCCTCGCCGAGCGCCGCGCCAACTGGAAGCCCAAGGCTCCCAAGTACACCAAGGGTCTGCTGAAACTCTACTCTCAGCACGCCGTCAGCCCCATGAAGGGCGCATACATGGAGTAAACCGCTCCGCATAAATAACAAAAAGTAAACTGTCCGGTGCGTTTTGCCGGACGGCTTGGATAAGTGCAACCAAAAATCACGAAACGGAGGAAATTTCTATGACAGCAGTTGCAACGCCCGATGCGGCACGGCTGGTTTTTGCTGCCGTGGCAGGCCTGATCCTATTGCTCATTCTCATTATCAAGTTCAAGGTACACGCCATGATCTCCATCCTGATCGGTGCGGTGGGCATCGGCCTGATGGCCGGTATGCCCCTGTCCGACATCATCGGCTCGGTGAACGAGGGCATCGGCAACACCTTAAAGGGCATCGCCCTTCTTGTGGGTCTGGGCTCCATGTTCGGCGCCATTCTGGAAGAATCCGGCGGCGCACAGACCTTGGCTGTGACCATGGTGCGGAAGTTCGGTGACGAAAAGGCCGCGTGGGCACTGGGCATCACGGGTCTGGTGGTGGCCATGCCGGTGTTCTTTGATGCAGGACTTATCATCCTCATTCCGCTGGCCTTCTCTCTGGCAAAGCGCACCAAGCGCTCCGTACTGTACTACGTCATCCCCCTGCTGGCCGGTCTGGCGGTCGGCCACGCCTTCATCCCGCCCACGCCGGGTCCCGTTCTGGTGGCTACCATGCTGGGCGTTGACCTTGGCTGGGTCATCCTCGTCGGCATCTTCTGCGGCATCTTTGCCATGATTGCCGCCGGTCCCATCTGGGGCAGCATCTGCGGCAAAAAGTACATGGTTGAAGTCCCCGAGCACGTTGCACAGCAGGCAGACATTGACGAGAGCAAGCTGCCCAAGTTTGGCACCATCGTGGGCATCATCATGATCCCGCTGCTGCTCATCATCGCAAACTCCGTGGCAAAGGTAGTGCCCGCACTGGCAGGCATCCAGCCCGTTCTGGCCTTCCTCGGCGAGCCCTTCATGGCGCTGCTGCTGGCTACCATCGCTGCTATGTACCTGCTGGGCACCCGCCACGGCTACACTAACGCCCAGCTGGAAAAGATCATGACCAAGTCTCTGGAGCCCACCGGTATGATCCTGCTGGTCACTGCCTGCGGCGGCGTGCTGCGCTATATGCTGCAGAACTCCGGTCTGGGCGATGTCATCGGCAACGCCGTGGCAAACGCCAGCCTGCCGCTGGTGCTGGTGGCCTTCATCGTGGCTGCTCTGGTGCGCATCTCGGTGGGTTCCGCTACCGTGGCTATGACCATGGCAGCCGGCATCATCTCCGCCATGCCCGGCCTCAGCGCGCTGAGCCCGCTGTACCTGGCCTGTGTCACCGCTGCCATTGCAGGCGGTTCCACCGTCTGCTCCCACTTCAACGACTCCGGCTTCTGGCTGGTGAAGAGCCTTGTGGGCATGGACGAAAAGACCACCCTCAAGACTTGGACCATCATGGAAACACTGGTCGGCGGCGTGGGCTTCCTGGTAGCCCTCATCATCTCCTTCTTTGCCTGAGCGCCTGTCCGGGGCCTGCACCCCGGGATAAGCGTTGGGAGATCTCCTTATTCATTTACCTCGTTACCTCCTTCAAAAACAGCCGCTCCGGGTGCGCCCGGAGCGGCTGTTTTTTGCGCCTGCGTGACCCGGTCACGGAAAAGCGGGCTGCGTATGGGGTATACTGATGGTGTCAGTAAACATAACACCCATTCAGGAGGGAAAAAATATGGCAGTCATCAACATTACCAAGGAAAACTTTGCACAGGAAGTGCTCCACAGCGAAAAGCCCGTTCTGCTGGACTTCTGGGCCAGCTGGTGCGGCCCCTGCCGGATGCTGAGCCCCGTGGTGGACGAGGTAGCCGAGGAGCGCACCGATGTAAAGGTGGGCAAGGTGAACGTGGACGAGCAGCCGGATCTGGCGGCGCAGTTCGGGGTAATGAGCATCCCCACCCTGCTGGTGTTCGAGCAGGGCAAGCTGGTGCGTCAGGCCGTGGGCGCCCGCCCCAAGGCCGGTGTGCTGGAGCTGCTGGGCTAAATTATTGTTTTGAATGTGGTACAGCGGAACGCCTGCGGGCGTTCTGCTGTACCTTTTTTTCATGGGAAAGGACACAAAAACAGCAAAGCGCCCGCCCTATGGTTCGAGCAGAACCACGGGGCGGGCGCTTATTTTATATGGAGTTCAGAAGAAAAATGCGGGATTCAGCTTACAGCTGGGGGCCTGCGGAGACCAGAGCCTTGCCGTGCTCGTTGCCCTCGTACTTGGCGAAGTTCTTCACGAAGCGGCCGGCCAGATCCTTTGCCTTCTCTTCCCACTGAGCGGCATCTGCGTAGGTGTCGCGGGGATCGAGGATGGCGGGGTCAACACCGGGCAGAGCGGTGGGAACCTCAAAGTCGAAGTAGGGGATCTTCTTGGTGGGAGCCTCGTTGATAGCACCGCTCAGGATAGCGTCGATGATGCCGCGGGTATCCTTGATGGAGATGCGCTTGCCGGTGCCGTTCCAGCCGGTGTTGACCAGGTAAGCCTTTGCGCCGCTGGCCTTCATCTTCTTGACCAGCTCCTCAGCGTACTTGGTGGGGTGCAGCTCCAGGAAGGCCTGACCGAAGCAAGCGGAGAAGGTGGGGGTGGGCTCGGTGATGCCGCGCTCGGTGCCTGCCAGCTTTGCGGTAAAGCCGGACAGGAAGTAGTACTGGGTCTGCTCCGGGGTCAGGATGGAGACCGGGGGCAGAACACCGAAGGCGTCAGCAGACAGGAAGATCACGTTCTTTGCTGCGGGAGCAGAAGAAACGGGACGCACGATGTTCTGGATGTGGTTGATGGGGTAGGACACACGGGTGTTCTCGGTGACAGACTTGTCAGCGAAGTCGATGTGGCCCTCGGCATCCAGAGTGACGTTCTCCAGCAGAGCGTTGCGCTTGATGGCGTTGTAGATATCGGGCTCGGACTCCTTATCCAGGTTGATGACCTTAGCGTAGCAGCCGCCCTCGAAGTTGAACACGCCGTTGTCGTCCCAGCCGTGCTCGTCATCGCCGATCAGCAGACGCTTGGGATCGGTGGACAGGGTGGTTTTGCCGGTGCCAGACAGACCGAAGAAGATGGCGGTGTTCTCGCCGTTCTTGTCGGTGTTGGCAGAGCAGTGCATGGAGGCAATGCCCTTCAGCGGCAGGAAGTAGTTCATCATGGAGAACATACCCTTCTTCATCTCGCCGCCGTACCAAGTGTTGACGATGACCTGCTCCTTGCTGGTGATGTTGAACAGCACAGCAGTCTCGGAGTTCAGGCCCAGCTCCTTGTAGTTCTCGACCTTAGCCTTGGAAGCGTTGTAAACAACGAAATCAGGCTCGAAGTTCTCCAGCTCCTCAGCGGTGGGACGGATGAACATATTGGTAACGAAGTGTGCCTGCCAGGCCACTTCCACGATGAAACGCACTGCCATGCGGGTATCCTTGTTGGCGCCGCAGAAAGCATCCACGACGTACAGGCGCTTGTTGGACAGCTCCTTCTGAGCGATCTCCTTGACAGCCTTCCAAGCCTCCTGGGAAGCGGGGTGGTTGTCGTTCTTGTACTCATCGCTGGTCCACCACACGGTGTCCTTGGAGTTCTCGTCCATCACGATGAACTTGTCCTTGGGAGAACGGCCGGTGTAGATGCCGGTCATCACGTTCACAGCACCCAGCTCGCTGACCTGACCCTTCTCGTAGCCTTCCAGCTCGGGATTGGTCTCCTCGGCGAACAGCTGCTCGTAGGAGGGGTTGTGCACGACTTCAGTCGTGCCGGTGATGCCATACTTGGTAAGATCCAACTTTGCCATATTTGCGTACCTCTACTTTCGTTTGATCCTTACATAACTCTGTGTAGGAGATGCAGCGCCATTTATGGTACGGACACCGCATAAGGGGGAGACAGCACAGAACGATGCAATGCAAATTCTCCTGTCTATCATTATACACAAAAGCTTTTCAAAAGCAATAAATGGAAGGTTCTGTTTGCAAAAAAGAAACAAATTTCATAAACAAGCTTTCCCACATTAAGTAAATTCCCGAAGCCCTGCAGGGACGCAGACTGTGAAAAATAAGGCGGGACGGGAGAAAACCGACATTTTGATAAAAGTTTGACAAGCATGGATACATTAAAAAACAGGACGCTTTGCGCATTTTTATCCCCGATTTGCCGCTGCCTTTGTCTTATTGTGCAATTTTTGCGTTGGTTCAAACGTTTTTCTGGCAAAAGGACTTTCGTTGTGTTATACTTATTTTAAATAGAAACACTTTTCCGCCCGCCGCGGCGGCCCACATATAAAGGAACTGCCATGAAAACCATCTACATTCTGCTCACCCGCTCCGGCACGCTGCTGTCCAAACTGGTCTATGCCGCCACCGGTGCCAGCTATACCCACGCCTCCATGGCGTTTGATGCAGAGCTGAGTTGCCTGTACAGCTCCACCCGCAAAAACGGCTACACCATGTTCCCCGCAGGCCCCAGCAAGGAATATCTGAACAAGGGCGTTTTCCGTCTGCGGGACGATGCCCCCTGTGTGCTGTACGCGCTGGAAGTGTCCGACGAGGCCTATTCCCACGCCCTGCGCCGCACCGAGGAGTTCATGCGCCACAGCGAGGAGTACAGCTTTAATATTCTGGGGCTGATCCTGTGCGCACTGCATATCCGCTGGCAGCGCCGCCGGCATTATTTCTGCTCCCAGTTTGTCAGTGAGGTGCTGGAGCAAAGCGGCGCTTTGGCGCTGCCCAAGGACAGCACCCTGATGCACCCCAACGACTACCCCCAGCTGCCCCAGCTGAAGTGCCTGTACAAGGGACGCTTAGCCGACCTGCCCCAGCGCAAGGCCATGGATCTGGGCGAAACGCCCTCGATGGTCAGCATCTATACCGGCCTGCTGGTGGAGCTGCTGCAGCGCCGGGCGCAAAGGTTTTTTGAGTAATTTTGTTGTATAAAACTGAAATTTCCGCTTTTTTAGGTGTCGCTCTTGCTTTTTGCAGCCAATTGTGGTAATATTATTCGGCGGTATTGTTTTGCCGCAGAATATGCGCTCGTAGCTCAGCCGGTAGAGCATCTGACTTTTAATCAGAGGGCCAGGGATTCGAGTTCCCTCGAGCGCACCAAAATCCCACGAAGAATCGTAAGATTCCTCGTGGGATTTTCCTTTTTCTGGGGCTCTGCACACTTTTGCACACTTTTTGCACACCGGCGGGAAAGCCGTGTTTTTCCTTGCATTGTCTGCCTTACTGGAGTTTTCACTCTCCAGAACGGCCCGGTGGGCGGGCATTCTTTTGCTCCTTGGCGGTGCGCTGCACGGCGGCACTATAAAAGGCCGCCTGCAGCGCTCGTCTTGGATTCGGTCTTATTTACACCACTTGGCAAATTCTTCATCCGTGCACTTGACGTAGTGGCTGCCCTCCACATGGTGGCGGGTGCCCTTGGAATAGTCGATGCCGGAAGTGGCATAGTCATAAGTCTCAGCCACGCGGCGCTTTTCCACCACCGGGTTCGGCAGCGGAATGGCCGACAGCAGGCTCCGGGTGTAGGGGTGGATGGGGTGCTCGAAGATCTCCTCGGTGGTGCCGGTCTCCAGCAGATGCCCCAGATGCAGCACACCGATGCGGTCGGAGATGTACTTGACCATGGACAGGTCGTGGGCGATGAACAGATAAGCCGTGCCGGTCTCCTGCTGGATATCCTTCATCAGGTTGACTACCTGTGCCTGAATGGACACATCCAGCGCCGAGATGCACTCGTCCGCGATGATGAGCTTGGGGTTCATGATGAGGGCGCGGGCAATGCCCACGCGCTGACGCTGACCGCCGGAGAACTGGTGGGGGTAGCGCTCGGCGTGCTCCGGGGAAAGGCCGACCTTAGCAAGGATCTTTTCCACCTTTTCGCGGCGCTCTGCCTGCGTTTTGCACAGATGGTGGATATCCAGACCCTCGCCGATGATGTCCTCCACTTTTTTGCGGGGGTTCAGGGACGCCATAGGGTCCTGAAAGATCATCTGCATCTGGGTGCGCAGGGTGTTGTTCTGCGCATGGCTCAGACGGCCGCTGATATCCTGCCCGTCAAAGGTGATCTTGCCCGCAGTGGGGTCGTACAGGCGGATGATGCTGCGGCCGATGGTGGATTTGCCCGAGCCGGACTCGCCCACCAGACCGTAGGTCTCGCCGGGGTAGATCTCAAAACTGACATCGTCCACCGCCTTGACCGTGAAATTCTTATTGACGCGGAAATACTGCTTCAGCCCTTCGACCTTCAGCAGCGGGGTCGTGCTCTGTGCTGCCATTTATTCCGCCTCCTCGATCTTTTTTGCTTCTGCTTTCATGCGGGCAATGCGCTCCTTGAGCTCCGGCGGCATCTCCACCTTGGGGGCCCGGGGGTCCAGCAGCCATGTTGCCGCATAGTGGGTATCGCTGATCTTGAACATGGGCGGGTCGATCTCGTCGTCGATGTTCAGCGCAAAGCGGTTGCGGGGTGCAAAGGCATCGCCGGGCTTCTCGTGCAGCAGGTTCGGCGGCGAGCCGGGAATGGTATACAGACGGTCGTCGGCGGTGTCAAGGTCGGGCATGGCCGACAGCAGGCCCCATGTATAGGGGTGCTTGGGGTCGTAGAAGATCTCGTCGATGGTGCCGGTCTCCACGATCTTGCCGGCGTACATCACGTCCACATAGTCTGCCACCTTTGCCACAACGCCAAGGTCGTGGGTAATGTAGATGACCGAGATGCCGCGCTCCTTTTGGATGCGGCGGATCAGCTCCAGAATTTTGGCCTGAATGGTCACATCCAGCGCGGTGGTGGGCTCGTCGCAGATGAGCAGGTCGGGGTCGCAGGAGAGCGCAATGGCAATGACCACGCGCTGGCGCATACCGCCGGACAGCTGGTGCGGGTAGTTTTTCATCCGCTTTTCCGCATCGGTGATGCCCACCTCTTCCAGCAGTTCCAGCGCCTTTTTGTAGGCTTCCGCCTTGGGCATTTTGAAGTGCCAGAGCATGCCCTCCATGATCTGCTTGCCGATGGTCATGGTGGGGTCAAGGCTGGTCATGGGGTCCTGGAACACCATGGCGATGCGCTTGCCGTTGATGTGGCGGCGGATCCACTTTTTATCCTTTTGCAGCAGGTCTACGCTCTCCGGGCTGCCGTCGGCGTGGTGGTAGCTGAACCGGATGCTGCCGCTGTTCACAGTGGCATTCTTGGCCAGAATGCCCATGGCGGCTTTCATGGTGACGGACTTGCCGGAACCGGACTCGCCCACCAGCGCGACCGTCTCGCCCTTGTACAGGTCGATGTTCACACCGCGGATGGCGTGCACCGGGCCTGCGGTGGTCTTAAAGGTGATATCAAGGTCTCGCACCGACAAGACCTGTTCTTTTTTTGCTTCAGGCATGGGGTGTTCCTCCTTACATACTCTTCATCTTGGGGTCCAGCGCCTCGCGCAGACCATCCGCCACGAGGTTGAAGCTGAGCATCAGCAGGCTCATGACCACAATGGGCGGGATGATCTGATAGGGGTGGGTGGTGAAGCTGTTGTACAGCTCACTGATCAGAGAACCCAGCGAACACTGCGGCACCGGGATGCCCAGACCCACGAAGGAGAGGAACGCCTCGGTGAAGATAGCGGTCGGGATACTGAACATGACCTGCGTGATGATGGGTCCGATGATGTTGGGCAGCACTTCCTTGAAGATGATGAAGAAGCTGCCGGCGCCCAGCGTGCGGGAGGCCAGAACGAACTCCTGATCCTTCAGCTTGAGCATCTCCGCGCGGGCAATGCGGCTCATGCCCACCCATTCGGTCAGCATCAGGGCAAAGATGATGGTCACCATGCCGGGCTGTAGCACCAGCAGCAGCAACGTGACGATGACCAGCCGGGGGATGCCGTTGGCTACCTCCAGAAAGCGCTGCATCACCATATCCACTCTGCCGCCGAAGTAGCCGGAGATCAGGCCGTAGCTCATGCCGATGACCATATCAATGATCGCCGCCGCCACCGCGATGATCAGGGAGACCCGGGCACCTTCCCATGTACGGGTCCAGATGTCGCGGCCGTACAGGTCGCTGCCGAACCAGTAGTAGACGTCCAGCTTGTCTTTTTCCTGATAAGCGTTGGTCACCTTGGTGCCGGTGGTGGTGCTCATCTTCTCGCTGCCGTCCAGAATGCCGAACTGCTCAATGCCCGGCACGCGGGGCGCAAAGTTTTTCTGGCTCAGATCCTGCCCGGAGTAGGTGTAGCTGTTCATGCCCGGGCCCAAAACGGCCAGCAGTACGATGATCACGATGAGGACAAGCCCCAGCACGGCGCTCTTCTTATTGAAAAAGCGGATGAGCGCTTCCTTCCAGAAGTTCTGCGCCGCAAAGTTGGTATCCACGCTGATCTCGTCCTCGTTGTGCTTGAGGGCAAAATCCTTTTCCGCAAAGGTGTGCTCCGTGTACATTGCATCCACGGCGCTGACAATGGCATCGGCGGTGGATTCGCCGCCCAGCCGGATCGCTTTTTCTGCCATTTAGTCGTCCCCCTTTGCCAAACGAATGCGCGGGTCGATGATACCGTACAGCAGGTCAACGACCAGCATGATGCCAATGTACATGGCGCTGTAAATAAAGCTCAGACCAATGACCACGTTGTAATCGTTGGACTGGATGGCTGTCACCAGCAGGCTGCCCACGCCGGGGATGGCAAAGATCTTTTCCACCACCAGCGAGCCGGTCATCAAATCCACGATCAGCGGTGCCAGCACCGTGATGATGGGGATCAGGGCGTTGCGCAGCGCGTGGCGGAAGATCAGCGCCGGGCCGGAAATGCCCTTACTCTCGGCCAGCAGCATATAATCCGAATCCAGCACCTCGATCATCTCACTGCGGGTAAAGCGGGCAATGGACGCCATGGTGAACATGGAAAGCGAGATACTGGGCAGCACGCTGGAGCCAAAGATGTCCTTGGCGGAAAACAGCATGGGGAACCAGCGGAACTTAAAGCCGAAGGTGTAGCTCAGCGCCAGCGCGAACACATAGGACGGCACCGATACGCCGATGACCGAGATGATGGTGGCGATGGAGTCCACCACGGTATCCCGCTTCAAAGCGGCAAGAATGCCCAGCACCAGACCTGCGATGGCACCCAGCGTGACCGCCATGCCGCCCACCTGAATGGAGATGGGCAGACGGGACTGGATGAGCTGGGAGATGGGCGTATTTTTGGAGATATTGTAGCTGACACCCAGATCGCCCCGGAGCATATTGCCCACATAGCGGAAGAACTGGATATAGATGGGCTGGTCAAGGCCGTACTTTGCATACAGGGCTGCCCGCATATCGGGCGTCAGCTTTTCATCATTGAAGGGCGAACCGGGCATCAGCTGCATCAGGATGAACAGCACCAGCAGAATTGCCAGCAGCGTGAACAGCGAGGTCAGGATTCGCTTGAGCGTATATTTTTTCACGTCGGGTGGACCCCCTTTTTCCTTCCGGGATCTCGCGGTCAGTCGTTTGTCTGCCGCGGACAGGCACAATGCCAAAAAGGCGCACAGTGGCTTTTTGCGGGCCACTGTGCGGCCTTGTTCAGTGTGCTTTCAGTTTTACTCGCTCTTAGCGGCGTTCTTGTACACGCGGTTCAGTGCCACGGGGTGGAACGCTACACCGGTAACGGCAGAGGAGACCATCTCGGCATTGCACTGACCGTACAGGGGGAAGATGACCGCCTGCTCCAGAACGATCTGCTCTGCCTCGTACAGGGCAGCCCAGCGGCCCTCGGGGTCGGTGCACAGGTCGCCGGTGGTGCACTCGTCAATGATGGCATCGTAGTCGGCATCGCTCCACAGACCGTAGTTGTTGGAGTTGCCGGTCACCCACATACCCAGATAGGTCATGGGGTCGGCGTAGTCGGGGCCCCAGCGGGTCAGGCCGATCTCAAAGTTGCCGTCCTGCATATCCTGCACGCGCTGCTTCTTGGGTTCCACGGTCAGGTTCAGGGTAAAGCCTGCCAGCGTGGTCTCCAGCTGCTCCTTGACGACCTGTGCCACCTTCTGGGGTGCATCGTCGGCATCCACTACCATGTTGAAGGTGAAGGAGTCCTTGCCCAGCTCGCTCTTGGCCTGCTCGTAGTACTCCTTGGCCTTGTCGGCATCATAAGCGCAGAACTCTGCAAACTTGGTCTGGTCGGCGCTGAAATCGCTGCCGTCGGGGCCGGTGGCGAACTGCGGCGGAACGACGGTGTAGCAGGGTGCAGAGCCGTCCTTCAGCACGTCTCCGGTAATGGCGTCACGATCCAGTGCAAAGGTGATGGCCTTGCGCAGGTTCTCGTTGGCCAGCTCCGGCACACTGCCGATGTTGGGGCTGATGTACCACAGGTAACCGGCACCCACGCTGGTAAACTCGGGGTCATCCTTGACCTGATCCACCTGCTCGCCGTTCAGCAAAGTCATGTCCAGAGCACCGGTCTGGTAGCTCATCAGTGCCTGCTGGCTGTCCTTGATGACCTGATAGGCCAGACCGTCCAGAGCGATCTTGCCGGCATCGTAGTAATCGGGGTTCTTTTCCAGCGTAAAGGCGGTTGCGGCAGGCTGGTAGTCGGTCAGCTTGAACGCACCGTTGGACAGCACCGTGTCGGGGCTGGTGCCGAAGGTGTCCTTGCAGGTGTTGTAGAACGCCTCGTTGACCGGATAGAAGGTGGGGAAGTACATCAGGCTCAGGAAATAGCTGACGGGAACGTTCAGCTGGACTTCCAGCGTCTTGTCGTCCACAGCAGTCACGCCCAGATCGGTGACGGGCTTCTCGCCTGCAATGATCTCGGCAGCGTTGACCACCTGACCGATATCCGACAGCATATAGGAATACTCGGAAGCGGTGGCGGGGTCCACGGCGCGCTGCCAGCCAAATACGAAGTCGGCAGCGGTAACGGCTTCGCCGTTGGACCACTTGGCATCCCGCAGGTGGAAGGTGTAGGTCTTGCCGTCCTCACTGATGTCGTAGGTCTCTGCAATGGCGGGAACTGCTGCGCCGTCTGCATCCATCTGCATCAGACCGTCGGTGTAGTCTGCGATGACCTCAAAGGAGGTGCCGTCGGTGGCTACCTGCGGGTCCAGCGACTGAACCTCGGTCTCCAGCATGATATTCAGGGTGCCGCCCTGTGCAGTGCCAGCTGCAGAGGAGGCAGTGCCGGAGGCGGAGGAAGCCGCCACCGAGCTGGAAGAGCCGCCGCAGGCCGTCAGAGCCAGCACAGCAGAGGTAGCACCGGCAGCTGCCAGGAAGCTGCGGCGCGAAATGCGACGATCGAATCTCATAGATATTTCCCCTCTCTTTACTGCTTTAGCTTTATACTCTACTAAAGCGTCACGTTCTAAAAATACACAAGGGATGTCCGTTCCTCCTTCCGGAACGATGCACTCCCTTGTGCTATGACGGCATTATACCGCTCCTTTCCGCAAAAGAAAAGGGGTTTTGCAAAATTTGTCCGCGCTGTGCGTTCATTTCTGCAGTTTGTCTAACGTAACGCCCCAGAAATCCCATGATTTTTGTACAATTTCAGTCCATGAGCATATTTCACTTTTAAACAAGCACGCTTGAACAATCGTATTATTTCTTTTTTATCTCTTGCTTTTGAATGGTTTTATTTATTTTATAAATTAAATCGCACATTTTCTTTTCGATATAAAACGCAGACAAAACGCAGGCCCTCATTTCGCTGTTGTCCTTGTGCAGAGGACAGTTATTGGGACAAAAAGAAGCCGCCGCACAGTGTTTTGTGCGGCGGCTTTAAAAATCGAATTCGTACTGCTGTAAAAAGCGCTTACTTGCCCAGCATCTCGTGGGCAGTCTTGCAGATGGTGGCAGCGTCCAGACCGTACTTCTTCAGCAGGTCCCATGCGGGACCGGAGCAGCCGAACACGTCCTGCACGCCCACGCGGCGCACGGGAGTGGGCAGCTTCTCGCTCAGAACGGCGCAGACGGCTTCGCCCAGACCGCCGATGACGTTGTGTTCCTCGGCAGTGATGACCTTGCCGCACTCCTTTGCCGCCTTGAGGACGATCTCCTCGTCCAGGGGCTTGATGGTGTGGATGTTGATGACCCGGGCGTGGATACCCTCGGCAGCCAGCTGCTCGGCAGCCATGCGTGCCTCGTTGACCATCAGGCCGGTGGCGATGATGGCAATATCGTTGCCCTCGGTCAGCTGCTCGCCCTTGCCCAGCTCAAAGTGATAGTTGGCCTCATCGTGGAACACGGGCACAGCCAGACGACCGAAGCGCAGGTAGACGGGGCCTTCCATGGCGTAGGCGGCGCGCACAGCGGCGCGTGCCTCGATATCGTCGGCGGGGCAGATGACGGTCATGCCGGGGATGCTGCGCATCAGGGCAAAGTCCTCGCAGCACTGGTGGGAAGCGCCGTCCTCACCCACGGAGATGCCGCCGTGGGTGGCGCCGATCTTCACGTTCAGATGGGGGTAGCCCACAGAGTTGCGCACCTGCTCGAAGGCGCGGCCGGCTGCAAACATGGCAAAGCTGGAAACAAAGGGCACATAGCCCATAGTGGCCAGACCTGCTGCCACGCCTACCATGTTGCCCTCGGCGATGCCGCAGTCAAAGTGACGATCCGGGTATGCCTTCTGGAACATACCGGTCTTGGTAGCGGCGGCCAGATCGGCGTCCAGCACCACCAGATCATCGTGGCCTTCCGCGGCCAGTTCCTTCAGGGTGTTGCCGTAGCTGTCGCGGGTCGCGATCTTTTTCACGTCTGCCATCTCAGTTCTCCTCCTGTTCCAGCGCGGCATAGGCGGCGTTCAGCTCGTTCATGGCCACCTGATACTCTTCATCGTTGGGGCCCTTGCCGTGCCATGCAACGGAATTGGTCATATAGGAAACGCCGGTGCCCTTGACCGTATCCAGAATGATGCAGGTGGGCTTTTCGGTCTCGGCGTGGAAAGCCTGCACGGCGCTCTCGATCTGATCAAAGTCGTGGCCGTTGATGGTGACCACGTTGAAGTTGAAGGCGCGCAGCTTATCTTCCAGCGGGGCGCTGTTCATGACAGTCTCGGTGGTGCCGTCGATCTGCAGATGGTTGCGGTCCAGCATCACGCACAGGTTAGAAAGGCCGTAGTGGGCGGCAAACATAAAGGCCTCCCAGCATTCGCCCTCTTCCACCTCGCCATCGCCCAGAATGGCGTAAACGTTCACGGCAGAGCCGGCGTGCTTTGCGCCCAGTGCCATGCCGCAGGCGGCAGAGATGCCCTGACCCAGACTGCCGGTGGACATATCCACGCCGGGCACGCTGTTCATGTTGGGGTGGCCCTGCAGGCGGCTGCCGATCTTGCGCAGGGTTTTGAGCTCCTCCACCGGGAAGAAGCCCCGCTCTGCCAGCGCTGCGTACAGCGCCGGGGCGGCATGACCCTTGGACAGCACCAGACGGTCGCGGTCGGCCATCCTGGGCTGGGCAGGGTCGATGTTCAATTCCTTAAAGTACAGATAAGACAGCACGTCTGCGATGCTCAGACTGCCGCCCGGATGACCACAGCCTGCACTGTGGGTCCCTTCGATCACGCCCATGCGGATGTGGCAGGCGTGCTTTTTCAGGGTAAGTTTTTCAGCATTTGTCATGATGGTCCTCCCGTATGAACCTCAGAATTCATGCGCTCAAAAAAGCCTCTCGTCAGCGCCCCGGCGTCAAGATTGCCGCAGCGCGCTTTTTTTCAATTTTATATTATCCATTCTGTGCAAAAAGGTCAAGCTTCTTCCAGCAAAATGTACAGCCCCGGGGAAATTTTTTTGCGAATAGACCGATTTTTGTCTATTTTGCAGACGTTCCGCCCCGCTTGACAGGGGCAAACTGGTTTGTTATACTTTTGACCATCGTTCCGGCAGGAAGCCGGACACGGGCGGGCAGCAGCCTGCCGCTTATCCCAGCAAGCAATATTTTTTTGAAACAGACGCCACGAAGGGGTCTGCCTTTGGCATGAAATGCCGGGGCAGGCTCCTTTTTATTTTGCGGCTGAAAATGGAGGAATCCTTATGAAAACCAAAAACGCTTCGCCTGTGCGGCAGCTGGTGCCGGCCGCCCTGTTTTTAGCGCTGGCCTTTGTGCTGCCCCTGCTCACCGGACAGGTACCCAAGGTGGGCAATATGCTCTGCCCGATGCATTTTCCGGTGCTGCTGTGCGGCTTTGTGCTGGGCGGCCCGTGGGGGCTGGCTGTGGGCTTTGCCGCCCCGCTGCTGCGCTCGGTGCTGTTCGGCATGCCGCCCATGTTCCCGGTGGCCATCTCCATGGCCTTTGAGCTGGCTACCTACGGGCTGGTGTCCGGGCTGCTGTGGCGCAGGGCAAAGCACAGCCTGCCTGCGCTTTACGCCGTGCTGCTGACCGCTATGGTGTCCGGGCGCATCGTCTGGGGCATCGTGCGGTTTGTGCTGGCCGGGCTGACCGGCGGCAGCTTTCCCTTCAGCGCCTTTTTGTCCGGGGCACTGTTTACCGCCGTGCCGGGCATCGTGGCGCAGCTGGTGCTCATCCCGCTGCTGCTCACCGCCCTGCAGAAGGCCGGCTTTGCGGACTGACCCCCTGCGCGCACCTTTTGTGCAAAAAAACGATACTTCCACCGGTTTTTAAGGCACTTTTTCCAAAAGAAACGGAAAACCGGAAAAATTGTGCCGTTTTGTGGCTTTCTGTTGGCAAATGTGATAAACTTGAACCAGATGCGGGCGTGTGCCGCTGTGCACCGCCCACAAGGAGTAAATGAAGAAGAGAGGTCGTTTATCGTGAAGATCATTCGTACAAAGGACTACGCCGATATGTCCCGCAAGGCAGCAAACATCATTTCTGCGCAGGTCATCATGAAGCCCAACTGCGTGCTGGGTCTGGCTACCGGCGGCACCCCCGTTGGCACTTATGAGAAGCTGGTGGAGCGGTACAACGAGGGAGATCTGGATTTTTCTGAGGTCACCTCCGTCAATCTGGACGAGTACCGTGGCCTGCCCAAGGATCACCCGGAAAGCTACTGGAGCTTCATGCACCGCAACCTGTTCGATCATGTGAACATCGACCCCGCCCACATCAACCTGCCGGACGGCACCAACATGGACGCCGAAGCCGAGTGCAAGCGCTATGATGCGGTCATCCGCAGCGTGGGCGGCGTGGATCTGCAGCTGCTGGGCATCGGTCATGACGGTCACATCGGCTTTAACGAGCCCCACGATGCCTTTGATCTGGGCACCCATTGCGTGGATCTGGCCCAGGAGACCATCGAGGCCAACAAGCGCTTCTTTGACGGCAACGAGGATCTGGTGCCCAAGCAGGCTTACACCATGGGCATCCGCACCATCATGCAGGCACGCAAGGTGCTGATGGTGGTCAACGGCGCAGGCAAGGCCGAGATCGTCAAAAAGGCTTTCTTCGGCCCCGTCACCCCGGAGGTGCCCGCAAGCATTCTGCAGCTGCACCCGGACTTCATTCTGGTGGGCGATGAAGAAGCTCTGAGCCTGATCTGATTTTCCTTATTTAAACTTCGGGGCACCGGAACACCTGCGGGCGTTCCGGTGTTCCTTTTTTGAAGAGGAAGAACCCTCTCAGTCATCGCTATGCGATGCCAGATTCCCCCTTTTGTCACCTGCGGTGACATCTTCCCCCGGAGCGGGGGAAGTCGTTCCTCTCAGGGGGAGCTTTTACGCATCTGTCGGTCAGCACTAATAAAATTCCCTTTGTGGGAGCAGACTGAGAGGGTTGAACCCATTTTGCTGCCATTCTCTTTACATTCCGCCGAAAAAGCGGTATTCTTTTTCCAGAACAAACTTTCCCGGGAGGAGACCATGGATATCCGCCAGCTGCACTACTTTTTGACCCTGTGCGAAGAAATGAATTATACCCGCGCCGCACAGCGGCTGTTCCTGTCGCGGCAGGCGCTGCGCCAGAGCATCTCTGCGCTGGAAGCCGAAATGTGCGGGCCGCTGTTTATCAGCGCCCACCACAAGCTGGCGCTCACCGACCGGGGCATGAGCCTGCAGCGCCACGCCGCCCCGGTGGTGGAGCAGTTCCAGCAGATGCAGGCCGCCCTGCGGGCTGAGATCCAGTCTGCCCAGCCGGTGCGCATCGGCATCAGCGTGGCGCTGGTACCGGACTATCTGCCCGGGCTGGAGACCCAGCTGGACAAATTCCGGCAGCAGTACCCCCATGTGGAGATGCGGTTCCGCCTGCTGGACAACGACGCCGTGGCCGATGGGGTAGAGCAGGGCGAGCTGGACGCGGGTCTGGTCATCGACCTTGGCTGTGCCGCGCCGGTGCTGGCGCGCACCACCCTGCGGGCAGACCCCGCCTGCCTGCTGGTGCCCCGGGGACACCCCTTCTGGGAAAAGGAGCGCATCCCGCTGGCAGAGCTGCGCGGGCAGCGGGTGCTGCTGCCCAGCCTGCGGCAGGATCTGTTCAGCCCGCTGTGGGCGGCCTGTGCCCGGGCGGGTTTTGCCCCCAATGCCGAGATCGGCCCCAGCTTTTATCAGGCCTACTATCTGGTGCAGGAGCAGCTGTGCACCTGCCTGACCCGCTACGAGCCCGGTGCCCGCCGGGAACTGGACCGGGTGCGGGACGTGCTGCTGGAGGATATGCCCCCGCTGTGCGTGTCGCTGGTGCAGCGGCGTGACACCAGCTCTGCCTATATCGACCTGCTGCGCAGCTACCTGTTAGAGGTTCTGGGCAGCACCGCCAGCCTGCCGCCCCGTCGGGGTCGGCCGGCAAAACCCTTCTACACCGCACCGGTGCTTTCCAGCGCCGCCGCAAAGGCTGCCCCGGAGCATCCCGCCCCGGGCACCCAGCTGCCCTTTGCGGGCGGCAACAACTTCCGGGAGCTGGGCGGCTACCGCGCCGACGAGGGCAAGACCGTAAAGTGGGGGCAGATCTACCGGGGGTTCCCCACCGGGCGGCTGACCACCGAAGCCGACCGCGCCCGGCTGGACGGGCTGGGGCTGCGGCTCATCCTTGACCTGCGCAGCAGCGCAGAAGCCGCCAAGCTGCCGGACTATGTGCCGGACGGCGCACGGCTGGTGCAGATCTGCGGCCTGCGGGATGCCACCGGGCAGGAGATCGATTTTTCGCCCAACGACATCCAGCGGCTGGTGCAGAGCGCCCCCGCCGGGATGAGCCTCACCCAGCTGATGTACCGGCAGATGCTCACCGGTAACAAGGCCTTCAAAGAGCTGTTCCGTGCGCTGGAAGCCGGCGAGACGCCCATCCTGTTCCACTGCACGGCGGGCAAGGACCGCACCGGCGTCGCTGCCATGCTGATCCTGCTGGCGCTGGGTGCCTCGGACGAGACCATCTGCGCGGATTACGCCCGCACCAATCTCTGCCGCGCCGCCGAGATTGAAAAGGCCATGGCTGACCATGCGGCGGAGATCGCCGCCGACCCGGCGCAGCGGATGCGCTGGCAGACCTCCGCCGGGGTAGACCCGGAGACTGCGCCCTTTGTGCTGCGCACCATCCGGCAGGACTACGGCAGCGCCGAGAGCTATCTGGAGGCCGAATACGGCCTGACCCCCGCCCGCCTGATGCGGCTGCGGCGGATGTATCTGGAGTGAGACGATTTGGAATGCCCGCCGCATTGCTCTGGGCATTTTCAGCGGAAAGAATATTTATAATTTCGGGGTTCAGAAACGCCTGCGGGCGTTTCTGAACCCCATTTTCACGGGGAGGGGTCGTGAGCTGCCGCGCTGGTTTCCTGCGGAAACAGCCGCGCGGCGGGGGAAGCCTTCATGCGGAAAATTGATTTCCGTGGTAAAAGTCGATTTCCTCTTGAAAAAGAGCCTGTTGTCCGATACACTGAATATAACGAATCTTATAAGAAGGAATGAAACTGACCATGGCTGCAAAAACGCCTGTCCAGTGGAAAACACTGTTTGAAAACGAGCCCTTCCACCGCGAAAACTATTATACCGGCCCCCTCGGCCCGGACTACACCCCCGGCGGCACCTGTCTGCGGCTGTGGGCACCCACCGCCGAAGCAGTCACCGTGACCTTATACCACAAGGGAGACGGCGGTGCCGTGCTGGGCACAAAGCCCCTTGTGCGCGGCGCACAGGGCGTGTGGAGCGTCTGGCTGCCCGGGGAGCAGCACGGCCGCTACTATACCTTTGCCGTCACCGTGGACGGCGTCACCCGCGAGACCGGCGACCCCTACGCCCGGGCGGCGGGGGTAAACGGCGTCCGCAGCATGATCGTAGACCTTGCCCGCACCGCGCCCTCCGGGTGGGAGCGGGATGTACGCCCCAATATTTCCCCGGCGCAGCGCGCCGTGTGGGAGGTGAGCGTGCGGGACTTCTCGCAGGATGCCGCCAGCGGGGTGCGCCCGGCGTGGCGGGGCAAATATATGGCCTTTACCCAGCAGGGCACCACATTGCACGGCGACGGCATCCACCCCACCTGCCTGAACTACCTCAAGCGGTTGGGGGTAAAATACGTCCAGCTGATGCCCATTTTTGATTTTGGCAGCGTGGACGAGGCAAAACCCCTGCTGCGGCAGTATAACTGGGGCTACGACCCCACCAACTTCAACGTACCGGAGGGCAGCTACTCCACCGACCCCACCCGGGGCGAGGTGCGCATCCGAGAGTGCCGGGAGATGATCGCCGCCCTCCACGCGGCAGGCATCGGGGTGGTGATGGACGTGGTGTATAACCACACCTACCGCACCGAAAATCCCCTGAACAGCACCGTGCCGTACTACTTTTTCCGGCAGGACCCGGACGGCAGCTTTTCCAACGGCAGCGGCTGCGGCAACGAGTTTGCCAGCGAGCGCCCCATGGCGCGGCGGTACCTCATCGACTCCATCCTCTACTGGGCAAAGGAGTACCACATCGACGGCTTCCGGTTCGACCTGATGGGCCTGTACGATGCCGAGAGCATCAACGCGGTGCGCGCTGCGCTGGACAGCCTGCCCGGCGGGCGGGACATCCTGCTATATGGTGAACCGTGGCAGGGCGGTGCCAGCCAGCTGCACCGGTACGAAGCCAACAAGGCGAACCTTGCCATGCTCAACGAGCGGGTGGGCATCTTCTGCGATGACACCCGGGACGCCATCAAGGGCGGCTGCTTCGATGCCCGGGAGCCGGGCTATGTGGAGGGCAAGCCCGGCAGCTTCTGGGATATCGGCGCAGCGGTGGCGGCATGGTGCCGCAGCGACCGTCTGCCGCCCCACGCGCCCAGCCAGATCGTGAGCTACGTTTCTGCCCACGACAACTTTACCCTGTGGGACAAGCTGCTCTGCGTCCGCTACGAAAAGCCGGAGTTCACCGCCCGCGACACTGTGGCGCTGGCGCAGAACCGGCTGGCGGCGGGCATCTACCTGACCAGCTTCGGCCTACCCTTCATGCAGGCGGGCGAGGAGTTCGCCCGCACCAAAAAGGGCGTGAGCAACAGCTACCGTTCTTCTCCCGCCCTGAACCGGCTGGACTGGAACCGCGCCGAGCAGTACCACGCCCTCGTGGACTACTACCGGGGGCTTCTGGCGCTGCGGGCAGCCTTTCCCCGGCTGAGCAGCACCGACCGTCACGCCCCGGAGGCCTTGCAGTTCTTTGCACTGGAGCAGCCACTGGTGGGCTGGACGCTGCCCGCCGTCTGGGGAGACGGCGCGGCATGGAGCGCTTTGTGCGTCTTTTATAACCCCACCGACACCGCCTGCACCGTCTCCCTGCCCGCCGGGCAGTGGAAGCTGCTGAGCGATGGCACCTCTTCCAGCCTGTGGCGCGGCCAAAGCCGCGTTTTTACCGGCAAAGCCGCCCTTGCGCCGTACAGTGCGACTGTTTTTGGTGCGGTGTAAGACGATTTGAATGCGCGCCGCGTTGCTCTGCGCATATTCAGCGGAAAAATTATTTGTAATTTGTAAATCGGGAAAATCTGCGGATTTTCCCGATTTACTTTTTCACGGGAGGGGTTTGGAACGAACCCCCTCAGTCGCCTGCGGCGCCAGCTCCCCCAAGGGGACGCCTTATGGCGATGCCGCAAAGTTCCCCGTCAGCACAAAAGCCGTCCCCTTGGGGAAGGTGGCTGCGAACATAGTGAGCAGACGGAAGGGGTATTTTCACAACAAAAAAGGCTGCTGCACATTCCGTGCAACAGCCTTTTTACTATTTTCAGTTATTCTCCGCGCCCTTTTCGCCAAGGGTGACGTTAACGGTCTGCATCTGGCCGCCGCGCGCGACGGTGATCTCGATGGTGTCACCGGCCTTGTGGTCCTGCATCAGGGTGCCAAGGTCGCTCTGGGTGGCAACCTCGCTGCCGTCTACGCTCACGATGCGGTCACCGGCCTGCAAGCCCGCCTTGTCGGCGGGGCCGCCCTTGACCACTTCCACGATGTAGACACCGTAGGCGTTCACGCCCAGCTGGGCGGCGGTCTGGGCGTCGGTCACGGCATAGTAGCTGATGCCCAGATAGGGACGGCCGGTCACATAGCCGTTTTCCAGCAGCTCCTGCGCCACCTTGACGGCGTCATTTACCGGGATGGCAAAGCCCAGACCCTCGGCATCGCTGTCGGAGGACTTTGCATTGACGATGCCCACCAGCTCACCGTTCATGTTGAACAGGCCGCCGCCGGAGTTGCCGGGGCTGACGGAGGCATCCATCTGGATCAGGGACATGGTGTTGACAGAGCTGGAGCCCTGAATGCTGACGCTGCGGTTCAGGGCGCTGACGATACCGCTGGTCACGGTGCCGCCCAGCTCACCCAAGGGGTTGCCCACGGCCATGACGCTTTCGCCCACCTTCAGGTTGTCGCTGTTGCCCACAGTGGCAGGGGTCAGGCCGGTAGCATCGACCTTCACCACGGCGATATCACTGGTGGTATCCTCGCCCACCAGCGTAGCGGGGTAATCCTTGTCGCCGATGCTCACGGTGATGTTGGATGCACCGCTCACCACATGGGCGCAGGTGAGGATATAGCCGTCCGAGCTGATGATGACGCCGCTGCCGGCGCCGCTCTCCACCTGACTCTGGCCGTACCACGACCACTGGGAGTAGACCACCTGCTCGGTGGTGATGACCACCACGCTGGGGCTGACCATCTCGGCTACCTGTGCGGTGCTCAGGCCGGTGCCGCTGGTGGCACTGATGGAATTGCCGGTGCTGTCGGTGCTGCTGTCAGAGCTGGCCGGGCGCTCCACCTGCTGGATGACCACCTTGCTGCCGCCGCCGTATTTTGCACCCACAAAGCCGCCTGCAAAGCCCATGGCCGCTGCCAGCACCAGCGCCACGGCGCTGCGTGCCAGTTTTCCGCCGTTGAGCTTCTTCTTGCGGCGGGGCTTTTCCGGCTGCGCCGGGGCGCTGTACTGCGGCTGCTCCGGCGGGGTGGGCGGCACGCTGCCGCCGTCTGCCGGGGCGGTATCGGCCGGACGCGCGGGCTGTGCTTCCGGCTCGTTATACTGGTTCGCCGTGTTCATGCCGCTGCTGCCCACGTTGGGGTAGCCGGTCTCGTTATTGGAAGCGGAATAATCGTATTCCCACTTGTTCTCGTTTTCCATGTTACTACATCCTTCCCTCAAAGGCCGGTCCGCAGGGACATCTGTTCCTTTGAACTGTCCCTATTGTAACTGTCAAATGTGAAAATGAATCGCTTGCGCCGTGAAGAATATGTGAAATGCGGTCCTGTTTTTCCGCCCTTGACAGCAGCGTTTCCGCTTGCTATTGTAAGGGAAGAACATCGGCCCGTCAAGGAGGCGCTTTTTATGGAACTGCACCGCACTGAGCAGGGGTTTGCCCTGTATAAAGAAAAGGACTGCATCGGAGAGTGCCGCCTTTCTCCCGCCCCCAAGGGCGCACAGCTTGCCGCCCTGTGCATCCTGCCCCAGTGGCGGCGCAAGGGCTACGGCTCCTACCTGTTAAAAGAAGTATTGCGCAGCTTTGGCGGCTATGACCGGGAAGCCGCCACCGTGTTTACCGCCCCGCTGCCGGAAAACGCCGCTGAGCTTGCTTTCTGGGGCAAATTCGGCTTTGCCGCCGAGGGCGGGCAGCTGGTGCGCCGCCGCACCCCGGACTTAACAGCGGTCAAGTTCGTGCAGGACTTTTTAGCCGCCCGGCTGGTGCACCCGCAGCTGTGCGTGGACGCCACCTGCGGCAACGGCGGCGACACCACCTTTCTGTGTGGGCTGACCGCCCCCGCCGGGCGGGTGCTGGCCTTTGACGTGCAGCCCGAAGCCATCCGCTCCACCCGCACCCGGTTGGAACAGGCAAATGTGCCCGCCGAGCGGTACAGCCTTATCTGCGGCAGCCACGCCGACTTATTACAGTATGTGCAGCCCGGCACTGCCGATGCAGTCATGTTCAACTTTGGCTGGCTGCCGGGGGCGGACCATGCGGTATTCTCCACCGCGCAGAGCAGCATCCCCGCCTTGCAGGCGGCGCTGCAGGCGGTGCGCCCCGGCGGCATCGTGAGCGCCATCCTGTACAGCGGGGCAGTCATCGGCTCGGACGAAAAACAGGCGGTGCTGCGTTTTCTGCGTGCACTTCCACTGAAAAGTTTCACCGTTCTGGTGTGTGATTTTGCCAATTGGGCCGAAACTGCCCCGCTGCCCTGCCTGATCCTGAAAAAATAACGAAAACCCTTGCATTATCACGCGTTTTCGTATAGAATAAGATACGTATGTGTAAAAACAAGAACCCTCTCCGTCACGGCTGACAGTATGCCGGAGAGGGTTTTCTCAGAAAGCAGGATGGAGGCTCCCATGTAAGACACCATCTGTCTGCCATTTATTCTCTGCCTTGCAAAGGCAATTTTTATAGGAGAAGCTATCATCTATGACAAATCGTGAAGAGATCGAACGCCGCAGGACGTTCGCCATCATCAGCCACCCCGACGCAGGTAAGACCACCCTTACCGAGAAGCTGCTGCTGTACGGTGGAGCCATCAATCAAGCTGGTTCCGTCAAGGGCAAGCAGAGCGCCAAGCACGCCGTGTCCGACTGGATGGACATTGAAAAGCAGCGTGGTATCTCGGTCACCTCTTCGGTGCTGCAGTTCAACTACGCCGGCAAGTGCGTGAACATTCTGGACACCCCCGGCCATCAGGACTTCTCGGAGGATACCTACCGCACCCTGATGGCGGCAGACTCTGCCGTCATGGTCATCGACGCCGCAAAGGGCGTTGAGGCGCAGACCATCAAGCTGTTCAAGGTGTGCACCCTGCGCCATATCCCCATTTTTACCTTCATCAACAAGATGGACCGCGAAGCCCGCGACCCCTTTGAGCTGATGGAGAACATTGAAGAAATTCTGGGCATCAAGACCTACCCCATGAACTGGCCCATCGGCTGCGGCAAGGAGTTCAAGGGCGTGTTCGACCGCAACGCACGCAAGGTGCTGGCTTTTTCCAGCGACGGCCGCGCCAACGGCGTGAAGAAGGTCAGCGAGACCGAGGCCGAGCTGGGCGACCCCGCACTGGACGAGCTGCTGACCCCCTACCTGCACCAGCAGCTGGTGGACGAGATCGAGCTGCTGGACGGCGCTGCCGAGGAGTTTGATCTGGACAAGGTGCTGCGCGGTGAGCTGAGCCCCGTGTTCTTCGGCTCTGCATTGACCAACTTCGGCGTGGAGCCCTTCCTTGAAAACTTCCTGCGGCTCACCTCCGCCCCGCTGGCCCGCGTGGACAGCCTGACCGGCGAGCCGGTGGACCCCTGCCGGGACGAGTTCTCCGCTTTCATCTTTAAAATTCAGGCCAACATGAACAAGGCCCACCGCGACCGTATTGCCTTTATGCGCATCTGCTCCGGCAAGTTCGAGCGCGGCATGGAGGCCTACCATGTGCAGGAGGGCAAGAACATCAAGCTGGCCACCGGCACCCAGCTGATGGCGCAGGACCGCGCCATCGTGGACGAGGCCTACGCCGGCGACATCATCGGCCTGTTTGACCCGGGCATCTTCTCCATCGGCGACACGCTGTGCACCGGCAAAAAGAAGGTCCAGTTCGCGGGCATCCCCACCTTCTCCCCGGAGCACTTTGCCCGCATTGAGCAGAAGGACACCATGAAGCGCAAGCAGTTCGTGAAGGGTATGGAGCAGATCGCGCAGGAAGGCGCCATCCAGATCTTCCGCGAAGTGGGCGGCGGCATGGAAGAAGTGGTGGTCGGCGTGGTCGGCGTGCTGCAGCTGGAAGTGCTGGAGTACCGTCTGAACACCGAGTACAACGTGGAGATCCGCATGCAGCAGCTGCCCTTTGAGCAGCTGCGCTGGGTGCAGAACGACCCCGACACCTACAACCTGCGGGATCTGGACCTGACCAGCGACACCAAGGCGGTGGAGGACATGAAGGGCAACCGTCTGCTGCTGTTCACCTCCGACTGGGCGGTGCGCTGGGCGGAGACCCACAACGAGAGCTTGCAGCTGAGCGAGTTCGGCAACATCTGATAAAAGAGCGCTGCGGAGTGCACCTGCGCTCCGCAGTTCTTTTTTATAGAATAAAAAACACAACAAAGTATGCCAGACATTGGAATGAGGGTTCCCATTGCGGGGAACACTGCTGGCATGGAGGGTAAAGTATATGCAGAATATCAATATTGGCAAAAGCGGCATCGCCGTGCCGTTTCTGGGCATGGGTACATGGGCCATCGGCGGCGGTGCATGGTGGGGCGATAACGACGATGCACTGTCCGTAAAGGCCATCCAGACCGCCGTGGAGCAGGGCATCCAGTGGATCGACACTGCGCCCATCTACGGGCTGTACCACAGCGAGGAAGTGGTGGGCGAAGCCATGAAGCACATCGACCGCGACAAGGTGGTGCTTTCCACCAAGTGCGGCCTGGAGTGGCGGCACGAGTCCCCCATCCTGCACAAGGTGGTGGACGGGGTACAGGTGTACCGCGACCTCTCCGCCAAGAGCATCATCGAGGACGTGGAGGACAGCCTGCGCCGTCTGCACACCGACCATCTGGACGTGCTGTACACCCACTGGCAGAGCCCGGATTTTGGCGTGTACCCGCTGGAAGAGACCATGGAAGCCATGATGAAGCTGAAAGAGCAGGGCAAGATCCGCGCCATCGGTGCTTCCAACGTCACCTCCGATATCATCCGGGGCTACTGCAAATACGGCCAGCTGGACGTCATTCAGGAAAAGTACAGCCTGCTGACCCGCCGCATTGAAAAGCAGCTGCTGCCCACCTGCAAGGAGCTGGGCGTTTCGGTACAGGCCTACTCCCCGCTGGAGCAGGGGCTTCTGACCGGCAAGGTGACCATGGACACCACCTACCCGGAGGGCAGCACCCGCAACACGAACCCCTGCTTCCAGCCCACCCGCCGGGCACAGGCGCTGGAACTGCTGGCAAAGTGGGGCGATCTGACCGAGAAGTACGACTGCACCATGGCGCAGCTGGTCATCGCCATGACCGCCCGCATGATCCCGGGGCTGCACGTTCTGTGCGGTGCCCGCAAGCCGGAGCAGGTACTGGACAACGCCGGTGCCATGCACATCAAGCTGGACGGCGCCGACGCCGTCCGCATGAAGTGGGACGTGGACGCGATCTCCTGAGGATAAACCAAACAACACCGGAGCATCTTCGGACGCTCCGGTGTTGTTTTTTATCTCTTATTCTCCTCTTGCCAGCGCCTGCAGCTTTTTCTTATCCAGCACCTGCACGCCGCCGCGATACAGCCGCACCCAGCCCTCCTGCGCAAAGTATTTGAGCATCCGGCTCACCACCTCGCGGGCAGAGCCCATGTACTTTGCCATCTGGTCATGGGTCATGCGGAGGTCCGCGCCGCCGGTCTTGGCAAGCTCGTCGGTCAGAAAAATGGCAAGCCGCCGATCAGCGCTCATGAACAAAATCTGCTGCATCGTCCACATGGTATCGGAAAAGCGCTCTGCCGTCATCTGGTAGGCGTAGCAGCGCACATAGACGTTTTCCTGCATCAGCTGCCGGAAGATGCCCGCGCTGATGCACAGCGCTTCGGTGTCCTCCTCGGCATCGATGTAGAGGTCGATGTTCACCGCGTCCATCACGCAGGAGGCGGACAGAATGCACACCTCCCCGCCGAACAGGCGGTACAGCGTCACGTCCCTGCCGTCCTCGGACAGCAGATAGGAGCGCAGCTGCCCGCTGCGCAGCAAAAGGATGCCCACACAGCTTTCCAGCGGGCTGTGCACCCGGGCGCCCTTGGCGTAGTGCACCGGGCGGGTAAAGCGGCACAGCCGCTCCTGTTCTTCCGGGGTCAGCTGCTCCCAGAACGGAAACGCACAGGCCAAGCACCGGGCGTGCGGAGATGCTTCTGCCATACGGTTCACCCCTTTCGCAGCGCCTTGGCGGCTTCCGTGCCCGCCAGTGCGCCCTCGTAAACGGCCTTTGCCACCTGCAACAGCCCGCCGGTGCAGTCCCCGGCGGCGTACAGGCCGGGCACGGTGGTCTGCATTTTGTCGTCCACCACGATGCGGCTGCCCTCTACGGCAGCGCCCAGCTTCCGGGCAAGTGCGGTACTGCCCGCCACGCCCAGCGCCACAAATACGCCGGATACCTCCCGCACCGCACCGCCCGCCAGCTGCACGCCGGTGACAGCCTGCTCGCCCAGAATGGCTTCCACCTTCTGGGTGCAGACGCTCACCTCGGGCGGGAAGTCTGCGGTCAGGGCTGCGCCGTTCGTCAGCAGGGTGACGCTTTTTACCACCGGCAAAAGCGCCTGCACCTCATGCAGGGCGTACTCGCCGCTGCCCAGCACCGCCACGTCCTTTCCGCGGTAGAAAAAGGCGTCGCAGGCTGCGCACCAGCTTACGCCGTGGCCTTCCAGCCCGGTCAGCCCCGGGATGCGGGGCACCGCGCGGGAAGCACCCGTTGCCAGAATGACCGCGTCTGCCGGGTACGCGCCTGCCAGCGTTTCCACGGTCAAACGGTCGGTCCATGTCAGCCCCACGGCCTCGGTCTGCACGAATTGCACCCCCAGCCGCCGGGCGTTCTCGATGCTGCGGCGTTCCAGCTCCTGCCCGGAGACCGGCTGGGCGAAGCCGTAATAATTTTCGATCTTTTCGGCGCGCGCCAGCGCCCCGGAGCCCTTGGTCAGCACGGTGGTCTGCACCCCGGCGCGCACGGCGTACAGGGCAGCGGACACCCCCGCCGGGCCGGAACCTACGATAACGATGTTGGACATGGTGTTGCTCCTTTGCATGGTTCATTGCCCTTATTATACACCAAAGCCGCGCAGATTTCTGTGACCGGGTCGCAAAAACTTTTTGGGCGGCGGGCACTGTTCAAGCTCCGGGGCGTGTGCTATACTGTTGTCATGTTAAAATTTCTGCCACAGGGGGCTTTTGCTTTATGTCCAAACAACGTCTGCTTTTCATCACCACCGGCGGCACCATTGCCAGCGTGCGCACCCAGCAGGGGCTGAAGCCCGTGCTTTCCAGCGAGGAGCTGCTTGCCCATCTGCCGGAACTAAAGGAGCTGTGCTGCCCGGAAACGCTGGCGCTGTGCAGCATCGACAGTACCGACCTCGGACAGGAGCACTGGCTCATGATGGCACGCGCCATTCAGGAAAACTACGCCTTGTACGATGGCTTTATCATCTGCCACGGCACGGATACGCTGGCGTACTCTGCGGCGGCGCTCTCTTATCTCATCCAGAACGCGGATAAGCCCATCATCCTCACCGGCGCGCAGCAGCCCATCTCCAACGAGATCACCGACGCCAAGAAAAACCTGCGGGACAGCGTGGTCTGCGCCATCGACCCGGGCAGCCGGGGCGTGATGGTGGTGTTTGGCGGGCACGTCATCGCAGGCACCCGCGCCAAGAAGAACAAGACCATCAGCTACGACGCCTTTGCCTCGGTCAACTTCCCGGAGCTGGCGCTGGTGCAGGGCGACCGGCTGGTGCGGTACATCCCCTCGCCGTGGCCCACCGGCCCGGTGGAGTTCAGCCGCACGCTGGACAGCCGGGTGTTCCTGCTCAAGCTGACCCCGGGTATGTCCCCGGCGCTCATCCCGGAGATCTTCCACCTGTACGACTGCGTCATCGTGGAAAGCTTTGGCGTGGGCGGCATCCCGCAGCAGCTGATGGACGCCTTTGCCGCCGGGCTGGGCGATTACGAGACCACCCACAAAGTGCTCATCATGACCACGCAAGTCACCTACGAGGGCAGCGACGTGGGCGTGTACGAAGTGGGCAAGCGGGTGCGCAACCGCTTCCGCTTCTTAGAGGCCCACGATATGACCATCGAGGCCGTAGTGACCAAAAGTATGTGGCTGCTGGCGCAGAACTGCGAAAGCTTTGACCAGCTGCAGCAGCGGTTCTACCGTCAGGTGAACTTTGACACCTTCTATCACTGAGCCACTTTTTCAGAACACCAGCTGCACCAGCAGTACATAGCAAAGGGTGCCCCCGGTTACGCTGAGCAGGGTCTGGTGCTTCCACTTGTGCAGCGCGATGGTCGCCAGCAGCGCAAGCGCTTCCGGGATGCCGTGACTGCCGGAGAACGGGGTGACGCCCTTCAGGCAATAGACGATGAGCATCCCGAAGATGGCGGCGGGCAGCACCCGCCCCAGATACCGCACCACCTCCGGGGGCTGCTGCTCCTTGCTGGAAAAGATCAGAAACGGCAAAAAACGGGTAAGCATGGTGGCGGCGGTGCACACCGCAATGGTAAGCCCCATCTGAACTGCTGTCATTCCTCTACCTCCCCGGCTGCTTTTTCCATCGGACGGCGCAAGGCCAGCAGCAGCACCAGAATGCCGCCCATGGACGGCAGCAGAAAGCTGCCGGAGCCGAATACCATCAGACACACCAGCGGCACGGCAAGCCCGATCAGGGCACTGCCGTGCTGCTGATCTTTTTCCCACTGGTTCAGGAAGATGACCGTGAACATTGCGGTCATGACAAAATCCACGCCCTCGGTGCTGAAGGGCAGCACCGTGCCCAGCGCAGCCCCAAGCCCGGCGCTGCCCACCCAGTAAAGCTGATCCAGCAGGGTGATGAAGAACATGAACCAGCCCTTGTCCACCCCTTCCGGCGGCGTTGCCGAGCAGGTGATGGAAAAGGTCTCGTCGCTCATGGCAAAGATCATGTAAAAGCTGCGCCAGCCGTAGCCCTTGTAGCGCTCCAGCATGGCAAGGCCGTAGAACAGGTGCCGCGCCTGGATCATCAGCGCCATCAGAAAGGCCGACAGCGGCGAGAACGCGCCCAGCAGCAGACTTGCCAGCACGAATTCCAGCGAGCCGCCGTACACGACAGTGCCCATGAGCATGGGCATCCACACCGGCAGCCCCAAGGACTGCACATAGATGCCGTAGCCCAGCCCCAGCACAAAATAACCTGCCAGCACCGGGATGGTCTGCGGAAAAGCCGCCCGCAGCGCCCGCAGGCAGGGGTGCGGCAGAGCAGGGGAAACGGTTCGGGACAGATGCTGCATAGAAAAGCTCCTTGCTTTGCGGGAACAGCGGGCGGCCGCCCATATACCCACATAGATTGTATGGAATAAGTGATTTCTATTATAGCACATCCCTGCGCTTTTGCAAGACGGCTGGTGTCCTGCTGCCGGGACGATTTGGAATGCGCTCCGCGTTGCTCTGCGCATCTTCAGCGGAAAAATGATTTAGAATTTCGCAATTCCGGAAAATCTGCGGATTTTCCGGAATTGCCTTTTCACGGGAGGGGACGCAGCGGGAAACGGCAGCTGCCGCGCTTGTTTCCTGCGGAAACAGCCGCGCGGCGGGTCCCTTCTCAGGCTCACTGCGTTCGCCAGCTCCCCCGAAAGGGGGAGCTTTTTGCGCTGACCGGCAGATATCCAAAGCTCCCCCTTCGGGGGAGCTGGCACGCCGTCAGGCGTGACTGAGAGGGTTAGCGCCTGAGAGGGCGAGCCCGCTGCCCTGCAGGCGTCAAACGCAAAAGCAGCCAGACCGGGCGGTCTGGCTGCTTTTATGCTTATAAAAATATTTTACTCTACCTCTTCATCCGCGAAGATCCACAGCACCTCGTTGATGTGGGAGCCGCTGCGGGAGTAGGGGGTCACACGGATGCAGAAGCTGCGGCCATCCGTCTTGCGGTAGCGATGCTCCAGCAGGTTGCTGCTGAACACGGTGCTGCGCACAAGGCCGAAATCGAACAACTTTGCAAAGTTTTCTCTGTCCTCGGGCGCTACCAGCTTGTCGCGGTAGTTGGTCAACGCAGCGCGGAAAGAGCCGCCGCAGGTGTCCAGAACGGACTGGAAGTCGTCCGGCACAATAACGGGGCGCACGGTGTCCTCCTGCAAGTCCACCACGATTACAGTCTTGTACTTGGGGGCAAGCACCTTTAAAAAGTGCTCGGCATCCCGCTTTTCCTGCAGGGTGCGCTCCATCTTTTCGTTCAGGCCTTCCAGCTGGCGGGCGCGGCCGTTGTGGTCGTAGTAAGCCTGCCGGTCCTGCCGCATGGCAGCCTCAGCCTTGGCCACAGCTTCGTCCAGATGGCGCAGGTCGGCGGTCTGCTGGATGCCTACGGAAATAACATAGTCCTTTTCCTTCAAAAAGGCGCGCATCCGGTCCGCAGTGCTCCACACGCTGTAAGGCGGCTCGTTGGGGGTCAGGATGACAAATTCATCGCTGCCGATGCGGTACACCCGGCTGGTGGCAAAGAACTTGCGGGCGGCATTTGCCAGACAGCACAGCAGGGTGTCGCCGCTGCGGTGACCCAGATGCTCGTTTACCTCGTGCATCCCCACCACATCAATGTAGGTGCACACCACGGATTCGTACCCGCTGTTGGGCAGCTCCCGCAGGTCGGCTTCGTACCGGCTGCGGTTGGCAAGGCCGGTCAGGGTATCGTGGCTGTAAGAGAAGTCCAGCTCCTCGCTGAGCTGGTCGGCCTGTGCGTCGTTGCGCACCAGCACGGTCGCCCACGGGTTCTGGGCGCAGCAGCCCCGGCAGGGCAGCACCTCTGTGGTGACCCAGATATACTGGCCGGACACGTTCTCGCGGTAGCGGTAGAACTCCGGCGCAGTGGCGTGGTACAGCACAGAGCGCAAGGCCTCCAGATCGGTCTGCTCCAAGAACAGGTCTGCGTCCTCCTCGTGCACGATCTTCTCGTTCACCAGACGGTCGCAGTAGTTGACAAAATCTTCTTCTTTTTCCAGATCCGGATCCAGCAGGCGGGCGTCCCGCTTGATCACCCGGTACGCACCGGTGGCAAGGTTCAGCAGCGCGATCACCAGCACGTTATCGGTAAAGATCTGGTAGGCCTGCAAGGCCAGCGCAGTCTTTTCGGTGCCCGGGTTCTCCACCCGGCGGTCACGGCGCATCAGGTCGCGGCGCAGATCCCAGTAATCCTGATTGGTGGGATCTGCCAGCAGTTTTTCGGCGTTTTCCACCGGCATGGGCTTGAAGAAGTAGTAGCCCTGCGAGTACAGGCAGTCTGCCGCCTGCAGCATGGACACCTGCTCCGGGGTCTCCACACCCTCGGCGATGATGGGCAGGTTCAGCCGGTGTGCCATATCCACCACCGACTCCACGATCTGCACGCCCTTGCTGCGGTTCTCCTGATTCATGTCGATGAGCTTCATGTCCAGCTTGATGGCATCGACGTTGGTATCCTTGAGCATATTCAGCGAGGAATACCCGCTGCCGAAGTCGTCCATCATCACCGCAAAGCCCTTGCGGTGCAGGCCCTGAATGGCGTTTTCCACCATCTGGGTGTCCTCGGCCACCATGGTCTCGGTGATCTCAGCCAGCAGGAGTTTGGGCTCCAGCTTATATTTTTCCACCAGATCTGCAAAGATCTGCGGCACATCCAGATTGAGGATATCCTGCACCGAAACGTTCACCGACACCGGCACAAGGTTGCTGCCGCTCTCCTGCCACTTCTGCAGGGTCTGGCAGACGGATTCCCAGATGTACTGGTCCAACCTTGTCACAAGGCCGGTGCGCTCCAGCAGCGGCATGAACTCGGCAGGGGGAACACAGCCCCGGGTGGGATGGTTCCAGCGCACCAGTGCCTCCATGCCCACGATGGCGCGGGTGATGCTGTTACACTTGGGCTGCAAAAAGAAGCAGAATTCGTGGTTGTCCAGTGCGTGCTCCAGCTCGCCCAGCAGCTGCTGCTGTTCTTTCAGCTCGTTGAGCATGGTGGGCTCAAAGCGGTGCAGGTAGCCGCTGTCGGTCGTCACACCGGCGATCTGCGCGTAGTTGCACAGGGTGGCGGCATCTGCACCGGGGTTTGCCTGCACAGGGCACACGCCCATTACCATAAAGAAGGTGACATCCTGCCTTCCGGCAGCCATGCAGGCCTGCAGCGTAGCAAGCACAGCAGTCTGCTCGGCCTTTTCGTCCGGCAGGCACAGGAAAAAGTCATCGTTTCCAAAATAGCCCACAGGATAGCCGGTCTGCCTGCTGTAACCCAGCAGACAGTTTGCCACAGTTTCCAGCAGAGCATCGCCCTTTTCGGTGCCGTAAAGCTCGTTATAAAGTTTGAAGTGCTGGATATCCACAGCGGCAACAGCCCATTCTGTTCCCTGATGCGCGGTCAGGAATGTATGCAGGGCCTGTAAAAATGCGTCCTTGCGGTCGATCCGCTCCAACGCAGCAGATGCCGGTGCGGCGGCATCTGTTTTGGTCTTTCGTTCCTCTGACATAACGATTCCTCACAATTTGGATAGTTTCAATACGGATAAGCCGATTGCGGTCGGTTTGTATACTTTATAATCAGTATAACACGGTTTAAGTCGTTTTGAAATAGTTTTTTCACACTTTTTAACAACATTATTCGAGCGAAGTGCAACAAAAATGCCACACACAGCAGCGCCGGTGTGGCATTCGGGGTCATTTGGTATTCTTGTTGTCGTCCTTGTTTTCCTGTTCGGCGCGGTGCAGCATCTCCCGCAATGTGGGCAGACTGCGCAGCTTGCTGCCGTGCCGGAGCTTCGGGTAGGCACGCAGCATACGGCGCGGGCCCACGATGCGGGGGGTGCGCAGCAGCTGCGCCTGCATTTCCTCGCTGCGGGCTTGCAGCTCTGCGGCCAGCTGTTCCAATTGCAGCAGCTCGGCGGCGCGCTCGGCAGTGCCCTTGGCAGCAAGGCGGGCGGCGTTGGCAGCTTCGGCAGCGTTCAGGCGGGCGTCCTCGCTGGCGCGGCGGGCAGCCTCGGTAGCCTCAGCGGCCTTGGCGCGGATGGCAGCCATGGTCTCACGGGCAGAGGGGCGCTTTCCGGCAGCATCCCGCGCTTCGGCGGCGGCAAGCTTGAATTGCAGCCGTCCCTCGTCCAGCTTCTTGTCGGCGTTCAGAGTGGTGGTGCCCAGCAGCTGGGTCATGGCATCGCTGACGGCGTGGATACTGTCGCCCAGCTGCTCCATGGTGTCCAGCGTATCGGCCAGCGCAGAAGCAGCAATGGCGGTAGCCACCACGTCCGCCGCGTACACGGCGTACAAAAAGCACATGAGGATAACCCCCACAAAGGGCGGGATCAGGTCTACAAGGTCAGCCACCACCGGGTGCACGATACGCATGACCACCAGCGTGCCCACGCCCCACAGCAGGCAGAATTCCAGACAGATATAGCCCCCGATATTAAAGGGAAAATCGCTGTAATCCCACCAGCGGGTGTGGTAGATCTTATACAGTGCCCAGCCGCCCACCAGTTCCAGCGCACTGGGCAGGATGACGCCGCCTATATACAGCAGCAGGATGCTGTGCTGCAAGGGCGTAAGGGCAAACAGCACGATGATCATGCCAAAGCCGTAGATGGGGCAGACCGGGCCGTTGAGGAAGCCCCGGTTCACCAGCTGACCGGTGGTGGCGGCGGCATAGATGACCTCCAGACACCAGCCTATGCAGGAATAGATCAGGAAATAGGCCAGAATATGGTACAGCGAAAAGCCGCATACCACGGTATCGGTAAGAAAGCTTACCATAGGCACCTCCGTTCTTCAGTTCTGTTTGGATACGATCTTATATTCGTCCCCCGGCTCAAAAAAGGGACAGGCAGCGGTATTATGCGCAAGATAGCGTGCCATCTCGTCCTCGTCCAGCGCAGCGCCCTGCGCACAGTAGTAGCTGCCGTATTCGTCCTGAACATTATTCAGGCACAGCTCACAGGGGTCAGACATTTTCTTCGCCTTCCTGTGCGGCGGCTTCGGCAGCGGCAGCTTCGCGTGCCATCCGCTTGAGCACCTTGGGGTCTACCCATGTCACGCTGTCGGCACCGGGCTTTTTGCGGGCAATGAGCGCTTTGATCTTGATGCCCATTTCGGTGAACATGCCCTCGTGCTCGGTGCGGATGTTCCATTCCGGCTCGTTCTCGTGGAGGTCGTAGGTGATCCACTCGATGTCGTAGCCGGAAGCGGGGAAGTACTCCACGCTGTCCCGGAACAGATCATCGTCGTCGGTCTTGAAGTAGATCTCACCGCCGTCCTTCAGAAACTCGCGGTAGGCGATCAGCTGGCGCGGGTAGGTAAGGCGGTGCTTGTGGGAGGAGTCGTTCTTGCTCCACGGGTTGCAGAAGTTGATATAGATGCGGCTGACCTCATCCTCCGGGGTGATGACGCCCTTGATGCGCTCGATATCGGTGCTCATGATCTTCACGTTGTCGATGGGGCGCCCCGCTGCCTGATAGGCGGCTTCGATCTTGCGCTTGGCAAGGATAAGCACCTTGTCAGTGATGTCGATGCCCAGATAGTTGTTTTCCGGGTGGGCACAGGCCAGCTGAGAGATGAAGCCGCCCTTGCCGCAGCCCAACTCCAGAATAAAGGGCTGCTCCGGGCGGGCATACTGGCCGTGCCACTTGCCGCCCCAGATGAGGGGTTCGTGCACATGGAAATCCGCGGCCATCAGTTCGTCGTGGGCATAGGGTTTGAAACGCATTCTCATAGTTTGTTGTTCTCCTTCAAAAATCTCTCCACCTGCTCCGGGGTGGCGGCACAGCTGCCCTGACAGATGCCGGGCTTGCCGCCGCCGCGTCCGTTCAGGGCGGCATTCAGTGCTTTGGTCAGGGCGCGCACATCGCCGTCCCGCCGGGCAAGGCAGTAGCCGGTGCCCTTTTCGGTGGGGGTCAGGGCGGCGCACAGGCCGGTGGTGGCTTCGGTCAGACGGACAGCCAGCCGGTGCAGCCCGTCCGGGTCCAGCCCCGGCAGGGTACGGATGGCATCCGCATCGGGTGCGGTCAGCTGCGCAAGGGCGTCAAACAGCCGGCTGCGCAGTCCAAAGTGTGTAAACTTGAGTGCAGTATACTCATCGTAGACCCGGTGCACCGCCACAGCGGTCTGGTCGGCCTTGGCAGAGAGCAGCGCACCGATCTCCGCCTGCCGGGCGCGCATGGCCTGCGCCGCCGCCAGTGCACGGGCTCCGCACACCACGCTCAGCCGCACACCGCCCTTGTAGTTCTCGCTGGCAAGGATCTTGATCTGCCCCACCTGACCGGTGGTGCGGGTGTGGGTGCCGCAGCAGGCGCAGACGTCCGCGCCCGGGATAGTCACGATGCGCACCTGCCCCTCGATCTCCTTTTTGGAGCGGTAAACAAGGGCGGCAAGTTCCTCCCGGGTGGGGTAGCTGATGAGCACCGGCACATCCTGCCACACGATGCGGTTGGCGGCAAGCTCTGCCTGCCGCAGCCCCTCGGGGCTGATGGGCACGCTGGTGTCCATGCGCACGGCCTCGGTGCCCACATGGAAGCCCACATTCTCCGCCCCGAACATCTGGTGCAGGATGCCGGAAAGGATATGCTCGCCGGTGTGCTGCTGCATCTTATCGAACCGCCAGTCCCAGTCGATGCAGCCGGCAACGGCTGCGCCGGGCGCTGCGGCAGCGGGCAGGGCATCCACCGTATGCCAGATGACGCCCGCCTGCTCGTGGACATCCAGCACCCGCAGCACCGTGCCGTCCGGCAGGGTCAGAGTGCCCCGGTCGGCGGGCTGACCGCCGCCCTCCGGGTAGAACACTGTGCCGTCCAGCGCAATGCGCCCGCCGCCGGTCTTTTCGTCCGGCTCTGCGGCAAGGATGACGCTTTCGCATTCGGTGCGGAAGGCATCCTGCTCAAAGTATTTTTCTGTGCGCTGCATCGCGCGAGTACCTCCTGTAAAATAGAACGATTGACAATAGTGGCAAGAGTCTTTGCCGAGGGATGTTCTCTTTTGACACCAAAAGAGAACCAGAAAAGTGCCAGCGATT
>ENA-OYYQ01000046-OYYQ01000046.1-human-gut-metagenome-genome-assembly--contig:-NODE-46-length-75909-cov-16.688929_pt1 | contig 75909 bp, 60 predicted proteins | sample MGYA00243252_ERZ653455 | MGnify/ENA primary metagenome ERZ653455 (study PRJEB26926, sample SAMN06164940) | human gut metagenome | biome: ENVO:00009003; feature: ENVO:2100002; material: ENVO:00002003...
CAAGCTGAAAAAGCAAGCCGACCACGGCTATATGATGGACGTGGAGAACCGCCGCCTGAAAGAAGAACTTTCCACCGCCAAGAAGGAAGCTGCTCATTGGGGTCAAAAGTATCATGAACTCTGGTATGAAGTGAAGCCCTATCTGGACGCGCTCCACCGTGCGCCTGAACTGGTGCACAGCTTTTTGGAAAAGATTCTTGCCCCCAAGCAGGAGCGCACCATGAATGTGCCGCAGAAAAACCGCAAGCGTGGGCAAGATATGGAACTTTGATTTTCGGAGGATACTATTTGAACAAAAAGAAGAAGTCAAACAAATCCGGCTACCCGGATGAAGCAATCAAGACCCTTGCACGTTGCTTTTATCCCTCCATGGTTGAGTTTTTCAACAGCGAGGAAGGCCAGCGTGAATATGAGGAATGGCTGAAAGAGCAGGAAGCTCTACAAGCCTTGCCTGTTGCAGCATAAAAACAGCAGGACGCTCCCAGTAAAGGGAACGCCCTGCCTTATATAGATGTATCTCACCGAGGTGTGTCCAGTTGGGCACACCTCTTATTTTTTTGCCCTTAATCTTCTAACCCATGGCTCCCGGCTGCATTTTTCAAATATTCCTCTGGGTCACCGTTCAGAATCAAATCGGCATAGCTCAGCGGGTCATTGTAGATAAGGTAGTCCAATTCCGTCTGCTGTGCCATAGTCACATTCAGTGCATCCTCGACCCCGGTGCAGCCGATGGAAATTTTTCTCCCATCTTGGAGAGTCAACTCCACACACCCGGTATCCATGTTAAACTTGCAGGCTCTTTCATCGTACTTCATAATCGCATCCTCCAATTCTCGTTATCGGCTTACGGTCTATGACAAGGCATCAGAGTTTTGCGCCGTCCACGGGAGCCTTCATTGTTGTACCCGAAGAAAACGAAAAATCCGAACCCTTCTCCAATCGGAAACAGGTTCGGATTTTTCTTGTTTGGTGGAGGCGATGGGAGTCGAACCCATGTCCGAAAAGAGCTCAGTGTAGGTGTCTCCGGGTGCAGGCGATCTACAACATTCCCGCCGCGCCACGCCGATCGTCAGGCTAGCGCTTTGGTAGCTTCATGAGTTCCTGCCGGTCCGCAAAGCTTAGGTCCGTTCAGGTGCTGTGTCTAAAGGACGCCCCGACCCCACACGACACAAGAGTGGGCGGAACGCGCAGCACTCAGGCTGCGAGCAACTGATAATTATTGTTGTCAGTTAATTTTTTTGGAGGAGTTATAGAGCAGTTCCCCCACTGCTACCCGCTGCCCAGACCTTGCTCCCCCCGTCGAAACCTTTACGCCCCCATATAAAGCACATCTTGCGATGTGCGGAAAGCTTGGTTTTCTGCGGTGAGCCGCAGTCTGCAATTGGAATGCTTAATAATACTTGCCGTTGGACTTCACAGCCCGGTCAATGGAGCGCTTTGCATCGCGCTGGGCGGCATCGGCACGCTTGTCGTACAGCTTTTTGCCCTTGCACAGGCCCACTTCCATTTTTACGCGGCCATGCTTGAAATAAAGCGAGAGCGGCACCAGCGTATAGCCCTGCAGTTTGCACTGCTGGTGCAGACGCCGAATCTCACTTTTGTGCGCCAGAAGCCGCCGGACACGCATAGGATCCTGATTGAACAGGTTGCCGTGGTCGTAAGGGCTGATGTGCATTCCCTTTACCAGCAGCTCGCCATTTTCAATATCTACCCAGCTGTCCTTCAGGTTGACCCCGCCGGCCCGCAGGCTTTTCACCTCGGTGCCTTTGAGCTCCACACCGGTCTCCAGCGCTTCCAGAACAAAATATTCGTGGCGCGCTTCGCGGTTGGTGGCGATGCTCTTGGTCGCCGGGCGCTCCTTTGTGGGTGCCATGCTGCGCGCCTCCTTTCTCCGTTCCGTTTGTTGTTTCAGTATACCATTTTTTCAGGGTAATGCAAGGGCTGTTTCTGACAGAATTGTAAATTTTTACAAACTCACAGCTCTCCCCGGCCGGAAAGTGCCCGGTACAGGGTAGTCTCGTCCGCATATTCCAGGCTGGCGCCCACCGGCAGACCGGAGGCCAGCCGGGTGACCCGGATGCCCAGCGGCTTGATGAGCTTTGCCAGATACATGGCGGTAGCCTCGCCCTCCACGGTGGGGTTCATGGCCATGATGACCTCCTTCACCGTGTCGTCCTTCAGCCGCGCCAGCAGCTCCTTGACGGTCAACTGCTCTACGCCCACACCGGCCAGCGGGTCCAGCAGACCATGCAGCACATGGTACAGGCCGTTATACTCCCGGGTGCGCTCAAAAGCCTGCACGTCCCGGGGCTTTTCCACCACGCAGATCACCGAGGTGTCCCGCTTGGCGCTGGCGCACACCGGGCACAGGTCAGCGTCCGTAAAGTTCTGGCAGATGCGGCACCGGTGCAGCCGGGTGTGCGCACCGCGGATGGCATCGGCCAGCGCCGCAGCGTCCTTATCCGACATACTCAGCACCTGATAGGCCATGCGGGTAGCGCCCTTGCGGCCCACGCCCTGAAACTTGCCGAACTCTTCGATCAGCTTTTCCAGCGGTGCGGCAGTGTAGTCCATGGTATCTCCCCTTCCCGGCTCAGAGACCCGGAATGTTCAGGCCGCCGGTCAGCTTGCCCATCTCGGCCTCGGCGGTCTCATCCACCTGCTTCACGGTGGCGTTGATGGCAGCAGCCACCATGTCTTCCAGCATCTCGATGTCGTCCGGGTCCACAGCCTCGGGCTTGATGGTGATGGACAGCACCTCATGCTTGCCGTTCATCTTTACGGTCACCATCTCACCGGCGGCGCTGCCGGTGTACTCGGCGGCTTCCAACTCGGCCTGCTTGCTCTTCATGTCCTCCTGCATCTTCTGAGCCTGACGCATCAGGGCGTTCATATCGGGGCGGCCGTAGCCTGCGGGCATTCTTGCTTTCATAATGGTATTCTCCTTTATTATAAACAATTTTTATCGCTTTTTGCGGGCGGTATCCTCAATGCTGACCTCTAACCCCAGCTTTTCCAGCGCCAGAAGGGACTGCTCCGCGTTGGAGGCGGTCTTTCCGGCCGTTTTGGGCTCGTAGGGGCCGATGGGCACCGGCACGCCGGATACCTCGGCGATCAGCTTTTTGATCAGCTTCTGGCTGTCCTTGTTCACCCGGATAAAATCCCGGAAAGTCTTGCCGCCATCGATCAGCACGCGGGTGCCGTCAAAGTAAGCCTTGGACTTGCGCAGATACATATACAGCATGGGGTCGATGCCTTCCAGCTTCTGCACGATCTGCCCCCAGTACGGGAAGGGGTTCGTGCCCTGCTGCGCCACGCTGCGGGGCTTTGTCAGCACCGGGTCGGCAGGGTGCTCCTGCACCGGGGCAGGCGATTTCTCTGCTGCCGGGGCAGGCTGCACAGGCTCTGCAGGGGCAGGCTGCTCCGGCTGACTGACCGGCTCCGGCTCCTCCGGCGGCGGTGCCTGCGGGGCAGGCTCGTCCCACGGCAGGGCGGCATCGCTCTGCTGTACCGGCGGTTCCTCTGGCATGGGCGGCAGCTCCTCCGCAGGGACGGGCGGTGCTTCCGGTGCGGCAGGCTGCGGAGGCGTCTGCTGCGCAGCAGGGGCAGGTTCTGCTACTGCTGCCGGGGTCTGGGGTGCGGCAGTTGCCGGTGCGAGCTGCACCGGGGCGCTGGCAAAGGGCTGCACCGCTGCCGCAAAGGGGCGGGGCGCTTCCGGCTGTGCCGCGCGGGCGGGGGCTGCCTGTACCGTTACCGCCTGCATCTGCTGGGGCGGCTCGGACAGGCTGAACAGTGCCAGTTCCAACTCAATGCGCTGGTCGCTGCCGCGGGTCATGTGCTCCAACGCCGTACCTAACGTGCGGATGGCGCGGATGGCTTCCCGCTGCCCCATCTCCGGACCTTTTTGCAGGTACAGCGCCTCTTCCTCTGGTGATACGCCAGACAACAGCGCCTGCCCGCCGGGCAGCGCCGCCAGCATCAGGGCGCGGTAGTGGGCGATCAATTCCTCGGTCAGACGTTTCACGTCCACCGACTGCTGCCGCAGCTGCGCCAGCTGTGCCAGCGCGGCGGCGGCGTCCTGTGCTTCCAGAGCGTCCGAAATATGGAACAGGTAGCTGCGGTCGGTCACACCGGCCATACGGCGCACCACGTCTGCGTCGATCTTTGCGGTGACACCGGCGCAGGTGTCCAGAATGGACAGCGCATCGCGCAGCGCACCATCGGCCAGACGGGCGATCAGCTCCGCGCCGTCGGAGGTCAGCTCCAGCTTTTCTTCCCCGGCGATATACTCCACCCGCCGGGCGATATCCTCCGGCCCGATGCGGGTAAAATCGTACCGCTGGCAGCGGGAGAGGATGGTGGCGGGCACTTTCTGGATTTCGGTGGTCGCCAGAATGAAGATAACGTGTGCGGGGGGCTCTTCCAGCGTTTTCAGCAGCGCATTAAAGGCCGCTGTGGACAGCATGTGCACCTCGTCGATGATATACACCTTATACTGACAGGCGCTGGGGGTGTAGGCGGTCTCGTCCCGCAGGTCGCGGATATCGTCCACGCCGTTGTTGGAGGCTGCGTCCATCTCCACCACGTCCAGCAGGCTGCCGTTGTCGATGCCCTTGCAGATCTCGCACTCCCCGCAGGGGTCGCCATTTACCGGGTGCAGGCAGTTGACCGCCTTGGCAAAAATTTTGGCGCAGGTGGTCTTGCCGGTGCCGCGCACGCCGGTAAACAGATACGCATGGCCCACGCGCCCTGCGGTGATCTGGTTTTTCAGGGCGGTCACAATGGCACGCTGGCCCACCACATCCTCAAACCGCTGGGGTCTCCATTTGCGGTAAAGCGCACGATACATGGCGATCTCTCTCCTTTCCCGGCCTTTGCGGCAAAAATAAAAGGACAGCGCTCGACGGGGTTTTGTCCCCGCCTTGCGTAACTCGGCATACGGATGCAGGCTTACTGAAACGCACGAACGCACTGCTTAAGGCTGCTTGGTTCCCCACCTGACCTGGTTCACAGCGAGCCCATCGTACAGGACCCGCATCCGTATGCCGAACCACGCAGCAGGCGCTGTCCGACACATCCTTGTGGATGCTAAGATATTGTACCATAAACCCCGCCGGATTGCAAGAGGGGGCAAAACAAAAAGGAGAAGCCCGAAGGCTTCTCCTCGTTTGTGCTAAAACTGTTTAGGACTGGCAAGCGGTGATCAGGCTCATCTTGTACACCTCGTCTGCGTTGCAGCCGCGGGACAGATCGTTGATGGGTGCGTTCAGACCCTGCAGGATGGGGCCGTAGGCAGCGTAGCCGCCCAGACGCTGTGCGATCTTATAGCCGATGTTGCCGGCCTCGATGCAGGGGAAGATGAAGGTGTTGGCCTGACCAGCCACCTTGCTGCCCTTGCACTTGACCTGTGCGACCTCGGGAGCAACGGCTGCGTCAAACTGCAGCTCGCCGTCCACAGCCAACTCGGGATCCATCTCCTGTGCCTTGATGGTAGCATCGTGGCTCAGTGCCACGGTGCCGCCCTTGCCGGAGCCCTTGGTGGAGAAGCTCAGCACAGCCACCTTCGGGTCGATGCCGAACAGCTTTGCGGTGCGGGCAGTCTCCACAGCCACCTCTGCCAGCTTGGAAGCGGCAGAGATCTTGACCTCGCCGGTAGTCTTATCGACGGTATCGGTGTAATCAATGTTGACAGCGCAGTCGCCCATGGCAATGCGCTTCAGCCCCTCTTCGCCGCAGTCGCGGTCCAGAATAAAGCAGGAGCTCACCAGATGTGCGCCCTTCTTGGTCTTGACCAGCTGCAGAGCGGGACGGATGGTGTCGGCGGTGGAGTAGGTAGCGCCGCCCAGCAGGCAGTCTGCCTTGCCCATCTTCACCAGCATGGTGCCAAAGTAGTTGGACTTTTTCAGCAGGGCGGTGCACTCCTCTGCGGACTGCTTGCCCTTGCGCAGCTCCACCATGGTGCTGACCATCTCATCAAAACCGGCGTAGTTCTCCGGGTCGATGATCTCGGCAGCGGAAATATCAAAGTTACCGGCGGCGGCAGCAGCCTTGCACTCTGCCTCGTTGCCCACCATAACGACCTTCAGCACGCCCTCGGCCAGCAGCTTGCTTGCGGCCTCCAGAATGCGGGGGTCATTGCCCTCGGTGAACACGATCGTCTTGGGATTTGCCTTCAGCTGTGCTACCAGCGGTGCAAACATATCAGCCATTGTGATTACCTCCGAAAATGCTTTCCAAAATTTGCATCCCGTCTCTGTTGGACACAAGGATGCCTTTCTTCTTTATTCTAGCACAGACGGCAAAAAGTTCAAGACAAAATTGTGTTTTTGTGCTATATTTTAGGGGAGAAACCGCCATTTGATTTGTGAATAAAATATCATACTGGTTTTAAAGGAGATGTTCTCCATGGATATGGATACTTTAAAGGCCGAATGCCTTGCCTGCACCCGGTGCGAGCTGTGCGCCACCCGGACGAACGTGGTATTCGGGCAGGGCGTGCCGGACGCCGAGGTGCTGTTTGTGGGCGAGGGCCCCGGCCAGAGCGAGGACGAGCAGGGTCTGCCCTTTGTGGGGCGCAGCGGCCAGCTGCTGGACAAATACCTGTTTGCCATCGACCTTGACCGCAAAAAGAACTGCTATATTGCCAACATCGTCAAGTGCCGCCCGCCCCAGAACCGCGACCCGCTGCCCGCCGAGAGCGAAGCCTGTATGCCGTGGCTGCGGGAGCAGTTCCGGCTGCTGCATCCCAAGATCGTGGTCTGCCTTGGGCGTGTTGCCGCCCAGCGGATGATCCGGCAGGATTTTTCCGTCACCCGGGAGCACGGACAGATCATTGAGAAGGGTGGCATTTTGTTCATGGGCACCTTCCACCCCGCCGCCCTGCTGCGCCAACCCCAGAACAAGCCTGAAGCCTTTGCGGACTTTACCGTACTGCGGGACACCATTGCCGCCGTGTGCGAGCATACCTATCATAAATAAGGACAGGAACCAACCGCGCCGCTTTTGCATACTGTAAAGCAAAAGTGAGGTGTTTTTGTATGGAAAGTTCCGTGCATCCTTCTGTGGATTTCTTTTTGGGCGCTACAACGCCCGCCGGGTTCAAGGGCTACTTTGCGCCGCTGCGCCGGGAGCCCGGAATGCAGCTGGTGCTGCTCAAAAGCGGGCCGGGCTGCGGCAAGTCTACTTTGATGAAGCGTCTGGCGCGCGCCGCACAGGATAAGGGCGAACCTATCCAGCGCATCCACTGCGCCAGCGACCCCGACAGTCTGGACGGGGTGGTGTTCCTGCGGCAGAAGCGCGCCATCATCGACGCCACCGCGCCCCATGTGGTGGAACCGGAAGCCCCCGGCGCAGACGAGCGGGTGCTGAGTTTGTACCACACCATTGACGCCGATGCCCTGCACCCCCACAAGGACGAGGTGACCGCCCTGTTTGCCCGCAATCAGCTGCTGCGCAGCCGGGCGGCGCGGTATGTGGCCTCGGCGGGCAGCCTGCTGCTGGACAGCCGCCGCGCCGAAGCGTGCAGTGCCAACTTTGAAAAAGTGCGCCGCTACGTCAAGCGGCTGTGCATCCGCCTGTTGCCCCGCACCGAGGAGATGGGCTCTGAAGAGCTGCGGCTGCTCTCGGCCATCACGCCCAAGGGCGAGGTGTTCTATCAGGGCACGGTGCAGGCACTGGCAGACAAATGCATCCTCTTCCGGGACGACTACGGGGCAGTCTCCCGCCTGCTGCTGGAGCTCATCCGCGCCGAGGCGCTGGCGCGGGGCTACCACATCATCACCTGCCCCTGCGCCATGCACCCGGAGGATAAAATCGACCACATTATCATCCCCTCCCTGCGGCTGGCGTTCCTGACCGACAACCGCTGGCATCCGGTGCGGCTGTCTGCGGCGCAGACCGTGCGGTGCAGCCGCTTTGTGGATAGAGAAAACCTTTCTGCCTGCCGTGCACGGCTGCGCTTCAACGAGCGCGCCGCCGCCGAACTGTTGGAACAGGCCTGTGCCCTGATGGCGCAGGCAAAAAGCTGCCACGATGAACTGGAGACCTACTACCGCACCGCCGTAGACTTTGCACAGGTGGATGCCGCAGCCGCCCAGTGCATGGAGCTGTTCGGGGTAGGATAAAGTAAACTATAACGGAGGTGAAACGCCTTGGCAAGCATCCATCTGCCCATCCGGCAGCTGGTGGAGTTTTTGCTGCGCACCGGCAGCATCGACAGCCGCTTTGCCGGCTTTGACCGCGCCAACGAGGGCGCACGCATCCACCGCAAGCTGCAAAAGGCCGCCGGGGAGGGCTATCAGGCCGAGGTATTCCTCAGCGCGGAGCGGGAAGCCTGCGGCATCGCCTTTACGCTGGAAGGCCGGGCAGACGGCATTTTCACCGATGAAAACGGCACCGTGACTATTGATGAGATCAAGACCACTACCGTCCCCTATGAGGAGATCACCGAGGAACTGAACCCCTGCCACTGGGCGCAGGGCATGGTATATGCCGCCATTTACAGCAGCCAGCAGGGACTGGATGCGCTTGCCGTGCGGCTGACCTATTATCAGGTCGATACCGACCAGATTCAGCGCTTTACCCGGCAGTTCACTCAGCAGCAGCTGGAGCAGTTTTTGCAGCAGCTTTTAACGCAGTATGCCCCGTGGGCGCAGCGGCAGCTGGACTGGGACACCCGACGCAGCCAGAGTCTTGCGGCGCTGCAATTTCCCTTTGCGGAGTACCGCCCCGGGCAGCGGGCGCTGGCGGGTGAAGTGTACCGCGCCTGCCGCGCTGGAAAAAGCACCGACCGCAAGGGCGGCACCCGCGTTTTTTGTCAGGCACCCACCGGCATCGGCAAGACCATGAGCGCGCTCTTCCCTGCCCTGAAAGCCATGGGCGAGGGCTGCGGCGCAAAACTGTTCTACCTGACCGCCCGCAACACCACCCAAGCCGCCGCCGAGGACGCAGTGGCGCGGCTGCGTGCCGCACAACCCGGTCTCGCCTTGCGCAGCGTGACCCTGACCGCCAAGGAAAAGGCTTGTCTGCACCCGGACGCCGAAGGGCACCCCGCCTGTCTGCCGGAGGTGTGCCCCTTTGCCAACGGCTACTACGACCGCCGCAAGGATGCGCTGGCGGCTCTGCTGGACGGCAGCGGCAGTTTCAGCCGTGCCGCGCTGGCGGACACCGCCCGGCAGTTCTCAGTGTGTCCCTTTGAGCTGGGGCTGGATCTGAGCGAGTGGTGTGATGTGGTCATTGGAGACTACAACTATCTGTTTGACCCGGTGGTGCACCTCAAGCGTTTTTTCGATGCCGCCGGGGACTGGCTGTTCCTCATTGACGAGGCGCACAACCTGCCGGACAGAGCCCGCGCCATGTACTCGGCGCAGTTTGCCAAAAGCAGCCTGACCGAGGCAAAGCGGGCGCTGGGCAAGGGCAAAAGCAGCCTGAAAACCGCGCTGACCAAGGCGGATAAAGTCTTTCTGGCGGCGCGCAAAGCCTGCGCACAGGCTGCGCCCCGCACAGGCGCAGAACCTGCCGGGGAGACAGAGCCCGCACAGATAAGCCTTTTACCCGCTGAAGCTGCGCCGGATTTTGCCCTGCCGCAGCCACTGTACGCCCGGGACGGCACCGTGTTTTTGCAGCAGCTGCCCGCCGCTTTGCCCGCTGCGCTGCGGGCGGTGCACACCCCTTTGCAGGACTGGCTGGAACAGAACCCCGAGGACCCCGCCCACGCGCAGCTGCTGGAGCTTTACTTCGCCCTGCAGGATATCGCCCGCGCGGCTGACCGGTACGACAGCCATTTTGTCACCCAGCTCACCGCCCGGGGCAGTGAATTGGAACTGCATCTGCTCTGCTTAGACCCCGCGCCCTTTGTGGATGCCAGTCTGGCGGCAGGGCGCAGCGCGGCGCTGTTCAGCGCCACCCTGACCCCGCCCGCCTTTTACCGCAATGTGCTGGGCTGTGCCGATGCCCGGGCAGTGGCGCTGCCAAGCCCCTTCCCGCCGGAAAATCTGGGGCTGTTCTGCCTGCCGGGCATCTCCACCCGCTACCGCCAGCGGGAAGCCAGCGTGCCCGCCGTAGCCGATGCGCTGGCGGCGCTGGCAAAGGGCAAAACCGGCAACTATCTGGCGTTTTTCCCCAGCTACGCCTATTTGCAGCAGGTGTACGAAGCCTTTGCCGCCCGCTGGCCGGACATTTCCACCCTTGTGCAGCAGCGCAGTTTGGACGATGCCGGGCGCGCGGAGTTTCTGGCGCAGTTCGTGCCCCGCCCTGCCCAGACGCTGCTGGGCTTTGCCGTGATGGGCGGCATCTTCGGCGAGGGAGTAGACCTTGTGGGCGACCGGCTCATCGGCTGCGCCATCGTAGGGGTGGGTCTGCCGCAGGTGAACCCCCGGCAGGAGATGCTGCGCCGCTATTACGAGGAGCAGTCCGGCTGCGGTTTCGACTACGCCTACCGCTACCCGGGCATGAACAAGGTGCTGCAAGCCGCCGGGCGGGTGGTGCGCACCCCGCAGGACAAGGGCGTGGTGCTGCTTTTGGACGACCGCTTTGCGCAGCCCGACACCGCCCGCCTGTTCCCGCCGCACTGGCGGCACATCCAATATCTGCCCGGCACCGCCGCGCTGGAAACGGCGCTGAAAGGGTTCTGGGATGTATAAAACTGCAAAAGGAGTTGTTGCATCATGCGCAACAACTCCTTTTTGCTATAACCTTAATACTCCACGCCCTTCCGTGCGGCGATGCCCTTCTGGTAGGGGTGGCGGCGGCAGCACATCTCGGTAAGGTAATCTGCAGCGTCCAGCATCCATGCGGGGGCTGCGTGGGCGGTCAGGACACACTCCTGCCCGGCGGGGCGGTGCAGCACCGCCTGCTGCAGCAGGTCTTTGTCCACCATGTCCAGTTCCCACGCGCTGCCGGCTTCGTCCAGCACCAGCAGATCACAGGGCTGCGCCAGCGCCGCCGCAAGGTTTTTGTTTTGCAAAGCGCGGGTAGCGGCCTTTTCCGCCTCGTTCATCTGAAAGACGAATTTCTGCCCGGCCTTGCCCCGGTAGACGGTGGCGCCCAGCTGTTCCAGCAGCGGGATCTCGCCGCTCTGCCCGCCCTTTAAAAACTGCACGATGACCACACGTTTTCCGCTGCCCAGCGCCCGCAGGGCAAGCCCCATGGCGGCTGTGGTCTTGCCCTTACCGTCGCCGTAATACAGATGCAAAAGGCCTAAACTTTCCATCGTTTTTCTCCTTTTTCCGGCTCTTCCGGTTTTGTAACAAAAGGCATCCGCAGCCCTGTATGCTTAACAGAACGGCTGCGGATGCCTTGTTATTTATGGTTTGCTTTTACTGGTACAGCGGGAACTCCCGGGTCAGGCGCAGAACGCGCTCGCTGATCTCGTCCTTTTTCTCCTCATAGTGCCAGATGCAGTCTGCAATGCAGTCCGCGATCACCTGCATCTCGGCTGCACCCATGCCACGGGTGGTGACAGCCGGGGTGCCCAGACGCACGCCAGAGGTCACAAAGGGGCTGCGGGTCTCGCCGGGGACGGTGTTCTTGTTGGCGGTGATGTGCACGCTGTCCAGACGCTGCTCCAGATCCTTGCCGGTGCACTCTTCGTCCCGCAGGTCAATGAGCATCAGGTGGTTGTCGGTGCCGCCGGATACAAGCTTTACCCCGCGCTGCTGCAATGCTGCCGCCAGCGCCTGTGCGTTTTCCACGATCTTGCGGGCATATTCCTTGAACTCCGGCTTCAGTGCCTCGCCAAAGCAGACGGCTTTTGCTGCAATCACGTGCTCCAGCGGGCCGCCCTGCGTGCCGGGGAACACTGCCGAGTTGATGCGCTTGGCAATGATGGGGTTGTTGGTCAAAATCAGGCCGCCGCGGGGTCCGCGCAGGGTCTTGTGGGTGGTGGTGGTCACCACGTCGGCATAGGGCACGGGGCTCTGGTGCTGACCGCCCGCCACCAGACCGGCAATGTGCGCCATATCCACCATCAGATATGCGCCGTAGCCGTGGGCGATCTCGGCCAGCTTTTCAAAGTCGATGGCGCGGGGGTAGGCAGAAGCGCCCGCCACCAGCATCTTGGGGCGCACCTTGCGCACCTGCTTTTCCAGCTCGGCGTAGTCGATGACGCCGTCTGCGCCAACGCCGTAGGAGATGAAGTGGTAGTTTTTACCAGACATATTCACCGGAGAGCCATGGGTCAAGTGACCGCCCTGCGAAAGGTCCATGCCCATAACGGTATCGCCCAACTCCAGCAGGGCAAAATACACGGCAAGGTTGGCCTGTGCGCCGGAATGGGGCTGGACGTTGGCGTACTTTGCCCCGAACAGCTGGCAGGCACGCTGGATAGCAATATTCTCCACCTCGTCCACATAGACGCAGCCGCCGTAGTAGCGCTTGCCGGGCAGACCCTCGGCGTACTTGTTGGTCAGCACGCTGCCCATGGCTGCCATCACGGCGGGCGAAACGATGTTCTCGCTGGCGATCAGCTCAATGTTCTCGCGCTGACGGGTCAGTTCCCGCTCCATGGCTGCACCCAGTTCCGGGTCGGCTGCGTTGACCATGCCGATGGTGTCCATCATATCCTTGTACATTTTACTTGCCCCTCTCCACAAAATGTTGCAGGTTCTCTCAGCGCAGCGCCCGCGCGGCGCTTGCTGCTGTAAGATAATCATAGCAGAAAGCGGCGGCGGCTTCAATCCTCTTTTCGCCAAAAGGCTTGCTTTTTTTGTCTGAAGTGTTTATTATGTTTGTATAAAAATGCGCTGTCGATTTTGTATATTTTTCAAGTTTCTTCCCCCACAGGTGAAGCGAGGTGTTTTGTATGACCATTGCCGAGGAAAAACAGGCGCAGCGTGCCGCAGGCCGTGCCGCCCGCAAGGCGCTGGATGCGCCGCAGCGCGCCGCCGCCAACGCGGCGCTGTGCCGCCGGGTGCTAGAACTGGACGCCTACCGCACTGCCCATACCCTTTTGCTCTACGCAGCCTTTGGGGGCGAAGCCGACCTTGCCGCCGTAGCTGCCGAAGCCGCACGGCAGGGCAAGACGGTGGCCTACCCGGTGTGCGGCGAGGGCTTTACCCTTACCGCAGCCGTGCCGGGCGCGGACGGCTGGGCGGTGGGACAGTACGGCATCCGTGCGCCGGTGCTGGAGCGCTCTACCCTTTTGCAGCCGGAGCAGCTGGATCTGGTGCTGGTGCCCTGCACCGCCTTTGACGCAGGCTGCTACCGGGTAGGCATGGGCAAGGGCTACTACGACCGCTACCTGCCCTACTGCACCCGGGCGGTGAAGATCGGCATTGCATTGGAGGTTCAGCGCGTCCCCCGCGCCGCCGTGGACGCCCACGACCAGCGGCTGGACGCCTTTGTAACAGAGAGGGGTATCTACACATGGAAATGAACGATTTAAGCTGCGCGCAGTTTCTGGCACAGCTTGCCAGCAAAGCGCCCACGCCGGGCGGCGGCGGCACGGCCGCGCTGGTGGGCGCTGCCGGTGTGGCACTGGGCAACATGGTGGGCTGCCTGACCACCGGCAAAAAAAAGTATGCCGCCGTGGAAGCGGACATTCAGGCACTGAACGCCCGGGCTGAAGCCCTTCGGCTGGAGCTGGAAGCGCTGGTGCAGGCCGATGCTGACGCCTTTACGCCGCTGGCTGCGGCCTACGGCCTGCCCAAGGACACCCCGGAGCAGGCCGCGCACAAGGCTTCTGTGCTGGAAGCCGCACTGGACGGTGCAAGCGCCGTGCCGCTGCAAATTATGGAAAAGTGCGCCGAGGGCATCGCGCTGGCGGGGCAGTACGCCGCCAAAGGCAGCGTGCTGGCAGTATCGGACGCAGGCTGCGCCGCCGTGCTGTGCAAGGCCGCCTTGCAGGCCGCAAGCCTGAATGTGTTTATTAACACCAAGCTGATGGCAGACCGCAGCCGCGCAGCCGCGCTGGACGCCCGGGCAGACGCATTGCTGGCAGAGTTTGTGCCCCGGGCAGACGAAACCTTCACCGCCGTCAGCGGGAAACTCCGCAATAAATAATATCACAAATGAGGGAAAGTATATGGCAACGATTTTAAAGGGCGCGCCGGTGGTGGCCGCCATGAACGAGCGCAACGCTTTGCTCTGCGAGCAGTTGAAAGCCAAGGGCATCACCCCCACGCTGGCCGTGGTGCGGGTGGGTGAGCGGGAGGATGACCTCTCCTACGAGCGGGGCGTAATGACCCGCTGCGGCAAGGTGGGCGTCGCCGTCCGGCAGTTCGTGCTGCCTGCCGATGCCACGCAGGAGCAGCTGCTCCGGGTACTGGACGAGGTGAACACAGACGACAGCATCCACGGCTGTCTTTTGTTCCGTCCCCTGCCCAAGCAGTTCGATGACCGCACCGTCCGCGCCGCCCTGCGCCCGGAAAAGGACATCGACGGCATTACGGACGGTTCGCTGGCCGGGGTGTTCACCAACACCGATCTGGGCTATGCTCCCTGCACCGCGCAGGCCTGCATGGAAATTTTGAAGTATTACAACGTCCCCCTTTCCGGCAAGCGTGCCGTGGTGGTGGGGCGCAGCCTTGTGGTGGGCAAGCCCGCTGCCATGATGCTGGACCGGGAAAACGCCACCGTCACCCTGTGCAACTCCCGCACCCGGAATCTGCCGGAAGTGTGCCGGCAGGCCGACATCGTGGTGGTGGCCATGGGCAAAATGGCGGCTGTGGGCGCGGACTGCCTGCGGGCAGGCCAGACGGTCGTGGACGTAGGCATCCATGTAAACGAGGAGGGCAAGCTGTGCGGTGACGTGCAGTTTGACGCCGCAGAGCCGGTGGTGGACGCCATCACCCCTGTGCCCGGCGGCGTAGGCACCGTGACCACCTCGGTGCTGGTAGGCCATGTGGTGCAGGCGGCGTGCAAAAAAGCCGGAGTAGAATGCTGAGAAGATCATTTTAAGACAGAGCAAGCCCGGAAAGTCCGCAGACTTTCCGGGCTTGCATTTTTACGGGCGGAATTGTAACGGGTATCAGCCCCGCACAAGGAGCAGCAGCAGGGCCGAGGCCACACACTGCAGGATCAGCCAGCGGGCTACCACCTGCTCATCACTCCAGCCCTTGCGCTTGCGCACATGGTCGTGGAGAGGGGTCAGGGTGTTTTTCAAGATCCAGATGTGCAGAAAACGCTTCAGGCTGATCTTCAGAATGCCCAAACTGCCATCTGCGATGAACACGATAGCCGCCAGCAGGAAGGCGAAGGGGTGGCCGCACTTGAGCGACAGCATGGCGATGAAAAAGCCCATGGCGCGGCTGCCGGCATCGCCCATCAGCAGGCTGGAGGGCTTGGCATTCAACCACAGGTAGGCCAGCAGCGCACCGATGAACACCACACCAGCCGTAGCATACGCACCCAGTTCGGTCTTATAAGCCAGCAGGTAGGTGCCAATGGTCACCACCGCCAGACTGGCGGAAAGACCGTCCACACCGTCGGTGCAGTTGACCACGTTGATGCTTGCCCAGATCAGGATGACGATGAGCAGCAGGTACACTGCATACGGCAGGGTGAAGCTCCACTGCAAAAAGTGTACGCCGCAGCCATTGAAGTTCAGGTAGGTGACGCCCGCCAGCACCGCGATGACAAAATCGATGATGCCCTTTTTGTACTCGTTCCAAGCGGTTTCGGCGGCATCGTCCAGATAACCGGAGAGCATGGAGGCGATGAGCAGCACATTGTACACCACATACTCTGTGTTGAAGGGCAAAAACGCCAGCGACACCAGTGCGATGCACAGCACAAAGATCAGTCCGGAGCCTCGCGCCTTGCCCTTGGAAAGCTCGCCGTTCACCGCAAAGGCGCGGCCGTGGTCGTGGGGCAGTTTATCGCGGAAAATGGAATCCGTCAGGGCGGTCAAGGCAAATGCCAGCAAAAACGCCATGGCATCCACGCCCCGCTGCCCGATGACAGAGGTCAGCATTTGGATCATAAGATAACATTCCTCTTTCTTTCTGTATAGTACGTTGTGAGTGTATCACGCCCTTGCCCAAAAATCAATCCCGGCGGCAAAATTCACTTTGGATTGACTTTTCTCCCGTAGCTCTCTATAATAATGTATTAGTCTGTAATTTTCACCCACAACGCAGGAGGTTCCATGTCCATTACACTTGAGCAGCTCTCTGCCCGGATGCGGCAGGGCGAGCAGGTGCCGCTGCGCCATACCGCACAGGTGGCGCTGACGCTGAGCATCCCTTCCATTTTGCAGCAGATCGTGGTTACCGCCATGGAGTACATCGATGCCGCCATGGTGGGGCATATCGGCGCCGCCGCAACAGCCTCCATTGGCATCGTCAGCTCCAGCACATGGCTGTTGCACGGCATGCTGGCCGGGCTGTGCATGGCGTTTTCCATTCAGGTGGCGCAGTATCTGGGCGCAGACCGCCAGCAGGACGCCCGGGGCGTTTTGCGGCAGTCCATGCTGTTCAATCTGGCGGTGGGTCTTGCCGCAGCGGCCTTTGGCGTGGGCATCAGCCGGTTTCTGCCCGGGTGGCTGGGCGCAGACACGGCATTGCAGGCAAACGCTTCGGCGTATTTTGCCATCTGGTCGGCTTCCCTGCCCTTCATCATGGCTATGGGCACCTACGCCGCCATGCTGCGCTCTACGGGTGATGCGCTTACCCCGGGCCTCATCAGCATCTTCACCTGCGTACTGGACATCATCTTCAACTTTTTCCTCATCAACCCCACCCGGGAGATGACGGTATTCGGCCAGAACCTCACGGTCTGGGGTCTGGGCTGGGGCGTACCGGGCGCAGCACTGGGCACAGCCCTTGCCAACGCCGTGGGCGGTACGCTGGCGCTGGGCGTTCTGCTGCTGCGGGATGGCCCGCTGTGCATCCGCAAGCCCGGCTCGTGGCACATTACCCGCGCCTGCCTGCATAACGTGTGGAAGGTAGGCGCACCGCTGGCGGCAGAGCGCGCCGCCCTGTCCTCGGCACAGGTGCTGCTGGTGCGCATCGTGTCCGGGCTGGGCACTACCGCCATTGCCGCCAACAGTCTGGGGGTCAGCGCCGAGAGCCTGTGCTACATGGCGGGCTACGGCATTCAGGACGCCGCTCTTGCGCTGGTGGGGCAGGCCGTGGGCGCGAACCGCCGGGACATGGCAAAGCGCTTTGCATGGCTGTGCACCGCCATGGGCATGGGCATCATGGCACTGACCGGCGTGGGGCTGTATGTGTTTGCCCCGCATCTGATGGGCATTTTTACCGCCGACGCCGCCGTCATTGCGCTGGGTGCGCGGGTGCTGCGCATCGAAGCCTTTGCCGAGCCGATGTTCGGGGCAAGCATCGTAGCCAGCGGCTCCATGCAGGGCGCAGGCGACAGCACCGGCTGCTTTATCCTGAACCTTTTCAGTATGTGGGGCGTGCGGCTGACCTTGGCGGTTCTGCTGGCTCCCCGCTTTGGGCTGGTGGGCGTATGGGTGGCCATGTGCGCCGAACTTTGCACCCGTGGCGCACTGTTTTTGCTGCGCATGGCGCGGGGCAAATGGCTGGATAAAGGCGCGTTGGCGTAAAGTTTCTTATAAATTCAAAGAGCCGGAAAGTCCGCAGACTTTCCGGCTCTCTGTTATCTCAGCAGCTTACTTGCGGCCGTGCAGGATGGGAGACAGGGGCTTATAGATCAGCAGGCACAGCACGGCGTCCAGCAGACCCTTGACCAGCGTGAAGGGCATGTTAAAGATCACAAGGCACTTGATCAGGCTGTCGGCAGAGGGCAGAATGGCCTGATACATTCCCAGAATGGCTTCCAGCGGCATGTGGTAGAACTGTACATAGGCCGGGTAGGTGATGAAGTAGTTGGAGGGCACGCTGAACACGGCCATGACGGCTGCACCGGCAATGGCACCCAGAATGGCGGTCTTGCGGCTCTTGTGGCGCTTGTAGACAAAGCCCGCCACAGCGGAGAACACCGCGCCCAGCATAAAGTTGCACAGCTCACCCACGCAGGCGGTGGAGGTGCCCTTGATGATGATGTGCAGCAGGTTCTTCATAAAGCTGATGACCACGCCGTACACCGGACCCAGTGCAAAAGCACCCAGCAGGGCGGGCAGGTCGGAGAAGTCCATCTTGACAAAGGACGGGATGAGCATCGGCAGCGGGAACTCGATGAACATCAGGATAAAGGCGACCGCGCTGAGCATGGCGGCAACGGTCAGGTTGTGGGTGGTATTCTTTTTCATGGTAGTTGTCCTCCCCGGGGTGTACTCCCCGTTCAAATTTGTTCGGAAAGCCCTTTTCGCGCTGGATCGAACCGGAAAGACAAACCAAAAAGCGCCCTGCTGCAACCAAAAACTGCAACAGGGCGCACAGACGCAATTTGCCTGCCGTTTCTTGCATCCGGACTATACCGTTGGTCCCGGAGTTGCACCGGGTCAGCACCCTTGCGGGTGGTCGCGGACTTTACCGCCAGTGGGGAATTGCACCCCGCCCTGAAACGAACTTTCTGACCAAGAGTATAGCGCGGTACTGCGGCGCTGTCAAGCCCCCTTTCCAAAAAGTTTGCACATTTTTTGTCAAAGTGCGTTTTCACCTTTCTTTCCTTGCCCCGGGCGGCAGAGTATGTTATCATAATATGCGTTGTGAAAAAACACAGGAGGTTTTCCATGATTTTCTCGATCCGTAACCTTGGCTTCGAGCTTGGCTCGCTGCTGCTGGAAGGCTGGGCAGCCTTTGCCGCCCGCGTGGTATGCGCGGCGCTGCTGCTGGTGCTTGGCTGGCTGGTACGGCAGCTTTTGTCCCGCAGGGTGTTCCCTGCCCTGCTGCGCCGCAACTGGCGGCTGGCCGGTACGCCCATTCTGCTGCGCAGTTTTGCCGTGCCGCTGCAGCGGCTCACCCTTGCGGCGTTCATCTATGCCGCAGCGGCCAGCCTGCCGTGGGCAATTGCCGGCGTGAGCAAATTTCTGCTTATAGCCTTTGAGCTTGCCGCCACCTTTTTTGTGTGTCAGGGGCTGTACGCCGCCGCCGATCTCACCGACCTTTTGCTGGCGAGCTGCGGCGAGGAGGTGCGCACTAACCGCACTCTAACCACCCTGCTGAACAAGGTGTACAAAGTTCTCATCGTGGTTCTGGGCGTTATGACCATGGCACAGGAGAGCGGCCTGCCGGTGGGCAGCATCGTAGCCAGTGCGGGTCTTGTCGGTCTGACCATCTCTCTCGCGGCGCAGGACAGCGCCAAAAATCTGTTCAGCGGGCTGGTCATCCTGCTGGATCGCCCGTTTTCCATCGGCGACTGGATCACCGTGGGCGACGTTTCCGGCGAGGTGGTGGACATCAACTTCCGCTCCACCAAAGTCCGCGCGTTGGATAACTCGGTGTACATCCTGACCAACAGCACGGTCAGCTCTGCCACCATCAACAACGGTACTTTGCGCAACAAGCGGCTGTACCGCTTTACCCTCGGGGTCACCTACGATACCACCCGTCCCCAACTAGAACAGCTGATGACCGACCTGACTGCCATGCTCAAGGCCAGCCCCTACACCTACGAGGACTCGGTGCTGGTCAAGCTGAGCGGCTTCGGCGCTTCCAGCATTGACCTGCTGGTGTCCGCCTACCTGCGCACCGCCGACATGACCCGCTTTTTGCAGATGCAGAACGATCTGAACCTTGACCTGATGGACGTAATGCAGAAAAACGGCGTGGACTTCGCCTTCCCCTCCACCACCGTGTATTTGGAAAAGAACAACTGAACTTTTTTGGAGGGCTCCTTCCTATGACACAGCTTTTGCTGCCAATTATTTACCTGGCCTTTATCAGCCTTGGCCTGCCGGATTCTCTGCTGGGGTCTGCATGGCCCACCATGTACCCCCAGCTGGGCGTCCCCTTTTCCTATGCGGGCATCCTGTCCATGATCATCTCGCTGGGCACCATCGTCTCCAGCCTGAACAGCGACCGGCTCACCCGGGCGCTGGGCACGGGCAGGGTGACCGCCCTCAGCGTGGGCATGACCGCTGCGGCGCTGTTCGGCTTTTCGGTCTCCGGTCAGTTCTGGATGCTCTGCCTGTGGGCTGTTCCCTACGGCTTGGGCGCGGGCAGCGTGGATGCCGCCCTGAACAACTACGTTGCCCTGCATTACGAGAGCCGCCACATGAGCTGGCTGCACTGTATGTGGGGCGTGGGCACCACCATCGGCCCCGTGGTGATGGGCGCAGCGCTTTCCGGCGGGCTTGGCTGGAACAGCGGCTACCGGTACATCGCCCTGTTCCAGATCGCACTTTCTGCCGTGCTTTTTTGCAGCCTGCCCCTGTGGCATAAACACCCCGATGCCACCCCGGACGGCACCGTGCCCAAGGCGCTGACCCTGCCGCAGGTATTCGCGCTGCCGGGCGCGAAGGAAGTGATGCTCTGCTTCTTCTGCTACTGTGCACTGGAGACCACTGCCGGGCTCTGGGCAAGCAGCTACCTGACCCTTGTGCGGCAGGTGCCCGCCCAGACGGCTGCCAGCTTTGCCAGCCTGTTCTATATCGGCATCACGGTGGGGCGGGGCGTCTGCGGCTTTCTGACCTTAAAGCTGAGCGACGACCAGATGATCCGTCTGGGGTTTGCGGTACTGGGCGTTGGCGTTGCCGCCCTGCTGCTGCCCGGTGCGCAGGTCTTTGCGCTTGCCGGGCTTGTGCTGGTGGGGCTGGGCTGTGCGCCCATCTACCCCAGCGTCATCCACTCCACCCCGGCGCATTTCGGCGCACAAAATTCTCAGGCCGTCATCGGCATCCAGATGAGCAGCGCCTATGCGGGCAATCTGGTCATGCCGCCGCTGTTCGGTCTGCTTGCCAATAACATCACCCCGGCGCTGTTCCCCTTCTATCTGCTGGCAGTTCTGGTGCTGATGGCGCTGATGCACCGGCAGCTGGTGCGCAAAACGGCGCACACCTGAAAGGGTCCAGCCTGCTAAAGTTAAAGGGACTGCCGTACCTCATTTGGTGCGGCAGTCCCTTTGCTATTTATTCAGTTATTTGTAAAGAACTGCGTTCAGAACTTATTGAGCATCTTTTTCAGCTTTGCCAGTTCCTCTGCATCGCGGGTATCATCCAGCAGGGTGAGGGCATCGTTGAAGTAGTTGCGGTCCATGTAGGAGTGGGTGGAGTTTGCGTGGGCAGCCATAGCCTCCAGCACGGCATAACCGGAGCGCACCAGCGGGTGGGTAGCAGGCACGCTGCCGCCCTCGGCCACCAGCGCAAACTTGCTTTCCGCCATATCCTCCAGCAGGGCGCTGTAAGCGTTGTTGGGGTCGGTGCCGTGGTTCTGCAGACCCTGATACAGCAGCTGTGCCACAAAACCCAGCGTAGAAGCCGTATACCAGTTACCATTGAAATTATTGGGGTTCGCGGCCTTATCGGTGACCGGGGAGTTGATCTTGTTGGTCAGGTACACCACCACCAGATTCTCCACGGGGTCGATCATGGTCAACGTACCGGTCCAGCCCTGATGGCCAATGGTATTGGAGGGTGCCTGCGTACCGAAATACCAGCAGCGCTGGTTGTCGCCCTCACGCCACCAGCCCAGACCCCAGTTGGCAGCGTCCTCCTTCTTGGGTGCGGTAAAGGCGTCCATCACGTTGCGGGAGAAGTAGCGGTTCTCGCCGTAGCCGCCGGTGAGCATGACAGAGGCCAGTTTTGCCAACTCGGTAGCGTTGGAGAACAGGCCTGCATGGCCGGAAATACCGCCCATTGCGTAGTAGCACTTCTCGTCGTGCACCTGGCCCTGAATGGTGGCGGTGCGCACGCCGGTAAAGGAGATGGCACCATCACGGGTGTTGCCGTTCAGCTCGGTAGCGGCGCAATCGTTGGCGGCAAAGCCGTTCAGCAAGGGGTTGTAGGCGGTGTGCGTCAGACCCATGGGGTCCCAGAAGGTCTCCTTCAGGAAGGCGTCCAAACCCTTGCCGGTGATGGCTTCAATAGCGAAGGCCAGCAGCATATAGTCCACGTCGGAGTAAACGGTCTTGGTGCCCGGCTTATACATCAGCGGGGTCTTGAAGATGGACTTGAGGGTCGCGGCGCGGGTTGCAGCGCTGCCGTCCCAACCGGAGAAGAGCACGTTGGTGGCACCGGGAACGGTCTTTTGAGCGCACTGGTCAAAGGAATCGTTGTGGTACTGGGGGTCTGCAGGGAAGCCTGCCTGATGGCGCAGGATATCGCGCAGGGTCAGTTCTGCTTTCCACTGCTTGTTGACCTTCAGGCCCGGGTTCTCGTAGCCGTTGTAGGTAATGTCGATGGTGTCCTCCACAAAGGCGCTGCCCAGCAGGTCTACCAGACGGCTGTCCAAATTGGCCTTGCCCTGCGTGACGAGGTACTGTAATGCGTAGTTTGCAGTGTACATCTTGGTGTTGGAGGCCAGATCGTACAGGGTATCGTTGGTCACAGCCGGGCTGTCGGTCTTGGGGGTGCCGTCCGGATTATAGGAGTTCACCTTGCCCCATGCGTTCTGGTACACCAGTTTGCCGTTTTTCACAATGGCCATCTGTGCGCTGGGGAAGCCGTTGTTCACGTCGGCCTGAATGATCTGCTCCAACAGCTCCAGTGCATCGCGGTCGATGCCCACGTCCTGCAGGCTGCCCTCCTGCACTGTGGGGTAGCCCACCCGCACGGTCACCTTTTTGCCGCGGGGACGGATGCCGCCCACCTGAATGGTGTTGCGGCCGTTGATGGTCTGGCCGGAAATGTCCACGTTCCACACGCCGCCTGCCGCCATGGCAGCGGTGTTGATCTGGCGGTTATTGACGAACAGGTTAAAGCCGGTCACGCCCGCCTCGGGCTCCACGCACAGCGTTCCCTGCCCTGCGTAGCCCACAAAGGTGTACATGTGGTTCATGGCCAGCGTATCGTCCAGACCCTTCCAGTTGGGGAACACCGGCTCGCCCTGCCAGCCGCCGCTCACGCTGCCGCGGCTGGTCACCTTGACCGAGGCCGCCTTTTTAGGGACGAGGTTCAGGGAGTTGGTATCCTCCGCTGCGGCGGCTGCGGGCTCGGCAGCAGAGGCTGCCCCGGCGGTGCACACGTTGAGCGCCATCATGCCCAGACCGGCAACGCTGCCCTTCAGGAACGTTTTACGGGAAAATTTGGTTGACATGGTAAGGTCCTCCCATTCTTTTTGCCGCAATGCGACAATATACCTGTATTCGTGCTTTTTTGTCCCGCAGCAGCGGGACTGCCTTGTGCCCCGAATTGTACGCGAGACGAAACAAAATGTCAATCATGTTTTTATCTTGTGGCACAAAGTTTTGCGTTTCTCAGTTTTTCGCCTATTTTGGCACATTGTTTTGCGTTTTGTTTCAAATTTTCATGCGTTTTGTATACAACCAGCCGCAAAAATGCGTAAAAAAGCCGCCGCACAAACCCTTGTGCAGCGGCTTCGGTTCATAATTTTTCTTACAGGATGCGGGCGCTGATAGCGTTTGCCACCTGAAACAGGTCCTTCTGCCCAATAAGGCCAAACTTGGCCTCGTGGCCGTCCGCAAAGCAGACTGTCAACTGGGACGCCTGCAGCGGATCGCCAAAACCCGCCGTCTGGATGCCATAGTGCAGCACCTTGCGGTAAGGCAGCACAAAAAGCTGCTGCCGCGTGCCCGTGACCCCCTGCATATCCACCATGATGATGCGGTGGCTGGTGAACACCACCTGATCACGCACCGTCTTGTATGCGCCCACGATCTGCTCGCCCTCCAGCAGCAGGGCGTTAACATTTTTGCAGATATCCTTCTCCTGCAGGCGCATGAGGTTCTCCATCGGTTTATCGCGGAATTCCATTGTAGCGTTCCCCTTTCAGCGTTTTTATGGCTCTATTGTAGCATTTCCGCCTCCGGTTTGTAAGATGACTGCCCAGTGCAGGACAAAAAGAAAAGACCCGAACCGTTCAAGGTTCAGGTCTTTTGGAGCGGGTAATGGGAATCGAACCCACCTCCTCAGCTTGGAAGGCTGATATACTAGCCGATGTACTATACCCGCAATTGCAGAAAGAATTATACCATAACTTTCCGCAAATGTCCAGCATGAATTTAGCAGCTGCATAGCTGGGCAGACACAACAAAAAAGCACCGCACATTCCTGTGCAGTGCTTTTCTTTCTGGTGGAGATTACCGGGATCGAACCGGTGACCTCTTGCATGCCATGCAAGCGCTCTCCCAGCTGAGCTAAACCCCCAGATGTTTATCCTCATGCCTGACAATATGGGTTATTATACCAGCCGGAGGGGCGCTTGTCAACGGTTTTTTACAAAAATCTCTCCTCTTTTTTCAGCGGTGCAGTGTGCCCGGAAGCTTTTGACGCAGCTGCGTTTTTCCCGGGCTGCTCTGCCGCAAAAGGCCGCAACATTACCTGTCCCATTTGTCGCACAGAGCGTTGATCTGATCAGCAAATTTGGCCAGATCCTTGTTGGCGCCACCCTCGTTGTGCTCAATGACCCGCAGCAGGCGCTTGCCGGCGCTGAGCAGCCGCTGGAACACGGTAGCGGCGCGGTTTGCACCCTCGCCTGTCCTCTGCTCCACACGGACCTTTGTGCCCTCCTGCAGGCAGACTGCACCCTCGGCACCGATGGCCCACTGCGCACCATTGTAGGGTGCACAGGCGGTAAAGCCCTGCTCGGTCAGGGTGTCCACAAAGCGGTTCTCCACCTCGTCCTCGCCGTGGATCACGAACACCCGCCGGGGCTTTTCCGTAAAGGCGTTCACCCAGCGCAGCAGACCGTCCTTGTCCGCGTGGCCGGACATGCCGGTCAGCTGACAGATCTCGGCCTTTACCTCGATGGGCTCACCGAACAGCTTGACCGAGTCCACCCCTTCGATGAGGGTGCGCCCCAAGGTGCCCACGGCCTGAAAGCCCACGAACAGGATCGTGCATTCCGGCCGCCACAGGTTGTGCTTGAGGTGGTGGCGGATGCGTCCGGCTTCGCACATGCCGCTGGCGGACAGGATGACCTTGGGCGTGCGGTCTGTGTTGATCATGCGGGAGTCATCGCTGGTCACGCTGATGCGCAGCCCCGGCACGTTGATGGGATCAATGCCCTTTTCCAGCAAAGCGCGGGTCTGAGCGTCAAAGCAGTCGGGGTCTGTATCCCGGAAGATGCGGGTAGCCTCGGTGGCCAGCGGGCTGTCAATGTAGACCGGGAAGTTACCGTGTCCTTTGACAAGGCCTTTTTCCTTGATCTCCCGCAAAAAATACAGCATTTCCTGTGTGCGGCCCACCGCAAAGCTAGGCACCACCACATTGCCGCCCCGGTCAAAGGTGCGCTGCAAAATTTTTGCCAGTTCCGCCACATAGTCTGGCCGTGGGGCGTGGTTGCGGTCACCGTAGGTGGACTCCATGAACACATAGTCCGCCTGCTGGATATAAGTAGGGTCCTTTATGATGGGCTGCTCCAGATTGCCGATATCGCCGGAGAACACCAGCTTTGTGGTGGTGCTGCCCTCGGTGATCCACAGTTCAATGCTGGCAGAGCCCAGCAGGTGCCCCACGTCCACGAACCGTGCCTCGATGCCCGGGGCAAGCTCGATACGCTTGCTGTACTCCACACCCCGGAACAAGCGGCAGGCGGCTTCGGCATCCTGTATGGTGTACATGGGCTCCACCGGCTCTGCGCCGGCGCGCTTGCCCTTGCGGTTTTTCCACTCGGCTTCAAACTCCTGAATATGCGCCGAGTCCCGCAGCATGATGCCGCACAGCTCCACGGTGGGGATGGTGGCGTAGATCCTGCCCCGGAAGCCATTGTGCGCCAGCAACGGCAAAAGACCGGTATGGTCGATATGGGCATGGGTGATGAGCACAAAGTCGATCTCGCCGGGGGCTACGGGCAAGGGCTGGTTCTCGTACACATTTTTGCCCTGCTCCATGCCGTAGTCGATGAGGAAACGCTGCCCCGCCGCTTCCAGCATGGTGCAGCTGCCGGTCACCTCGTGGTTCGCGCCTAAAAATGTCAGCTTCAATGCAAAACACCTCCGGTTCGTTTTATAGCTTTAGTATAGCATATTTTTAAGGTACACGCCGCACAAATCTGCGGGAAGTTTACGGTCATAATGCTGAATTGCAGAAAAAATTTTTATACAATCTTGACAAACCACCCTGTTCTGTTATAAACTTAGGATTGTATGACGTTCGTTCGTATTTTATGAGTCTTTTTAAATAGAGAGGTAGAAATTTATGGTTCGTAACGATTTGCGCAACGTTGCCATTATCGCTCACGTTGACCACGGCAAGACCACGCTGGTGGATGCCCTGCTGCGTCAGAGCGGCGCTTTCCGCGACAATCAGGCCGTGGCCGAGCGCGTGATGGACAGCGGCGATATCGAGCGTGAGCGCGGCATCACTATTCTGGCAAAGAACTGCTCCTGCACCTACAAGGGCGTCAAGATCAACATCGTCGACACCCCGGGCCACGCCGACTTTGGCGGCGAGGTGGAGCGCGTGCTGAAGATGGTCAACGGCGTGCTGCTGCTGGTTGACGCTGCCGAGGGCTGCATGCCCCAGACCCGCTTTGTGCTGCAGAAGGCTTTGCAGCAGAACCTGAGCCTGGTGGTTGCCATCAACAAGATCGACCGTCCCGATGCCCGCATCAAGGAAGTCATCGACGAGGTGCTGTACCTGCTGATGGACCTGGGCGCTACCGACGAACAGCTGGACTGCCCCATCCTGTTCTGCTGCGGCCGTGACGGCACCGCCAGCCTGGACCCGGATGTGCCCGGCACCGACCTGATCCCCCTGTTCGACACCCTGCTGAGCACCATCAAGCCGCCCGAGGGCGACCCTGAAGCTCCCTTCCAGATGCTGGTCTCCTCTGTTGACTACAACGAGTTCGTGGGCCGTATCGGCATCGGCCGCATCCAGAACGGCGTCGCCAAGGTGGGCGAGGAAGTGGTCGTTTGCGACTGGCACAACCCCGACCTGAAGATGCGCGGCCGTCTGACCAAGCTGTACGACTTCCAGGCCAACGGCCGTCAGCCCTGCGACAACATCACCGCAGGTGATATCGTGGCATTCTCCGGTCTGCCGGACGTGACCATCGGCAACACCCTGTGCAGCCCCTCCAACGTGGAGCCGCTGCCCTTCGTCAAGATCAACGACCCCACCGTGGAGATGACCTTCTCGGTCAACGACAGCCCGCTGGCCGGCCGTGAGGGCAAGTTCGTCACCAGCCGTCAGATCCGCGACCGTCTGCAGAAGGAACTGCTGAAGGACGTGGCCCTGAAGGTGGAGGACTCCGCCACCACTGATTCCTTCCGTGTCATGGGCCGTGGTGAGATGCACCTATCCATCCTCATCGAGACCATGCGCCGCGAGGGCTACGAGCTGCAGGTCTCTCCCCCGCACGTTCTGACCAAGGTCATCGATGGCAAGACTTACGAGCCCATGGAGCATGTCGTCATCGACGTGCCCACCCAGTATCAGGGTGCCGTCATGACCGGTCTGGGCCAGCGCAAGGCCATCCTGCAGCAGATGGAGTCCCTGGGCTCTGACCGTGTGCGTCTGGAGTTCCGGATGCCCAGCCGCGGCCTGTTCGGCTACCGCAACCAGTTCCTGACCGATACCCACGGCGAGGGCATCATCAACCAGATCTTTGACGGCTACGATGTCTGGGCTGGCATGATCGCCAACCGCTCCACCGGTTCTCTGGTCAGCTTTGAGACCGGCGAGGCCGTCACCTACGGCCTGTTCAACGCTCAGCAGCGCGGCACCCTGCTGGTGGGCCCCGGCGAAAAGGTGTACGAGGGCATGGTCATCGGCTACACCGCTTCAGGCGAGGATGTGGACGTGAACGTCTGCAAGACCAAGCACCTGACCAACACCCGTTCTTCCGGCTCCGACGACGCTCTGCGCCTGATCCCCATCAGCAAGCTGAGCCTGGAGGGCTGCCTGGAGTTCCTGGCACAGGACGAGCTGCTGGAGGTCACCCCGGAGAATCTGCGTATCCGTAAGCAGATCCTGAACCACGACCAGCGCATGAAGGCCAAGAGCAAGCTGAAGTAATTTCAAAAAAGCATCCTTTTATAGCAGCGCAGAAGCACCTACGGGCGTTTCTGCGCTATTTTTTTCATGTTTAGCAAATCACCCCCATGTTTTTTGCAAAAAAGGCTTGCAAAAGCGCGGTGACTGCGGTATAATATTTCTCGCAGTCACTGATATGCCTCTTTAGCTCAGTCGGTTAGAGCACCTGACTGTTAATCAGGGTGTCGCCTGTTCGAGTCAGGCAAGAGGCGCCAGCAAAGCGATGGAAATTTTCCATCGCTTTTTTCTTTTTCCGGCGGCCTTGTTGACAGCACCGCCCCGGGGGGCTATACTTAACACACTATAAAGTATAAAAGGAACCTCTTGCCACGCAGCTTTACGGTGCAGTAAGGCGAAAAGGCGCCCCCTTGGGGGAGCCGGCAATGCCGCAAGGCTTGTCGGAGGGGGTCAAATCCTTGACAAAGGAGAACATCATGAAAAAAGTTATTCTGACCGGCGACCGTCCCACCGGCCGCCTGCACGTTGGCCACTATGTCGGCTCTCTGAAGGAGCGGGTGCGGCTGCAGAACACCGGCGAATATGACGAGATCTTTATCATGATCGCCGACGCGCAGGCGCTGACCGACAACGCCGACAACCCGGAGAAGGTGCGCCAGAACATTCTGCAGGTGGCGCTGGACTATCTGGCCTGCGGTCTGGACCCCAACAAGGTGCACATCTTCATCCAGTCCATGGTGCCCCAGCTGACCGAGCTGAGCTTCTACTACCAGAATCTGGTCACCGTCAGCCGCCTGCAGCGCAACCCCACCGTGAAGAGCGAGATCCAGATGCGCAACTTCGAAGCCAGCATCCCGGTGGGCTTCTTCTGCTACCCCATCAGTCAGGCTGCCGATATCACCGCCTTTAAGGCTACCACCGTGCCCGCCGGTGAGGATCAGAAACCCATGATCGAGCAGTGCTGCGAAATCGTGCACAAATTCAACTCTGTCTACGGCGAAACGCTGGTAGAGCCCCAGATCGTGCTGCCCCAGAACGCCGCCTGCCTGCGTCTGCCCGGTATTGACGGCAAGGCCAAGATGAGCAAGAGCCTTGGCAACTGCATCTACCTGTCCGAGGAGCCGGAGGACATCGAGAAGAAGGTCAAGTCCATGTTTACCGACCCCAACCACCTGCGCGTGCAGGACCCCGGCAAGGTGGAGGGCAACCCGGTGTTCATCTATCTGGACGCTTTCTGCCGCCCCGAGCACTTTGCCGAGTTCTGGCCGGAGTACCAGAATCTGGACGAGGTCAAGGCGCACTATCAGCGCGGCGGTCTGGGCGATATGAAGGTGAAAAAGTTCCTGAACAGCGTCATGCAGGCTGAGCTGGAGCCCATCCGCACCCGCCGCAAGGAGTGGGAGCAGCGCCTGCCCGAGGTGGTGGAGATCCTGAAGGAGGGCAGCGCTTACGCCGAAAAGACCGCTGCCGCCACACTGGACGAGGTGCGCAAGGCCATGCGCATCGACTACTTCGAGAACGATAACCTGCTGAAATAATATTTATGAGAGAGCCCGAAACGCCTGCGGCGTTTCGGGTTCTCTTTTGCATCGTTTACGAAAATTGCATAGAAAGCACGGGCAAACTATGCTAAAATAAGGGCAACAAGTACAGAAAGCCCCGTTTGGGGGCGAAAAAAGGAGAACCACCATGCAAAAGACCATCTGGATCACCGGAGCAAGTTCCGGCATCGGCCGGGAGTTCGCCCGCCGGTATGCCGCTATGGGCTGTCGGCTCATCCTGACTGCCCGCCGCGCCGACCGTTTGCAGACCCTTGCCAAGGAGCTGCACGCAGCCCACGGCACGGAATGCCGCATCGAGACCGCCGACCTCTCCCGCGCCGAGGAGTGCAGCCGCCTGTGCGAAGTGCTGGCCGAGGAGCACATTGACATCTTCATCAACAACGCCGGTTTCGGCGTCTGCGGCAGCATTCTGGAAACGGAGGAAGCCCGCGAGGAAGAGATGATCCAAGTGAATGTTGCCGCCATGGCGCGGCTGTTCCGCGCCGTGGTGCGCAAGATGCACGCGCAGGGCGGCGGCACCATCCTGAATGTGGCGTCCTCTGCGGGGCTTCTGCCCGGCGGCCCCTATATGGCGGGCTACTACGCCAGCAAAGCCTATGTGGTCAGCATGACCCGCGGCGTGGCTGAGGAGCTGCGGGAGATGCACAGCCCCGTCTACGTCTGCGCCCTCTGCCCCGGCCCGGTGGACACCGAGTTCAACGACCGCGCCGGGGTGGTGTTTGCCCTGCGGGGCATCACGCCGGAGCTATGTGTGGAGGAAGCTCTGCTGGGCATGATGCACCGCAAGACCATCATTGTGCCCTCTGCCTTTATGCGGCTGTGCACCAGCGCCCAGCGCCTTGTACCCATCCCCCTGCTGATGCCCATCGTGGCACGCCAGCAGAAGAAAAAGCTGGGGTAAAAGACAAAGGTCGTCCAAACTTGTCAACAAGCCCAAAGATCGTCGGAATATCTTGTGCACCGTGACAAGGCGCGTCAGTCTGCGCAAACTATTGCGCTAAAAAGCAACGGTTCTGCGTATTGTTTTTTGGCAGAAAAGCAAAAATCTAAAGAAAGTACAACAAAACTTCACAAGAATGTGCCTTGACACTTCCTGCAAAGGATGCTAGACTGGTATACAAGTAAGAGCGCACTCCGGCACGGCCGGATACGACGCGCTTTGCAAAGCAGCACGGCTGCAATTTGCGCCGTGTAGAATACGATTTTTTACAGGAGGACTTTATTATGGCACAGTGCACTCCCAAATCTTTTGACCTGACCGGCAAGGTGGCGCTGATCACCGGCGCATCCTACGGCATCGGCATGGCAATTGCAAAGGCTATGGCAGCCAACGGCGCTACCATCGTGTTCAATGATATCAAGCAGGAGCTGGTGGACAAGGGTCTGGCTTCCTATGCAGAGGCAGGCATCAAGGCGCACGGCTACGTCTGCGACGTCACCGATGAGGATGCCGTCAATGCAATGGTGGCAAAGATCACCGAGGAAGTCGGCCACATCAACATTCTGGTCAACAACGCCGGTATCATCAAGCGCATCCCCATGACCGAGATGAGCGCTGCCCAGTTCCGTCAGGTCATCGACGTTGATCTGAACGCTCCCTTCATCGTGGCAAAGGCCATCATCCCCGATATGATCGCACAGGGCGGCGGCAAGATCATCAACATCTGCTCCATGATGAGCGAACTGGGCCGTGAGACCGTTTCTGCTTATGCAGCAGCAAAGGGCGGCCTGAAGATGCTGACCAAGAACATCGCTTCCGAGTACGGCGCTTACAACATCCAGTGCAACGGCATCGGACCCGGCTACATCGCTACCCCGCAGACCGCACCGCTGCGCGAGATCCAGCCCGACGGCAGCCGTCACCCCTTCGACCAGTTCATCGTTGCCAAGACCCCCGCAGGCCGCTGGGGCGAGGCCGAGGATCTGGGCGGACCCGCTGTGTTCCTGGCATCTGAGGCCTCTGACTTTGTCAACGGCCTGATCCTGTATGTGGACGGCGGCATTCTGGCCTACATCGGCAAGCAGCCCCAGTAAACGCTGAGGGCACTCCGCAGTTCTGACCCCGGGGACTGCCGCACAGCGTTGTGTGGCAGTCCCTTTTGCATTTGTACGGGAAAGGATGTTATGCTATAATGGAAAAAGCCCATCAGGACATCCCTTGGGTGCCCCATGCCGAAATTTCCCCGGAACCCTGCGGCCCCGGGGTGCAGCGCCGCGTGCTGGCGTATAGCAAGGACGCCATGTGTGTGGAAAACACCTTTGAGACCGGCGGCGTGGGTGCCATGCACTGCCACCCCCACACCCAGATCACCTATATCGTCTCCGGGCGGTACCGCTTTACCATCGGGGACGAGACCCGGGAAGTAGGCCCCGGCGATACCCTGCTCAAGCAGAACGGCGTCATGCACGGCTGCGTCTGTCTGGAGGGCGGCGTGATGCTGGATTTCTTTACCCCCATGCGGGAGGACTTTGTATAACACCTGCGCACCGCAGGGAAAAATAAGAAGGAGAACCATTGTTATGAAGATCGCACTTATCAACGAGAACAGTCAGGCCGCTAAGAACGGCATCATTGAAGCTGCCCTGAAGAAGGTGGTGGAGCCCATGGGCCACGAAGTGGTCAACTACGGCATGTACGCCGCCGATGACGCTGCACAGCTGACCTATGTGCAGTGCGGCATTCTGGCTGCTATCCTGCTGAACAGCGGCGCTGCGGACTACGTCGTTACCGGCTGCGGCACCGGCGAGGGCGCCATGCTGGCACTGAACAGCTTCCCCGGCGTCATCTGCGGCCACGTTGAGGATCCCGTGGATGCCTACACCTTTGCCCACGTCAACGACGGCAACGCCGTTGCCATGCCCTTTGCCAAGGGCTTCGGCTGGGGCGGCGAGCTGAACCTTGAGTACTGCTTCGAGAAGCTGTTCGGCTTCGGCCACGGTCAGGGCTACCCCAAAGAGCGCGTTGTGCCCGAGCAGCGCAACAAGAAGATTTTGGACGGCGTGCGCGCTGCCACTTTCAAGCCCCTCATCGAGTGCCTGAAGAGCATTGATCAGGATCTGCTGAAGGGCGCTGTGGCGGGTGCCAAGTTCTCTGAGCTGTTCTTTGCCTCCTGCAAGGACGAGGAACTGGCCGCTTACGTCAAGACCCTGCTGTAAGCTGCGGAGGAGATCATGCAAGGACTGACCCTGTTCAACCTGAACCTCACCCACCTGCTGGATGCCTTTCTGGAAACTGCAGTGCCCATGATCGCCGGTCTTGCCGAGGTGGTGGGTCTGTTCATCATCATCACCAGTCTGGCCAAGGCCACCTTCTACTATGTCCGCGCCACCTTCTTCAACGACCACCGGGACTTCCACCATGAAATGAGCAGCGGCCTGACCACCGCGCTGGAATTTCTGATGTCGGCAGAGATCGCCAAGACCTTTTTGCTGCAGAATCTGGAGTCGGTGGTGCCGCTGGCGGCTACCTTTGCGCTGCGCGCTTTGATGAGTATGCTGCTGCACTGGGAGATGGAGGGCGGCCACCGCCCGGCCAACGCCAAGGAAAGGGACAAGTCCGGCGCTCCGAAGGACGGCAAAAACGGCTGACAGGCAAAACATTTGCCAAACTTTAGCAGGGCAAAGTTTCACCGTGTTGTGAAAAACGTAAAACCTTGAGATGAATACTTGACAGGTTTGCACAAAGAGACTATACTCGTGCCATCGAAAGCAAAGGCGCTGACGGAAGCAATTCCGCCAGCGCCTTTTGTGTTTTCGGGGATACTGCCGCACGGAGAGAATAGAGGGCTCCCTGTGCAAAAAACGACCGTAGGAGGTAGGAAAGTATGTTTAGCTCCGTCAACACCTGCTGGACGCTCGTAGGAGTGTTTCTAGTGTACTTCATGCAGGCCGGATTCGCCCTATGCGAAGCCGGCTTCACCCGGGCAAAGAATACCGGCAACATCCTGATGAAAAACATGATGGATTTCTGCATCGGCACGCCCTGTTACTGGCTCATCGGCTTCGGCCTGATGTTCGGCGGCACCGGCGCACTGATCGGCGGTTTCGATCCCTTCATTCAGGGCGATTACAGCCACTTGGGTCTGGATATCCCCCTGTGGGTGTACATCGTGTTCCAGACCGTGTTCTGCGCTACGGCAGCCACCATCGTCTCCGGCTCCATGGCCGAACGCACCAACTTCAAGGCCTACTGCGTGTACTCCGCCGCCATCTCGCTGGTGGTGTACCCCATCTGCGGCCACTGGATGTGGGGCGGCGGCTGGCTGCAGAGCATGGGATTCCACGATTTTGCAGGTTCCGCAGCCGTGCATAATGTGGGCGGCGTCATCGCTCTGCTGGGCGCATGGATGCTGGGTCCCCGTATTGGCAAGTACGACAAGAGCGGCAACCCCCACGCCATCCCCGGCCACAACCTGACCGCCGGTGCTCTGGGCGTGTTCATCCTGTGGTTCTGCTGGTTCGGCTTCAACGGCGGCTCTTCCCTGAGCCTGTCCACCGATGCCACTATGACCCTGACCGGTCTGGTCTGCTTCAACACCAACCTTGCCGCAGCCGTTGCTACCTGCGTGACCATGATCTTCACTTGGCTGCGCTACGGTAAGCCGGATGTCTCCATGACCCTGAACGGTTCTCTGGCTGGCCTTGTGGCTATCACCGCAGGCTGCGATACTGTCTCCCCCTTTGGCGCTTTCTTCATCGGCTTTGTGGCCGGTATCCTTGTGGTGCTGAGCGTGGAATTCTTCGATAAGATCGCCAAGGTGGACGACCCCGTAGGTGCTGTTTCCGTCCACTTTGCAAACGGCGTCTGGGGCACCATTGCGGTGGGTCTGTTCTCCACCGGCTCCAACACCGCCCATGCCGGTCTGTTCTACGGCGGCGGTCTGGCACAGCTGGGCACCCAGCTGCTGGGTCTGGTCTGCGTGGATGTCTACGTTGTGGTGGTGATGTTCATCATCTTCAAGATCATTGATAAGACCCTTGGCCTGCGTGTGCCCGCCGAGGTGGAGATCGACGGTCTGGACATCCACGAGCACGGTCTGGCTTCCGCTTATGCAGGCTTTGCCATCTCGGATGCAAACTCCGCTGCCATGACCCCCAACGAGAACACCGATCTGGGCGAGGACGATGTCACCAAGGCTTCGGCAAAGCAGATGGATGCTGCCGTGCCGGTGGTGCGCGAGCCCGTGATCCACGATGGCGTCTACGACACCGGTATGCATAAGGTGTCCATCATTGCAAAGCTGGCTAAGTTCGACCAGCTCAAGACTGCTCTGAATGATCTGGGCGTCACCGGCATGACCGTGACGCAGGTCATGGGCTGCGGCATCCAGAAGGGTACCCCTGAAAAGTACCGCGGCGTGCCGGTGGATACCACCCTGCTGCCCAAGATCAAGGTGGAGGTCATCGTCTCCCGCATCAGCGTGGACGCTGTGGTGGAAGCCGCCAAGAAGGCGCTGTACACCGGTCATATCGGCGATGGCAAGATCTTTGTCTACAACGTGACCCGCGTGGTCAAGATCCGCACCGGCGAGGAAGACTACGCCGCTCTGCAGGATGTGGAGTAACCCTCCACAAAATTCTCCGCTGTTCCCGCTGCGGCGGCAGCCCGGCTGCTCCGACACAGTCCCCGCCGCCCGGCGTGACAGATAGATCGTTCTCCTTTTTCCTTTTTCCTTTTTCCTTTTTTCGTTCGAGTCACCAGTAAGTCGAAAGCCCCGCTCCTGCGCACAAGGGAGCGGGGCTTTTGCTGTGAAAAAAAGTGCCCCGGAAACGCCTGTCGGCGTTTCCGGGGCACTTATCATTTATACCTTACAAGCTGCGGGTGCGGATCTCGGTGGTGACCTTGGCGATGAAGTCCTCAAGGCTCATCTCGGTGGTCTCGCCCTTGCGGTCGCGCACGGAGATGTTGCCGGCCTCGGCTTCCTTGGCGCCCAGCACCAGCATATAGGGCACGCGGTCCACCTGCTGTGCGGCACGGATCTTGTAGCCGATCTTCTGGTTGTCGTCATCCAGCACAACACGGATACCGGCGTCAGAAAGCTTCTCGGTCACGTCCTGTGCGTACTCCAGCGTCTTTTCGGACACGGGCAGCACCTTGACCTGCGTGGGAGCCAGCCAGGTGGGGAACTTGCCCTTGGTCTCCTCGATCAGGTAGGCCATGAAGCGGTCCAGAGAGCCCAGAATTGCGCGGTGCAGCACCACAGGGGTCTTTTCAGAGCCGTCCTTGTCCACATAGGTCAGGTGGAACTTTGCGGGCAGGCAGAAGTCCAGCTGGCAGGTGGACAGGGTATACTCAGCACCCACGGCGGGCTTCACGTTCACATCCAGCTTCGGGCCGTAGAAGGCAGCCTCGCCGATCTCCTCGGTGAAGTGGATGCCCAGCTCGGTCAGCACTTCGCGCAGGGCCTGCTCTGCATGGTTCCACATGGCATCATCGTCGTGGTACTTCTTCTTATCGGCGGGATCACGCAGGCTCAGCACGCAGCGGTAATCGGTAATGTTGAAGTCCTTGTACACCTCAAAGATCAGGTCGCACACGTTTGCGACCTCGCTCTTGATCTGCTCCGGGGTGCAGAACAGGTGAGCATCGTTCTGGCAGAAGTGACGGCCGCGCTCGATGCCCTTCAGGGTGCCGGAGGACTCGTAACGGAAGTCGTGGGCGATCTCGCCGATGCGCATGGGCAGATCACGGTAGGAGTGGGGACGATTTGCGTAGATCATCATGTGGTGAGGGCAGTTCATCGGGCGCAGAACATAGCTCTCGCCCTCCATCTCCATGGCGGGGAACATGTTCTCACGGTAGTGATCCCAGTGACCGGAGGTCTTATACAGGTTCACAGTGCCGATGCAGGGAGTCATAACGTGCAGGTAGCCGCGTGCACGCTCCTTCTCCTTGATATAGTTCTCCAGCTCCTGCCAGACGGTGTAGCCTGCGGGCAGGAACATGGGCAGGCCGCGGCCTACCAGATCATCGGTCATGAACAGGCCCATTTCCTTGCCGATCTTGCGGTGATCGCGCTCGCGGGCCTCCTGCTGTTCCTTCTCCCATGCGTCCAGCTCCTCCTGATTGCGGAAAGCCACGCCGTTGATACGGGTCAGCATCTTGTTTTCCTTGTCGTTCTTCCAGTATGCGCCGGACTGCTGGGTGATCTTGAAAGCCTTCAGTGCCTTGGTGTAGGTCAGGTGGGGTCCGATGCACATATCCACGTACTCGCCCTGCTGGAAGAAGCTGAACTCGGTCTCGTCGGCCAGATCTGCCATGTGCTCGATCTTGTAGTGCTCCTTGCGCTCTTCCATCAGCTTCACGGCCTCGGCGCGGGGCAGGATGAAGGGCTTGATGGGCAGGTTCTCCTTGACGATCTTGCGCATCTCTTTTTCGATGTTGGCCAGATCCTCGTCGCTCAGCTTCTGGTCGCCCAGATCGACGTCGTAGTAGAAGCCGTTCTCGGTGGCAGGGCCGAAGGCAAAATCAGCCTGCGGATACAGGCGCTTGATGGCCTGTGCCATAACGTGAGCAGCGGTGTGACGGATAACGTGCAGCTCCTGATCCTGCGGGCACTCGTCCACATGACCGTCCTTGTAGATGATCTTCATAGCAGATTCTCCTTTGACAATGTGGTTTTGAACAAAAATAAAAAGCGCTTCACCCCGTAAAACTCACGGGATGAAGCGCCGATCAAATGTCTGCGTTCCACGGTTCCACCCGAATTGCGCGCTCCCCGGCGGGGAAACGCGCCCCTCGCAGTGCTGTAACGGGCACGCCCGGCAGAGGTTCGCCTCTGCACTCTGCGGTGGTAGAAGCCGGGGTCATGGCAGGCTGCTTGCAGCACCCGGAAACCCGGGGCAGCCCTCTCTGCGGCATGAAAAGCGGGGCTTCAGTTTGTCCGCATCAATGTTTTGGACAGGATGAAACTACGCTGATTGTAGCACGCCAGAGCAAAAAAATCAAGAGATAACGGCGGAAATATACTTTTTTATGCGCCCTGCTTCTCCACGCTGCGCACAGCCAGCGCCTTTGCGGGCTTCATCAGCAGCACGCAGACACCGTTAAAGAGCACAGAGCCCACGATGAAGGTGATAAAGAACTGCGGCAGATGGGCGGTCAGGGCGGGGATATCAATGCAGGCCACGGTCAGGTAGGCAAAGCCCACGTTGTTTAGCACCTTGGGTGCGTAGGGGTGCAGGATGATGAGGATGAACAGCACCACGGCCAGCGGCAGGATAAAGCCGAGGAAATCGCCCAGAACAGGGGTCAGGGCACTGATGGACAGCAGCGCCGCCACAGTGAGCACCAGACCCACAAGGCCGCCCAGCTCCACGGTGACAAGGCGATCCTTCACATCGCCCTCCAGCGTGAACATCATGATGTTGCTCAGGAAGATCAGCCAGCTGTACTCCATGCCGGTCAGGTGGATGACGGCGTTTGCGATCAGGATCCAGACCAGCAGCATCAGGCGGAAGTAAAGCAGAAAGCGCTTGGTTACGGCCTCGTTCATAGGGGTGTCCTCTCTTTCTCGTCTGTATTGGCAAGTGTTTCTTTTCAATTATTCGGATATTTTGGCAAGCAGCACTTGCATTGAACAAGACGAGTATACAATACTTTTCAGAAAAAGACAATAGTTTGGCAAGTAAAAGTTGCATTATATGTAAATTCGGCATGGCAGGGGAGCCGGGGATGCAGACCGAAGGGGTGCTTCCCTGAGAGGGTTCTGTTCCTCGTCAAAACCGCAAAACTGTATTTTATACAAGTACAGTTTTCAGGGCAGTTTTGCAAAAGCTTACAAAAAACGCCGGTTTTGGCTGTAAAATGCCTGAAAACACTTTCTCTTTTTTGCCGTATATGCTATAATGACAACTGTTCTCGTACAAGAAACAGGAAAATGTACACACTAGGCGTACAGTATAAGAGGAGTGTTACGATATGAAAACCTTGAAAGCGGTTGTAGCAAAATACAACCAGACTAGCCTGATCCTGCGCATCCTGATCGGCCTGGCAGTCGGTTCGGTGCTGGCGCTTGTTGCGCCGGGCGCGGGTTGGGTTGGCGAGCTGGGCAACCTGTTCGTCGGTGCGCTGAAGGGCATTGCCCCGGTGCTGGTGTTCGTCATTGTGGCAAGCGCGCTGGCACAGGGCTCGTCCAAGCTGGACCGCCGCTTTGGCACCGTGATCTGGCTGTATATGCTCACCACCTTTCTGGCGGCAGCCATTGCGGTCATCACCAGCTTTATGTTCCCGGTCAAGGTGGTACTGGCCGACGCGGCACAGTCTGACGTGATCCCGCAGGGCTTGGGCGAAGTGCTGAGCACCCTGCTGACCAACTTTGTGGCCAACCCCGTCAGCGCCCTGATGAACGGCAACTACATCGGCATCCTGTTCTGGGCCTGTATGTTCGGCATTGCCATGAAGAACATCGGCGCAGAGAGCACCAAGGTCTTTCTGGCAAACACCGCCGATGCTGTTTCCCAGATCGTGCGCTGGATCATCAATCTGGCACCCTTCGGCATCATGGGTCTGGTGTACACCAACGTTTCCGGCAACGGTCTGGCCATCTTTACCCAGTACGGCAAACTGCTGGCGCTGCTGGTGGGCACCATGCTGTTCATGGCGCTGATCGTTTCCCCCTTTATCATGTTCGTTTACCTGCGCCGCAACCCGTACCCGCTGGTATTCCGCTGCCTGAAGGAATCCGGCCTGACCGCTTTCTTCACCCGCAGTTCTGCAGCCAACATCCCTGTGAATATGTCCCTGTGTGAAAAGCTGGGTCTGGACAAGGATATGTACTCCGTGTCCATCCCGCTGGGCGCTACCATCAACATGGACGGTGCCGCCATCACCATTACCATCATGACGCTGGCAGCGGCTAACACCTTGGGCATTCAGGTGTCTTTGCCCGCCGCCATCGTGCTGAGCGCCATGAGCGCTCTGGGCGCCTGCGGCGCTTCCGGCGTGGCTGGCGGCTCCCTGCTGCTGATCCCCATGGCCTGCTCGCTGTTCGGCATCTCCAACGACATCGCCATGCAGATGGTGGGCGTGGGCTTCATCATCGGCGTGGTGCAGGACTCGGTGGAAACTGCGCTGAACTCTGCCGGTGACGTGGAATTTGCCGCCACCGCCGAGTATCACCAGTGGCTCAAGGAAGGCAAGCCCCTGCCGGCTTTCCTGAAGGGCTGATCGTATCCCAGCACAAACAAAGCAGCCGCTGCACTTTCTCGTGCAGTGGCTGCTTTGTTTGTTGTAATGAAATTCACCCAAACAGCACCACGGCGTAGCTTACGCCGTCCTTTACCACATAAGCAACGCCCAGTTGGGTCTTACCGACGGCGGCCTTGGTCATAGCTTCGGGATAAATGTCGACCTTCGGCAGGGTAAAGCGGATATAGTCTTTTCTGGAATCCAGATCCGTGTCAATGTAAAAGCCCGGGACAAAATCTTCATCCGAACCATAAATGCCCATACCCATGCTTTCAAATGCAGTGGCATATTTGTGCTGCAACAGGCTGGTTTTAGTAATGTCATTTGCATTGCCAACGCGGTAAAGTTCAGTCTTATTGTCGTTGGTGTCGCAGGACACCGAGGTGCCGGCGACCCAGTTCGCAATGCTGTAAGCTTTTTCGCTCAGGTCCTCGTTGTAAGTCATTTCCACGTTGTATGTCATTTTGAATTTATCGCACAGCGCCTTTACGCTTTTGCTTTCGGCGTCCGAGCGCTTGGGGCTCATCGGTGCGCCAACGCTGGCATCGCAGGCGGTGAACACGGTCAGTGCCATCAAGCCGACCAGCAGGCAGGCCAGTAATTTCTTCCAGTTTTTCATAGAACGATGCTCCTTTCCGTTCCGGGGTCGTTGCGGGTCTGCGTCCGCACGGACGCAGTTCTTTTTGCTTTCTTCTGCATCCATGATACCTTTTTTTAACAGGAATTGCAATCGTTTTGGCGCAAAAAAACAGGCTGCCGTGCAAAAAACACGGCAGCCTGCAGAAAAAGCTTTATTTTGCGTACTCCACAGCACGGCTCTCGCGGATGACGTTGACCTTGATCTGGCCAGGGTAATCCAGCGTATCCTCGATCTTTTTGGCAATGGCGCGTGCCAGCAGGATGACCTGATCATCACTGATGACGTCGGGCTTGACCAGAATGCGCACCTCGCGGCCTGCCTGTACGGCAAAGGCCTGCTCCACGCCCTCGAAGCTGGAGGAGATCTCCTCCAGATTTTCCAGACGCTTGACGTAGCTTTCCACGTTCTCGCGGCGGGCACCCGGGCGGGCGGCGCTGATGGCGTCGGCAGCCTGAATGATGAAGGCCAGCGGAGTCTTGGGCTCCACGTCGCCGTGGTGTGCCTCAATGGCGTGGATGATCTGGGTGTTCTCCTTGTACTTGCGGCAGATGTCCACGCCGATCTGGACGTGGCTGCCCTCGATCTCGTGATCCAGTGCCTTGCCGATATCATGCAGCAGACCGGCGCGGCGTGCCATGGTAACGTTCACGCCCATCTCGCCTGCCAGCAGACCGGCCACCCAAGCCACTTCCATGCTGTGGGTCAGGGCGTTCTGGCCAAAGCTGGTGCGGTACTTCAGCCGACCGATCAGCTTGATCAGGTCGGGGTGCAGGCCGTGGATGCCCAGCTCCATCACCGCACGCTCGCCCTCGCGCTTCATCTGCAGTTCCAGATCGTGGCGGCACTTTTCCACCGTCTCCTCGATGCGGGCGGGGTGGATACGGCCATCGCCGATCAGGCGCTCCAGCGTCATGCGGGCCACCTCGCGGCGGGTCTGGTCGAAGGAGGACAGGGTGATGGCCTCCGGGGTATCGTCGATGATCAGATCCACGCCGGTAGCGGTCTCCAGTGCGCGGATATTGCGGCCCTCGCGGCCGATGATGCGGCCCTTCATCTCATCGCTGGGCAGCGGCACCACACTGACGGTGGTCTCGCTGCAATGGTCGGCAGCGCAGCGGCTGACGGCCTGTCCGATGAGGTTGCGGGCGATGTTATCGCAGTTTTCCTTCAGGTCGGTCTCGTAGGCGGCAACGCGCACGGCCTTTTCGTGGGTCAGCTCCTCGTCCACCTTGTGCAGCAGCACCTCGCGGGCGTCCTCCTGGCTCAGACCGGCCAGCGTTTCCAGACGCTCCATCTCCTTGGCGCGCAGAGCGTCGATCTCTGCCAGACGCTCCTCGGCCTCGGCAGCGCGCTTTTTCAGCTCTTCTTCCTTCTTTTCCAGCGCTTCGGTCTTGCGGTCCAGCGCTGTCTCCTTCTGGTCGATGCGGTTCTCCTGACGGCTGATCTCCGCACGGCGCTGCTTGATCTCCTTGTCGGCCTCTGCCTTCTGGGCATCGACCTCGGCTTTCAGGCGGAAAGCCTCGTCCTTTGCTTCCAGAACCGCTTCCTTGCGCTTCTGGTCGGCGGTCTTGATCGCCTCGTTCACCAGCCGGGTAGCCTCGGCCTCGGCGCTGCCGATCTGGGCTTCGGCAGTCTTTTTACGGTTGTTGTAACCAATAAAATAGCCCGCAGCCACACCGACAACAGCAACGATCAAGGCCACGATCACTCCGATCGCGGTCATTGCGTTCACTCTCCTTTGTTTCAATTCAATGCAAAATTAAAAGCAGGAGACGCTGCGCAGCAGGACACGGGCAATGATATAGAAAGAGCTTTCAATGCAAAAAGTGACACCAAAACCATACGCACCACCCAAAACCGGCGGCACGGGCAAAAGCATACGGCTTTTCTCTTTACGGTTCCATTTTATATCAAACAGGCACGCTTTGCCTGAAACGGGTACAGGGTCACACAGAAACCTGCGTACAGCGTCTTTGATTCCATACTACTAAATATAGTACGAAACATTTGCCCGCTTGTCAAGAGGAAAACCCTGCCCGCAGAACATTTTGTGCAGAAAAAACAAAAATAAGATGGCTGAGAGGGTTCTCTCCTTCAAACCAAAAAGGCTGCCCCGGAGAACGGAGCAGCCCTTTTGGTTTATGATGAAGAGAAGAAAATGAAGGAGAATAGCTTATTATTTGGCGGCTTTTTCGCCCTCCGGGAAGATGATCTTATTCACAAAGAAGAAGATCACCATGGAGATGCCGCCGTTGAGGACGGTGGTGCCTATGTTGTAGATGAAGTCCGGTACCAGCAGACCTGCCACTGCCACCCAGATGCAGTTGATGGAGTTGACGATGCAGGTAATGACGCAGAAAGCCAGCACATACCAGCCGATCTGTTTTGCCAGATTGCCCTTGCTGCGGAACACAAAATTGCGCTGGATGGGGAAGTTGATGCACTCGCCGATGACCATGGCGATCATGTAGGCGCAGAAGTAGGGCAGACCGCCGTGGGCGGCATCGTAGCCGAGGATGTTCCACTTGAAGGTCTCGCCGAACAGGGTGATGTCGATGCCCGGCCAGCCGAAATCCACCACCGGCAGGCTTGCAAAGGCCTTGGGCAGAAATTGCAGCAGCAGGTACTTGAACACGGTGATGAGGTTGGACACGATGACGAACAGGCCGCCCTCGCGCACCCACTTGGCAGCGGCGGGGTGCTTTGCCGCGAAGTTATTCCAGAAATTCATAGCCTGCTTCCTTTCAGCTGTTTTTCAAGCGCTCTTCCATGCGGCTGTTCAGTACGAGGTTCTTCACGGCCTCCACGATCACCCGCACAAGGCCGATGATCCAGAAGCCCTGCAGCTCCATCACGATGCCGTCCACCATGCCCATGCTGATGGCGCCGTTGGTCATTTTGGCCAGCGCCCGCAGAGGCATATTGTACTGGAACAGGATGTTCAGGTCGGGCTTGCCCTTTTTGATGCTGCGGCGCAGCAGGGTGCCCAGCACGGCAGCCGCCAGCCAGCCGATGGGGCTGCGTCCGTGCCCCATCTCGCCCAGCGTCATGTTGCGGTCGATGTGCACCTTGTTCTCCGGGATGGGACGGCCCAGCAGCGCCTCAAACTCCGCGTCCGGCACCTTCTGCACCTGTGCGGTGCGGTAATGCTCCAGATTTTTGCCCGCGTAGGGGTCGGGTGCGCCGGTGCCCGCCACCGTAACGGCGGCAGTCAGACGGATATCGGCGCTGGAAGCGCCCACCAGCAGCTGATAGCTGCCGCCCTCCACCTCCCAGCGGTCGGTCTTGACGTTCCAGTAGCGGAACGCCTTATCGTCCAGCGGGATGGTGACGGTCTTGCTCTCTCCGGCTTCCAGCTGCACCTTGGCAAAGCCCTTCAGCTCCTTGGCGGGGCGGAAAACTTTTGCATCCGGCTTTGCCACATACAGCTGCACCACCTCGGCACCGGCACAGCTGCCGGTGTTGGTGACAGTCAGGATCACGCCCTTTTCGTCTGCTTTCAGGTCACTGTACGCAAAGCTGGTGTAGCTCAGGCCGTAGCCGAAGGGGAAGGCGGTGGGCACACCGGCGGTGTCGTAGTAGCGGTAGCCCACATACAGACCCTCGCGGTACTCCACAGTGGGGCCGTCGCCGCCAAAATGCTCCTTTGCGGGGGTGTCGGCGTAGCTGCGCGCCCAAGTCTCCGCCAGCTTACCGCAGGGGTTCTGCGCGCCGGTGAGCACCTCGACCAGTGCGCCCGCACCGGCCTGACCGCCCAGACAGCCGTAGACCAGCGCCTTGCAGTCCTTGACCCAATCGCTTTCCAGCGAGGAGCCTGCACTCAGCAGCACCACCACGTTGGGGTTTGCCGCCGCCACAGCCGCCAGCAGTTCCAGCTGGTTCTCTGCCAGCTTCATGTCGGCGCGGTCGATGCCCTCGCTCTCCTTGATCTCGTCCAGACCCATGCACAGCAGCACCACATTGGCGTTCTTTGCCAGCAGCACCGCCTCGGCCTTCAGTGCTTCATCGGGCTTGCCCTGCCGGTCAAAGCCCTTGGCGTAGCCGACGCTGTTCAGGCCGCTCCCGGCAAGGCAGTCCAAGAAGGAATCCACCTTGATGGAGTTGACGGCGCTGGAACCTGCCCCCTGATAGCGGGGCGTCTGGGCAAAGTCGCCGATGACCGCCACCTTTTCCCCCTTTGCAAGGGGCAGCAGGCTGTTTTCGTTCTTCAGCAGCACGATGCTCTGGGCAGCAGCCCGGCGTGCCAGTGCGTGGTGGGCGTCGGCATCGAACTTGCCGGGTGCGGCGTCCACCGCCGCTTTGGTGGTAAACACCAGTTCCAGCAGCTCCTCCAGCCGGGCGTCCACGTCCGCTTCGGTGATCTTGCCGGTCTGCACCGCCTTCATCAGCTCCCGGATGGCGTCCCCGCCGGGGGCGGGCATTTCCAGCGTAGAGCCGTTCTTTACGCCGAGGGCGTGGTCGTTGCTGCCGCCCCAGTCGGTGACCACTGCGCCGTCAAAGCCCCAGTCCCTGCGCAGGATATCCATGAGCAGGTGGGCGTTCTCGTTGGCGTAGGTGCCGTTGACAAGGTTATAGGCGGACATGATGGTCTTGGGCTGCGCCTCCTTGACCACCATCTCGAAGCCGGTCAGGTAAATTTCCCGCAGGGTGCGCTCGTCCACAATGGAATCCGAGGCCATGCGGCGCAGTTCCTGACTGTTCACGGCAAAGTGCTTGGGGCAGGCGGCAATGCCGTTTTTCTGGATGCCGCGGACGTAGGCCGCCGCCATCTTACCGGCAAGGTAGGGGTCCTCCGAGAAATACTCGAAGTTGCGGCCGCACAGGGGGCTGCGCTTGATGTTCAGGCCGGGGCCCAGCAGCACCGACACGCCCTGTGCCGCTGCTTCCTCGCCCATGGCTGCGCCCACAGCCTCGCCCAGCTCCGGGTCCCAGCTGTTGGCCACGGTAGCCGAGGTGGGGAAGCAGGTGGCGGGCACACTGGGGTTCAGGCCCAGATGGTCGGCAGCGCCCGCCTGCTTGCGCACGCCGTTGGGGCCGTCCGACAGGGTAATGGCCGGGATGCCCTTGCCCTGCAGCGCCCGGGTGGTGAACACCGTGCCGCCGCTCAGCAGGGCGCATTTTTGTTCCAGGCTCAGGCTGTTGATGATATCTGTGTGTTTCATGGCATTTTCCTCTTTGCCTTTTCAAATCCAGAAAAGGCCCGCTGTTTTTACGCAGCGGGCCTTTGGTCTGGTTTCAGTTCAGGTGCTGCAAACGTTCAGAGCGTCTTGCCTAAAATCAGGCGTTGACTTCCTCTTCCTTGCGCTTTGCATAGCCCTTTTTGACCACCAGAACTTCCAGTGCGATCAGAGCGGCTGCCAGCACAACATCCACACCGATCATCACCTTTTCCCAACCGGGCATACCGGGGTTCAGGTTCTCGGGGTAGTAAGCACGGGAGTTCGCCACAGTGTACAGGATGTTCTTGCAGGCCTGACGTGCGGACACCAGAGCGGTAGCGCTGGTGGTATCGGTCAGGTGGTTGGTCTCGGTGTCGTAGTTGACCAGGCAGAAGTCGCCGCCGTTGCGGATCAGGCGGTCAGAATCCTGATAGCCGTACACGCCGTAGTAGTCGGTCAGCACCATGCCCACGAAGCCCCACTCGCCGCGCAGAACATCGTTCAGCAGGGCAGAGCAGTTGCCGGCGTAGGTGTTGCCGATGTAGTTGAAGGAGGACATGACGGCATGGCAGTCAGCTGCCTTGACGCACTGCTCGAAGGGCTTGAGGTAGATCTCGCGGATGGCCTGCTCGTTGGACCAAGTGCAGAGCATACCGCAGCGGTTGGTCTCCTGATCGTTCAGAGCAAAGTGCTTCATGAAGGCGTAGACGCCCTGCTCCTGAGAGCCCATGATGGCATTGGCAGCCATTGCGCCGGACAGCACGCCGTCCTCAGAGTAGTACTCGAAGTTACGGCCTGCGAAAGCGGAGCGGTGGATGTTCATAGCCGGTGCATACCAGCCGGAAACGTCCATGTCGTCCGCCATCTTGCCGATGGAGGTGCCGAAGTCATGTGCCAGATCGGTGTTCCAGGTAGCTGCGATCATCACAGCGGAGGGGAAGCCAATAGAGCCCTGCTTGGTGAAGTTGTTGTTGATGGAGGCGGGGCCGTCGCAGTCAACAGCCTGCACCTTGCCGATGGAATCCACTGCCACGGACTGATAGCCGCCCAGAGCGATCAGGCTGTCCATATCGGATACGGTCAGCTGATCGAGGAAGGCATCCCACTGGGCGTCGTTGTAATCCACGCCCACCATGTCCTTCAGCTTCAGGCCGTTCTTGGCACCAGTGGTGGGAGCCACATCGTCGGCGTTGTTGAAGTCCTCGGGGTTCCAGTTGGAGTTGTTGTAGAAGGTTGCCTTAGCCTCTGCCGGCAGCTCAAAGTCTGCGGGAGCAGCGGTAGCCTCGGCGTAGTTGGCAAAGCCGTTTGCGCGGGACAGGTAGGTCACATTGCCCTCGGCAAAGTCGAACTTGTTGTCGGCGACCTCCACATCGCTCTCACGCTTGTTGGAAGCGTCGTAGACGATGTCGGAAGCCACGTTGTAGACCTTGGAATCCAGAACGGTGTGGGAGTCGGCGTTGATGCTGATGACGTAATCGCCCTTTTCCAGCACATAGCAGCCCTTGCCGTAGGTGTCGTAGGAGGCCATGTCCTCGGCCTTGAAGGTAACGGTGACGTTCTCGGAAGCACCGGGAGCCAGCTCGGAAGTCTTTGCAAAGCCGATCAGGTTTGCAGAAGCCTTCTCGATGCCGCCGTTGGTGTACGGAGGATTATAGTAGACCTCCACGACCTCCTTGCCGGAGGCAGAACCGGTGTTGGTGACGGTGACATCCACAGTGATGGTGCCGTCAGCCTCGGTAACGCTGTTCAGGGTCTGGGTGAAGGTGGTGTAGCTCAGGCCACGGCCGAAGGGATACACCACAGTCTTGTCGTAGTCGATGAGGCCCTCTGCGGCAGCAGTCTCGTAGAACTTGTAGCCCACATAGATGCCCTCAACATAGTTGACAAAGGCGGGGATGGTATCAGCACCAAAGGAACTGGCCTTGAACTCGTCCATGTTGGTGTAGGTGAAGTTGCCAAAGTTGTTCGCGGTGGGGGTCTGGGTCAGGTCGTACACAAAGGTATCAATGGTACGGCCGGAGGGGTTCACATCACCGCAGAGGATAGAGCCCAGTGCGTTGAAGCCGCTCTGACCGGTGCCTGCGCACCAGACAACGCTCTTGATCTGGCTGTAATCCTTGACCCAGCCCAGCTCCATGGCATTGGCGCCGTTGTAGACCACAACGACCTTATCAAAGTTCTTGCAGACCAGATCGATCATGTCCTTCTCGGTCTTGGACAGCTGCAGGTAGTGGTCGCCGGGCTCAAAGTCGTTGTAGCTGTGGCCTGCGTCGTAGGTGACCTGAGACACATCAGTGGGCAGGTCAGCACCCTCGCCGCCCACGCGGGTGATGACGACCATGGCGGTATCAGAGAAAGCCTTGGCGTTATTCATCATCTCGTCGGTGTACTGTGCAGCCTCCGGCTCCGGCAGGGTCCAGTCCTGAGAGAACATGCCCACCACCGGGCGGTCTGCACGGTAGGAGGTGTAGAAGTCGCTCAGCTCGGTGTTCAGCTCAAAGCCGGCATTCTTCAGGCCCTCCAGCAGGGTGACGGTGGGATAAGCATCGGACAGCGCACCGGAACCGGTGCCGCCGTAGCAGGGGTTGGTGGAAGCCCAGCCAAAGACGTTCAGCTTGCTGTTCTTGGCCATGGGCAGGGTGCCATCGTTATCCAGCAGGACGATGCCCTCGTCGGCAATGTTCTCGCACAGCTGGGTAGCGGATGCCACGTTCTCCTCGCTGACCTTGCCGCCGCCGGTGGCAAGGGTGACCATGGAGTACATGGGGCCGGTCAGGATCAGGTTCACGGTGATAGCCAGCGCCAGCACCATGCCCAGACCCGCCTGCCAGCGGATCAGATACTTTTTGGACTTGCTCTGCTTACGGCAGGCGATCATGACTGCGATCAGCAGAACTGCTACGACACCAAAGCCGATCAACTGCGATTTGATCGAGTTGAGAACCTTGATGACGTCATCCATATTGATGGACAACATAGTTTTCTCCTCCTTGTTTCGTCGAATCGGACAACGGCAGGGGACGCCCCTGCCAGCTTCGCTTTATGATAGCAGAAAGTGCCGGAGGATTTTCAATTTGTTCACAATCTGCCGTTTTGGATGCATAATTTGAAAAAAGTTTCAAATTGGTTTCATTTTTATTGTGCTTATTCACAATTCTACTGCCCCTGATTTTGTGCATATCGCAAAAAGGGCGGGGATTACTCCCCGCCCTCGGTCTGTTGAATCCCCGCCTGCGGCAGAAGCACCCGCAGGGTGAACCAGCCGTCCTCCCAGTGCACGGTCATGCTGCCGCCGTGCTGCTGCGCAGCCGCCCGCAGGCTGCGCAGATCGTAACCGCCGTGGGCACTGCGCAGCGGCAGACCGTCTGCACCCAGCTCCACCGGCTTTTGGCAGTAGTTCTCCACCCGGAACAGTACAAAGCCGTTCTGGGCATATACCGCCGTGCGGATCAGCCGCTTTTCCGGGTCCTGCTCGGCGGCGCAGCTTTCAATGGCGTTGTCCAGCGCGGTGCCCACCAGCGTGCAGATCTCCCGGGTGGACAGATGGTCCAGCAGATGCCCGTCTGCCACGCTGGTCATGCGGATCTGCTTTTCCTGACATTCCATGCTCTTGGCGGTGAGCAGGATGTCCAGCACCGGGTTTCCGGTCTTGTTCTCCGCCTCATACTGCAGAATGCTGTTCTCCATCTTTGCCAGCGCCGCGTCCTGCTTGGCGCGGTCCCGCTGGGCACGGATATCAGCGATCTGGACCTTTAATTCATGGTAGCGGCTGTTGATGAGCTCGATGCCCTCCTTGCTGCGCTTGTACTGTTCGTACTGCCGGTGCAGCACGTTGTCCATGGCAGAAAGCTCCTGATGCAGCGCGCTCTCCCGCAGTTGCTCGTGCTGCAGCGTCAGGATCAGCACCCCGCAGAAATCCACCAGCGTGCGGATGCAGAACACGTTCATGGTCGCCGGGCTCTCCCCCAGAAACAGAAGGTTGCTGACCACGAACACCGTGCCCGCCATGACAAATGCCGCCAGCGCAGCCTTGTTGCTGATGTCCAGATGCTTTTCGGGCAGCGGACGGCTGCGCTCCAGCCAGAACATCAGGCCGTAGACCGCGCCATAGACCGCTGCCAGCAGCGCCAGCGCCAGCGGGTCAAAGCCGCTCCGGTGCGGAAACAGCCAGCAGTGCAGCTGCCATTCTGCGCTGGCAGCAAACTCTGCCAGCAGAAACGCCCGGGCGGTGATGTACAGTGCCTCCAACCAGTTGACCTCCCGGCTGCCCCACAGGTACCCGTAGAGCAGCAGCACCGCGCAGAGCATGCAGGGCACCCACCACGCCAGCGGCACATAGCCGGTCTTGTGCAAAAAGATTCCCAGCACCAGTGCCCACACCACCGTGACCGCGGTCTGCCGGTGGAACCGCCGCGGCAGGCGGCGGGCGTAGAGCAGCATCGCCAACACCTCTGCCAGCGCCGTGTACAGGCGGGGGATGTTCGGCAGGATCATGCCATTCCCTCCCCGCCGATGTAGTCTGTCAGGGTGGCAAGAAAGCTCTTGCGCTTGGGGCGGCTGATCTGCAGCTCATAGGGTCCCACCTGCACCGTGTTCTGCTGCACCGCCTGCACCTGCGCCAGATTTACCAGATAGCCGCTGTTGCAGCGGGCAAAGGGGCGGCCCGCCAGCTTTTCCTCCACTGCCTTGAGGGTGCCCGGTGCCGAAAAATCGCCGTCCTCGGTGTAGTAATGCACCCGGTGGCCTTCGCTTTCCAGATAATACAGCCGGGAGCTGTCCAGCCGCCGCAGGCCGCTCTCCACCGGGACCATGAGATAGTGGCTGGCGCGGCGGGCCAAATTTTTCTCGGCCTTTTTCAGCTGCTCGGAAAATGCAAAATACGGCACCGGCTTCAGCACATAGTCCAGCGCTCCCACCGAGTAGCCCCGGATGGCGTACTGCGCCATATTGGTGATGAAGATCAGGATGACGTCTGCATCCATCTGCCGGATGCGCTCTGCCGTGGTCATGCCATCCAGATGCTTCATCTCCACATCCAGAAAAATAATATCGTAGACCGCGCGGTAATCCTCCAGAATATCCACGCCGTCCGCAAAGACCGTCACTTCAAACTCTGTCCCGTACTGCCGGGTATACCGCCGGACATACTCCTGCAATACCCCCTGTACCTCCGCGTCGTCCTCTACGATCGCCACCCGGATCATGACCGCACCTCCCTTACCACACCTTTGTGGAACTGTTACGGCTCTATTATAGCGCAATCCCGCCGGGTTTGCCAAGGGGGGCATCCGCACAAAGGGCAGGGCAGCCCACAGCTGACCACCGTGGACGTCAACCCCTATCAGCTGGGCATGGAGGCTGCCAGCCAGACCATCAACCACATCGAGAACCCGAACCTTCTGGCCACAAAGATCATCGTGCCGCACAAGCTCATCCCCCGGGAGAGCTGCTGCCCGCCGGAGGAGCAGCGCTAGGAAGTGCTTTTTCAGCAAGACAGTGTCCGCTTCCGGGAGCTGCCGCGCAGCGCTTGCTATCCTGCCCCCAGAGTAGACAGCGTAAAAAACGCTGCATCCTCCGGGGGTATTTTTATGCCCCAAAAGGCACAAAAGAATGCCCGCCCACCTGTGGAAAACCACGGTGGGCGGGCATTTTATGGTTTATCGTTTGCGCGCTGTAAAAGCGTTCAGAGGGCGGTGGGCTGGGGTACCAGCCGGAAGAGCATTACGGGCAGCGCGCTGTTTGCAAAATCCAGCGTAAGGATGATCGTTCCGCGCTCTGTTTCAAAAGGCATCTCCGTCTGTGTGCCGTCCGGGGCAATGCGCACAAGCGTTTTGCCTTCCAGCAATCCGGCGGGCAGCGCGAGTCTTACCCGGCCGGTGGGCTGCGTCAGGCTGCCTGCGGTCTCAAAGGCCACACTCAGGTATTCCCCATTCGTCCGTGCGGTCACATCCTCCGCAGAAAGGCTGCCGCTGTTAGCCCACGCCGTTGCCGCTTCGATCTTTTCCAGCTGCGCGGCGTTTTCTGCCTGCCCGCACACGGGGCAGAAGGTCAGAGCTTTGCCTTCCGCAGTGCGGAAAGTAAACTTCCGGCAATCCGTTCTGCCAGTGTGCGCACATCGCAGACAATCGGCGCTCTGAGAGCCGGTTCCGTTCGGGGACCATGCACCGAACTGGTGTCCCAGCTTATCGGTCGGGTCTGCGGTGTAGCTGTCGTTGCAGCGGGAGCAGGTAAAAACAGTATAGCCGTCTGTTTCACAGGTAGGCTCTACGGTAACAGCCTGATAATCATGGTTCAGTGCGGGCAGCTCTGTATAGGTGGTATAGTCACAACGAGAGCAGGTTTCGTAAGCGTTCCAGCCGGGTTTCGTACAGGTGGGGGCTTGCGCTGCGTGCTGCACCAGAGCATGGTTCAGCGCGGGCAGCTCCGCATAGGTGTTATAGTTGCAGCGGGAGCAGGTTTCGTAAGCATCCCAGCCGGGTTCCGTACAGGTGGGGGCTTGCGCTTCATGCTGCACCAGAGCATGGTTCAGTGCGGGCTGCTCCGCATAGGTGTTATAGTCGCAGTTTTTGCAGGTGTCGTAAGCGTTCCAGCCGATTTCCGTACAGGTGGGGGCTTTTGCTTCGTGCTGCACCAAATCGTGGTTCAGTGCGGGCTGCTCTGCATAGGTGGTATAGTCGCAGCGAGAGCAGGTTTCGTAAGCGTTCCAGCCCTTTTCCGTACAGGTGGCAGCTTTTGCTGCGTGCTGCTCCAAATTATGGTTCAGTGCGGGCAGCTCCACATAGGTGGTGGTATAGTCACAACGGGAGCAGGTATCGTAAGCATCCCAGCCAATTCCCGTACAGGTGGGGGCTTTTGCTGCGTGATGCCTCAGATCATGCTGTGCAGGCAGCTCCGCATAGGTGGTATAGTCGCAGCGGGAGCAGGTTTCGTAAGCATCCCAGCCGGGTTCCGTACAGGTAGGAGCTTTTGCTGCGTGCTGCTCCAGAGCATGGTTCAGCGCGGGTATCTCTGTGCGGGTGGTATAATCGCAGCGGGAGCAGGTGTCGTAAGCATCCCAGCCCTTTTCCGTGCAGGTGGGGGCTTTTGCTTCGTGGTGCTCTAAATCATGTTTTAGCGCGGGGATTGCTCGAAAAGTGGTATAGTAGCAGCGGGGACAGGTGTCGAAAGCGTCCCAGCCGGGTTTCGTACAGGTGGGGGCTTGCGCATCATAATGCACCAGAGCATGATTATTTAGGTTTCTTTTGCCGTATTTCCCACCACACGCCTCACAGACCGCTTTGGTGGTGCAGGTTGCTGTGCCACCGGTACAGCTTGCGGTACCATTTAAGCCGCAGCGCAAGCAAATGATGCGGTGCGTGCCGTTGCCAAGGGAGGCGTTCGCCGGAGTTTTCCATTTGTGACCGAGAATGCCGTATTCCGCGCCGCATTTTTCACAGGTTTTGCCTGTGGTGCAGGTGGGCGTTTCGGTGCCGCCGGTATGGTCCGAAAGATCTCCATAAACAATGCTGTTCTTCCTGCCGCAGACTGAGCATTTTATATGGATCCTATGCTTGGTTGAATCAACTTTTGTATATCCGAGGATCTCATAGTTTCTTTGTTGCATACAGACGAAGCAGTACGTATAGATAGAATCTGCCGCTTTAACGTTTAACACGATCCCCGGTATCAGGCACACCATTGCCAGCACCGTCAAACACCGGATCAGCCATTTTTTCATGTTGCTCCCTCCTTATCATCAAACCTTGTTATCCTTTCAGATCAAACTGCACGGACAGCGATGCAAGCACGGCATCTACCACCTTCCGCGCCTCGGCAAGCATATCGATCTCCGCCACAAAAGCGATGACCTGCTCGCGCTCCTGCGCGGGGACCTGCAGCGCACTCAGGCTCATGCTCAGATAGCGCCGTATTTTGCGTTCCAGCGTAAAGTAGGGGTCGCACCGCCGTGCCATGTAGCCGCGCATCATGCCAGCCGTGCCCAGCTCCATCTCGTAGAAATCGCACTCGGCGCACCCGGGCAGATACGCGCTGAACGCCGCCTGCAGCTCGGCCGTGGTGCTGCGGTGGATGATCTCCGCCGTGGCGGGGAAGGTGTACGCTTCCACATAGATATCCCGCAGATTCTCGCTCAGCTCGGTCACCGCCAGCTGCAAAGCCGTTTCCACCGCGTAGAGGTACACCGGCGAGGGGGCGTTTGCCGCCAGCGGCCTTACCGCGCCGAACTGCCTGCTGAACATCATGCCGATCAGCTCGGTCAGCACACCGTCCTTTGTGCGGAAAATATTCTGAAACGACCCAGCGGAAACATCTGCTTCCTTTAAAATTTCTGCCACCTTGGTGTTCGTGTAGCCTTTTTCCAGAAAAAGCCGGACACAGGCGGTCAATATCCGCCGTTTTGCTTCTTTGCTGTCATATCTGCGCGCCATTGGGGATCATCCTTTTCTATAATTGGTTTCTGACCCAATTATATATTGATTTGAAAAATGCGTCAAGTAAACTTTTAAGGGCGTATTTTGGGCAGTTTGACGAGGGAGAGCTTTCTGCGGGTGCGCATCCGGGCAAAACAAAGCGCAATGGACATTGCTGTTATCCGCTGCCGCAGCCAGACAGTTCGCGGCAGCAAAAAAGAGGCCACCGATCGGGGTGACCTCTTTTCAGCATATTTTCAGCGTAAATCCCGCAGCAGGCGAACCCACCATCTCCATGACGGCTCTTTTGGAGTTGCTCTTTGCGTAAGATAGCAAAATAAATCTTATTTCTGACAGAAAGAGCCGAACCCGTGCAACGAGTCCGGCCCTTTCCGTGCTTTGGTTGGATCTTAAGCAAAGTTATGGTAAATGAAGAAGTTGGCTTTGGGAGTTTACAGCAGGCTCAGTGCTTCCTCGTCTGCCACAAGGATGCAGTCCGGATGCAGCTGCAGGATGCTGCCGGGGCAGGCAGGGGTCACAGGGCCGGTCACGGCGTCCTTGACGGCCTGTGCCTTGGCTTTACCGTTGGCTACCACCAGCACCTTGCGTGCCTGCATGATGGTCTTGATGCCCATGGTGTATGCCTGTTTGGGGACAAGGGTCTCGTTGCCGTCAAAGAAGCGCTTGTTGGCTTCGATGGTAGTGGGTGCAAGGTCGATGCAGTGGGTCTCCAGCTCAAAGGCTTCGCCCGGCTCATTGAAGCCGATATGACCATTGGGGCCGATGCCCAGCAGCTGCAGGTCGATGCCGCCCAGCTTGTGGATGATACCGTTGTAACGGGCACACTCGGCGGCGGTGTCCAGATTGGTGCCGTCCGGCAGGTTGGTCTTGGCCGGGTCGATATTCACCTTGCTGAACAGGTTCTCGTTCATGAAATACCAGTAGCTCTGGGGGTGCTCCTTGGGCAGGCCGCGGTACTCATCCAGATTGACAGTAGTGACCTCGGAGAAATCCAAATCGCCTTTGTTGTACCAGTCCACCAGTTGGGCATAAGTGCCCACCGGGGTGCCGCCGGTGGCAAGACCCAGTACACAGTCCGGCTTCATGATGACCTGTGCGGAGATGATATTTGCCGCCTTGCGGGACATATCCTGATAATCTTTTGCGCGGATGATCTTCATAATAATACTCCTTTTATAGTACCGTTACGCCTGCGTTCCGGCAGGCCTGTAAAAATTCTACGGGCAGCTTTCCGTCCGAGATCACAATATCAATATCGGACAGCTCGCAGATGTGGAATGTGCTTTTCAGTCCGATCTTGGAGGAATCCAGCAGCACGGCTTTCTGCTCACAGCGGCGGAGCACGGTCTGCTTGAGCCGTGCTTCATCCTCCACGCCGCAGGTAAAACCGGTTTCCGGGCTGTAACTGGTCACGCCCAGCAGCAGCAGATCAAAGTTGATGCCCTCCATCGTCTGGATGCTCTGTGCACCGCAGACGCTCATGCTGAACCGGTTCAGGCTGCCGCCCGGCAGGGACACATGGGGCTTTTCCAGCTTTGCCAGCTCCATGGCGCAGCTCAGGCCGCTGGTGTAGATGAGCATGGGCTGATCCGGGATGCACCGGGCCACTGCTGTGGCGGTGCTGCCGGAATCCAGAAACAGGGTGGTGTTGGGGCGCAGCAGAGCAATGGCTTTTTCGGCAATGATCTGCTTTGCTTCGGCATTGCGGGCGGAACGGCGGCTCAGCAGGTCGTCTGTACCTACCACCTGCTCCACCGACTTGACACCGCCATGCACCCGCACCACACGGCGGGCTTCATCCAGTGCTTTCAGGTCGGTGCGCAGGGTCATTTCCGAAACGGAAGGGAAAGCTTCCTTGAGCTGGGCAAAGCTAATGCTGCCTTTGCGGTTCACCAGCTCCACGATTTGATTGCGGCGTTGTTCCATGGGGGATTCCTCCTGTCTGCGTTTGTCCTGTCCCATGGCACGTTCTGCTTAGTCCTCCGGGTTGAAGTTTGCCAGCAGATATTCCTCTGCTTCCGGGCACCACAGGCCGTTGTGGGCATCCACAATGTCAGCCAGTGCGGTATAGCGGGGGTCGTTGTCCTGTTCGCCCTTGGCACGCAGATCGGTCAGGGCGATGAGGGGCATGGTCAGGTGGGTGTAGATCAGCTTTTTGCCGCCGGGGATCTTGGGCAGGTTGAGGGTGGTCTCGGCAGCGGCGTTCAGACCGCCGATGTGGGTGACCATCACAGCCGGATCGATGCGCTTAGCGGCGGTCAGTTCCAGCGACTCGATCATGTCGGCGGTATTACCGCCGGTGGTGCCCATGACATGGGTAGAATTGTAGTGCACATCGTAGAAGTTCATCTTGGCGCTGAACTGCTTGTCGGTGGGGCCTGCAAAGAAGTTCAGGCAGCCGTCACGACCCAGCACAGCACTGGACAGCTCCACCACCGGCGCGATGGGGGCGTAGCAGAACACATCATCAAAGCCGGTACCGCCGGTCAGCTCCCGCAGCTCGGCAGCGGGGTCTGCCATGTTGGCGGTGTTGACGAAGTACAGGTCGATGCCGTCCTTCTCCTTGACCTCCTTCGGGGGGAAGAGGGACTCCGCACGGGCCAGACGATCCTCGTTGATATCGGTGACCACCACCATGCCGGGGCGCACATCACGGTGCAGTGCGTAGGTCAGAGCACCCAGACCCATGGGGCCTGCACCGGCCAGAATCGCCAGCTTGCCACCCTTCTTGATGCCCATATCGTGATGGTACACCCCCATCTTGGTGTGGTAGGCGGCGTTGAAAGCACCGATGGAGCAGCTCATAGGCTCGGCCAGAGAAGCCTCGTAGTAAGCACGGCCCTTGTACTCCAGCAGGCAGCCCAGTTCCATGACCTCGGCAGGGATGATGCAGTAGGTGGCGTCGCCGCCGAAGAACTCGTAGGAGTAGCCGGGGCTCCACATGGTGCCCTTGTAGTTCAGGGCGGGCTGCAGGGTGAACTTCATGCCGGGCTTGAACTTGTCCTGATGCGCCTTGCCCACCTTGACGATATCACCGGCGAACTCGTGACCCATGATGGCGGGGTGCTCGGCTACATCCGGATGCACACGCTTGTGACCAGTGCCGAGGATGGCGCACTTGTAAGTAGACATGCAGATGCTATCGGAAACGACCTTGACCAAGATCTCATCGTCCTTGATCTCCGGCAGTTCAAAAGTATCCAGACGCAGATCGTTGGCGGCGTGCAGACGAACAGCTTTGACTTTCATAATGAAACTCTCCTTTTATTATAACAGTTACCGTTGTGTTTTCAAGAAGTTTTACAGATGCTGGAAGGTGACCAGCGGCAGCAGTTCTTCGATCTGGCTGCGCTCTGCGGCCTGTGTGCCGCTGCACATCACATTGGCGGCTCCTGTGGCGATGGACAAGCGAACGGTGTTTTCTTCGCTAAGCCCTTCCGCTTCGGCGTAGGCGAGAGCGGCGACCACGCTGTCGCCGGCACCCACCGTGCTGCCCACTTTGACCTTCAGTGCCGGAGCGTAGATCACGCTGTCCTTGCGGAGATACAGCGCACCCCGACCGCCCATGGACACCACCACATGTTCGATGCCCCTGCGGATGAGCGCCTGACCGGCATCGGCCAGTTCATCCAGCGTTTTCAGCTCCCGGCCCATCATGCGGGAAAGCTCGTCGTTGTTGGGTTTGACCAGATAGGGAGCAGCCTTCAGCCCCTCTGCCAGCAGCTCGCCGTCTGCATCCAGAAAGACCTTTGCCCCTGCCTTTTTGCAGGATTCCACCCATGTGTAGTAGGTGTCCTTGGGGGCACCCTTCGGCAGACTGCCTGCCAGCACCACGATATCCCCCCGCTTCAGTTCCTTCAGCAGGTCGTACAGCAGGGCGGTCAGCTCCGGGGCATCTACCTCGATGCCCGGCTCGTTGATGTCGGTGTTGGTGTGGTTTTCCGGGTCGATGACCTTCAGGTTCGTGCGGGTCTCGCCGGGCACGAAACGGAAGTTGTGGGCAAGCCCTTCACTGTCCAGTGCGTCCTGAATGGCTTTGCCGCTGTTACCGGCCAGAATGCCGATAGCCTTGCTGGTCCCACCCAGCTTTGCGATCACCTTGCTGACGTTGATGCCCTTGCCACCGGGATCGGTACGCATCTTGGTGATCCGGTTTACGGTGTCCAGCGCAAGGTTCGGAATCTCAACGGTCTTGTCCAGCGCCGGATTCAATGTTACGGTGTAGATCATGGGAACAACAGCCTCCTTCACGATTGTTGTTATGAAACTCGAAACTGTTGAAACGAAAGCTCTGGCATTATAATACCAACAGTTCTCGCCCATGTCAAGCTGTTGTTTCAACAAATCGCACTGTGTGTTTTTGGTGCTTTTCGCCAACTTTCTGGGATACATGATTTTTGGCTCAAAAGTTCTCTAATAGGTATCTTGTTACAACAACAAAAAAACTCCCGGCTCTGCCCAAAAAGGCAAAAGCCGGGAGTGCGTTTTCAGTTCATTTTGTGTGCGGCGGTTTGCAGTCCGCAAAAAAGCCACGGTCAAAGCCCTGTTCCAACAGGTCTGCCGCTTCCTGCTGCTGTCCGGTGCGCAGTGCCTCCATCAGCCGGGGCGTTTCGATCAGCTGCCCGCTGACATTCTGCATGACCTCCACCGGGACGCCGTTCCCGTCATCCGGGGCCAGCAGCACCAGTGCCCCCAGCACGATGCGCCCCGGCTCATAGACCGGCGGCTGTGCCTGCAGATAGCCCAAACGGCAGTCCTTTACCGCACTTGTCCTGCAATGGAGCAGCAGGGCATACAGGGGTTTGATGTAGGTATCGCCCAGCGTTTCACGGCGGCGAAGCTGCTGCTCCACCAGCCGGGCGTCCGCTTCCTGCGGGCAGAACAGCTGCGCCGCTGCATGGATGAGGGCAGCGCGGCTGCCGGGAGCCTTGACGGGCTGGATGGTCAGATGTTCCAGCAGCCCGGTCATGGACCGGGTCAAGCGTGCATAATACTGCAGCTTGGAGCCTGCACAGGCTGTATCCTGCACGGGCTGCACCGCCGGTTCCGGTTCTGCGCGGTTCTGGCTGTACCGCGTAATAGCGTCCTTCAGCACGGCACGGTCTGGCTCCAGCAGGGAAGGGCTGATGCACACCGCCGGGTAATCCAGTTCCAGCGGCACGGTGGAGATAATGAAGTCGATTTTTCTCCGACGCAGGTCGGCAGTGTTCAGCTCCCGCACCGAGCAGCACCCCTCTACCTGCAAAGAGGGAAACTCGTTTCCCAGCCGGGAAGCCAGAAAGCGGCTGGAACCCATGCCCAGCGGACAGGCCACTACCACCCGCAGCCGCAGCCGGAACATGGCATTCTGTTCCAGCACTGCGCCAAAGTGCATGGCAAGGTAGGCCGCTTCGTCGTCCGAGATGGCGGGCAGAACGAATTGCTGCTGCACCGCATCACAGGCGGCGCGGGTGGCTTTCCACAGGCCGGGGTAGTCGGTGCGGATGGTGTCCAGCTGGGGGTTTTCGGTACGAATGTTCTGCTCCACCCGCAGCAGCATGGGGCGCAGGTGGCAGTACAGGTCATCCCGCAGGGAGGTGTAACCGGAAAGGTCTGTGTGCAGCGCCTTTTCCATTTCCCGGATAAGGGCGGCTTCCAGATTCCGCAACTCCATCTCCTGTGCGCTGCCCCAAGGGTCCTCTGCGCCCAGATAGGCGGAGAGATACAGTTCCAGATACTGCGCTTCCTCAGACGGCAGGGTTAGCCCGAAGGCGCGGTTCAGCGCCGCCACCAGCCGGGCAGCATGATTGCCCGCCGGGCGCAGCCCTCTGGGGGCGCTGCCCTTGTCGCCGCCCTGCCGCAGCTGCTGAATGGTCAGGGTGCAATGGATCGCCAGCGCCAGAAAGCCTGCATCCGGCAGATGGAGCTGCTCTTCCTGTTCAAACTGCTGCAAAGCCGCCCAGACCTTTTCGGCCGTTTTTGTATCCAGCAGGGTCGAGAAGATCTCGTTTTCCGGCATCCGTCCGCAGAGCACCTCTGCCAGTTCCTTTTCCGGCATACTGCTGCGCAGCAGGGCAGACACCACCCTCCGGTAGGAAGAAGCATCCCCCTGCAGCCAGACCCCCACGCCGGGGCGGCGGAACATCTCCACCCGGTAGGGGTGTAGCTTGGTCTCAAGTTCATCCAAGTCTGCAGACAGCGTGCTTTCCGAAACGCCAAGCGCCCGTGCCAGTACCGCTGTTTTGCAGGGCTCCTGCTCGCTGAGCAGCCTTGTCAAAAGCTGCTGCCGCCGCTCTGCGCGGGAAAGTTCTTTCCTGTCGCCGCTGTTCAGCTGGGTGCGCAGTGCGTCTCGCCGCTCCGGCGCTTCATCCAGCAGCAGACCCTTGCCGGGATTCCGCACAAAATGCGCCCCGGCAGCCTGCATCCACTGCTCCACAGCGGGCAGCTCCCGCAGCACGGTGCGGCGGCTGACCCCGATGCTTTCAGCCAGCGCCGCCGCCGTCACCCAGCCCTGCGGAAGGCTGAGCAGCTGCTCGATCAGCTTCCGTGCATTTGCCGACAGTTCCTCACGATACACCGCACCCATGTTGCTTCTCTCCTTTTTCCAAAAGTCACCCATTGCTTCTATTGTAACATAGTGCCACCCCGTCTGCCAGCCCCCAACGCAGAAAAGAAGTTGTGTGTTTTTTGTCACCATTGCCCGGTGACAAAAGCTTCCTTGTTCCCGTCTTGTATCCCGGCGCATCAGCAAATATGCACAAATCACCCGCGCATCCATTGGAAATGTTGCCGTATCAGCCCACTGGTGTCACCATCCTCCGGTGACAACCCCACCGCTTGTCACCATTGAAATCCGGCGCAGTATCGGCTAGAATAGTGCCAGAACGAAACGAAAGCTCCTCCGAACAACCGTCCGCAGGCCGCAGCTCCCATGCCACAGGAGCTGCACCGCCTGCCTTTCAAGTGAAAAAGGAGAGCTACAAATGAAAAACGCTGTTTCCCGCTTTGGCAAGTTCCTCAGCGGCATGGTCATGCCGAATATCGGCGCATTCATCGCGTGGGGCTTCCTCACTGCTCTGTTCATTGAAGCGGGCTGGTTCCCCAACGAAAAGCTGGCCAGCATGGTCTCCCCGATGCTGACCTACCTGCTGCCCATCCTCATTGCAGGGCAGGGCGGCAAGATGATTGCAGGCGACCGCGGCCGTGTCATCGCCGCCATCGCCGTGGTGGGCTGCATCTGCGGCTCGGACTACACCATGCTGATGGGCGCCATGGTCATGGGCCCTCTGGCCGGCTGGGTCATCAAGCAATTCGATAAGAAGGTGGAAGGCCATATCCCCGCCGGTTTCGAGATGCTGATCAACAACTTCTCCATCGGCATTCTGGGTATGCTGCTGGCCATCCTCGGCTACTACGTCATCGGCCCGTTCATGACCGCCATCCTCACTGTGCTGACCGCCGGTGTGGACTTCCTTGTGGCACACAGCCTGCTGCCGCTGGTGTCCATCTTTATTGAGCCTGCAAAGGTATTGTTCCTGAACAACGCTATCAACCACGGCATCTTCAGCCCCATCGGTGCAAGCCAGGCTGCTGAGACCGGCCGCTCCATCATGTATATGCTGGAAGCCAACCCCGGTCCCGGTCTTGGTGTCCTGCTGGCCTACTGCTTCTTCTGCAAGGACGACACCACCCGCCAGTCCGCTCCCGGTGCTGTCATCATCCACCTGCTGGGCGGCATCCACGAGATCTACTTCCCCTACATCCTGATGAACCCCGTGATCATCATCGCCCCCATCGTGGGCAACTTCTGTGCCATCCTGTTCTACTCTATGACCGGTGCAGGTCTGTCCGGTCCTGCTTCTCCCGGTTCCATCATCGCCTACATGGCAATGGCTCCCCGGGATTCCATTCTCACCGTTCTGCTGGGCGTTGTCATCGCCGGTGCAGTCTCCTTTGTTCTGTCCTCGGTCATTCTGAAAGCGACCTCCGGTCACACCAAGAGCCTGACCGACGCCCAGAACGAAATGAAGGAGATGAAGGCACAGGCTAAGGGCGAGATCCCCGAGCCTACTGCCGTAAATGTCGGCCAGATCCGCAAGATCGTCTTTGCCTGCGATGCCGGTATGGGTTCCAGCGCCATGGGTGCTACCAAGTTCCACAACCGCATTAAGGCGGAGCGCCCCGACTTGACCGTGACCAACTCCAGCGTGGATACCATCCCCGCCGACGCGGACGTAGTGGTCTGCCAGCGCGTTCTGGCTGACCGCGCCGCCAAGTGCGCCCCGCAGGCACAGCTTGTTACATTGGATAACTTCCTTGCAGATCCGCATCTGGACGCATTGTACAACGCACTGACCTCCACTTCCCCGGCACTGGATGCCAAGGCCGAAGCTGCCGCCAACGAGGAGATCGTATCCGACCTGCGCAATGCAGCCGTAGCCCCTCTGGCGGCTGCCGTGACCGAGGCTTCCAAAGCCAACGGTTCCGTGATGAAGATCCAGGCGGAGGACATCCAGCTGGGTCTGCCCTCCGTCACCAAGGAGGAGGCCATCCGTGCCGCCGGTGCGCTGCTGGCAAAGCGGGGCTATGTGGATGACAGTTACGCCGATGCCATGGTGGAGCGCGAAAAGCTGGTGAGCACCTACATGGGCATGGGCGTAGCCATTCCCCACGGCACCAGCCAGAAGAAGGGCACCGTTAAAAAGTCCGGCGTTGTCCTGCTGCAATATCCGCAGGGCGTGGACTTCGGCGATGAAAAAGCCTACCTCGTGTTCGGCATTGCCGGTGTCGGCAACGACCATCTTGACCTGCTGGGCAATGTCTGCGAGATCCTTGAAGACGAGGATGCGCTGGAACAGCTCAAGACCACTTCCGATATGAACTATGTGCTGGAGCACTTACAATAACGATTCCAAAAAGGAGAGATTTTTATGAAGAGCATCGATATCACCATTCAGGACAAAGAAGGTCTGCACGCCCGTCCCGCCGGTATCCTGAGCAAAGCTGCCAAAGGCTTTGAGAGCAAAGTCACTATGACTAAGAACGGCAAAGTCGCCGACATGAAGAAGATCTTTGCCGTAATGGGTCTGGCCGTGAAGTGCGGCGAGACCGTGACCATCGCCGCCGATGGCCCGGACGAGGATGCCGCCATCGAAGAATTGACCAAGCTGTGCAAGGACGCATGACTTCTCCCTCCGTCTATGACCATTCTGCATAAATACTGCTGACGCAAAACCGCTCCGGGCAGAACGTTCGGAGCGGTTTTACTGTCAGTATGCGTTTTTCATCACCGTGTTTTCCAGAAAGCTGAAAAACACATCGTATTCATTTGGGGTCAGCATTTTGGGAGAACTCATGATCACAAGATCATGCCCGTGGTTTCCCACATGATAGGGTGGATGAGTGTGAGAATAGGGGTTTTCCAAAACCCTCTTGACGAATTTCACATACAGTAGTATTTTTCCTGTAAATCCCACCGTCTTTGTGGATTGGTTTGAAACCACCCACAAAATGTGGTCGTGTTCATTTTGAACACAGGCACAGAAAGTGGTCGGTTATCACCGTGAGACCCACCACTTCCGTGAGGAAAAGTCCACGAAAGAACTTACCGTCCCGCAACACACCCGATTCATTTTGCCGCTTACTTCACCCGACAAAATCCATCGCTGCGCTGCGTGGGCGGTATTTTTCTTTTATGGTCACTTGTCGGGGCGGAGGCCCCTCCATCTTGCTAACGCAAGACCGTTCGGTCGCTCAAAAGCCCCACTGGGGCTTTTGTTGCTGCGCAAACGCGGCATTTTGCTTTCCGAAGAAACAAAAAATCCGAACCCTTCTCCTATTGAGAAAAGGTTCGGATTTTCATTATTTGGTGCGATGGAAGGGACTCGAACCCCCGGCCTACTGATTCGTAGCGCACGCCGGGCGATTCCCTCAATTTTTGGAAGTTACGTTTCAACGTTGTTTCTTTGCGATACATCGCAGATTTTGAACTTCGAGTTTCTGCACCCTTTGTCCGATTTTGCAGCGATTTGCACCCTTTGCACGTTTTGAAACCGTGCAAAAACCGTGCAGAAACCGTGCACTTACTCCCAGACAAACTAAAAACCGCTTCATCCGACAACGACTTGACGGCATTGGTTCGAGTGACCGCACACCATAAATCAAGTCTTGGAGGATACTATTATGACGAAATTGCTTTCCTGCCACTACAACATGGACACCAACCGGGTGGAAGCCCGGTTCGCAGATGGCACCGCCCTTGCCATCGACTGCATTGCCGTGGAGGACGAGTACGGCAACACCCCGGCACAGCGGGCGGAACTGGACTGGCTGCTCTATAACAAGCCCTTGGAGTATGCCCAGATGGTGCTGAGAGGGGAGATGGAGCACTACCTGTCGCTGGGATGTGACCATGGCAGGCTGGAGGACTGAGCCGCAGAAAACGCGCGGCAAAATCGCTAATCGCGCGGCGCGCGTTTCTCAGCGTAAATTCAGCGCAAACCATGCCATGTCAGCGTATTTTCAGCGTAAATTCCGGAAAGTCAGCGTAAATTCAGCGCAAATCAAACTTTCAGCGTAAAAGTCAGCGTAAATTTTCACTTCACGCTTTTGTACTTCGTACCTCGGCCTACGCCATCAGGCTGCAAGATGCCGTCCTTGCACATCTGGTGCAGGATATAATAGGTTTGGTTCTTATTAAACCCACACAGTTCTTGTGCTTTCTGATTCGTAATCGACGGCTTATGCTTCAGATATTCAAGAATCCGATCCTTTGCTTGAATCTGGCTGACCGTCTTATCCTGCACATAGGCCACATCGGTTTTCACCGTTTCGTAGACCTTGAGGGACAGCATATAGGTCTTGCCGTTGAGTTCCAGAAGCCCCTCGTCCCGGAGAGCGTTCAGAACCTTGTGGGCATTGTCATCGGTTTCCTGAATCGTCTTTGCCGCCTGCTTCAGGGTGATTTTCTGATGCTCCCGCAGATAGTGCAGAATCATCAGCTCCGACAGCGTGAACATCTTGGACCGCTTATCCTGCGTCTCTGCGATAAACTGCACGAAGTTCTGGTTTTCCATCGTGCTGCGAAGGGTCAGCCGCACGGAGTTTGGCGTACTGGCGTACTCCGGGTAGGGTTTGCCCTCGGTGAGCATACTCTGGAACATAATGTCCACGCCCTGCCCGGAACGCTGCACATACTTCAGGTGCTGAAGGGTCATGGCAATCAGCTTATTCCGGGGGATGGACTGGTGGGTGATGATGTTACTTTCGTTGATGTCCCCCGGAAAGCCGCCGGGGTTCTCAATCACGATCTTTGTGGGGTAGTGCTTGACGTAGATCGGTGCCATGTCCTCATAGGAGCGATGCGCCAGCGCATTCAGCAAAGCCTCCTGAAAAACCGCTTCGGAGAAATCGTACACCTCCAGCCGGAACAGCCCCACCTGCACATTGGTCAGGCGGTTATAGGTGCGGATGCGCTCGGTCAGCTTATCCAGAATCGAGATCACCGGCTCCTGCATATCCATGCGGTTGTCATACTCCGTCTGTGCTTCGTCGCTGTAATGGAGGTAGATCACCTCTGCCTGCGGCAGCAGCCGTGCAATGGAAGCCGCCTTGCCCACAAACAGCAGCCCTGCCACCGTCACACGCACTTCGTCCTTGTCCATGCGGATCAGGTTCAGGTTGTCCAGAAAGGTAGTATCTGCCAAGTCCGGCAGGGCAGAGCCTGCATCCCGAATCCGCAGCTTCTCTTTCAGGCGGTACACTTCCAGCAGGTCAATGTCACTTTCGGTTGCGCCCGCCACGATCTTTGCCGAAAAGTCCGGGTTATCGGCAGGGGAGTACACATCGTTTGCCGGGTAGTCGGGCTTTGTCACGTTCCCCAGCCGCCTGTAATAGATGCCGCCGGTGGTGGCAACATGAGAATTGGATTTCTCCACCGATACCACCAGCACCACACCGTCAGAGGTTTCCACCGGCTCAATTTCGGTAAACAGGCTGGGCCGGGTCATATCGTAGACGGCTTCCATCAGTGCCTGCGGGTCGCTCTTGGGGCAGCCCGTAATGGTGCCGTCATCTTCCACGCCAAACAGCAGAACGCCGCCCTTTGTATTTGCCAGCGCAACCGCACTTTTCACCGCAAGCTCTTTCCGCTGCCGGTAGTCTTTGCACTTCACCCACGACTTAAACTCCTGCCGGGTGCTTTCCCCGGCAGCAATCATTTTGCGGAGTGCTTGTTCGGTCATGGTTGGGGCCTCCTTTCTTGAAAAATATATTTTTGCTATTACCTTATCCTGACTGGAAGAGCCTCCAAATCATCATTTATACTTATGCACATTTTACGAATATCCGTAACTCCTGCTTCATGTGCAGCTATAATAATTTTTTTAGCATCTTCATCAGATGTTCTTAAGCCGATTATTATGCTTTTAGGTTTTAGCCTTATAAATGGTCGATTCGCGCAATTTGTTGGCAAAACCATTCGCCATTCATCATCATAATGGTGTATGTACTTTTTGTTGAGTGATATTTTTTCAATTTCCCAAAGTTTAGTAGCGCATACCCTGTTTTGAATTTCTTCGCTCATTGGAACATGGTCATGTTTCATACTATCCTCTAATAAAAGTGACATAGCATAAAGAGTAGCATCATACCTGTTATCCGTATAGTATACTGGATAAATCACCGGAAAATTGTTTTTTATTACACAATTTTTGCAAACATCTTTATACCCGCATAGATTGGTAGAGTTATCATAAAAGTCATACACCATAACAAAGCCATGATGATTTTCCGCATATTTGAGCCATAAATTTTCATTGAACGGATCTTCGCAAAAACAAATTGAATACAGGCTTTGAAGTATTCGATTTCTTGATTCTTTCACTAATTCACGAAATGAATTTCCACTCACCGGATGCGCGAGCGTTTTTTCTATCGCAGTATCAATCTTTTCCTTTGGTATTCCAGATGCCATAAGGGTATCTTTTATATCCCTTTGATGTGCCGGGTTCGCAAGTATTGAATACATTACGTCTGTGCTTTGCTGTAAAAGTCTATAATTTACATAAAAATATGTATCAAACGGATCATCATAGTAATCAGCAGTTGAAAAGTACAGCTTATTTTCTTGGAGTTGTGCTAAACTATTCTCATTGACCGCACGGAATCTGCACAGCGTGTTCGGAACAATAATAGTTTTCTGTAACTGCTGAAGATGTTCTGGTACGGCATCGTGCATAGTAAGCAGCACATCCCAAAACTTTTTTCGCTCGTCTTGGTTCATAGCAATCCTCTCATTCATGGAATACATATTCCATCGGTCGGATAATAGATTCAATCATCGAAATTTCTTCTTCATTGCAACCATATCTCTTAAACAATTCTTTATCCGTCCATTCTTTTGAATAATCCAAGAACGGAACAAAACGGAAGTTCTGTTTGGAGATGTTCATGGACGAATAGGTTTCATGGAGCAAAAAGCGAGGAAATTTTAAGCACATATATTCCGCAAAATGGATAGCTTCTGTTTTACTGTCAAACGCCGCAAGCAAAAGATACGAATCCGTAAAGACAGAACCCGGAGACAGCACTTGCAAGGTAGAAGTAACACGGTAACCAACACTGGGGTCAACACCCACTTCGCCACCACGAGGAACAACTTTTCCCATAATGACTTTATATTTTCCGATAAGCTCATGCTGTTTCTGCACTTCATCACCAGAAATATAGCTCATTGCCATGCTATTGCTCTTTTGACTGGAAAACAACGCAAGCTGATGTTTTTCGTCCTTGTTATCCTGCCCACGCAAATCAGAAGAAATGCCAAATACATTTCTCGGATAAACCACATCATCCATCTTGCGGTCGCCAGACGCTTCCATCCGTCGAATCAACTGTAATGCGTTATTATTTCGGATAAAAATATCATATTCAGACAAATCACGGTTTAGTGTTACCGCATTTTCACCACGAATTGAAGTAACTTCACAATCGCCATTATAAGACGAATCCCACAAGAAGTAGTTTACACCGCCAACAATCGAAACATTGGAAAACAGTGCTTCATTGTCCGCATAATCAACTATTTTTCTCAAATGTTTGTCTTGTAGCATTTCTGCACGAAAATCATCCAAACCCTTGCCACCAGAGAACCAACGAGAAGGTGTTATCATTGAAATATAGTGCGGTTCAATGGCTTTTGCTTCACCCACAAAGTAATTATAGACAGGCTTTGCACTGTAACCTTTTCCGCCGCCGTCCATCTCCTGATACGGCGGATTGCCCACAATGGCATCAAATTTCATGGGCTGTCCCTCCTTTCCCCATGTATCGGTTCGCTGCAGCTTCTTTGCCAGACGCTGCGGGTCGTTTTCCATTCGTTCCAGCAGGTGCGGAATGTAGGTGGTGTTGACTGTCCAATCCTGATAGCCCACCAGCGTCCGCCGGGTGATACTTTCTGCCATCCGGGTCTTGCACAGAACAAAGATCTGCTGCTCCACGGTTTCCTGCCAGAGAGCCTGTGTCTGCTCCAGCGGCAGCTTGTCCTCCGGGCCGGGCAGCTTCATGGCGTACAGGCTGTATGCCATATACAGGGGATACAGGCCGGATTTGGAGTTCATTTCCAGAATCCGTGCCTCCGGGTTGAGGAAGATGTCCTCCGTGACCTGCCCCTGATCCACCAGACGAGGCTCCTCCAGAACCTCCTGCGAATCGAACTGCTCGTTGAGGAAGCAGTAACCGCCCACCATGTTGCTCAGATGAAGGTTCACCACCCGCCATGGGGTCAGAACGGTTTCCTTGTCGGGGTTGCGGAAGTGGCTGAAGATCTCGGCAATGCGCTTCACACGCTCGGTGGGCGGCAGCTCGTCCGCTGCCTTTGCCATGCGGCGGATGCGCAGACCCGCCCCGCTGACTACATCCTCGTCGTAGTATTTCAGCAGCTTGCGGAATAGGGGCTTGTCCACGGTTTTGGGCATGAACTCCTGCCAGGATTCCTCATCCACCAGCGTGATGAAGTCTGCCATCTTGATGCTCTCGGTCAGATCCACCTTGGCACCGTAAATCAGCAGAGGCAGGCGGATGGACACATTCCGCAGCAGCCGGATGACCTTCTCCCGTTCCTTTTTCTGCTCTTGCAGTTTCTTGAGCAGGTCATCATCCTCTTTGGTGCGCTCCCGCTTGGGCTTGTTGGAAATCTTGTCTGCCTTTTCGTATTCCTCGCCCGTCAGCCCCTGATTATTGATGTGGACTTTGGTTTCCTTTTTGGCGGCTTTCTGCTCGCTGAGCTTGTCCGACAGGGTATGGAACAGCTGCACATCGTCCTCGTCCATGACGATGCCGGTGTCCTGTTTGTAGACCGATTCATCGTCAAAGCCGCTCTTGATGGCTCTATCCACCGTCAGACGCTTGATCTGCCGCATCATTCTGGAGACACTGTATGCAGTCATCTGGGTGCCGTCCACCGCAATCACCGGGCAGAAGTTCAAAAACTCGCCCAGTGCCGCCCGGTTCTGCTCCTCGTTGGTCCGGCCCCGCTTGGTGATGCGGTTGACCTCAGAAATCACGTTCAGGGCACGGTCCGGGGCAAAATCAAAGACGTAGCAGCGTTCCTTCTGTTTGCCGTCCAGCACCCCTGCCGACTGCACCCGGAAGATAGTCTGCATATAGCCGGACGCAGCCGTGCTTGCCGACCCGGTCAGCATCATCACAGCCGTCCACTCCGGCACCGTCACGCCTGTGGTCAGCTTGCCGCAGGAAATGGTAATGGTATAGCGGTTCGCCTTGATGACCTGTTTTACCAGTGTCAGGGCGTTGTCATAGGGCATTTCGGCATCACCATCGCCTGCAACGTTAGCAACTTTATACGCACCAAACACAGGGTGGTCTTTCAGCAGCCTGCTCAGAGCACTGGCTTCTTTCACGCCCGGAACCATCCAGAGGGTATGCCGGAACATCCCCCGATACTCCGGCGTGGAGTAGGGGTAGTTGCTCTCCGGGTTCTCCGAAGAAATCAGGTCCAGAAAGCTGCGCACGTCGGCCTCGTGGACAAAATCACCCACCTGTGCGCCAGCCGGCAGAGGACGGAAATCCCGTGCCGGGTCTCCCGTCCACACCCGGAAAAACTCGGTGAAGTTGAACGCCATCTCCAAGGTCTCGTAGCGGTAGGAAGTGGGCAGACTTTTCCCAAGGTCGAAGGTCAGGATGCGAAGTTCCGGCAGGTCTGCATAGGGGTTATGGTCGCCGGGGTGCAGGGTGTCCCACTCCCGCTTGCGCTTTTGCTCCATGACGTAGTCCCATGTGTAGACGTTGTTCTCGTACTTCTGCATCAGGTTGTACGGTGTGCCGGACAGCTGCAGAACCTTGGGTGCCTTGCCGTTCTTTTCCGCTTCCAGCAAAGACTGCACCTTCTGCCCTCGCTGGGTCTGGGTGCCCTCGTGGGCTTCATCGTAAATCACAAGATCCCAGTCCATATCGAAAACGGCGTTATTCTTGTCAAACTTGCCGTCTGCCCGCTGAGAGCCGCGCAGGTCCTGCATGGAGGCAAAGTAAACAAACGCCTTGCCGGAATTCTGGTAGGCTGTCAGGTTTGCATCGTTGCGTGCATCCATTGCCGCATCGTAAACGGACGAATCCGTATCGAAACGGTCTTTTTTCAGGAAAGCACGGTTGTCTCCTTCGCCAAAAATCAGGTCAAAATCGTTGCGCCAGCCATCTTCCACCACCGGGCGGTGGGTAACCACAATCACCTTCTGGTAGCCTGCTTTTTTGATGAGCGCATAGGCCGTGACCGTTTTGCCGAAACGCATCTTGCAGTTCCAGAGCATCGAGTTTTCCTTGCGGAACACCCGCAGCGTCTGATTGACGCAGTCCATCTGCTCATCCCGCAGGGTAATGGCTCTCTTTTTGGGCGCAGCAGGGACAGTCTGCGGCAGAAAGCTGATCTGCCCCTCACTCTTTTCGGCAGCGGTCAGAGCCGTGCGGCCCTCTTTTACCGCCTGAATCGCACGAATGGCAACGGACAGCGGCACCTCAAACCATTCGCTGTCCTGATTGGAATTGGAGAACTTCCGGGCCGAAAAGCCAGAATTGTACAGCACATTATGGACATCGTCATCATCGAACAATTCCGTATCGGTCGTACCATCCGGGAAGGTGACGGTTCTGCGTGCCAGCTCGGTATATTGCAGGTCGTATTCAACCATCGCCGTCTTGGTATACTGGTCGATACGGTCACGGGCAGCACAATTCAGCTCCGCACAGTTGGGCGGAAGCTGTTTGTAGCTGTTCACGCTGTCAAAATTTGTCTTTCCGATCTTCCAGTAGCCCTCGTGCTGGGCATCGTGAATCGTAAAGATGTAAATCAACCGATACGACATGGTTGGTTTATACGCTGCCATTTGCACTTCCTCCCCTCACCATCGAAAGGAACGTCATTGTCTGATTGGAACGCCAATCCTTTATGATGCTGTAAATCCCGTTGTGTGCCCGGATATTTCCGCTTTTGCATCCGGGACACAGGTCAATTTGTTCCTCACTGCCGAACCAGCTGATAATTTCAATTTTGTTTTCCTTACAGCTGCCCGGAACCACATACTTTGTGCCGTCCATCTGCCAGAGGTTCCACGCAATGATGTTGGCGATCACCTTCATCTGCCGCAGGTGGGGAAGTTTGCCAAAGCGTTCCCGGTAAACCTCCACGAAGGTCACAAACAGGTTTTCCCGTGCCAGCAGCAGGCTGTCGCCCTGATACTCAAAGCCGTACACACTCTGGAACGCCCGCTTCGTCCATGTGAGCCATTCTTCTTCGGTGTCCGTGTTTTCGCTGATAACACGCAACTTGCGGTCCAGCATGCCAATTCGCTGGGAAATGGGAATGGTTTCGCCCGTTACGGTGTCGTAGCGGCTTACCAGATAGGGAGCCTCGCCGCAGGAGATTTCCAGCCGTTGTGCATCCACATATTTCTGCCATGTGTGCTGACGGTCGTCCGGGAAAGCGATTTTGTCAGCCGTTGCTTTCCACGACATCTCCTTCTGGATGTTGAAAACATCCTTCCTGCCAAACCACTGCTCATCCACCAGATTGTTCTGTGCATTGCAGATCCAACTGGGGGTAAACACCTCTGCTTTGTCACGGGTGCGGTTGGTCTGGTGCTCCAGTGCTTTTTCCACTCTGGGCTGGATCAGACTGTCCTGTTCGCCTGTAACCAGTTCCGGCAGGATTTCTTTTTTGAAGCTGTATGGTTCGCCCAGTTCGGCGTAATCATCGGTTGCCCAGATGATGTTTTTCTTGGTGGTTTTGTCCTGAAGCAAAATCTCAAGGAGGGTGCGTTCATGGTCCAAAAGTTCCTGCTCCAACAGGTCAATTCCTGCAATGCTGAACATCCGCCGCCCTCCCTTCCATTTGTTGATGGTACTATAATAACACACCTTTCGGGGTTTGTGAATGTGTACCATCCACCGTTTTCATCAGGGCACCCCATTTTCCAGTGCCCTGCCGGGAAGAATCCAAAGAGCGGCAGAACGCTCGTTGGCACACGACTTTGCTTGCAAAGTCTAGTGTGTTACACCTTGGTTCCGGCTGATGCGGAAAAGGGGCTGCGAGAGGTTCCGGCAAGCACCTGTTCTGTGGCAGAAGGATGCGCGGATAGGCATGGCAGCTAATGGTTTCTGCCCACCCAGCGCAGGCTTTCAGAGGAACCAATGGTGTACGTTCTCCGTCCTGCCGCAGCAGCGTTTCCCCTATAAGGCGCAGGGCAAATGATCAGCGTCTGTGCTTTCCCCGGTTGCCTGCAAGTGTCCCCGGTTTCAGCATTGCCGTTTTATAAAGAATCTTCTTTATCAGCTTTCTTTCATCCTCTGTCAGCTTATCGTAGTTGATTCCGATTGCCTTCAATGCCGTTCGAATCTTCTTTTCATCCGCAGACCCTTCAAGTTTCTGTGCATCCTCCAGTTCCTTCATCAGGTTGTCAATCATTGAACCATCCGAAGTGGTCTTGTCCTTGCGGTGTTCCGTCTTGATGTTCTTCAGGATAGCCACCAACTCGTCATACAAGACCCGGCCAAAGTACTCATCTTCATCGATCTGCCCCAGCTTCAAGGTGCTCATGTACAGATCATTTTCATCTGCTGCATACTTCTTTTTCAGCATTTGCCGGGTCGCTTCCAGACCAGCATTGAGGTTTTGAATGTTTGCGCTGACATATCCATCCACATAGATTTCCAGATCGGTCATGAACCGCCGGAAATTCTCATGCACGATCAGTTCGCACAGCAGCCGATGATTGAATTTTCCATTCCTTAATACGTCCACTGCGCCATCGCTCAGATGCAAGTCCGAAAGGACTGCATCTGGGCGTTTTTTGTTTTCCGTCACACCCAGCAGGTAGTCGGTGGTCACACCATAAAACTCAGCCAGCGTTGTCACCGCATAAATGCTGAGGTCGGTCACATCGTCGCTCTCGTATTTCGACAGTGCCGATTTGGACAGACCCGTCTGTTCTGCCAGCGTTTCTAACTTCAGATTCCGCTCCACACGCAGGTCTTTGAGCCGTTCTCCCAGTGTCAGCTTGATGTTCATGGTCGCACCTCCGATGTTTTTTGCACAGTATACCACTTCCGGCGGTTCCTGTCCATAAGCGTGGAATTTTGCAGTTTCTGCACCTGTTTTCCGACATTATGGATATACGGCACAGTGGCCATGGAGGTGCTATCCTATAGACAGAAAGAAAACATATAACTCCCCAGCAGCGAACATATTAAGGGCTTCCCGCGAAAGCCCTCTGAAATATCTTTCATACCAGGACCTTGAGAACAGAATGACCGTCCGAACTGTCCAGACCGCCAAGACCTCCCATCGGGGGAGCGAGCGCCCTGCATGGGGCCGACACAGAGTCCAAAAAGATTTCCTGTCGGGAGGCAGCAAGGGAGACCGGCTTCACCGAAGTTCCCATTTTGGGAACACCGGTGACTTTGAACGTGGCAGGGATCAAATTGATCCGTGCCAAAACCTTTGAGCAAAGGAGAAATTTTGAGTTTATATCAAAAGATCAAGTCCGCCATCACCGTTCGGCAGGTGGGAGAGATGTACGGCATGGAGCCCGACCGCCATGGCATGGTGTGCTGTCCGTTCCATTCCGACAGCGACCCCAGCATGAAGCTGAACGACACCTATTATTATTGCTTTGGCTGTGGAGCCAACGGAGATGCCATCGACCTCACCGCCAAGCTGTTCGACCTAAACCCCCGGCAAGCCGCCGAGAAGCTGATAACTGACTTCGGGCTTGACCCGGACAAGCCGCCCGCCAATGCCATCGCTCTGCCGCCGCCCAAGCGTGGCCTGACGGACGAGCAGTGGGCAGACATCGCCTACTGCCTGCGGGTGCTGACCGATTATCTTGACCTGCTGCACGACTGGCGAGAGCGTTACAAGCCCGCCAGCCCGGAAGAGCCGCTGGACGAGCGGTTCGTGGAAGCCCTCCACATGACCGAGACCATCGAGCACCTGACGGACTGCGTTGCATTTGGGACGCCCCAGCAGAAGGCCGCTGCCGCTGCACGGCTGCTGTCCGGGTCGTACCTGCTGATGCTGGAGGAGCGCACCGACCGCCTTGCTCTGGCGAAGTGCGCCTGATAATTTATTCACCTGAAGTGGTGGGTCTCACGGTGAGACCCACCACTTCACTTTTCTAAAGGAGAAGCACCACATGAAGAAAAACATTTCCCGCAACCCCTTATGGCCGGACTGGTACAACGGCAAAAAAATCGATGAAGTCCAGTTTGGCCGTGCCTTTCTGGAACAGTGGCCGCTGAAATGCGTCAACGGAACGCTGTACACGCTGGACGGCCCGGTAGAGGATGAGAGCGAGATCAAGCAGCGCATCTTGGAGAACATCGAGGAATATGTCACCTCTGGCCTGTCCAAAAAGGTCACCAACATTCTGGAGACCATCAAGCTGCTGGCCTTTTCCGACCCGTTTCCCATCGAGCAGGACTGCATCCATCTCCAGAACGGCGTGTACCATCTGCCGGACGGCTCTTTTCAGGAGAGCCGCCTGTTCTGTCAGAACCGCTTACCTGTGAAGTATGACCCCAAAGCCGCCAGCCCTGACCGCTGGCTGACCTTTCTGCACGAGCTGCTGGACGATGCCGACATCCCCACCTTGCAGGAGTATCTGGGCTACTGCCTCATTCCCAGCACCAAAGGGCAGAAGATGATGCTCATTGTCGGCAAGGGCGGCGAGGGCAAGTCCCGCATCGGGCTGGTGCTCAAGCGGCTCATGGGAGATGCCGCCAGCAACGGCAGCGTCCAGAAAGTCGAGAACAACCGCTTTGCCCGTGCCGATCTGGAACGCCGCCTGCTGATGATCGACGATGACATGGACATGAACGCCCTGCCTAAAACAAATTATATCAAGACCATCGTGACCGCCGAAGCCAAGCTGGACTTGGAGCGCAAGGGTGTCCAGAGCTACCAGCGTGACATTTACGCCCGGTTCCTCTGCTTCGGCAACGGTGCGTTGACCTCGCTGTATGACCATTCGGACGGTTTCTTTCGCCGCCAGCTTATCCTGACCACTAAGGACAAGCCTGCCGACCGCACGGATGACCCTTTCCTTGTGGAGAAGATGTGCGCCGAGTTGGAAGGCATCCTGCTGTGGTGTCTGGAAGGGCTGCATCGGCTGGTGCAGAACGATTTCCGCTTCACGGTCAGCGAACGAGCCGCTGCCAACGTGGACACCATCAAACGCAGCAGCAACAATGTCATCGACTTCATGGAGTCCGAGGGCTACTTCCGTTTCAAGGCGGACTACTCCATCAGCTCCAAGGAGTTCTACGACATTTACAAGCAGTGGTGCGAGGACAATGCCTGCCACAGCGTATCTGCTATCCGTTTCAGCGCCGAACTGCGCCAGAACGACCGCCGCTATAACCTTGAAGCCACCAACAACATCTATCTGCCCGGTGGCCGCAGGGTGCGAGGATTCGTGGGCATTGAGCCGCTTGTCCACCCCTGTCCGTAAAAAGTGCATTTTTTCA
>ENA-OYYQ01000056-OYYQ01000056.1-human-gut-metagenome-genome-assembly--contig:-NODE-56-length-68810-cov-7.871064_pt1 | contig 68810 bp, 44 predicted proteins | sample MGYA00243252_ERZ653455 | MGnify/ENA primary metagenome ERZ653455 (study PRJEB26926, sample SAMN06164940) | human gut metagenome | biome: ENVO:00009003; feature: ENVO:2100002; material: ENVO:00002003...
TTTTTTCAAGCAGAAGACGGCATACGAGATGTCTTAGGGTCTCGTGGGCTCGGCAGTCGAAACCTGGTAGAAAAAGCCCTTAAAGTCGATCTGCATATCGGTGATGGCAAGACCGAATAGGTCGTGCGCTTCGTTTTCAAACGGGAATACCGCCGGATAGTACGAGCTGATGGACGGAATCTCCTGGTACTGGTCGATGCCCTCAACCACCAGGTTCTCAATCGCATAGCTGCCGTCCTGCGCAATATGCTCCTGAGCAGCACGAACGTTGATAAACGTATAGACCAAGCGATACGAGCCATCGTCGACGTTGCGCTCGGCGTGCATCTGCACAAAGCGCGCGCCGACGCCCTTGAGCACCTGGACATGCGGCAGGAGCTCGTCGATCCCGACGGTGGTATAGATAGCCTTTTGCATTACTCGACCTCCTTTGCAGCGGCGGGAGTCTCAGCAGGTGCGTCGCCAGCGGCGGGCGCAGCAGGCTTCCCGGCGGGCGCGTCACCGGCACCATCAGCCCCGGCCCCCGCAGCAGCCACAAACCCGTCCTCGCCCAGCTCGACGCCGCCGTCCCAGGTGGCGGCGCCGCCCACGGTAAGCGGATCGCCGCCGGCGCGCATCACGGCCTCCTTCTGGTCCAGGATGCCACACGCCTCCACGATGGCATCGATCACCGTCTCGGGGCGAATGGCGCACCCGGGCGCGTACACGTCCACGGGAATCGCGCGGTCCACGCCGCCGATCACGTTGTAGGCATCGCGGAACACGCCGCCCGAACACGCGCAGATGCCGCACGCCACCACGCACTTGGGCTCGAGCATCTGGTTGTAAATCTGGCGCACGACAGGCAGGTTCTGGGCATTGACCGACCCCGTCACCAAAAAGATATCCGCATGCTTGGGGTTGCCGGTGTTGACCACGCCAAAGCGCTCCGCATCGAACAGCGGCGTGAGCGAGGCCAGCACCTCGATATCGCATCCGTTGCAGCTCGAACCGTCGTAATGAATAACCCACGGTGAGCGCGACATTTTATGATCCATGGATGCCGCCTCCTAAATAAATACGTCGACGAGGATGGGCATAAGGTTGAGCAGGCCAAACACCAGCGCCACGCCCCATCCGAGCCTAAAGCAGCTGCGCCAGGTGCTGCGTGCGAAGGTGTTGTCGATCAGGACCTCGACAAAATACGTCGCGGCCATCACGACCAGGGCTACGACCCAGCTCACCGGGTTGTCCCAAACAAAGAACATGCCCACCCACATCAAAAACAGCACGGTCTCGCACCAGTGCATAAGGGTCATCTTGGCCAGCGTGCCGCCGCTCATCTCGGTGGCGACGCCCTGGACAATCTCCTGATGCGCGTGATGCGAGTACGAAAGGTCGAACGGCGACTTGCGTAGCTTGATGGTGAGCACCGCAAGCAGCGCCAGGAAAACGGGCGCACTGTACACGATGATGGGCGCCGACTGCCCGGTCACGGCGATGGAATCAAAGCTATCGGTGGCGAGATACAGGCCCACGCTCATCAGCAGAACGGCGGGCTCGTAGCTCATAACCTGCAGCAACTCGCGATCGGCGCCGACCTGCGCAAACGGGCTTTGCGTCGAGGCGGACGCCAGCACCACAAAGATCGCGGCGAGCGTAACCATAAACGCGCACAGCAGCGTGTTGGAGCCCGACACAAAGATGCCGCCGCCCACCACGGTAAAGATGAGCGCGCACGCCATATAGGTATCGTCCATGGTGTTTACGCTGGCAGGGGCTTTGCGCAGCAGCTTGGCAACGTCGTAGAAGGGCTGCAGCAGGCGCGGGCCCACGCGGCCCTGCATGCGGGCGGACAGCTTGCGGTCAACGCCGTCGATCAGGCCGCCCACAAGCGGCGCAATCAAGGCAAACGCCACGGTACCAACAAAAATACCCACGACGCCCGAACCTTCAAAATACTTACCGCGCAGCACCGAGGGCGCGCTCATGGCAAGCCGCTCGGGCCCAATCCACGCGCAACACAGCAGCGCAAACAAGATAATGCTGCAGCACACGACGCTACCCGCAGGGCCAATACGCTTCTCGCCAAGGGCGTCCTCCGAGTACCAATTGCGCTTTTCGGCCTTCACCTCGTGTCCCATCGAGCCGCGGAAATGGCGATATTTGTCGGTTCCCACGCCCGAAAGGTACACGTTGACGTGCGGCTTATTGCTCACGCGGAACGACGTCAGCAGCACCACGGCGATAAACGCTACGATAACCACCATCAGATACATGGCGTCCTTGCCAATAACGTACGGCACGCGGCCAAACACCATGGCGAGATAGGGCGATACCAGACCGCTCGAGATAACCGGAAACGCCACGCAACACAGAATCAGCAGCGCGGCGATGGTGTTGAGCGCCATCCATTCGGTCTTATGGACATTGACCTCGACGTTTTGAGCCGTGGGGTCGACGCCCGAAAGCTTGGCAAGCCACTTGCCCCAGAAGAAGAACGTCGCGGCCGAGCCAAAGGCAAGCACCATGATCATGAGCACGTTGCCGGTCTGGGCAAACGCCACCAGGGCGCCCCACTTGGACACGAGCATGCCAAACGGCGCCACAAACATGCCCATGATGCCCAGCATCATCAGGCGCGTCAGGTGCGGCATGCGGCTGAACATGCCGTCCATGTCCTCGATATTGCGGCTGCCGATATGATGCTCGGCCGTGCCCACGCACAGGAACAGCAGCGACTTGGCCACCGTGTGGAACAGGATCAGGAAGATGGCCGCCCACACGGCCTCGGGCGCGCCGACACCCAAGCAGGCACTGATGAGGCCCAAGTTGGAAATGGTGGAGTACGCGAGGACGCGTTTGGCGTTGCTCTGCGAGATGGCCATGAGGGCAGCGAGCAAAAACGTGATGGCACCCACGCTCGTGACCATAAAGCCGGTCACGGGATAGATGGCATAGAGCGGGCTCAGCTTGACCATCAGGAACACGCCGGCCTTGACCATGGTGGACGAGTGCAGCAGGGCGCTCGTGGGCGTGGGGGCAACCATGGCGCCCAATAGCCAAGTGTGGAACGGCATCTGTGCGGCCTTGGTGAGTGCGGCGAGCGACAGCAGAACGACCGGCATCACCAGCAGCGCGGATTGCGCGGTTCCGGCGCCGGAAAGCTCGATCATGCCCGAGATGGTCAGCGGCATGCCGTTAACGTGCAGGTACATGAGTCCGGCCAAAAACGCGATACCGCCCAGCATGTTGAGGATGATCTGGGTGAAGGCGTTCTTGATGGCCTCGGGCGTGCGCGTGTAGCCAATCATAAGGAACGAGCACACGGTGGTGATTTCCCAGCCGCAGAACAGCCACTCAAGGTTGTCGCTCGTCACGATGACGAACATGGCCGAGAGGAACAGGAACATAAGCGCCAGGAACTGCGGGCGACGGTCGGGCGCGGTCTGCCCGCGCAGCGCAGCCTCGTGCTCGTCATGAGCCTGGAAGTCCTTCATGTAGCCCAGGGCATACACGCAGATTAGGCTGCCGACAATGCCGACGGCGAGGACCATGATCACACTCATGTAGTCCAGGTAGAGCGGCGTCGCCGTGACGGCTTCGGCCGCGGGCAGCGTCATGGCTGCAAAGGCGAGCGAGCCCACCAGCTGGACTATGCCGAGCACCGTGGTGAGCGCGTTCCTATATTTGTACGCGTTGTACAGGATGACGGCGCACAGGACGACGTCGATGGCGGAGCTGATGATCGAGAGCACATGCGAGGTGCCGGGGGCAACCTCAAAGCTCTGCGGACCCGTGCCAAAAAACATGACGGCGACTACAACTGTCACCGCCATAATAATGCCGGAACCTATGAGCCCCACCGCATCGCGGGCGCGGTCACCGCGCGCGAGCAGCATGCCCAGCGCTGGTACCAGCGGAAACAGGGCAAGGAAATACAGTAGCGTCATACCATCACTCCCCCATGCAAAAACGCTGCAATTGTTTAACGTTATAGCTCAATTGAGGAGTAGCGGCGGCGGGTTTTCGGTCAACTGGGGAGTTTTAGGCGTACGGGGTAAGGGCACGTCTGCTTTGGAGCAGAGAGGCGACGCTCCCCTATCGCAGCGACAGGCGCGCGGGCCACTGCGCGCGGTTTATTGGCCACTTCGGAGGATGTCCCGACAGGCTCGCGCCGGTCCAAAAAGTTGGCGCGGCAAGAAAAATGCGCCCCCGTGGGCGCACCATCCCGTTTGCTATTCCGCCTTTTTAACGCGCGGCTTGCGACCGCGCGGCTTATCGACCAGTGCGGACTCACCGCCCTCGCGGTACTGACGGCACCAAGCCTTGACCGAAGACTCGCTGGGAATCTTGTGCTTGATCATGGCCTCGCGAACCGTCAAGCCGTTTTCCAGACGGTCCTTAACCACAGCGAGTTTTACGTCGTACGAATAGGTGTGATGATGCGAACCGGCATTGAGAACGGCGTCGGCACCGCCCACAGCATACGCGCGGGCCCACTGACGAGCCGTGGCCTGGGGAATGCCAAGCTCCGCGGCGAGGGCGCGATGACCGACCCCCTCTTGGAGGACCTCGACAGCGCGCTGCCTAACCTCGGGCGCATGCGTGCGAGTCCTTGTTGCTTCCGACATACCTGCCATTTCTTAGCCTTAACCGTTAACCTGCTTTCTTACGTGCATGTTAGATAGTAGCATTTTGCTGTTTGCACGTAACAGTTAATTGAAAATCGCAATTTCGCTATCTGGGCATTTGCCATTACTTTGCAACAGTTCTTTAGGTTTTATTTACGCAGCTAGTTGGCTCGCGGCTCATTGACGGTATTTTACCAACCAGATTGGTATATTTTTGTCTGGCTGGTATGGTTTGTTTAATTATTAACCCCTCGTCAGTCCGCACCTAACAAGTCAGCTTTCCACTTGCTTTCCAGCTTTCCAGCTAACTTACCAGCTTTCCACCTTAGGTGGTAAGTTACGTGGAAAGTTGGAAAGAAGCTGGAAAACCGAAGCATGGGCGACGGACAGCCCTACTTCGCGAGTCGATACCGTTGTCGTGGGCTGCGCGGGGGCTCCATCGCCTCAATCTTGCCCGCACCAATCAAGCCTTTTATGTGGTTGGAAACGGCGCTCCTGCTCAAGCCCGAAGCGTCGGTGAGCTCCTTAGTCGAGGCCGAAGAATGTGTTGCCAGGTAATCCAAGATTGCCTCGTCCACATGCCCCACAGATGTCACCTGTTCCGCCCGCATAATCTTTCGCTTGTCGAACGTCAGCGAAAAAGAAACCGTCGAGTTCTTTGGTTCGGGCGGCAACATGTTTGCCCGCTCGAGTTGCTCACCTATCTCCTGATAACCAGTGCCGCGATTTTCGACCACGTAGCCACCGCCTGGGTACGGTGTGGTCTCGAGGATATTTGAAAGGAACTGGTTTCTGGATGACGAAACCCCAGAAATTCCCAGCGAATCGATCGTTACATCGCCGTACAGCCCGCCGGGATTGAGAATCTCGACGCGGTCGATATACAGGTTGACCTGCACTTGTGAGCCGCGCGCGGCGGAAGAGTAGTCGCGGTGCATGAGCGCGTTCGCCACCGCCTCGCGCAGCGCCACGGGCGGATAATCGGGCACATCTTTCCGGAACGCACCCTCGATAACCGCGGCGTTTCGGGTGTTTCTCGCAACGGCGGCAAGCACGTCCTCAATCATGAAAGGGATCGGACCCAAAATGGTCTGAGAATCCACAAAACGCTTGTTATCGCTTACTCGCTGCGTTTTTGTGGTCCCGGGGTACGCCGTAAAGGTCACATTGAGACGTGGGAAGAACTTTTGCGGAAACCGTCCCATCGCGACAATTGCGGCAAGCGTCGGCACGATTGCGTCGTCCAACCTTTTGGTCACATGCAGGTCAAGGAGAATCTCATCGTCGCTTCTGGTGCCCAAAAGCCTAGGGTGCAGCTCGCGCTGGCGTTTTATAAACCCTTGCAAAAGATCGGCGTCAAGGTCATCGAGCGTGGCACCTTCGACTGGCTCGTCGTCGTATGTAGGCTGAACATGCTCCTCCATAAAGCGATCGATTTCGTAGGGAGTCATGCGCCGGTCGCCGTCGCCCGTACGGATAAAGGACGAATCGTACATGCCGCGCGCCGCAATGTAGCAGGGCTTATCGCGTGGATGCATCTCATTGATGCGCGCACAAAGCACCAGCTTATCCTCGAAGGGGAGCACTTGGATATCCGGCCTCACAACGGGCGTCAGCTTTTCACATGCAGAAGAGAGGGCGTCTTGCATCTTGCGAGCATCAAAACCCTCGACGGGCACAAACCCGTTCTTTTCGGAAATGCCGAGGATGATAAAGCCGCCCTGCGCGTTAGAAAAAGCCGAAAGCGTCTCGACGATGCTTTTGGGAAGCGCGCCCTTGGCTTCTTTTACTTCGTACTGCTGGGTGTCGTTTCCTATTGCCCGCAGATGATGGATAACCTGCGCCAACCACTCCTCATTCATGCCGAACCTCCCAACTTTCCAACTTTCCACCTAACTTACCAGCTTTCCACTTAACTTTCCAGCTTTCCACCTTAGGTGGTAAGTTAAGTGGAAAGCTGGTAAGTTAGGTGGAAAGTTGCAGCGCCCCTTTCCGACAGCAGGTGGACAGTTAGTTCAGATACGTATTTTTTAGCACCGGCAAAACTGTCTTCCGGCCCCCGAGAGGCCCCGTTGACGACATATTGCACGCCAATCGAGTTCTTTCGGCTAGCAAAACCTTGGTTTTGGGCTGCTAATTGCTCTAAAACGCGCGCCGGGAACCTCTGCGGCGGCTTGGATTTATACGTATCTGAACTAACTGTCCAGCAGGGTTTCCAGACAGGTGGGTGCAAGCAAGAAAAGGGGCGGCAACTGGATGGTTGCCGCCCCCTTTGCGAAGCCAGTTGGCTTCGGAACTAGTGGTCGATGCCGTTGAGGTTCACCCTCGTGAGCGTATAGGTCACATAGTCGGGCGATTGAGGCGTTGCACTCGCCGTGCTGCCCGTGACTAGGCTCGCCGTCATCACCAGACGATAGTTCGCGTAGAACTGGTCACGCTGTTCAGCCTGCGTGTTGACCTTAACGGTAAAGGGCAGGTTAAACGTGGTGTCGCCGTTCTGCGTTCGGAACTTGTCATTCTCCTTCGTCGAGTCAGTAAAGGTGATCGCATTGCCGGCGGCGTTGACCGCGGCAAGCTTACTCTCCGTCACTGTCACGTACTCGGAGATGTTGCCCGTCACGTCCTCATACGAGTCAACAGTGCCGACGCGACGCTGCAGCGTGAGCGTGTACACAACTGATTTGGCATTCTTGATTGCCTCGGTGGCGTTGTTAAGCCCGCCCAGCTCATACGTGGCACCTAGGCCAATCGTGCCATTCGCAATCGGGCGCAGGTCATCAACGTTTATACCAAGCTGCGACTTCTCCGGCGCAGAAAGCGTAATGGTCGTATCACCCGTGTCCATGCGATAGTACCCGACGTTACCGCGCTTCGTCTGCGTCAGGCTCGAGGTACTAAGGCCTTCCTTACGCGTCGAAAGCTTGGCGGTATAGGACATCTTGGTACAGGCGTCCTCGCCAGACTGCGTGGACAGGGCAATAACCTTGTTGCAGCCGTCCGGCGTAAGGCGAATCTCTTCCACTACCGTACGCACGGTAAAGGATCCGCGCGTTGCACGCTTGCGGATTCCGGCAAGGTCATGGTCGAGCGTGAGCTTCAGTGAGTCATCGCCCGTATCTGTCACAATCTGCGTAAACGCAGGCGTCGAAGCGTCACACATCGCCCAATCTTCGCCATCCCACTTATAGTTCTGATTGTCGATGGCAACATAGAACTTAGCGATCGCCGAGGTTCCGCTCGGGAAACTACTCACCCCCGTCAGGGTATTGTTGGTGCCATACTTGCACAGTGACGTATCGAGCTGATAGAACAGATGGTCGCCGTCTGTATAGTATTGGCTCGGGCTAAACTTAACCGTATCTTTGACGTCAAGAGAAAGAACATAGGCGGCACCGTCCTCTGACTTTGAAACCGGAATGCGCGCCTCATTTTTATTGTCGACTACACTCTGCTCATAATTGGACAAGATGCTGTATGTCGATGCCGTACTGTTTTGATTATCTTCGCCACCGGTGCGCAAGACGTGATGCAGATTCCAAGATATGCGGGCACCCGAAGAATTCGAGTCAATAGACGAAGCCGTAAAACCGTTGATACTAGCTTGCGTCCCGCCGTCGCCCGACTTGGGCACGTTGACAACTAGGTAGACGCTCTCCGACGCACGCTGCTCCTTGCCGTTAACCTTAGGTACCTCTAACTTATAGCGTTTGTCGCTGGGAACGTCAGCGCCCGCAACCTTAAACAGCGTCCACTTGTCTTCGCCTTCGATCTTCGCCTTAGCGGTCGCCTCTGCCTCGTTTTCACACGCAACCCATGTGCCGGCGCCATCCTTTGTGGCCGACACATCCAAGATCTCGCTCAGCCATCGCTCCTGATATGGTTTGCGCGCAGAATCCTCAAAGCCGGCATCTCCGCTCAGGGAAACGCTCGTTGCGCCGCCTTCGCCCACCGTATAGTGATATTCCCTGCCACCGGCCTTGCCGTCAACGTTCGCATCGATGAGCGTAAGCTGGGTGCCCTGGGGCAACCTTCCGTCGGCACCATTGAAGAGGATGCTCTTGCCGAGCCCCTTCATCGAGCCGCCAGCAGCCATATAGCTGTCCCAGCCAAAGTCGACTTCCTTCCCATTAGCAGAATTGTATGTCCAGGTAAGCAGACCCGTCATCGGCTCGCCAAAGCTCGTAAGCACATGTGCATCTTTTCCGAGGTTATCGTAATCGCCTTTTTTAAAGTTGGTGCCATAGTCATACGTTGCGGTGAAATCAATCTCGAGCTTGCGCTTAACGATAATCGGCACCTGAACGTTGTAGCTCTGACCCGCCTCGGTAAAGGTAACGGTCAGGAGCGTAAAGCGGCCCTTGCCGTTGTCCCAATCGGAGCTTGGGCTAAACGACATATTGTTCTTGCCGTTGTTCACTACGCGAAGCGTGGGATTGTTCGACGCGTCATCGTCCTTAACGAACACACCATCCTTGAGTTGGAAAACCTCTGCTTTGGCCGTCACGTGCGGATTGGTGCCATTCTCGTTATTCAATCTGCAAGCGTCGGAGAAGCCGCCGTTCGTGACGATGTTTAGATAGCTCTTGACCGTCGTATTATCGGTACCCGAGATCACCAAAACGGGAAAATCCGTTGCGACCTTGCTGTCGCTTGCATCGTTATTCACATTGAACATGCTCGCCACGGATTTGGCGTTATAGCTCGACGTATTTTGATAGGCGCCGTTGTCATTAATGCCGCCGATATTGGTGTAGGTGTAGCGGCCATCAACGCTAGTGCCCGCCTCGCGCTGGATGGTCGCCGCGGTGTCGATGGCGGCGCCGTCGCCAAACAGGTAGCGGTCGGTGGTGTCGTTGTCGGAGGCACGCACCGCCAGCCTGCTCACGGGCCTCGTGGTCACGTACGGACTCGTTTCCGTGGTAGCAGTATCACCTGCGCCGTAGAGCGTTTTGTTCTCGTTGGGCGCGGCAGCCGTGCCGTTGTAGTCGCCGAAGGCAATATAAGTTTTCTCGTTAACAGCAGCCGTATTGGTCGTGTAAACCATCGGCGGCAGGTCGCTCGTGGTCTTGCCACTACCGGGCTTTACTTCCACGCCCGCTGCGGAAAGGCTGTACTTACCATCCCCCGTGTCAACCTCGCCCAAGAGTACGCCCTGGGTTTTGCCCGCATTGTAGCTATTGCTGTCCATGAGCACGTTTACCAGATGGAACTGGCCGCGCCCGTCGCCCATAATGCCGCCGTTGGACCTTTCGCTAAACGTGGTGTTGGATACCTTTGTGTTGGTAACGTCGATGACGACGGATCCGCTGTTACTCGCGTTATTCGCGCCCAGCAGACCGCCGCTCCAGTTACCCTTAATCGTAGCGTTCTCGATCGCGATGTTGTTGCAGGCTATATTCACATTGCTGAAGAAGTAGCCGATAAGCCCGCCCGAGCATTTGCCGGTGCCGGCGATGCTGACGTTCTTGACACTGCAGTCGTCGAACCAGTACTTGTTGGGGCTACCGCTACTCGTAACCTCACCAATCAGGCCGCCCGCATTGTAGATGCTATTGTTCGTTCCGGCCTTATCGCCGATGACGGCGTTCTCGGTGCCGTTTCCGCCATCAATGCGCACGTTGCTCATAGAAATAACGCCGCCACGGGCGCGTCCGACCACGCCGCCGGCGCCCATATGGTCATCGGAGTTCGACCCGGTGGCTAGCACGTTTACCCCAGAGATGACTGCCGTGCTCAACGGGACTACCTCGGTGGCGCCGATTTTGGTGTTGACCGAGATATCGCTTCTTTCGACATAGCCGAGCACGCCGCCCACGTAGGGCACTGTCCCTGTGGCAGTTATGGTCGAGTTTTTGCCAACGGTCCTTTCGCTCACCCCTGTGCCTGCGGTTGTCCACACACCGCACGCCGAGGCGACCGTACCCACATAGCCACCGACATTCTTCTCGCCCGTGACGTTAAGGCCAGTGTATGAGCAGTCATAGAGATACGCGGGGCCCCACCCGTCCCCGAACTCGACCATATAGGTTCTGTCTTCGCTCGTAGTTCGTCTGGCGCGGCCCGAGCTGCCAAGAAGCCCTCCTACGCTCTTAGCGCCCGACACGGTGCAGTTCTTCATCTGCACGTTGCGGTAGATGCCACACGTGCCGTCGTCGTAGTTGGCCGTTGCACCCGCCAAAAGGCCGGCACCGGTAAGGTCGTTCGGCGCCTCTCCTGGTTTGGCTTCGCCGTTGGTGTCGATATAGGTGAGCGCTACGTTGCAGTTGCTAAAGGTGAGGTCTTTGACCTGCGCGCCGTCGTTCGCGGTGACGCTCTGCCCCACATTGGTGGAGGTGAACATCACGGTGCTGGATAGACCACCCACGCCCGAGACCTTATAGTCGTCGTCGGCGTATTCGACGACGCCGTAGGCGGTGCCTTCGGTACCCACTGTGATGGTGGCGCCGTTACCGTTGATCGTGGCTACGTGCGGCGTAATACGGTCGCGGTCGGTGCCCGGCTGGTTCGAATTGCAGGCATTGGAATAGTAGCGGCCGTTTAGGCCCACGTACCCCGTGCCGTAGTCGGTCATATCGTAGGGGTCGCCCTGCTTGAACTCCAAGCTCATGCCGATCGATTTCGACGCGCACACATAGCCCGTTTGGTAGTCGGCAGCATAGGACGCCACCAGGTAGGGCGAATTTACATCGTCATCATGGTCAAGCGGGCCGTGCCACCCCTGCTTGCCGGGGGCCTTCTGGTCGTCGTTTTTGGCGATTTCGAAATCGCCGGCAGCACTCTCAGGCTTGCCCACATTTGCGTAGCTAGCATTCCGTACCTTGCCATATTCCTTGTTGCCAAACAGGTAGCCGCATATCGCCGGGTCTTGCGAATCGCTGCCCCAGTAAGCCTTGGAACCGCGGAACACGCCATTATTGGAGTAGTTGGTATGTGCCGCGCCAGCACCCGCACCCGAGCTGATGATGGCCGAGAGCACCAAAAGGCCCTGGGCGTTTTCCACCACGGTCACAGGAGCCTCGGCGTTAGTGCCGAGGTACTTGTTGTCGGTGCCCGTGGTGGTGACACAGGAGGTTCCTTTTTTTGTGAGCTCGTTGATCTGGTAGTTAGCGTTACCGTTTTCGACTTTGCAGCCCTCGCTAAAGGCATAGCCATCAATCACACGACCAACGTAGGGGTTGTCGTACAGTTGGGAGTTGGCACCGCCTTTCGCAACGGGCAGGAACTTTTCCTTTGTGCCGCCACGCCATGAATCGCCCGTATGGCGGAAAATCACGCCGCCACCCGCAATGGCACCGACGTAGCCGCCGATGGGAACAAGATGCGATCTGCTGACATCGGGGTTGCTGACATCGGGGTTGCTGACAACGGTAAAGCCGTACGTTGTCGGACCGTTATTTGGATTGTTTACGACCACGCCATCAATAATGTTATCGCCGCCAAGAATGCAGCCGATAACGCCACCGAAAAACGCTGTCGGAACGCCGTCCGCATCCTTCTCAGAATAAGTAATAGTCGCCTGCGCATTCACATAGTTGATGTTGAGATTGCGCACCACACTGCCGTAGCTATAGGGAATGAGGCCGCGAAGCTCGCCCTTGTTGTTTTCAATCTCAATTGTTGCAGACCCAGATGAGCGAGGGTTGCCAACAATAACGCCACGGAACGGATTAGCCTTGTTGCCAAATCCGCCAAACGAGACCGCGTCGACGGTAATCTTATTGCCCTCAGCAGGCTCAATGCTGTAATACGCACTCTGCACATAGCGGTGCATGGTTTCGTCGCTCAGCGTCTGCGAGGGATCAGTCGTTGCATCGCCGTTCTTCTTCTCCCATTTTTTCTTGGTATCGTTCGCCTGCTTGTAGACGTACGTAACCTCGTTGCTGGCCGATTTGTCCTTGCGGCGAGTACAGAGCCTACCCTGGTCGGCGACAATGGTGACCTCCCAGCCGTCAAGCGCCGTCATGTTATTAATGTAGTTGGCGATGGCGTTCATCCCCGTCGCGTCCTTAACGGCATACGGATCGCCATATGTGCCGCATCCCTCTACCAGCTTTGGAATGCGCTGGTTGACTTTAATTTCGTGATACTGGACGCCATCCTCGGTGGCTTTTCCCTTGTAAACATAAGGAAGGTAGTCACCGAACCAAGGTCTGACGTCACCGTCCTTCTTACCATCAACCGTCACATAGCCGCTCACGGCACCATACGTCGCTTCGTCGTAATACCAAAGCTGCTTGCCCGAGTACTCCTTGTTCTCGGCATCGATTTCGCTTCCGTACGTCACCATTCCGGCATTGGCTTCGGCCTGGGTAAAAGTGTAATCCGCAGAGCCCGTACCCGTACTTTTGTAGCCAAAACTCTCCAGCAGGCTCGCATGGGTAAAAATCGTATTGCTTTTTTGGCTGGGCAAGCTGATTCGCTCAAACTTTGCCGTCACCTGATCGGCCTCACTGCCTACACCAAGCTTTCCGAACAGCGACGTAGCCGCCTTGGTGCCACTCGTGTACCCAGTAGTCTTGATATTCTTCGCGTTCAGGCTCACGTACTTCTGCATCTCGTTGATGAGCAGAGGCATATAGGCGTTAGCGTCCGTGGCGCTGTTGGCGCCGTCGACAATCAGATTGTTGAGCGTAAGACCATCAATTGAGATCTTTCTAATCTTGGTGCCATTGCCGTCGCTGGACCCACACACGTAGCGGCACACGAGCGCGCCCGATGAGCTTCCGCCCGCGCCAATAGCGTCAGTAGAGCTCTTTCCGTCATTGATAACGGGCCCAACGGTACCACCCAAAGTGACGTTGCTTACTGTGAGATCGCCGTCTGCCACCGTTTGAAAAAGACCGCAGTGCATGTTCTCGTGCTGGGTGGCATCGGAGTTTAGCTTGTTGCCATTCTGCTCGGCCTTGATCTTGGAGTAGTAGAAGGTGATGGCCGCATTATTAACCGTCACCTCTCCGATCGGTTGAGTGGGATAGTAGCTGTAGCCGGCCAAATCGATTGTGCCGGTTATGGTTATGGAGCCATCAAGCCCTGTCGTACCATCGGGAACGATTGTCGAACGAATACCGGCGGGAGCATAGCAGAAAGCAGACCATAAGAGCAGCTTGTCCGCCGTATTGATTTGGCCGCCGCTAAAGCCGCCTTCACACCTATCATAGGCTCCGTCGAGGTTGTAGAAGTAGCGGGTATTGCCGTTCGTTTTGTGACTTTGGCCGAAAGTCGAGCGGTTCTGGTAGCTGTTGCCATTTGTGGCATCGCCGTCCATGTCCAGCTTGTCATTCCGTGTGTGCAGCGAAACGACCGCGTTGCAGCCGGCGTCCATGAGTTTGCTGCCTTTGTTTGGTTTTACACCGCTGCCAACCCATTCATCGAAAGACGTTACGCCCGGTGCAACGATGGCCCCCTCGCCGCTGGGCACCCTATAGGCGGTCTCCCAACAAGCCTTGTCTTCCAAGTACAGACCTATGTAGTTCTCGACGCCATATGTCGTCTTATTATCCACCTTGCAGCCACGACAAACTAGAACGCCGAGCGTCTGAGCGGCGCCTGCATTAATGGTTGTGCCCGAGAGATCGATGGCATAGTTGTTGATAATCCAGTGGCCGCTTGCGGCGTATACAAGACCACCGAGTTCCTTGGAATCATCCGCAGTCGCGATTATAGAAGCGTTGGTCGTTTTCAGAGCATAGGAGTTTTCATTCTTGTTAATGTTGTCATCTCCGATAGTTACGACCGCGTTGCCCCAGCTATAACCCAAGAAACCACCCGTGCCATTGAGCTTATCGCCGTTCCTGCCGACTTTCATTTCGAATGAATTGAACGAAAGGCCCGAAATGTTCACGTACTTATCAGCTGAGTTGGCTATTGTCCCTGCATTGTAGGTACTCTGTGCGATGCAGCCGATAAGACCACCGACTTGGGCAATCTTGCCGCCGGCGCAATCGCCGGTTTTGATTTCGCCGCCGACTTCGAGGCCCGTAACATTGAATGTCGAGATATAGTCGCCCACGTAGCCGATGGCGCCGCCAATGCGCATATTGCCGTTAAGCGTTTTAGTTGCAGCGATGGTCGCTTGAGCCTTGCTGTTATCCTTAAACGCAACCGTAGAAGCCGCCGACACGCTGCCCGCAATACCACCAATGTTCACATCGTTGCCGAACGCATCATCACACGCGACATTTGTCTCGCACGTTATGCCAGACAACGTCAGTTTTTTGTCATCGGTACCGGATATGGTGCCCGCAAGTGCTCCGGCATCGATAGCCGATCCATTGTCGAACTTCATGGAGCCGGCGATTGTGACGTTGGAGATGGTTGCGCCGCTTATCGCCGCGAACAAGCCCAGGCGGCCGTGGCGATAGATTTTGCCGTTGCCGTTGCTCGTGTCATTGCCGTCAAGCACAGCTTCACCACGCTTGCCGTACGGCTCGCCGACGGCAAGGTTGATTGTGCCGTTGCCATTTGTGCCGCCGCCGTTCAACGTTCCCGAGAAAACTTGCGAGCCGTCTGCACGATCCTGCGTGAAACCCGTCAGGCCCGTGCCCTTGAGATCAATAGTGCCGTTCACCGTAATGGTCGAGGACTGCAAGATGTTCGGGCTGTTTTCAGAAACGCCCTCGACCATGGAGTAGTAGCCGTTGGTTTGCCAGGTGATTGCAAGTTTGGCGAAATCCTCAACAGAGGTTAGGGTGTAGGCACCGCCGTCTGATGTCAGCGACATCGGCAAGGTCAACTTGTGCGAGTTCGGATCGAGCGCAATAAAGCTATTGCCCAGGCCCTTACCGTCCAAGCCCTTGCCCAAGCGAATGACCTCGCCGTAGGTCGCGATGTCGTCTGTCTTTGAGGCAGTATTGCTACGTTTGAAGGTCCAACCCTTAGCACCTTTGTCGGTCAGTTCTCCATTAGAGCCATTGCCGGCAGCGAAGATCAGCGCGTTGTGGTTCTCGTATACGAGCTGGCCCGTCGTGCTGTTTTCGGCAAAACTTGCGCCCGACAGATCCGTGATGCCGCTGAATTTGATTACAGCATTCCACGCGGAGCCTGCAATTCCCGCGGCACGGTTGCTTTGCGCCTTACCGATAGGATTGTCGCTTGTAAGTTTGAAATCTCGCACGTCAAGGACATTGCGCGCGTCGACAACGCCCACGGCGCCACCGAACTTTCCGGCGTCCGTTCGCGCCGAAGCATCTCCCTTGCACGCAACCGTCACGCCGTCGAGCACAACGGCGACAGGCTGCGAATTGGAATCCGCGCTATCGCCAACATAGCCAACAACACCGCCCGTATCGGACAGCTGGCCCGCAAGTTCAAACTCAATTGAGCACGTTGTCCTATCCGCATCCTTTTGGACCACAAAGGCGCGCAGCGGCTCATCGACGCCTTTTGCCGTCGCAAACACCTTGCCGACAAGGCCGCCGTAGCTGCCGTTGAAGCTAACTTCTTCCGGTAAGGTGAACTTGCTCTTATACGTTCCGCCTTGCACCACGATGTCGCCATTAGAAATATCGGCCACACCAAAAAGGGCGCCGGCGCGCTGCGACGCACCGAGTGTCACAAGGTCGCCCAGATCAAACATATTGGGCGTAACGGTAAATCCCTGCGCAAAGCTCACGTCGCCGATGACGCCACCAGAGCAAGCGCTGTTCTCATCGCCGACACTGCGTGCCGGTTTAATCGTTATGCCATCAGCAATGGTGAGCGCGAGGTTGGTCGCTTTGCCAATAAAACCGCCGCTGGCGGTGGTACCCTTGACGGTGAGCGCGTGTAGGTCGAGAGCCTCCGTGACGTTGACCATGGCACCTGTGCTCGAGCCAACGAGGCCTACAACGCCACCGGCGGAGCCGCTCGCGGACTGGATGGTGGCGGTGGGAACGTTGGTCAGGGTGCCGATGCTCAGGGTCGCACCGTCCTTGACTTCGCCTACGAGCAGGCCAGCGTTGCCTGAGCTCGTTTCGACGGTTCCGTCTGAGGCCAGATCGTTGGGGAACGTGACGGACTCAACCGTCAAGGTCCCGCTCTCGACCGTGTTACCAATCAAGCCAATGTTGCCCGTCGCATTCGCGTTGAGATTCTTTCGGGAACAGGTGGGGGTGAGGCTATAGGTAACGTTCGCGGTAAGGTTGCCCGTCGTCGTACCCAGGAGAGGTGCCGTCAAGGCGGAAGTCGTGTCCTTCACATCAGCGTTCACGGGATCCGCGATGTCAACCGACGCGATGAGCGCCTTGCTCTCTTCGCTGTTTTCCGCACCGCTGACCTTCGAAGCGACCATCGGCGCGCTATAGCTAGTCGCGCCCACCCACTTTATCCTGACCTTATTGTTTTGGTCAGACAGCTTGAGGTTATTAAAGACCGTCCGATCAGTCGTAAGCTCGACGGGACTATCATCGTCCAGCGACCTATAGATTCTGCCTTCAAACGGATGCTCATCGCTGCCAAAGCCCTGGAAAGACAGGAGACCGTTGTCGGCCTTCACCTTCGAAGTGAGCTTCGCATCGCCCGTGATGATGCTCTTGATCTGCGCATCGTAGTAAAGCGAAGCGTCGGCGTTGGACAGGATGGTAAACGCCTCCGACCGCTTGACATCGAGGCTTTGGATTCCTCTCCTGTCCTCTTTGAGCACGATGCTTTCCGCGCCGTTCGCCTCGAGCAGCTCGACGAGCTTATTCAAATCCGTGATCGTCGCGCCCGCCTGGGTCTCAGCGTTCTCGTTAGCTATGGTGTCAGCATCCTGCTCGGCATCATCAGCGGCGGCATCCCCAGCAGTATCATCGCCTTCCGTCTGGTCGCCCGCGGAATCGGAACCCGCGGCGCTATCGGAAGTATCGCCCGCTGCAGTGTCGTCCTTCGCAGCGTCATCCTCAGCACTGTCACCCGCGGCGCCGGTATCACTCGACCCAGACCCGGTCGTGACATCGCTCTTGGTCTCGCCGCTCTCGGCTGCGTCCGATGCCTCCGCAGCCGCGGTGGCAATCTCGCTCGAGATGTTCTGCCAGCCTGCCGCCACGGCGGCGACCGTGGGCGAACATGCCTGGAGCACCATGACCACCGTCATGAACTCTGCGAGTATGCGCTTTGCCGTTCTCATCGATTCCGTACCTCTTATCCTAAAACTCTGCTGCCAGAGTTATTGAGTCTCCGTCGTACCCGTTTGGGTGGTTCCGCTCACGCTAATGCCCAGGTCACCCCAGCAATCGGGCGTTTTGCCGTCCGCTCGATAAAAGTTGACGACCATCGAACCCGGCTCCATGGTGAACGTAACCGTGTGATTTGTTTTATCCGCCGTCACACCATGGTTGGTCTCGAAGAACGGGTCGATCTCCACGTTCTCCCCCCACGTGAGCGTGACGTTTGCCGGTGCGCCCGTAACCGTCACACGGTAGTTGTACGCAGCGTAATCAGCAAACTTGCCAGCCACATCAACCAGCGCGCCCTCAACCGCAGCGGTTTTGACCTCGGCCCTCTTTGACGGCACGACTTTCGCCGCCAGACAGGCTAGCTCGGTGCCGGGGCTCTGCTCCGATACGACCGTGGCCTTAATCACAAAGTATGCTTGTCCCAACTTACCCTCGGGGAAGGTCACGGTGTAGTCTTTCTTGGTAGGTTGATTCTCCGGAAGCGTGACGCTGCCGCTGGGCCGGGGCGAATAGCTCCACGTGGTGCCATCGAGCCCATGCCCCTCGACCGTCAAGGTGTATGTCACATTTTTGTCGTTGCAGAAGTTGCTGTTGCTCAACAAATAGTTGTAGATGCTAAAGGTAAAGTTGCACTGCCCGTTGCTGGGATACACCGTAACGGAGCGCTGGGCACGGGCGAGGTCGTCGTTGCTAGGCGTACTCATATAGCCCGTAAGCAGGTCGCTCGCAAACAGGCTTTGTGCGGTGCCCGTCGCGGCGACGGACTTGAGAAATCCGTTGGCGATGTAGGCGGAATAGGTAAAGTAGCCACCCGTCACGAGCGCCACGGCGCAAACAAGTGCGATTGCCGCCACAACCAGCTTGTTCTTGACGAGGCCTTTGCTTTTTGCCAGCTGCTCGCGCTCGGCATCCTGCTGCTTCTCTTGCTTCTCCATGTGCGCCCCCTCTCCTACTTACCGCTCGTGTTACGCGCGATCAGATAGATCACATCGGTCTCTTTGGCGCTCTCGTCCCACGAAAGCTTGATGATAAAGTTGAGCGTGTCGTTGCCAGTCGAGCCGTCGAGCGTCTTGGCGTTGAGCTCGTCTTTGTTGAACACCTTGAAACGGTAGAGCGGACGCGCGTTGCGTTGGACCTTTTGATAGTCCTTGAATGTAGGGTCGCTTGCGCCGGCGACCGGGTCGTTGATGAGCGTGAAGCTCTTCAGCAGATCCGTTTCAGACATTTTCCAGCTATAGGGCTTGCCGCCCGCAGTGCCGCGCACGTCGGGAGTATCACCTGGGCCCGGATTCTCGGCTTTATACAGCTCGATAGTGAGACCTTTAATGTTGGTCGTATTCGCAAGCTGCAGCTCAAACCCATCGCCGCCCGTCTGCACGCAAAACGGGCGCTTGAGCGTCACCGTGTTGCCGGTCTTGGTATCGCCGTATTCGGGGTTGTAACTCAGGTCGATCTGCTCGGCGGCCGTAGCGTTGGGGCCCAGCACCTTGAGCTCTGCCGGCTCCTTGATCTTGCCGACGGTGGAGCCGCGATTGGCATCGACAAACCATCCGAGCGTCAACCCCAGCAACACGAGAAGCACGGCCACCAGGCCCATGATGGCAAGGGATTCGCGACGGTGGCCGCTCACCCAAGTCTTGATGCGCTCGATGCGGCCAGCCGGACGCGCCTCGCCGTGCGAGCCGAACCCGTCGCCGCCGGAGTTCACCACGTCTTCGTTGTGCTTGATATAGCCCTGCTCGCGGGCATTAAGCTGCTCGTCCATTTATTTATCCGCCTCCTTGGCGGTGAAGCGCACGCGAATGTACTTGATGTTCTTGCCGATAACCTCGTCGGCGTTGTTGTAATAGCCGGCACAGGCTTCCACCTCTGCAGAGGACATGCCGGCTCCGACAGGCGGAACCGCACTAGGCGCCTGACCTGGCACGCTCGTGCTATCGGCGCGGAAATAGCGCGCGTGGTTCGTGTCGATGTCGCCGACGAGGGCTGTGTATCCCCCCTCGTCGCCTGTGTTAGCGAAAAGGTTGCCACCGTAGCCGGCGTTGCCCGTGCGAACATAGCTCTTGAACTGCTCCGGCCAAATCCAGTAGAGGGTTTTGGGTACGGTTTCGATCGTGCTATTTGAGTTCTCAGGACAAAAGTCCAACGCCGGGATGGTAAAGCTCTGCGTAATGACGGTGACGCTGACCCCGTCCTGGGTCACCGTGGTGGTCGTGGGAATCAGCGGATCGGAGTAAAAGCCAGAGGTGTCTTTGCCCTGAAAAACCAGGATATGACCGCGCACCAAATCTTTAAGCGAGTTGATGATCGCCTCGTTTTTGGATATGTCCGCGTCGGTACCGCCTGTACCTGCCGCACTCGTCTGGACAGAAATCTCCCAGGTCATCTCCACCGTAATATCGTGCAGGTCGTTGCAGAGCGGCTTGACGTTGAGCTGAAGCTGGCCCGCCGATCCCGGAGAGAGACTGCCATCGGCACTCATGTTATTGAGGTTGAAAAGATTGTTCACGGCAAGGCTTGTACTGTCCGACGCGTAGTTGTCCTGGGCGTCGTACTTGCCCGCCGTGCCGCCATGCGTTCCCGAGAGCACAAACCGCGGACCCTTCGCCGCGATCGTGCTCCCCGTGGCGCTCACTCGGTTATTCGCGGCAAACCAGGCCAAGCACGCAAAGATGGCAACGATGGCGGCCAGCACAAACAGACCACTCACCAGGAAATCCTTCCAGAAATCCTTGAGGGTCCGCACGTGCTCGTCGGCAGCTTGGCGGTACTCGGCCGCCGTCTTGTGCTGCTGGAGCTCGCTATGTCGGTCCATGCCACTCATCGCTTGCGTTTGCCCTGCTAGCGGGCATGCCATCCTTTCCGCTTAGTCGCGATCAATCCGTTGCTCGTAGGCATAGAATTCAGGCAGAATACAACACCATACGATAAGGTAAAAGAATAGCATTGACCTGCGGTTTGCTCCACAGCGCAAGCCTTAATGATGTCTTAAAGATTACAAGCAGCGGCCTGTCCATCGCGCATTGTTCGCGCAACAGTTCGCACGCCCACCCAAGCTTTGCCTCACCTTAACCTCATTTTGAGGTTAACAGCACCCTATTTTCAGCATTTGCCCAGTTGTTTGCTTGCCTCATCTTAACCTCATCTTAGCCTCATTTGAGGTGAAGATGAGGTTAAGGGTGCGTTTAAGCTCGCCTGCCTCCTCGCACAAAAACCGGAGTGGGGCCTGCCGTTCTCGCAGGCCCCACCCCGGTCGATGGTCTGTGTATGCTGGGACGCAGTCGGGCGAGGCGGATCCGTGCTACCGCCCCGCCTGGCCGCGAAGTTAACTACAGTTCGTTGGCCGCGTGATACGCCGTGCGAATGGCGCTCGCAATGTCGGCGGTACGCTCGCCCGAGCAGTCGCCCACGCAGGTCACGGGCACCGTCACGCCGTCAAGGTCAAACGCGTTGGCCTTGGAGCCCACGGCCATCACCACGTAATCGCAGGCGATCTTCACCGGCTCCTCGGCGCCGTCCTCGGTGGTGCGAATGGCCTCCACGCCCTCGTCGGTAATGGCGGTCAGGCGGGTCTTCACGTGCTGCTCCACGTTGTGCTCGGCAAAGTCGCTCATGATCAGCGGCAGAATGGTCTCGGACTCGCCCGCGGCAATCTTGTCGAGCATCTCCACGATCGCCACCTCGCAGCCGTGCTGCAGCAGGTACTCGGCAGTCTCGGTGCCCACCAGGCCACCGCCAATGACGGCGACGCGGCCCGCAAGCTCCACCTTGCCGGCCAGCACGTCCCAGCTCGAGACGACCTTCTCCGAGTCGGCGCCCGGAACGGGGATGGCCACGTCGTGCGCGCCCACAGCCACAATCGCGGCGTCGGCGGCGTTGAGGTCCGCGGGGCTAGCGACGTGGTTGAGCTCAACCTTCACGCCCAGGCCGGGCAGAATCTTCTCGTAGTACTCGACCGAGCGCATGATCTCGTCCTTGCGCGGAGGCGCGGCCGCCAGCACGATCTGGCCGCCCAGATGATCGCTCGCCTCGTAGACGGTCACGTCGTAGCCGCGCTTGGCCGCCACACGCGCGGCCTCCAGGCCGGCAATACCGCCGCCCACCACGGCGATCTTCTTGTCGCCCTCGCCCGGCTTGATGGCGACGGTCGCCTCGTCGCCGTTCTCGGCATTGAGCACGCACGAGATGTACTTGCGGTTTTGAATCGCGTCGACGCAGCCCTTGTTGCAGTTGAGGCACTCGCGGATGGGCTCGCCCGTGGCAGCCTTCAGCGCAATGTCAGGGTCGCACATGAGCGAGCGGCCATAGGCGATGATGTCGGCCGCGCCGTCTTCCAGTATCTTCTCGCCGGCCTCGACCGAGACAACGCGGCCGACGGTTGCCACCGGCACGGAGACCAGGGCCTTGACGCGCTCGGCCACGGGCAGCGTCCAGTTGTAGGGCATGGCGCCCATGGGCGGAATGGTGTCGCCCATGTTGCCGGTGTGGTTGGCCTGTGCGACCTGGATCATGTCGATGCCCGCGCCCTCGAGCAGCTTGGCAAACTCGCAGGCCTCATCGGGCTGCAGGCCGCCCTTGCCGCGCGGCGTGCCGTCGGGGTTCTCCATAATCACGGGGAGCTTGTACTCCACCATCAGCTGCGGCGCGGCCTCCTTGATGGCGGCGACGACCTCCAGCGCGTAGCGAACGCGGTTCTCGAACGAGCCACCGTACTCGTCGGTTCGATGGTTGAGGATGGCCGAGCACAGCGAACCCACCAGACGGTCGCCGTGGACCTCGATGGCGTCGATGCCGGCCTGCTGCGCGCGGGCGGCCGAGGCAGCGATGGCCTCCTTGATCTGGGTGAGCTGCTCTACGCTCGCCTCGTTCACAAAGTGCTGCATGTCGTGATGCAGCTTGGCATATGCCTGCTTGCGGATCTCGTTGGACTCGGCCATCTTGGCGGCAAAGGTCTCCTCGTCGCCGGCGGCCTTGGCCTCCTGCGCGGCCTTGGCGGCAGCCATGGAGCCCATGACCATGCGGCCGACACCGGGCACGTCGTACTCGGGGTGGAACAGCTGCAGCGCAACCTTGGCACCGTGCTTGTGAACGGTATCGGCCAGCGCCTTAAACGTGGGGATCTGGGCGTCGGTTGCCAGCTTGGGCGTGGGGCTTGCGGTCATGACGGGAGCGACGTCACCGATGACGATGTAGCTCACGCCGCCACGGGCCAGGCGCTCGTAAAAAGCCAGGCTGCGCTCGCCAATGGAACCGTCGCGCTCCTCGTAGCCGGTGGTCAGCGGCGGGAACATAATGCGGTTTTTGAGCTCAAGGGGGCCAACCGTAATGGGCTGGAGCAGCTTGGATGCAGGTGCGGTCATGGATATTCCTCTCTTGTAGGCGCGGCGGCGATGATGCCGCGTAGTTGTCTAGAGGATATGGCATGGAAGCGCGGCGGCACAACGAAAATCGGCAGACAGCAGGTAGCGGCAGGTGGATGGGGCGGGGCGGCCCGTCGGTTTGTCTCAATCTGTAACATCTGCTCGGCAAAACCGGGTCTTACTGTTACAGATCGAGACAAACCAAACCCGCCTGCCGCAAGATCTAAATCTGTAACAGTTACTCAGCAAAATGGACCCCAGATGTTACAGATCGAGACAAACGGGGCCCGCCTGCTAGAAAATCTCAATCTATAACAACAACTCGGCAAAATCCGTCCCTCGTGTTACAGATTTAGACAAACACGGCCCAACCCACCGGTATATCTCAACCTGTAACACCTCACCGCCCAAATCGGGCCTAGATGTTACAGATCGAGATTTTGTTTGAGAGGCCGAGAATTGGACCGAAAACACGGTCCCGGAATAACAAAAAAGCTCGCCGGCTAGGCCGACGAGCTGCAAGTTCTTGGTCGCGGGGGCAGGATTTGAACCTACGACCTCCGGGTTATGAGCCCGGCGAGCTACCAGACTGCTCCACCCCGCAATGTCTGGGCGCCTCATGTGCGCAAGAAAGAATATTACGTGGGAGTTCGGTAAACGGCAAGGAAAATCTCGTAGAGCATAATTCCTTCATATTTAAGCCCCCTCAGCCCATATCACCGTAAACGAATCGCAGCCGAGCAGCGCCGACGGCACGTATACAATGGTGCGCGTCCTTTTACGCCGACACCGGGAGTAGACATGCTGCTCGCTATCGATATGGGAAACACGCAGACGGCCATGGGCCTGTTTGACGGAGACGAGCTGGTGCAGTCGTGGCGCATGCCCACCGACCGCTCCTATACCGCCGACGAAATCCATGTGCGCCTGATGGGCTTCTTTAAGATGTACGACCTCTCGCTCGACGCGGTCGACGCGATCGCCTTCGCCGGCGTGGTGCCGCAGCTCTCGCGCGAGTGGCACACCGTGGCCGACCGCATCGCGGCAGACGCCATCGTTATCGGGCCGCAGACGGCCGCGGTGACCAAACTGCGCGCGGCGCGCCCCCAGGCCGTAGGTGCCGATCGCATCGCCAACGCCGTTGCGGCCGAAACTTTCTACGGCGCCCCGGCGATCGTGGTGGACTTTGGCACCGCAACCAATATCGACGTCATCGACGAGAACGGCTATTACATTGGCGGAGCGATTGCGCCGGGCATCCGCATCTCCATGGACGCGCTCGCCGCCCGAGCCGCCAAGCTCGCCAGCGTTCCGCTCGAGGCGCCCGAGCACGCCATCGGCCGCGACACCGAGGAATGCATCAAGGTCGGCGCCGTGATGGGCGCCGCCTCCATGGCCGAGGGCCTGGTCGCTCGCATGAAGCGCGAACTGGGCCGCGAGGACGCCACCGTTATCGCCACAGGCGGTCTCGCCGGCATCGTCGCCGATTCGACCGATGCCTTCGACGTGGTAGACGGCCAACTCACCATCAAGGGTATCTGCGAAATCTACCGCCGCATGCAGGAGCTGGCGTAGGACAGTGGCTTAAGTCGAGCACGGGCGCGAGCGGCGGACTAAGCAATGCATCGGTCCTATTCCTCAAAAACGAAAATTTTTCAGTTTTGAGGAATAGGACCTTCTGCTAAGCCTCGCCGCACAACCACCTCGCCAGGTCCACGATCTGCACCCCATCGCGATCCGTGGCCTCGTGATGCGTGCGGGCAAGAATCATCTTGGGATACGCATCGCCAATGCTCAGCAGTGGCGAAATCTCGCGTTCAAACGTCTTATCCGAGCTGATGTCGTCGCTCACCTGAATGTAGAGCTTCTCGCTTCGCTTTATTGCTACAAAGTCTATTTCCTTTTTATAGAGCACACCGACGTATACCTCGTATCCGCGGCGCAGCAGCTCGATGGCCACCATGTTCTCGTATACGCGTCCCCAATCCATATCACGTGTACCAAGCAGTGCGTATTTGAACGCGTGGTCTGCTAGGTAATACTTCTCGCCGCTCTTAAGGTATTTTTTGCCGCGAATGTCGTACCGACGAACTGTATAGAAGGCAAACGCATCGCACAGGTACCCCATGTACGTGCCGACCGTCTTGTTCGTAATCTTTAGCCCATCCGCATTCAAAACATCCGTAATGTTGCGTGCCGACGTTATGTTGGAGACGTTGTCCATCATGTAATCGGCAATGCGCAGCAGTGCCGATTCGTTTCTCACGTTATGCCGCTGCACGATATCCCTCACGATGAGCGTTTTGAAGACATTGGAGAGATATTGGTAGCGTTGCTCCTGCAGTGGATAAGGGTAAGAGCCGGACATACCGCCGGTTCTCGCGTACTCATCGAAGTCGCGATCGACCTCGCCCTCGTCACAATAGAAGCGATACTCCTCAAACGAGAATGGGAAAACCTCGATCTCGAACGTACGCCCCGTAAAGAGCGTCGACAGATCGCTCGACAGCAAAAAGGCGTTCGATCCGGTGATGAAGATGTCGTACTGCTCGGATGCATGGAGGCTGTTGATCGCGCGTTCAAAGCCGTCGCACATCTGAACCTCGTCGATAAGCAGGAAGTTTTGCTTGTCGGACGCTCGATGCTCTTTCACATAGGCGAGCAGGGCATGATATTCGAGCAGGCCCTCGAACTCGTCGAGGTTGTAATTGATATGGATGACATTCGAATTGGACAGATTTGCCTCCACGTAATCGCGGAGGGCCTCGAGCAATTTTGACTTACCGCTACGGCGAATGCCCGTTATGACCTTGATGTCCGGTACGCCAATAAGGCTCGTCAACGTTTCCATGTATGACGTTCTATTGATGAGTTTCATTGGCGCCTCCCTGCAGTCTTTTATCGCTATTCCTCAAAAACGAAAATTTTTCAGTTTTGAGGAATAGGCCCTGCAACGAATATACCTCGTTAAAGGCCGAGCTGGCTTAATTCTATTCCTCAAAATCGAAAGATTTTCAGTTTTGAGGAATAGGGTGCTGACAACCCATTCCCCAGACAACAAGACCCTCCCCGGCATAGCCGAGGAGGGTCTTGTTGTCATCGTTGTCTTTGAGCGTGGGCGCCTCGCGCTACAGACCGCGAATGCGTACGGCCTCGGGCGGAAACTCCTGCTCTCCGGCATCGGTCTTGATGGTCGCGCGGCCCCAGATGTCCAGGCCCGCAAACACGCCGACCGCGAGCGGCAGGCCGTTGGGCGACACCGCCGCGACCTGACGACCCAGCAGCGGCACCATATCAAAGTACTCGCCCAGCACCGGGGCCAGCGGACCGGCAGCGCCCTGTGGTGTGTTGGCGGCAACCGCCCAGGCGTCAACGCGAGCGAGCACCGCCGCGGCCAGTGCCTCAACCAGTACCTCGTCGGCCATATCCACGCCGAGCTCGCCCAGTGCCGCACGCTCGACATCCACCGTCACCGCGGCAAACATGCCCGCAGCACCGGCACCGCCGTTGGCGGCGACGCGCGCGAGCGACGTCTCAAACGCAGGCGCGCCGCACACGATGTCACTCGGCCACTGGATGCCCACTTTGCCGGCAAGCCCCAGGCCCGGCGTTGCGGCCGTGCCCGCAAGCGCGTCCATCATGCCCATTGCAGCTACAAATGGCAGGCCGTGGAAGGCGTGCATGTTCACATCGGGGCGCACGACCAGCGAAAACGTCAGCGATGCATCGCCCGCGCTCCACGCGCACCAGCCCGCGGACATGCCCTCGCGGCCCGCGTCACGCGCCGCGTCGAGCTCGGTACCGGCGGCAACAGCATTCATCTCGATCATCTACATACGCCCCAATTCGCCCACGATATGGCCCACGCGGTCCTCGGGCTCCTTGACCTCGACGCCGTTGTAGCGGAAGAACCGCGCCGGGTCGTGCATCAGATCCTCGAGTGGTACCAGCACAAAATCACGTTCGCCGATCAGCGGATGCGGCAGGCGCAGCTTCTTGCCGCCGTGGGTCTCGCCGTCCATCCACAGCAGGTCCAGGTCGATGGTGCGCGGGCCGTTTGCCTTGGCCTTTTTGGAACGGTCGCGGCCCAGCTCGGCCTCAATCTTCATGAGCTCGTCAAGCAGCACCAGCGGAGCCAGCTCAGTCTTGATCTCGATGACGGCGTTGGCAAACGCGTCCTGGCGTGTCTCGTAGGCCGGCTCGCTCTCGTAGATGCGCGAGCAGTTGGACACGCAGGTAAGCGGAATCTCGGCAATCATGTCGCGTGCGGCGCGGATGTTGTCGCAACGATGCCCCAGGTTGGAGCCCACGGCCACAAACGCACGGCGCGGCTGCGGCTTGGCGACAGCCCAGTAGCCGTTCAGGAACTGCGCAAAGCCGGTAACGTCGTGCACGCGCACGATGTTGGCACCGGCCCGGATAGCGCCCAGGCACACGCCAAACGTGGCGGCATCGCGCGCGGTGGCCTCGGTCACGCCCGAGACGGCGCCCACAAAACGCTTGCGCGACACGGCGCACATGAGCGGGTAGCCCAGCGACGCCATTTTGGCGGTCTCGCGCTGGATGACGATGTCCTCGTTGGCCGTCTTGCCAAAGCCCGGGCCGGGATCGATGCAGATGCGGTCGCGCGACACGCCGGCATGGATGAGCGTGCGGGCCTGGTCGGACAGAAAGCCCATGACGCGGCGCATGATGGGCGCCGAATCGGGCAGGGTAAAGCGTCGGAGCTGCGAGGTGGGCACATAAGCCTCCTCACGTCGGGCACTGCGGCGCATCATGGCCGCCAGGTGATCATTGGGCTCCGGCGCGGGCTCAGGGGTCGCGGCGGCATCGGCGACAGGAGCGGCCTCTTCGGCGGCCGGCGTCTCCTGCTTCTGCTCGCCCGTGGGCTCGGGCGCGGGTTCCGGATCGCCAAACGGCAACGAGGGCTGCACCACGCCTCCCGGCAGTTTAGCCTCCGTCTTGGGCTCGCCCAGCAGCTTGCCACGGCGACGGCGGGCAGGCTTCTCGGCCTCGCGCGCAGCCTCGGCGGCCGCCTCGCGCGCCTTTTCGGCAACAAACGCCGCAGCCGAGGTATCGAGCTGCACCGTCGCATGCGTGCGGGTGGGCGCCGCGACCTCGCCGGCGTGCATCACGATGACGCCGCAGGTGCTCGTCGCGACAAACTCGACCATCTTGGGATCGGTGAAGCCCGTCACGTCGTTGACGATCGAGGCGCCGCAGCGCACGGCCGCCTTGGCAACCGCCACGTGGCGCGTGTCGATCGAGACGATGGCGCCCTCTTTGGCCAGCGCGCGCACCACGGGCAGCACGCGGCGAGCCTCCTCGTCGGGGTTGACCGGGGTAAATCCGGGGCGCGTGGACTCGCCGCCCACGTCGATGATGTCGGCGCCGGCGTCGAGCATCGCCAAGCCGTACTCGATGGCGGCATCCGGGTCGAAGTGCTCCCCGCCGTCGCTAAACGAATCGGGCGTCACGTTGAGGACGCCCATGATGCGCGGGCGGTCAAAGCTGAGCTCGTACTTTCCGCACCGCCATGTCTTGCTATCGTTCGCCATGAACATCCTCCTAAAATGCCCGCGCCGCCGCGCTCGGGCGCAGGCGGCGGGGTCGCTTTGCAATTAGTCTTTCTATTGTATCCGCGCACACGGGCTAGAACGCAAACGCGGCCGCGATGTCGCAAGAAATCAGCAGGTCGGCATTTGCATCCTGATCGGTGGGAGCAAGATTGCAAATGGCCAGCGTATCGCCGGTAAAGTAGTGCGTAAGGCCCGCCGCCGGATACACCACGAGCGAGGTCCCGCCCACAATGAGGGCATCGGCCGCGGCGATGGCGGCGACGGCGCCGGTCAGCACATGCTCGTCGAGCGGCTCCTCGTAGAGCACCACATCGGGCTTAATGCGCCCGCCGCACGCAGGGCACACGGGCACACCCGCGGCGTCCTCATGCTCGCGCGAGCAAATCCACTCGGCGCTATAGACCGCGCCGCACGACTGGCAAATGTTGCGATGGACCGATCCGTGCAGCTCGAACACGCGCTGTGAGCCGGCCATCTGATGCAGGCCGTCGATATTTTGTGTCACCACGGCATTTAGCTTACCGGCGCGCTCCAACTCGGCCAGCTTGGTGTGGCAGCGGTTGGGCTTGGCGCCAAGCGCAATCATCTTGGTTCGGTAAAAGTCGAAGAACTCCGCCGGATGTGTCGCGTAAAAGCTGTGCGACAGCATGGTCTCGGGCGGATAGGCAAACTGCTGGTGATACAGGCCGTCCACGCTGCGAAAATCGGGAATGCCGCTTGCCGTGGAAACACCAGCGCCGCCAAAGAACACCACGCGCTCGTGGGTATTGAACAGCTCCGCCAGCGCGGCGGAGGCCTGCTTGGGATCTGTTATCGCTTGCGTCATGTTTGTCCTCCGTCCATGTTGGTCGGGGCGGCTGCGATTGCGCCGTCGCCCACGGAGCCCACCCCGCCCCTGTTGCGATAATCTTAAGCCTGCCAACCCCGTCGAAAGGACACCATGCCTCAGACTTACACTTTCGCCTCGTGGAACGTCAACGGACTGCGCGCCGTGCTCAAAAAGGACCCGAGCTTTATCCAGATCGCGCAAGAACTCGACGTCGATATCCTGGCGCTGCAAGAGACCAAGTTGCAAGAAGGCCAGGTCGATATTGACCTGCCCGGCTATCACCAAACCTGGAGCTACGCCGAGCGTAAAGGCTATTCGGGCACTGCGGTCTTTAGCCGCCAGGAACCGCTGCGCGTGCTGCACGCCGACGCGCTGTTACCCTACGCCGGCGAGGACGAGGCGGCCGCACTCGTCACCCAAGCCGTAACCGAGGGCCGCGTCTGCGCGCTGGAGTTCGACAAGTTCTGGTTTGTGGATGTCTACACTCCCAACGCGCAAAACGAACTCGCCCGCATCGACGTGCGCATGGCCTGGGACGATGCTTACCGCAGCTTTTTGAACGCGCTCGAGCGCGAGACCGGCAAACCCGTCGTGACCTGCGGCGACTTTAACGTGGCGCACGAGGAGATCGACCTTAAGAACCCCAAGTCCAACCGCGGCAACGCCGGCTTTTCGGACGAGGAGCGCGGCAAGTTTACCGAGCTGCTCAACGCCGGCCTTACCGATACCTGGCGCGCGGCAAATCCGGACGTCGAGGGCGTCTACAGCTGGTGGAGCTACCGCTTTAATGCCCGCAAGAACAACGCCGGTTGGCGCATCGACTACTTCCTGGTAAGCGACGCAATCGCCGGCAACGTGCGCGACACGGGCATCCGCGGCGACATCTTTGGCAGCGACCACTGCCCCGTCACCCTCACCCTAGAGCTCTAGCCCCAACTGATCTCCTGGGGACGGAGGAAAAGGGACCATTTTCACCTCGCGAGGGCATCCACGCGGCCCGCTTTCCACGAAACTGGCCCATCTACTACGTTTAAGCCACTACCCTCAACCACAGCGAACAACGCAAAAAGAAAACCGCAGGTAGAAAGCCTGCGGTTTTTCATAAAACGCGGTTGTGCTTGGGGGTGTCGGGCCAAACGTAGTAGATGGGCCGATTTCATGGCGGGCGGGTTCAGCTGATCCCCCGGGGACGTCTGGGGACGGAAAGAAAACGGATCAGCTTGGCTCTTGAGGGCCACGATGCCCGTCATATCAACCGGCCATTTCAAAACTATGCCGGTTTACGGGGCTAAATCGCGAACCCCCAACCACACGCAATTCCGAAATAATAAAACCGCAGGTAAACGGCTTGCTCTATTTCGAAAAAAGCCGGTATGGTCGGCCTGCGCCAATCTAGCCCCGTAAACCGGCATAGTTTTGAAATGGCACTTCGACAGTATTGATTCCCACTCCGGCGCAACCAGCCCTACAGCCCGTATTTCACGACGACTCGGTTGATGCGGCGACACCAGGGCTTGTACAGGGCGGCCAAAAACACGCAGGTCGCGAGTCCGTGCGTGATATCGAACAGTACGGCGGTAGCAAGACGCGCCACGGCGCCCGCCCACGTGAGCGGTTGAACAAAACCGATAATGTCATACGCGTTGATCACCACGCCGTACAGCAGACCCGAAGCAAAGCCGTACGCCATCAGCGCCGGCATGCGCACGGTGCCGTCGGCACGGTCGAACGCACCCGCATACGCCAGCGCACCGCCAACGTATCCCACGAGCCCCCAGGCATACATCTGCCACGGCGTCCACATGCCCTGTCCAAAAAAGAAATTGCTGGTCAGCGCCGCCAGCGCGCCAACCATAAAACCATTGCGGCAACCAAGCGTCGCCCCCGCGATAATGGCGATGGCGCTCACCGGTTTAAAGTCGGGAATGGGGCCAAACAAGATGCGCCCCGCCGCGGCCAACGCCGCCAGAACCAGCGTTGGCATAATCTGGCGCAGACCCGGTCGCGACGCCTCGTAGCCCGCAAAGAACAGCGCAAGCACCAGTGCCACCACGACAAGCATGGCAAGCGCCGCCTGCTCAACGCCCGCCAGCAACGCCGCAGCCATCACGGCTGGCACCGCCAGCAGAAGCGGGATCTCCAGTTTTGCGAGCGGGCGCGCGACGCGATAATCCGTCATCCCATCACGCCCTATAAAACACGTTGTCGGCAAAGAAGTCGGCCGGCGGCTCCATGCAGGCAATCTCACCGTCGAACATCATGGCAACGCCATCGGCAACCTGCTCGGCAAAATCCAAATCGTGCGTGGCCATGATGACGGTGCCACCAACCTTCGCATGGTCACGCAGGGCGCGAGCGATGATGCGGCGGCTGAACAGGTCTAGACCCTTGGTGGGCTCATCGAGCAATAGCAGTTCGGGGCCGATTAGCAGCAGTTTTGCCAATGCAAGCAGTTGACGCTGTCCGCCCGAAAGATCGTAGGGGTGGCGCCCATCCAGACCCGACAGCCCCAAGCTCGCCGCACGCTCCCGCGCCAAGTTCTCGTCATATCCGCAGGTCGAGGCCCATTCCATCAGCTCATCGCGAACCGTCTCGGCAACCAACAATGCTTTGGGGTTCTGAGGCAGCAGCGCCGCCGAGGCCGCTCCGCGCACCATGCGGCCGCGCTGCAGCTTGGCGGTCTTCGCCAGCACCGAGAGCATCGTCGACTTACCGCATCCGTTGCCGCCCACGATCGCATGCACCGCACCGGCCGAAAACGCCACGTCGAGACCGCGCAGCACCCAACCGCCCGCGCGATCGTAGCGAAACCAGCTCCCTGCCAGGGTGGTAGCCGACCCAGCGTGCATTTTTTGGAGTATTCTGCTTCCATCCGTGCGCGGGAAGGCTTCCGAGCCGTTCTCGAGCGACGCTTGCGCCACAAATTCGGACGATTTGTCCAATTCCGAACTTTTTTTCGCGCTCGATACGTCCCCGGGCGGCTCCAGAGAGTCCAAATTGTCCTCACGCCTGCTGAATACTCCGTTTTTTGCACATCGGATGGCACCCCACCCCAACATGTCATCGGAAAACAGCGATTCTCGGCGTCCCAAAGAAGCCATATCCGCCACCTCGCGCACGCGACCGTCCTCAATCCGGTACGCACACGTCGCGTATTCGAGCATTGGGCGCGGCTGATGCGTCGCCACAACAACCGTGCAGCCCAGCTCGCGATTCACACGAAACAGCGCGTGCAGGAAATTCTTCTCGGCAACGGGATCGAGCTGAGACGTGGGCTCGTCGAGCAGCAGCACGCGCGGGCGCAGCGCCAGAACGGCCGCCAACGACAGCAACTGTTTGCGACCACCCGAAAGCGTGTCAGTATCGCGGTGAAGCCAATCCTCCAGCCCGAAGAAATAGCTGGTCTCGGCTACGCGACGGCGCATCTCGTCGCGCGACATGCCTAGGTTTTCCAGGCCAAACGCCATCTCGTGCCACACGGTTTCGCACACGATCTGGTTCTCGGGGTCCTGAAACACATAGCCCACGCGCTCCGCAGACGCGCGCACGTCCATGTCGGCAACGTTCTCGCCCAGCACGCGCGCATCACCAGTGCGCTCGCCCGCCGGAGCGATCTCGGGCTTGAGCAGCGACAGCAGCGTCGACTTACCCGAACCGGTACCGCCAACAAGCAGCACAAATGCACCTTGGGGAACACGCCAATCAAGCCCCTCGAGCACCGGTGCCTCGGCCTCGGGATAGGCAAAACTAAGGCCCTGCACCTCAATCGCCGGAATATCCGGGCCGCACGCCGTGCCCGACACCGGGCCCCTATCCAACCGAGCCATCAGCCAAACCTCTTCTCATCAATCGCGTGTAACGCGCAAGGCAGCACCATCCAGGCAGCGTACACGACATAGCCCGGCCACGGCGCCGGCACCGAGAGCTGCGGATAAAACGAATACTGCGTCGTCGCGGTCCACGCCACTGCCACCGTGACCACGCCAAACAGCGCAAGCCCAACCAGCGCAGCAACGTCGCTGCGCCCCAGTCGATACCTCGCATACGTCGTACGACGCGTCGCGGCACCCCACCCGCGCGAGCGCATGGCGTCCGCGCGCTCCAGCGAATCTTCCAGGCCCCAGCCCATCAACACGCTCGACGCCCGCAAGCGCGAGCGCACGGGGTCGGCCGGCGCGCGGCCCGGCACATCAATCGCATCCTGCACCGCCAACACCGTACGACCGCGGCGCAAAAACTGCGGGATAAGCCTCATGCACATCGAGATCATGAGCGCAATCACCGGTGCAGCATTGCCCAGCAGCGCGAGCACCTTGTCGTATTCGAGCATCGACGCCGCCGCCTCAAACCACAGCACGCTCGCCACAAACAGCCCGCCCATGCACAGGCCGTATACCATGCTCTCCAGATACACCGCGCGCATGCCAATACGGAACAGCTCCGTCGAGCCCGAGGCGCTAAACAGCGGATTGAGCACCGCGACGATCAAAATCACCGGCAGCTGCCAGCGGAGCGCGCCCAGCGTGCGGGCAGCCCCACGCGTCGCAAATCCATACGCCAGCCCGCCCGCAAGTGACAGCGCAATCAGTACCGGCTGCATCGAGAACATAGTGAGCCCCAGCGTCAGCACTATATAGAGTGCCGGCACAGCCGGATGCGACATCGAGAATGCCGCGACGGGCTCGCCGCCAAACTCCTCTCGTATGTTGTCCACGGGCACCCCCGTCCCCTCGCTCAAACAACAGCTCCGCAGCACCGCCAACGTCGCACGCAAGCAGTGCAAACGCCACGCCGGCGGCGCAAGCCTCAACCGCCGCAAACCAATCGTTACGCGCTCGTCATATGCCTGCGGTATCATATTGCGCCGTGTATCGTTTCCAAACACACGTCTCTATAACGTAACAGGAGATCACATGGACGCAACCGCAATTATCCTCGCTGCCGGCGAGGGCACCCGCATGAAGTCGAACCACTGCAAGGTTTCGCACAAGATCCTGGGCAAGCCCATGGTTCAGTGGATCGTCGACGCCACCATCAAGGCCGGCTGCAGCCGCGTCGTGGTCGTCATCGGCAGCCACGCCGACGAGATGCGCGCCCTTATCGACGGCGCCTACGCCAACAGCGCCACCAAGGTCGAGTGCGTCGAGCAGACCGAGCGTCTGGGCACCGGTCACGCCGTGAAGGTCGCGCTCGAGGCCTGTGGCATCACGCAAGGCCCCGTCGTGGTGCTCAACGGCGACCTGCCGCTCATCACCGCCGACACCGTCGCCAAGTTCGCGCAAACCGTCGCCACCGGCGAGCTCGCCTGCACCGTCATGACCATGACGCCGCCCGATCCTTTCGGCTACGGCCGCATCAAGCTGGGCGCCGATGGTCAGATCGAGCGCATCATCGAGCAGAAGGACTGCACGTCCGAGCAGGCCGCCACACTGCTGGAGTGCAACGCCGGCTGCTACGCCTTCGACGGCGCGCAGCTCGCCGCCCACATCGACGAGATCGGCAACGACAACGCGCAGTCCGAGTACTATCTGCCCGACATGCTCGAGATCCTCAAGGGCCACGGCCAGGCAGTCTCCATCTTCCACTGCGACGACTACCGCGACGGCCTGGGCGTCAACAGCCGCATCCAGCTCGCACAGCTTACCGCCATCGCGCGCGACCGCATCAACGAGCACTGGATGGCCGAGGGCGTTACCTTCATCGACCCCACGCAGGCCTGGATCGGCCCTGATGCCACCATCGGCCGCGACACCGTCGTCTGGCCGCAGACGCACCTGATCGGCCACGTCACCGTGGGCGAGGAGTGCCAGCTCGGCCCCAACAGCCGCCTCACCGACACCACCGTCGGCAGCGGCTGCACCATCGATGAGACCATCGCCATCGAGGCCGTCATCGAGAACGGCGTCGACTGCGGCCCGCGCGCCTACCTGCGCCCGGGCACCCACATGCTCGACGGCTCCAAGGCCGGCACGCACGTGGAGATCAAGAAGTCCACGATCGGCGAGGGCTCCAAGGTGCCGCACCTGTCCTACATCGGCGACACCACCATGGGCTCCGGCGTCAACGTGGGCGCGGGCTCCATCACCTGCAACTACGACGGCGTCCACAAGCACAAGACCGTCATCGGCAAGGATGCCTTCATTGGCTCCGACACCATGATGGTCGCGCCCGCCCAGATCGGCGACGGTGCACTCGTGGCCGCCGGCTCCGTCATCACCGAGCCGGTCCCGGCAGACGCGCTCGGCCTGGGCCGCGCCCGTCAGGTAAACATTGAGGGCTGGGCCGCCGATTATCGCCGCCGTCTGCACGAGGACGACGAGGTATAACGTTTTACCAAGCATCTAAGGAGCTGTTCCATGGGGGGCGGCTCCTTTTTCTATCGTGACCTGCGCAACCGGATGAGTGGTCGGTTCGTGTCCGTTGGCGGTAAAGACGTTATCAGGACCCGATAAACCCCGCCGCGCGGTTACAATGCAACAAGGCATCTATATGGCATTCGATGTATAAAGGAGAAGGGTAATGCCGATTAATGATCCCGAGAAGTCGGAGAATATGCGCAAGTCCATCCGCGTGTATTCCGGTTCCTCCAACCGTCCCCTCGCTCAGAAGATTGCTGAGTACCTTGGGGTCGAGCTTTCGGGCCTTACGCTAAAGCAGTTCGCCAACGGTGAGATTTACGCCCGCTACGACGAGACCGTCCGCGGCGCCGACGTCTTCCTGATTCAGTCCGTGGCCGGCGGCAACGTCAACGACATGCTCATGGAGCTGCTCATCGCCACCGACGCTGCCAAGCGCGCATCCGCCCGCTCCATCACCGCCGTTATCACCCACTACGGCTATGCCCGCCAGGACCGCAAGGCCGGCCCGCGCGAGCCCATCACCGCCCGCCTCGTCGCCAACCTGCTCGAGCGCGCCGGCGTCGACCGCATCATCACCCTCGATTTGCACCAGGGTCAGATCCAGGGCTTCTTTGATATCCCGGTCAACCACCTGTCCGCACTGCCGCTGTTTGGCCAGTACTACAACGCCATGCACTTCGACACCGACAACCTGGTTGTCGTCTCCCCTGACGTGGGTCGTGCCAAGGCCGCCAAGAAGCTGTCCGACATGCTCGGCTGCGACCTGGCCATCGCCCACAAGGGCCGTCCGCGCCACAACGCCGCCGAGGTCATGGGCATCATCGGTGACATCAAGGGCAAGACCTGCATCATCAACGACGACATGATCGACACCGCTGGCACCCTGTGCGCCAACGTCAAGGAGCTCAAGGCTATGGGCGCCGGCGACATCTACGTCTGCGCCACCCACGGCATCTTCTCCGGTCCGGCCATCGAGCGTCTGAACGACGCCCCCATCGTCGAGTGCGTCGTCACCGACGCCATTCCCGTCGAGGTCGGCGGCAAGATCAAGACCATCTCGGTCGCCGAGGAGTTCGCTCAGGCCATCTCCGCCGTTTACCACGAGGAGCCCGTCTCCACGCTCGTCGGCGGCGACTTCGCGCTGTAATCGCATCGTCCTTGCAACCCGGCGCATCGCCGTCGGAACAGAAGAAACCCCCGCGCTCCCCCTTGCTTCGCAAAGGTCGCGCGGGGGTTTCTTCTGTTCCGACGGCTCGCTCTGCCGCGGCCGCGCTTTTGTCTGGTGGGATTTCGCTGAAACGAAGTCTCGCCTTCGGCGGGCGTGGTAGCCTTTGTCGTTGATTAAACTTTTATGTGTAACGGAAGGACAAATATGGCAGCTGCACAGCCGCTTAAGATTCGCATGGTTGCCGGGCTTGGCAACCCGGGCGAGGAATATGCCGAGACCCGCCACAACGCCGGCTTTAAAGCGATCGACGAGCTGGCCCGTCAGGCCGGCGTCACGTACTGGAAAAACCAGACCGGCGCCGAGGTCGCGCTCATCAACATCAACGATCCCGAGGAAGAGGGCGGCAAGCGCCAGATCGTGCTTGTCAAGCCGCAGTCGTATATGAATACCTCGGGTGGCCCCATCTCCAAGCTCTGCCGCGAGTACAAGATCAAGGCCGAGGAGCTGCTCGTGATTCACGACGAGCTCGACATTCCCGCCGGCGACGTACGCGTCAAGGTGGGCGGCGGCCACGCCGGCCACAACGGCCTGCGCTCCATCATCGACAAGATGGGCAGCCGCGACTTTAGCCGCATCCGCACCGGCATCGGCAACCCTCCCGGCAAGATGGCCGTGGCAGACTATGTGCTCAAACAGCTGCGCGCCCGCGAGGCCGATGACTTCCAGGACACCTGCGCCCGCGCCGCCGACGCCGCCGGCCTGGCCATCGTGCACGGCGTGATCTATGCCCGCGACCACGTTAACGGCGCCGCCTCCGCCAACGGCAAGCACTAAAACCTACCGTTTAGGGACAGGTTTATTTTGGCAAGTTTTATCTGCGGAAACGCCCCGGTGGCCGCATCGCAATAAACCCCGCGCCGCCATACACGCATAACACCCCAAAGGGGGCCGGCCTCATCACAACCCGAGGCCGGCCCCCTTTGCCGTTTTGCCTGATAAAACCGACCAAAATAAACCTATCCCTATTTGGTAGGTCGAAGTGGATAAACCCTTTTCCCAACCGCCGAAGACACACGTAAACAGCATGTCCATGAGGGTATAATTTGCACCGTATGTCTGCACAACGCCTGTGCGCGTACGGTTTTATTCGGGCTACCGTCCATTTCCGTGGAGGCACGGTTCGGCAGCCCTAACAAGAGAGGGGTTCTATGTATAAGATCCTGGAGAAGACGCAGTTCTCGGAGAAGGTGTTCAAGTTCCGCATCGAGGCGCCTGCAATCGCCAAGCATGCGCACGCTGGACAGTTCCTCATGGTCCGCGCCAACGAGACGGGCGAGCGCGTCCCGTTTACCCTGGCCGGCTGGAACGGTGACGAGGGCTGGGTCGAGTTCATCTTCATGGTGATCGGCAAGACCACCGAGATGCTTTCCACCTACGAGGCCGGCGAGTCGCTGCGCGACGTCGTGGGCCCGCTGGGCGTTCCTACCGAGATGGCCGAGGGCCCCTGCGCCGTCATTGGCGGCGGCGTCGGCCTGGCAATTGCCTTCCCGGTAGCCAAGCACCTGGTCGAGACCGGCCACGAGGTCCACGCCATCATGGGCGCCCGTACCAAGGACCTCCTGCTCATGGAGGACCAGTTCCGCGAGCTCCTCGACGAGGACCACATCCACATCACCACTGACGACGGCTCCTACGGCGAGCAGGGCGTTGTCACCGCTCCGCTGGAGCGCCTGCTGCAGGACAAGGCCGTGAGCCAGGTCTTCTGCGTCGGCCCCGTTCCGATGATGAAGTTCTCGACCCTCACCGCCCAGAAGTACGACACCCCCATCACCGCGTCCCTCAACCCCATCATGGTTGACGGCACCGGCATGTGCGGCTGCTGCCGCGTCGAGGTGGGCGGCGTGACCAAGTTCGCTTGCGTCGACGGCCCCGACTTCGATGCCACCCTGGTCGACTGGGATGACCTTCGTGCCCGCCAGGCCGCTTACCGTTCCGAAGAGGGCGAGTCCCTCAAGGCCTATGAGGAAAAGAGCTGCGCATGCCACTAGTTAACGGTCGTTTCGTTGCCGATATGAAGTCGCCCCGCACCCCCGATAACGAGGAGCCGGCTGCCGAGCGCGCCTGCGACTTCCGCCCCGTCGACAAGGGCTTCACCGAGGAGATGGCGCTGGCCGAGGCCGAGCGCTGCCTCAACTGCAAGAAGCCGTTCTGTGTTGAGGGCTGCCCCGTCAACATCAACATCCCCCGCTTTATCGAGCAGATCCGCGAGAAGGACTTCGGCGGCGCTCTCGATACCATCCGCGAGGACTCCATGCTTCCCGCCATCTGCGGCCGCGTCTGCCCGCAGGAGAACCAGTGCGAGGGCAAGTGCATCCGCGGCAAGAAGTCCGAGCCCGTGGCCATCGGCCAGCTCGAGCGCTTCCTGGGTGACCGCCCCGAGCTCGCCTCCACGCCCAAGATGGCCCCCAAGAACGGCAAGAAGGTCGCCGTCGTCGGTTCCGGCCCGTCCGGCATCACCTGCGCCGGCGAGCTCGCCCGTAACGGCTTTGACGTCACCGTCTTCGAGGCTTTCTTCACCGGCGGCGGCGTGCTGGTCTACGGCATCCCCGAGTTCCGTCTGCCCAAGGCAGTCGTCAAGCGCGAGATTGACGGCCTGGAGGACATGGGCGTTAAGTTTGAGTACAACTCCGTCGTGGGCAACATGGCCACGGCCGAGGAGCTGTTCGAGCAGGGCTTCGACGCCATCTACGTGGCGACCGGCGCCGGCCTGCCCAAGTTCCTCAACGTCCCCGGCGAGAACCTGCCCAACGTCTTCTTCGCTAACGAGTACCTCACCCGCGTGAACCTGATGAAGGCCAACAAGTTCCCCGAGTACGACACCCCCACCAAGCACGGCAAGAACGTCGTCGTCTTTGGCGGCGGCAACGTGGCTATGGACGCCGTCCGTACCGCCAAGCGCCTGGGCGCCGAGCACGCCATCATCGCCTACCGTCGTACCGAGGACGAGATGCCCTGCCGTCGCGCCGAGCTGCACCATGCTAAGGCCGAGGGCGTCGAGGTTCTGCCGCTCGTCTCCCCGCTCGAGTTTGTCGCTGGCGAGGACGGCTCCGTGTGCGCCGTCAAGGTCCAGAAGATGGAGCTCGGCGAGCCCGACGAGTCCGGCCGTCGTCGCCCGGTGCCCATCGAGGGCGCCATCGAGGAGATCCCCTGCGACGTCGCGATCTCGGCTATCGGCACCAACGCCAACCCCTTCGCTGCCAAGATCGGCGGCAAGATGGAGCTCAACAAGTGGGGCTACATCGTCGCCGACGAGGAGACCGGCCAGACCACCGATCCCCGCATCTGGGCCGGCGGCGACATCGTCACCGGTGCCGCTACGGTCATTCTGGCGATGGGCGCCGGCAAGAAGGCCGCCGCTTCCATCACCAAGAGCCTGCTGGGCGAGTAATCACCTGCAGCGCTAGCCACCAAACGGCAAAGTCCCCGTCGAGCACACGCCCGACGGGGACTTTTTCTACGCCGGCCAACCCATCACCACAAAGGGGACATGCACCTTTGTGGTGGCTGGGGACTTGGCCGGCGAACCAATTCCGACGTTTGTCTCAATCTGTAACACCTGGAGCCGTTTCGGGCAGCTTGGTGTTACAGATTGAGATTTTGCTGAGGCCGAGGATAGGCGCCGTCACCAAAACCTAGCGCTTGCGACGCTTGGTCGCGGCGATGCCGGCCGCGGCAACGGTTGCGCCGGCGATGCCTAGGGCGGCGACCGTCATCGCGGCGGAGTCACCCGTGCTGGCGAGCTCCGTGCCGCCGGACTTTTTGCCGTTCTTGCCCTTACCCTTGGACTTGTCCGTCGTCACCGTGGTCGTCGTCGAAGTCGAACCACCCGCAGGAGCCCCGGTACCGCCAGAGCCATCCGCACCGCCACCCTGCTCGCCGCCGCCAGGCGTCGGCTTGGGCTCCGGCTTGGGCCCGGGCTCCGGCTTGGGCTCGGGTGTCGCCTCATCGGTCACCGTAATCGTAATGTTCAGACGCTCGGAATACTCGCTGTACGACATGCCAGGGCGCTGTGCCGCAATGCGCACATACATGTTGCTATCGAGCGCAATAGGCTCGGTGTACTTTACGCGGCCTTCGTCACGGCAGGGGCAGGTGTCGTTGGTGGTGTACCAAATCGTCGTGCCATCCTCGGCCGAAAGCTCCAGCTTCGTGCCCTTGGGCACCGTAATGTAGTTCTCCTTGGGCGACCATGCACCAAACGTCGTCGCACCAATCGTCGCCGCCGGTCGCGCCGGTCGCACTGCCTCGGCAGACACGCGAACGTCGACCTGCTTGGACAGCGCCGTGCCGTCCACCGTCGCCGTCAACGTCGTCAAACCGGGCAGAGCACCATGCAGCACAAACGTCGCCGTGCCGTCCTCGCCCGTCACGGCCTGGGTGGCATCGACAGAGCAGATAGCCGAGGACTTCAGCCCAACACTAACCTTTGCGCCCGCAAACGGCTTGCCCGCCTTATCGGTCACGTGCGCCACCAGCTCAAAGTCACTGCCCTCAAGCATGGTCACGGCCTGCTCCACGTTGAGCTTGAGCTTGTCGGCACGAACGCCCACGACAAGCTCGCCACTTGCCCAGCGCGCCATGGCCGTGCCGGCGTAGTTGCGAGCACCGTCGAGTTTAAACGCCGCCGTCGAGCCCGCCTCACACGCGTCGGCGTAGCGAATACGCAGCACGCGCGACAGCGGCTTGCCATTGGGATCGTCCTGTTTGTCGAGCCACGTATACGTCACGTCGCCCAGCCCCTGCGCATCCAGCGCGGCCAGGGCATCGTCGCTCGCATCCATATACTGCGCAAACTCAACCTCGATGCAATCGGTATAGGCATGGGCCGCGGCCACCTCGGGCGCCGCCGTCGACACCAAGCCAATGTTCACCTCAGTCTGAATCGGCGGCACGCGCAGCCAAGCCGAACGCGCCTCCTCATACCCGTCCTTGGTCACGCGCACCTGATACCAGCCGGTCGGCGTATTCCAGTTGTAAGCACCGTCCGCACCCGTCGCAAGCGGATTGTCCTGCTCATACTCCTCGGCATCCCAACGCACCGCATTGGTACCGGCCGCATCGTCGGCGCTCCACAGCTCAACCGTCGCGCCTTCAACCGTATTGGACAGCAGGCCCTCGTACACCACGCCCGCAGGGTCGGGTGCGGCCTTGGCAGCCACATTGCGATAACGCGCCTCGAAGACCGACTGCATCTTCTCGTCCGAGATCAAGCCGTCCTTGTTGGCCTTGTAGACCTCGGTATCGGTCAGCTCGCCCCAGTTGACCGTAATACGATTCTGACACGCGCGCTCCACCTGCTCGCAGGCAACATCGTAGGCGCATTCGGCATTGGTCAGCTTAATCGCGCGCTCCGAACCTACGCTGGTCGAAGCCGCGTCATAGGCAGCGCCCACCACGGTACCCGCCGAACCGGCCGTCAGCACGCCGGCGATTGTCATAATGGAGCCCACCGCCACATCGGTGCTGTCGTGGCAGAGCTGGCGATACAGCAGATCCTCAAACGCACGCGCCTTCTCCATGGCGTCACGCAGCGCGTAAATGCACTTCCAGTCGTCCTCGGTCTTCTCGGGCTTGGCAAGCAAGCGCGTATGCTGAAGCTCATAGCCCTCGCGCTCGCCCTTCACCTTCTGCATACGGACGTTCACGTTCTCCCAGTTCTTGCTGGCATCGTTCACGCCGTAAATGCCGGTAAAGATGCCGATGCCCTGGGTCGCCGCGGGAAACGCCTGGCCGGCCGCCTTCCACGCATCGGTCTTAAAGACCTGTCCGAACATCTCGCACTCGATCTTATAGCTCTTGAGCGAACGGATCGTGCGGATGAGCTTCATATGGGCGCTCACGTCGCCGTTGAGCCTCCAAGCCATGAGCCATCCGCGCACCTTGGAGTTGTTGAGGCTATGGACCACATTCCAGTTGTCGTACAGGTTGTCCAGAATGTCGCACTGCATGGCAATCGAGTTAAACAAAAGCGCCTGGTTCTTGTTCTTATTGGAGTTCTCGATAAATTCCGACTCGATATAGGCCGTCTGCTCGCCATCGGGCGCGGCGACCTTAAAGCCCTTGACGGTATCGTCGTCAGCCGCCTTGTAGCTCAGCGAGCTGCCGAGCGCCTGGCCCAAATCGTTAAACCCGCTCGTCGATTGGCCGTTGTACTCGCTGGCCTTAATGCCCGCACACTTGTTGAGCGCTGCAGCGGTTGCGTCATTCCAGCTTCCGTATTGGTTGAGCTGGCCGATACCCATCGACTGGCCCACCAGATCCTCGGCCTGCTGGGCAATAAACTCCGCTCGCGATGCATGGTCGACGAGCTCCTTGATGGCCGCCGCATCCGCAGCGTTTGAGCCCTGGGCTGCCGCGAGTTCCTGATACCAATCCTCGCTGGTGCCGTAAGCATCCTCAAAGATCATCTTGTCCACATTGACGCCATAGCTGTCGCCCTGCTGGGTCAGCAGCGCCGACGACCCGCCGACCGCGGCCTTGAGCTCAGCCGCAAACTGCGCGGCCTCGTCGTTGCCAGCACCATCACCCTCGCCGTCGCTGGCGGCAGGGGCGCGACGAGCCTTACGGGCAGCTCCACCTTGGGCTTCGTCCTCTTTACCGTCCTTATCCTCCTCGGCAAACGCATCGGCGACCATCTGGTCAATCGCGTCGTTAAAGGCCTCGTCGACATCATTAAACGAGTTGTCCATCATATACTCGTGCCACTGCTGCACGGCATTCGAGAACTCCTGTTGGCGCTCCTCGGCCGCGGCGGAATGCTTTTTGGCCGAAGCGTTGGCGTCAAAACTCAGCATGGTCATAAGCTGAGCATTGGAGATGCGGTAGGTCTGCGGCATAAAGATCTGCTCAAAGTTGCCGCAGTTCACATAGGTCGAGTCGTTTGCCTTGTTGAACTCATCGAGCAGTTTGAGATAGCCCTCGTCCACATACTCCGCCACATAGCGAACACGGGTGCCCTCGCGCGACTTTTGAGTCAGAGGAATCGTCACCGTCTTGCCATCCACGCAGTCCACGTACAGGTCGAGCGTGTCGGCGGCCTCTTCGTTTCCTACCTCGAGCGTGATATCGAACGTCCAGTAGGCGTTCTTCTTTTGCGGCAGATGATGGAAGGTCCACAGACTCTTGCCGGTGTCCTTGCCATCCTTGACCAGGTTTTGCGTACCGCCACGATACGTCACATCAAAGTTCCAGACCGAAGCACCCGGAACATAGCGCACATAATTGCGAGCCGTCACCTCTGCGGCAGCGGCGGCAGCAGCGGTCGAGCCCACGCGCGCCTCGAGCGTCACACGCTCGGCGGCAAGCGTATCCTGCGGCAGGTCGTATTCAATCTTGGCACGACCGAGTTTATTGGTCTTGCCGGTGTACTTTGCAGCCGAGGCGCCCACGCCCACGGTGAGCTGCACGCTCTTGCCCGGCGCTGCATAAACGTAGGCCACATTGCCCAGCAGGCTGTGAACGTCGGTGTTGTCGACCTCGATGCGCGATCCGCTAACCTCGAGTGTGGTGCTTCCCAGCGGCAATGTCACCTCGCCCAGCGTAATGAGCGGCGAGATGGCATAGGTGCCCGCGGCCTTAGGCTTAAAGCGCACAAACACATCGGCGCCCGCACTCTTCTTCATATCGAGAACGAGGTTGTCGCCCTCCCAAGTTGTGCCAGCCCACATGGCATCGGAGCTGGCGCCGGCTTCGCGAGCGCCTGCGGACACATCCTCGACGGCATCCTTGGCCAGCGGAATCTCAATCTTGGCAGCCTGGCTGTCCTTGAGCTCGTAATGAATGCGCAGCTCGGTCTCCACGCCGGTAACTGCGGGCGACTCGGCAATAACCGAGCCCGCCGTCAGCCCGCGCTCGGCACGATAGGTCTCCACGTCAAACGCGGGAACGTCGAGCGTCACATCGAGCTGCTTGCCGTCCTCGATCTTCACCTGTTTTTGCGCGACATGCTTACCCACGGTCAGTCCCAGGCGGCTAAACGTGGAATAGCTCGTCGCTTGGATGTCGTAGCTCGTCTTGTTAAAGGCGACGATAGTGTACGAACCGGCCTTAAGGCGCGGCGTCTCGGCCTTCATGATAGGCGTGGTGCCATCGTCTTCGTAACCCATCAGATAGGTGACACCGTCGGCAACTAGCTTGCCGTCGGACGTACGGAACACCAGCACGCGGTTGGCTCCCTGGTAGTCGCCCTTGGTCGTGACCGTCGCCGTGCCCCAAGGCTTCAAGTCGATATCGACCTTGCCGGCCGAAGGCTTCACCGTCGCCGTCGCCCCACCCAGCTTGAGGCTGTCTTTGGGCACGAGCGTTATCTCCAGATCCTGGTCCGCGTCGGCAATGGCCTGCGACACCACGAGCGCTGTACCCTGGATACGGTAGTCGTTTTCCTTGTCGCCCTTGGCAGGTTTGAGCGTCTTGCCGCCGTTCTTCACCGTCAGATCGATGTTAACGAGACTATCGAGCTCAATGCGTTCGGTCTTATCCTGGCCTGCGACCGGTTCGAGATAGGCCACATTGAGTTCAATCGCGCGCGAAGTCGGAATCTTGGTAAAGTCCTCCGCCTTAATCTCTCCGATATTCCATGTGCCCGTCATCTGGTCGCCCGGGCGCGCCAGCACCATGTCATAGTAACCGCTGAGCAAAATGCGCAGGGTGGCTGCTGTCTTGGAGAGAGCGTCCGCTGTAAAGCTGCCGTCATCGCCAACCGGCAACGGCGTGGACTGCCCCGCCTGCACGAGCACGGCCGCCGCGCCCTGGGGAAGTTTGCCCGTGATCTGGGCGGCCTCGCCCACCCACTCAAACGTGTAGGCAGGCTTCGAGGAATCGACGGAGTCCTTGCGATCGGCCACGGCATCGGCAAGCTTTTTGACCATCGAGGGGTTGCCAGCCGAATCGGTCGCATAGGCATAGATGGTCTGGCCTTCACTAAAGGGAATCGCATACGTTACGCCATCGATTGTCACGCGCTCATTATAGTCGCCCGGATAGCCCGCCTCACCAAACTGAAGATCGGGGTTCATCACGCGCAGGGCAACGGCATTATGGTTCGTCTCGTTTCCGTATCTCGTGTTCTCAAAAGCTCCCCACTCTATCATTTCCACGCTTTTGGGTAGCACAATCTCTTTGCCGGCAATCGCAGGATCAAGAGAGGCGAACGCGTGCGCTCCGATATATTTAACGCCGTCGCCGATCGTCACCGACGACACATGCGAGCACCCGTCAAAGGCATTGCGCTCAATCCGCTCCACCGTGCCCGGCACATTGATCTGCGTAAAGGTGAGCACTGTTGTGTCCGAGACATAGAACTGTGGCACGCCGCAATAGGCGAATGCAAGATAGTCGATAGTTTTGACCGAAGGCGGCAGCGTTGCCACCACCTTGTCGTCAAGTTGTTCACATTCCTTAAAGGCCTGCTCGGGAATCGTGGTAAAGGCCGCGTTGTTGGGCCAGGTTACCGTTTGGAGCGTCTTGCTTTTGTAGAATGCATAGCTCTTGAGCTCCTCGACCGAATCGGGCAGTGCGATCTCTTTGATGCTGCTGCCGCCCAAGCCTCCAACCGAGCGGACATGCGAATTAGGGGCGAAGGTGATCGATGTGAGCGCAGCGCTTCCCATACCCGTAAGGCTTACGACATTTTTGTCGTCGATGGTCGAGGGCACCTCCAACGTGGTAATGCCCGCGTCGCCATACTCGATAGAAATTTCGTTGGTGAGGCTATCAATCGAGAAGTAGTACTGCGCGGGGGTCTGCTCGCCGGCCACGTAGCCATCGTCGTATTCGTCCTTTACGCCCGTGGCGCCCTTCGAGGTCATCCAGAGCCCAAGATCCTCATTCCAGGTTGCCTCGGCTTCGGCGGTCTCCTCCTGCTTCTGCTGTTCGGCGAGCTCCTTGCCCTCGACAAGATCGGTGGCAAGCGTACCCGCAGGTGTGCTCTCGGTCTGCCCGGCGCCCGTCAGGCCCGCCGCCGATGCAATCTCGGAGGCCGGGGGCGTAGGGGTGTCACCGGTATCGAGCACCGTGGGGTCGGCAGCGCCGGCATCGGGCGCGGGGTCGGCGGAAGCAGAGTCTGACGTTTGGGCGTCAGCCGAATCGGCGGGAGCGGCGTCGGCTGCTTGGCCGTTATCCGTCTGCACAAAAGCGCCGTCGGTGGTGAGGGTCTCGGCAAACGCGCCCGCGGGCAACGAACCCGTCACCATGGTGAGGGTCACCGCGGCAACGGTCAGGCGGCGGCAAAGCGCTCGAACAGTGGTCCACCTCATGGTCGTTCCTTTCCTGCAAACCTAAAGTCATCCAGCGTTATCGTCGTCCAAAAACAAAGCGAACGGTAGGTTCATATATACGAACCTACCGTTCTACCTGCGCAAACCACCACAAAGGAGACAGGCACCTTTGTGGTGGTTTTGGACTTGGCCGGCCAGTTTGTCTCGATCTGTAACAGTTAGAGGTCAAATTCCCCGCTTGGTGTTACAGATCGAGACGTTATGTTGGCCACCCGCCGGTTCATCTAAATCTGTAACAGATAGAGCCGTTTCTGCTGGCTAGGTGTTACAGATTGAGATCTTGCTGAGGTGGAAACGAGGGCCTCCGCCGAAACCTAGTTCTCGCGGCGCTTTGAGGCGATGCCGATGGCTGCTGCGATGGCTCCGGCGAGGCTCATGGCCGCGGCGACAAGTCCGGTGCTGTCACCCGTTGCGGCGAGGGTGGCATCGGTGGTCTTGGCAGCGGGCTTGACGGCCGGAGTCTTGGTGGTCGAGACGGTCGTAGTAGTCGTGGCGGTCGTTGGTGCCTGGCCCGGCTTGGCATCTGGCTTGGGCTTGGGATCCGGTGTCGGCCTGGGGTCGGGCGTCGGCGCAGGCGTTGCTTCAGGCGTCATCGTAAGATTGGTATAGACCCACATGGTGGTCGTCTTACCGTCTCTATCGAGATTCTCCGCATCGGATTCGTTCCACCAGTAGCCATAAGTCTTGCCATTAATTGTGACCCTAGTGTCACGAGTAAAGTAGAAACCCTCATGCGACTTGAGATAGAAACCGTAGCTATAGGTCTTCCCAGCCTCAAACGTATCAATGTGGTTCTCGATATTTTGATCCCAGAACCATGCCGAGTTCACTCCAGCGCCATCCTCAGAATTCCAGAACTCGCACTGATACCAATAACGAGTGTCGTCGGACGTAGCGCCCGTGAACACCGGCTTATCGCCGTCTTTGAACGTGACGGTAGCGCCATTAATCTCGACCGTGTCGATTGCTTGCCACACAAGAGCCTTTTCGCAGGTAAACGATGTGGTCGGCGCAAGGAACAGACCATCTTCGACTTTCTGAACACTCATGGCGTTAAGTGGCTCGCCATTGATTGCCACAGTGCAGCCGTTGGCAAACTCATACCCGTTCTTTTGGCGTAGCATGACAGAATGCATGTAGTGCTTGCCTTCTTCGAACTTGTCGATTCGCTTCATGCCCGGTGTGTACATGCCCTCGTCGGAATACCAGAAGGCGACGGGATGAAGATCCGTGGGATCGCTGTTGTCCATCTCCTCCCAGCACTCGTAAGCAATTTCATACTTGTCGTAATCTGCGTATGGTACATGAGTGGTTGGAGCGGGAGTATCCCCAGCGCGATAGCCGATATATCCTGAACCCAAATCAACGCTATTGATTGCCTGTCCATGAGCAGCTAGCTTTACCACGGTGTTGAAGTTGTAGCGCAGGTAGTAATCGGTCCTTGTTTCATGGACAACGATTTGAGCTGGTTTATCGGAGGTGCTATCAGGATCGCCGATGAGGATGCCATCATTATAGTCGGTGCCGTCGAACGTCAACGTTGAAGTAAACGGCACATCCTCGTTGCGGATGAGTGCATAGTTTCCGTCTACAAAGTCGCCACCCGTCAGGGTCAGCGTCGCGCGCATCTGCCCTTCATATGGCGCAATGGAAATCGTCACGTTCGATTGAGACTGATCGGCGACTTCAACAAGCGCGCCAGTAGCGGCATCTGCCTTGTAATACTTAGCTTCGGATGCGTTTGATAGCTTATCCGCCACCTCATCTGGGACCGGTCCAAAATCCCATGAGAAACTACCGCCTCCGGTAAGAGAAATCTCGGGTGGAAGCTCGCATTCCCTGTAGTAGGATTCGACGTTCGTGTCGATTGTCACGCCACCCCCACCCGTCACGTCGGTCACACCGCAGGGCATAATGGCGTTGTCTGCCGGCATGGCGGCGTTGTTGCTGGAAGCGTTTTGCTCGGCGGGCATTGCATCGCCAGCCCCTTCGACGGTGTCAGCCAAAGATACCTGCTGAGTATCGGCCTCGTTCTGAGTTGCCGGAGCAGCCTCGGTTGTCGGTGTTGTCGCCGCATTCGCATCCACCGTAGCCGCCGGCGCCACAGCGACCTCACCTGTCGCAGCAGCAGAATCGGCGCATTCGGTCGCGAGTGCCACGCTCGGCAGTAGCAGCTGTCCCACCATGAGCGCACACGCGCCGACACTGGCGATCTTCACACCCACGCAACGCCAAGTTCCGTGAACGAGCGAGCAGGCGCGTTTGCGCTGAGTCTGCTCAGCAAAATGTTGTCCTTGCATGTCGTCCTCCTTCATCGAGGGTTGTTTCCATGGCACCACGATGCGGCAAACCGGGCGCCGCGCCTAGGTTCGTACATGCGAACCTGCACCTTTACCTGCGCAAATGCAAAAGCCGCCACGCGGGGACGCAAATCCCTGCGTGGCGGCTCAATCAAACGCACCGAGGCTTTATGCCCCGCTTGCCCTAGACGAAATTGCTATTCCTCGCGACGGCGCGCGGCAGCGATGCCGGCGGCTGCAACTGTCGCGCCGGCAATGCCCATGGCGGCAACGGTCAACGCGGCGCTATCGCCCGTGGCCGCAAGAGCGGAAGTCGTCGTCTTCGAAGCCGTGACGGATGCCTTGGCGGCAGCGAGCTTTACATTCACGGCCGAACCGGTCTGTGCCGAAGCTCGGCTCGGCGCCCCCGTCGTGCCCGTCGAGCCTTCGCCACCCGGCTGCGGCTTAGGAGTCGGTGCCGGATCGGGAGTAGGCATAGCACCTCCGTCGAATGCGATATGCGCGACCTTGGCGATCTTGTCCGCATCGCGATCGGCCCTCAGGACGCCTTCGCCGGGCTCGCCAATCGTCTGTCCCCAAAAATCAGCATATTCAAATCGGTTGCCCAGCGCCATGGGGCGGGCACCCAGTTTTTGGTAGTCGCGCACCACGCCATTGACAGGAAGCACGACCTTCCCGCCCTCGCCGATAACAATCATGCCGGCAGGACCGTTGGCGGTCGTGTAGTTGTCAGCGACGATTGCCCCATCGTTGCCCTCGGCAACAACGGAGCCGTTTTTAATTTGGATGCTTCCGCCCTCGACCGCACTCCCCGAGCTGGTATGCAGACCATACGTGTCCTTGGAATACCGATCTTTCGAGGCGCTGGCAATCGCAGTCACAAACGTGTTCTTTCCATCGATGATGATATCGGCAGTGGCATCGTTGCCCATTCCGGCCGCCTCGATACCCACGGCACCCCACATACCATTCGAAGCATCGGCAATTGCGGTCACGAGCGAATCACCTGCAATTTCGACACGCGCTGCGCCGTTGTTGACACGGGACACAATTCCCTGAGACTCCAGAGTGGATTCGGCCTTGACCGTCACCGTTGAGCCGGAGCCGATCGATACGCGGCCGCCTTTGTTGCTCTGCCCGTCATGTTCCCATGCAAACTCGCCGTCTTCCCCAGGTGCACCGTTAGTGGCATAGATGCCCGTCACGTAACCGTAATACCCGTCACCGGACCCCGCCGCGCGCCCTGCCTTCACATCGACAGTCGCACCGTTTTTAATGGTCACGTCTCCGCCAAACGCAGTTATGGCCTCGGCGTTCTCGCACTCCTCGCCATTTGCATCCGTACCCGTCGCCGTCACGTTGACCGTGGCCCCGTCGACGGTGACGTCGCCACCGGTAATACCGTTACCCGCGGCCGTGATGACATCGGTCTGGCCCGTCGCGTTGAGCGTGCCGCCGCCCGTTATGGCAAGGTTGCCGCCCGAGACCTCGATGGCGCTCTGGCCAGCATCGGCCGTAACGGTGTTGGTGTTGGTCACGCCGATATTGAGATTACCCTCGGCGCTGATGCCGCCGCCGTTATAGCCGTTGAGCTGCATGTCGTCGGCGCCGTTCCAGGACCACGTGCCCGCCTCGTCGCCGGCGGCAACACCACCGTTGTACTGCGCGCCACCCACGTTGATCCAATCTGCTGCCAAGGCAACGCTTGGCAGCAGCAGCTGACCGACCATGAGCGCACACGCTCCGACGCACGCCAGCCTGGCACCCGCCCGTTTCCACGAACCGTGAACCAGCGAGCAAGTGCGCTCGCGCTGCGTTTGCTTGGCAAAATGACTTCCGTTCATAGGTGCCTCCCTCGGTCGATGGACCATACCACCACAAAGGTACCTGTCCCCTTCGTGGTGGTCCTGTACCACCAAGATGCGCCAAATGACTCCGTACGCCTAGGTTCATAGATGCGAACCTAGGCCTCTACCTGCGGTTTAATTCAATATGATTTCGTTGTCGTCACACGCGTCCCAGGGACGCTACAATCGAGAACACGACTATTCCGTCCACCCAAAGGACTGTCCTTGAATCTGAGTAAGCCTAAAATCAACGCGCTTTTGGCACTCGCGCTCTTCACCTTCGCCTTCCTTGCCGCCGAGTTTCGCTTCGATATCAATGTCGGACTGCTCGCCGGTGCCGAACGCGTTGTAATCGCACAGGGCTTTATTCTAGGTGCGAGCGTGCTCGGCTTTATCGGATACGCGCCGCTGCTTGGGCTCGCACAGCGCAAAGGCCACTCACTGGCAGCCGTCAACGCCACCGCCGTCCCTATCGTCATCGTGGGCCTGACCCAAATTCAGTTCCCTACGGCCCCGCTTGCCCTCGAGATTCTGGGGTGCGTGGCGTTCTTTGGACTCGGCCTGCTGGGCGCCGCCACTCACCACGCCTTTTCGTTGGCATTCCAGGATGACCCCAAGCTCGCCACCGGTGCGGGAGCGGCATACGCCGCGGGTATCCTGATGCAGTTCGCCGTCAACCTGCTCAATTGCGGCGGTATCGCAGAGCTCGTCGTCCTTGGCGCAACGACTATCGCCATATCCGCCCTCGGCGCTGTTCCTCAAGAGACCGCTGAGAGCCCGAACTCCCGTATCAATCCCTTTGTCGAACCTTCGCACGCCCTCGCCAAACAGGCATGCTGGAGCATCGCGCTCGTCATGATTCTGGCCTGCTTGTTCTCGACCCTCGACAACGTCGTCACGTTCTCCAACGCCCACGGCACCATTGCCGTGCAGACTTGGCCGCGCCTCTTTTTGGCTGCAAGCGGCCTTGCCGCCGGTCTTATCTTTGATCTTGCCGAGCGCCGCTACATGGGGCTTGTCATGCTCGGCATCGCCGTGCTCTCGACCATTTCCATCCTGGCCGTGGAGGCCGGCGCCGATCCCAACCTGGGCCTTGTCGTCTTCTACCTGAGCTCGGGCTTTTTCGTCACGTTCTTTACCGCCACCTTTACACAGCTGGCACCGCGCACGCATGCGCCCGCCCTTTGGGCTGGCATGGGCCGCGCCGCCAACAATGTATGCGCTTTCACCACATCGGGCATCTCGCTTGCTCTCGTGACCTTGGATAACGTCGCCCTCATTTTGATCGGCGCGCTCGTACTGCTCGTCGCCGCCTGCGCGGCATTCGTGGCAGCCGGCCTGTTCCGCCTACCCCAAACCGAGCAGGAGCGCGAGCGCGAGCAGCTGGCAGAAGAAGCACTCGCCGCCCCCACCATCGAGGAGCAACGCCAGGCCTTCATCGCCAACCACGCTCTCACCCCGCGCGAAGTCGACGTGCTCATAGCTGTAACCCAAGACGAGCGCCCGCTCAAGCAGATTGCCGAGGAGCTCGGCATCTCGATGCGCATGGTCCAGCGTCACCTGAGCTCCATCTACCAAAAGACCGACACGCAAACGCGCGCCGGTCTCACCAAGGCCTTCCCCTCGGCCTAAAACAAAAACCACCACAAAGCCCCCCTTGCGGTGGTTTGAGCGGAGCAGAAGGCCACTCTGCCAGTTTGTCTCAGTCTGTAACAGATAGGCCCCTAAAAGCAGGCTTATTGTTACAGATCGAGACAGTAAAGGGACACGAAGCGATCCTTCGCAGCAACGACCCTCTAGTAAAGCGATGCGACATATCGGCCAAAGCCTGGCAATGCAAACTCAAAACGTCCTTGTAGAGGCTCTTCAATTACCCCAGCCTCTACCAGACGCTTTTTATACGTTGAAATCGAACCGGAACTCTTCTTAAGCCTCGCTGCCAGCTCTTGCCTGGTCGTCGTCCCAACCGGATTCATTGCACGAAGAAATTCAAGGTCCCCTCGTGAAAGTTCCGCCGCTGTTGAAGCGAAAACTCGCGATTCCAGCTCCTCTTGCGCAAGTTTCGCGCCTCGTTCGACATCCTCAATAGAAACCTCGGAGGCTTGGCGCGAAGCATTCCATGCCCGATACCCCACCAACTGGAACATAAATGGAAAGCCATCGATCGCCTTGGCAGCGAGGTCGATCGCCTCATCAGAAATCGTCTTGCCGCCGTCCTCAATCGTTAGTCGAAACGCTTCTTTTACCTCAGTCGGTGAAATTGATCCCAGCGAATGTTGAGCCGCGCGACGAAGAAACGATGTCGATTTCCCCGTCAGCAGCGCCAGCACGCGAAACGGCAGCCCCGCCATAAGCAAAGCTACCTTTTTATTCTCGCTTACAAAGTGCTGGTAGGTAGTAACAAGCTCCGTCATTTGCGCAAACGATGCATCCACTTCGTCAACGGCGATAAGCACCCCGGTGTCAGTCGCTTCAAGCTGAGCAAACAAAGCGTTCATCTTAGTACGCCAGTTAGCGCCCTCAAATTCAACATCGATGTTTTCCCAGCTCATGCTTCCTACGGGGGCAATGCCGACACTGTTCACACGCCTAGAAGCGGGCTTTTCGATCAGATGGGCGGCTGATTCGTTGAGGCGCTGCAAAATGTCTTCGAGCATCCCCTCCGAGGCCGTCACATTCGCTGTAATCCAGCCCTCTTGCTGGGCGCGGTACGACAGATATGCCAAAAGCGCCGTTTTACCTGTACCACGTGCACCATAGAAAACCGAGCAAAGATTGGGATCGGAGTCGTCATTTTCAAACGCCAGCACCATATCATCGATGATTTGCTCACGGCCGGCCATATACGCCGGTACACGTCCGAACATCGGCGTGAATGGATTTGCCTGCCTGTACGCCGTCGGTGCCGCCATAAAGCCTCCCTTTAACTCATATAACTTAATTATGCCCCTACTATCTATAATTAATTTGAGTATCTTTGAGCTTTTTGAGCATCCTTGAGTTCTTTGAGCGATCGGCCCCGGCAGAACCAGTTGACTTTCTCCGCCTAAAACAAAAACCACCACAAAGGTGCCTGTCCCCTTTGTGGTGGTTTTTGATCGGTTAGCCTTCGAGCTGCGCCACTTTGTAGCGGTAGGCGGCGGCGATGACGTCTTTACAACCCTCGCGGCCCAGCTTGGCGCGGTTGACGACAATGTCTTTACCGCTCGTCATCTTCCACTTTCCGGCACTATAGCGCTTATAGAACGCCTCGCGCGCCTTCTGCTGCTGCTTGACCAGCTTGGCGCCCTTCTTTTTGTTAAGGCCGCGCTTCTTGCGCACGATCTCGACGCGGTCCTCAAAGGGAGCGGTCACCAACACGGCAATGTGGTTGGGGTTGTTACGCAGCAGGTAATCGGACAGACGACCTTCAATAATGCAGCTCTCGGTCTCGCCCAGATCCAAAATCACCTGGCTCATCTTTTGGAACAACTTGTCCGAGTACGAACGCGCATCGTAGCGGTCGGGCAGAAACGCCATGTTCTCCACAGCCAGACGCTCGTCATAGGCGGCCATCTTATCGAGCGACTCGCCCGCGCGCAGCGACGCTCGCACCAGCAGCTCGTTGTCGTACAGCGGAATCCCCAACTCGTTGGCGAGGATACGGCCAATCTCGTGGCCCTCGGCACCAAAGTCGCGCGCGATGGTAATGACCACAGGACTCTTCTTGTTCTCCAGATCGCTCATCGCGATTCCTTTCTAACAGATGAGAAAAAAGGCTGTTTATCGCCTTTTCCCACGATAGCGTACCTGGGTTTTCCTGGTGCCCAAGATTGGCCTGAAAGAGGAGCGACGCGTACTTTGGTACGCGAGCGACGGTTTGAAGGCCAAGGTTGGGTGCCAGGGAAAGCCAGGCTATGCGGCTACGATGCGGCGCTGATAGGCCCTCACCAGCAGCGAGATACCAAAGTTGAGCACAAAGTACATCGCAAACACCAGGCCGTAGAGCATAAGCACCTGCGACAGGTCGATCGCGTGGGCCATCACGACGTTTGCCGTGTACATGAGCTCGGCCACGTTGATGCCCGAAAGATACGAGCTGTCCTTGATGACGGTCGTGCATTGGCTAAACAGCGCCGGAATGATCGTCTTAAACGTCTGCGGCAGAATGATGTAGCGCATGGTGGCAAAGAAGCCGAAGCCCTGGCTCTGCGCTGCCTCAAACTGGCCGCGCGGAATCGAGTTGAGGCCGCCGCGCACAATCTCGGCCATAACAGCGCTGGTAAACAGCGTAAAGGCGATGGTCGAAATCACAATGTCCAAACCCTGCACCGTAAAGTAGATAAACAGGATCCACAGCAGGTTCGGCGTGCAACGGAACAGCTCAATATAGGCGCTCACCAAAATACGGAACGGGCGGGGCGCATAGCTTTTAACAAGCGCCAGCACCGTGCCAAAGATGAGCGAGAAAAAGATCGACAGCGCCGAGATCTCGATTGTCTTAACAAAGCCGCCCCAGATGTAGAGCAGGTTCGTCGCGTTGAAGATTTCCATGCGCTAGGCCTCCTCTACATTGTCGAGCCCCAGCTCGGCCAGGCTCACGCCGCGCGGACGCTCCTTGGAGCGGCGCTCGAGCCACTGCACCAGCATGGCGAGCGGAAAGCAGATGATGAAGTACATAAGGCAGCAGACGATGTATCCCTGCAGGTAACCGTACAGACTCACAAAATTATCGGAACGGTACATAAGGTCGCCGCCAGCCACAAGTGCCAACACCGACGTGTTCTTGACCAGGTTGAGCGCCTGGTTACACAGCGGCGGCAAAATGATCTTGAACGTCTGGGGCAGCACGATGTACCAGTACGCCTGCGCACGGGTGAAGCCTTGGCTCTGGGCCGCCTCCATCTGACCGCGCGGAACTGCCTCGATACCGGTGCGGATGACCTCCGAAATGTAGGCCGCGTGATACAGGCCCACACCCAAGAAGCCCAGCACGAACGGCGCGATGCGCACCGGCTGATCGGCACCGGTTATGGCCTGCAAAAACTGCGGACCGGCCATGTACATAAAGAGCACCTGCACGGGCAACGGGGTATTCTGGTAAAACTCCACGTACACGCGGCTTATTGCGCGCAGCACGCGCGAGCGAGTGGTAGAGAACACGCCCAGTAGCGTGCCCAGCACCAGCGACAGCAGCAGGCCGGCAACGACCACTTGCAGCGTCACGCCAAAGCCCTCCCAGAAGGGCCCCATGTTTTGAAATGTCGTCGACCAACGGTCGGCGTCAAATAATCCTTCGAGCATTTGATTCCTTCCTTGGACGATGCGCCTATACAAGACCCCAGGTCTTGACCTCTTGGTCGAGCCAGCCGTCGGCCAGGCGATCGCAAATCACCTGATCGACCACGGCCGAAAGGTCGCAGCCCTTCTTGGTCGCCACGCCGTAGCCCTGCTCGCCAAACTTGACCTCGGGCTGCAGCAGCTCAACGGTCTCGTTCATGTAACCGGCCAGCGTGGAGCGGTCCATGGCAAAGACGTCGATATTGCCGGCATCGAGCGAACTCTTGATGATGGGATAGCCGCTAAAGGCCCTAAACTCGGGCTTGCAGCTAAAACCGTTGTCCTTGATCATCTGCTCGATCAGGCCCTGCGTGGTGGCACCCTGGCTCACACCAATGACCTTGCCATCCAGATCCTCAATCGAGGTAAAGCCCGAACGCTTCTTGACCATGAGTCCCACGTAGTCGGTGCGGTACGGCGTCGAGAAATCCCAGCTCTTCTTGCGCTCGTCGGTTATGGTGTAGGTCGCCGCGACCACGTCGAGCTGGCCGTTATCGATCAGCGGGCCGCGCGTCTTGGGCGTTACGTCGGTAAACTCGACTAGCTCCTGGGCGCGGGCCTCCTTGTAGCTCACGCCAAAGACGGCAGCGGCGATCTGGTAGCACAAATCGACTTCCATGCCCTCAAAGCGGCCCTTGGCGGTGTCGTAATAGCCATAGCCGGGAACGTCCTTCTTAACGCCGGCATTCAGATGGCCACGCGACTTGATGGCCGCAAGCTTGGACCCCTTGTCGGAGCCCTCGCCGCTGGTGGAGTTGCCGCAACCGGCAAGCGCAGTCCCCGTCAGCGCAAGCATGCCGGCGCCAGCCAGTTGCAAAAAGCGACGGCGCGACACGGCCGCCCTCGTCATATCCGTCATGTCCATCACCGCGCCTAGTGCAGAATCTTGGACAGGAACTCGCGGCAGCGCGGGTTCTCGGGGTTATCGAAGAAGTGCTCGGGCGTGCCCTCCTCCAGGATGCGGCCGTCCTCCATAAAGATGACGCGGTCGGCCACCTGGCGCGCAAAGCCCATCTCGTGCGTCACGCAGATCATGGTGATGTCCTCCTGCGCGAGCTCAATCATAACGTCCAGAACCTCCTGGACCATCTCGGGGTCGAGTGCCGAGGTCGGCTCGTCAAACAGGATGATGGGCTGCTTGGTGCACAGGGCACGGGCGATGGCGATGCGCTGCTGCTGACCACCCGAGAGATTCTGCGGATACTCGCCGGCCTTATGCGCCATCCCGACGCGCTTGAGCGCGGCGATGGCGATCTCGGTCGCCTCCTCCTTGCTCTTCTTTTGCAGCTTGATGGGCGCGAGCGTCAGGTTGCCCAGCACCGTCATGTTGGGATACAGGTTGAACTGCTGAAACACCATGGAACTATACTTGCGAGCCATCTCCAGGTGATTCTTTTTGGTGAGCGGCATACCGTCGATGATGACCTCGCCCGACGTGGGCTCCTCCAGATAATCGACGCAACGGATGAGCGTCGACTTACCCGAACCGGAAGGCCCGATCATTACGAGCTTTTCGCCGCGCTTGACGGTGAGATTGATATCTTTGAGCACATGCAGGTCGCCAAAGTACTTGTTGAGATGCTTGATCTCGATCATGTCTGCCATGAATGTCCCTTCCCTGCGTTTACACGAGTTGAACTATTGTACGGAAAGAACCACGTTTCCGCAGCCCACACTACATTCCCGTAAAGAACCCGCAACCTTCCACCCACTCATTGGGGACAGACTTAAATGAGTACCCGCTCATTGGGTACTCATTTAAGTCTGTCCCCAATGAGTACCCAGCCAAAAAAGGGGGCGCGACCGCAATGGTCACGCCCCCTCAGCATCGGCTATGTGTCGGCCGGCGCTTACGCCAATTTTGCACCGACGATCTTTGCTGCTGCCGGCTTGTCGAAGTTGCCGCCGGTGGCCTTGCCCAGAGCACCCATGACCTGGCCCATCTGCTTCTTAGAGGTCGCGCCCAGCTCGGCGATAACCTGCTCGATCAGGGCCTCGAGCTCCTCGCCCGAAACCTGCGCGGGCAGCAGGCTCTCCAGAATCTTGACCTGCTCGGTCAGGTTGTCGGTACGCTCCTGGTCGGTACCGGCCTTAATGGACATCTCCAGCGTCTCGCTCGTCTGCTTAATCAGACGCTTGATCATGCTGTTGACATCTTCCTCGGTCACATCACGGCGCTCGTTGACCTCGATGTTCTTCACCTCGGCCTTAACCTGGCGAATGATAGACAGACGAACCTTGTCCTTGGCCTTCATGGCCGCAATCATTTCCTTCTGCAGTTCTTCGTTGGTCATCTGCAAATCCTCCTCAATAGTGCGGGCGGCACTCGCACGAGCGCCGCCCCATGATTACTTAGTCGTCGACGAATCGTCGGTCGAACTCTTGGTGACGCCCTTCAGGCTGACGTTGTACGGCACATCCTTGGGCATGGGGTTAACGGTGATGTCGGCGTCCTTCTTGTACTGCTCCAGCCACTCGCTGTACGCAGTGCTTGCCGCCTGCGTCTTCACCACGTTGGAGACGTACTTCTTGATGTCCTTGGGCACCTGCTTAATGTCATCGACCTGATTATCGACATGGAAGTAGTCGGTGCACTTGATGATGTGATAACCATAGGTCGACTCGACGACGTCGCTCACATCGCCCTTGTTGAGTCCCTCGAGCGCCGCCTGGTAGCTGTCGACGAAGGTGGTGAGCTTGTCCCAGCCCACATCGCCCTTCTTCTCCTTGGAGCCGGTGTCGTCGGAATACTGCTTTACGGCGTCCTCAAAGCTCAGCTCGCCGGAGTTGATCTTGTCCAGGCACTCCTGTGCCTTGGCCTTGGCGGCGGCCTTGTCCTCGTCGGAAGCGTCGGAATCGACCTTGATCAGGATATTCGACGAACGACGGGCATCGTTGTAGTTGGACAGGTTCTCATTGATGTAATCGACAATCTCGCTGTCCTTGGGCTTGCTGGTGGGTGCCACGGCATCCTTGAGCTTCTGCTGCGCCAGGCTCTCCTTGAGCGAATCCTTGTAGGTGTCCTCGGTGTAGCCGTAGGTCTTAAGGGTCTTCTTGAAAGCCTTAGCGCCGCCGGCACTCTTGCAGGCGTCCTTCCAGGCCTTCTCTACCTCCTCGTCCGAGACGGTCACGCCGTTTTCCTTCTGCGCTTGCTGAAGCAGAATCTGCTGCGTGTAGGAGTCGATGAGCTGCTTGCGGTACTTCTTGGGCGTGAGGTCATTGTCGACCAGGTACTGCGCCCAGTCCTTGTCCTTGGTGTAGCCGTAGGACGTGCGCATGCTCATGATCTGCTTGGTCACGGTGTCCTCAGTGAGGTTGGTGCCGTTGATAGTGGCAGCCACACCACCAGTGAGCTTATAGCCCGAGCTGGCGCTTTCGGTCTGCGACATCAGGCCGGAGCACGCCATGGCCGAGACGGAGAGCAGCATCGCCAGCACGCCGATGACCACCAGGACAATCTTGACGGTCTTGGACACATAGGTCTTGCGCTGCCTCTTGCGAGAGCTGGAGGCGGCGCGGGACCGTTGCTCGGACGTCGGCGTGACCTCGGGGTTCTTTTTCTTATTTGCCATGTTTGGCCTTTCGCATCACGAATCGAACAAACGCCATTGTGTCACAACGCAGCCCCCGCGGCACACCTGGTGCATGGGGGACAGGTTAATCTGCACCATTTTGGTGCAAAGGGGACAGACCCGGCAGTTAGGGACGTTCCTTTTCTGCCGGCAGATGGGGACCGTCCCCAACTGCCGGCAGAAAAGGAACGTCCCCAAGTGCCACCTTAAAAGTGGCGACGGATGGCGTCGACCATGCCCTGCGGCGTGGTTTGGCCGAGTACATCGGCTGCGGCATCGGCATCCATAAAGATATTCATAAGCGCTTGCAGGGCCTCGACCTGGCCGCCCGGCTCGGCAATGCCCAGATTGATGACAATCTGCGCCGGCACCGGGGCGCCCATGCCCGCCATCGCGTTAAACGTCACAGGTGCGGCGGGCTTTACCACCGCGATATAGGGCTTGGCCACAAATCCCGGATCGGTATGTGGGATGGCAATGTTGGCCGCCGGCATGGCAAGGCCCGTGGGATAGGCATCCTCACGTGTGCGAACGGCGTCGAGCCAACCGGGCGCAATGTAGCCACGCGGAGCGAGCTCGTCCTCGAGCTGCGCAAACACCTCATCCGGCGTCGCGCACTCCCAATCAAAAAACACCAGCTCAGGCGTAAACAATGCTTCGTTATCCGCCATGGGCCCACCTCTCTCACCTTGTCGCCTGCGACGTTCTTTAACGACTAGTCATTGAAGAGCGTCGCAGGTGATTACCCAAAACAAAGGGTGGCCACTTGCGCCTTGGCGCCAATGACCACCCTGACTACTCGGCTAAATTGTACTGTGCGCCACTAGCCGCGCGGCGCATCAATTGCGACCTTGCCGCTCTCCAGCACGTGAACGCGACCGTCGGCGAGCATTTGCACGACCTCGGGATACAGCACATGCTCGATCGCGTGGATGTGCTCCTCGAGCGCGTCGACGTCCCAGCCCTCCTCGACAGCCAGCGCACGCTGGGCGATGATGGGGCCGTTGTCGTAGATCTCGTTGGCAAAGTGCACGGTCACGCCGGTCACCTTGACGCCGCGCGCAAACGCATCGTCGATCGCATGGGCACCGGTAAAGCTCGGCAGCAGTGCCGGATGCAGGTTGACCACGCGGTTGGGGAACGCCGCCAGCAGCGGCGTGTGCACCATGCGCATGTAGCCGGCCATCACCACGTACTCGCAGCCGCGCTCGAGCAGCTCATGCGCGATGATCTCGTCAGCCGCGATGGGGTCGGCATAGACATCTTTGGACAGCGTGAGTGTCTGGATGCCCGCACGCTCGGCACGCTGCAAGCCCTTGGCCGAAGGACGGCTCGACACCACAAGTTCAATCGAGGCGTTGAGCTTGCCGGCGGCGATCAGGTCGATCAGCGCCTGCAGGTTGGTACCCGAGCCGCTGATAAGCACGCCAATCTTGAGCGGCTCGGCCGTATCGGTGCCGGTCGGACGGGTGTAGGGCACAAAGCCCAGGCCCTCGGCAGCAGCCATCTGCTCGCTAGCGCTCATCGGAGTACACAACCTTACCGGAACCCTCGACGCACTCGCCCACGCGGAACGGCTTCTCGCCCAGCGCGACCAGCGCCTCGGTCACGGCAGCCTCGTCCTCGGGGGCGACGATCAGGCACAGGCCGACGCCCATGTTGAAGGTCTTGCATGCCTCGTTGGGCGCAAGCTCGGCCTGACGCGACACGTAAGTAATGACGGGCGGAACATCCCAACCCATCTCGGCGCCGTTGCGGGTGACCACGGCATCGACGTCGTCGGCGAGCGCGCGGTTGAGGTTCTCGGTAATGCCGCCGCCGGTGATGTGGGCAATGGCGTGCACGTTGGCACCACCGCGGAGTAGCTCCAGAATCGGCTTGACGTAGATGCGCGTGGGAGCCAGCAGGGCGTCGGCCAGCGAAGCACCGCCGAGCTCCTCGAGCGGACGGCTCAGCTCCTCGGCCTTAGCGGCAGCCTCGGGCGTACCCGGCTTGATGCCGTCGACACCGATGACCTTGCGTACGAGTGAGTATCCGTTGGAGTGCACACCGGTGGAGGGCAGGCCCAGGATCACATCGCCGGGGCGAACGTTCGCGGGGTCGAGCATCTTGGGACGGTCGACGACACCCACGGTAAAGCCGGCGAGGTCGTAATCGGCGGGGGCCATGACGCCCGGGTGCTCGGCCATCTCGCCGCCCACGAGCGCGCAGCCCGCAAGCTTGCAGCCGTCGGCCACGCCCTTGATGATCTTTGCCATGTGCTCGGCCTCAATGTGACCGATGGCAACGTAATCCAGGAAGAACAGCGGCTCGGCGCCCGAAGCCAAAATGTCATTGACGCACATGGCGACCAGGTCCTGGCCCACCGTCTCGTGACGGTCCATAATCTGGGCGAGCACGAGCTTGGTGCCCACGCCGTCGGTGCCGCTGATCAGGATCGGGTCTTCCATATCCTTGAGCGCGGCGGCCGAGAACAGGCCACCAAAGCCACCGATGCCGCCGATAACCTCGGGGCGGTTGGTGTCCTTGACCATCTGCTTAATAGCGTCGACGGCGCGGCCGCCCTCGGCGGTATCGACGCCGGCGTCCTCGTACGTCACATGCTTGCTGTCGCTCATCTGAGCCTTCCTCTCCCACTACCGTGGCGCCGCGCGGGCGCCAAACGGTGCTCATAGTTGCGTTCATTTTGGCGCACGCCATAACAGCACGCGCCGTCATATCAACAAAACAGCAGGTAAAACCTACCAAAATAAACCTGTCCCTAAATGGCAGATTTTAGGCCTCGCCGTGCTCCTCTTCCCAGCTGCGGTCGTCGTATTTCTCGACCACGGCGTCGTCGTCAAAGTGCAGCGGCTTGTCCAGGTTGCGGGGCTTAAAGCCCTCCATGAACTTGTCGCGGCCAAAGCTCTCGGGAATCGCCACGGGGTAGCGTCCGGTAAAGCACGCATCGCAGTAACCGCCCTTGGGCATGACCTTCAGCAGGCCCTCGACCGAAAGGAAGGCCAGCGAATCGGCGCCGATGTACTCGCAAATCTCGTCGACCGTCTTGTTGGCGCTGATAAGCTGCGACTGCACGTCGGTATCGATGCCGTAGAAGCACGGCCAGATGACCTCGGGCGAGTTGATGCGGATATGAATCTCCTTGGCGCCGGCGTTGCGCAGCATCTTGACGAGCTGCACCATGGTGGTGCCGCGGACGATGGAGTCGTCGATGACGACTAGGCGCTTGCCTTCGATGTTGTCGCGCAGCGGGTTGAGCTTCATACGCACGCCCATGGCACGCAGTTCCTGCGTAGGCTCGATAAACGTACGGCCCACGTAACGGTTCTTGATGAGGCCCTCGCCAAAGGGAATACCGCTCTCGTGCGAATACCCCTCCGCGGGCGGCAGGCCGGAGTCGGGCACGCCGATGACCAGGTCGGCCTCGACGGGCTCCTCATGTGCCAGCTGACGACCCATGTCATAACGGCAGGCGTAGACGCTCTTGCCGTTCATGATGGAATCGGGGCGAGCGAAGTAGACCTGCTCAAAGATGCAGTTAGCAGGCTCTTCGGCGGCAGGCACGCCCTGCTCGGACACAAGGCCCTCGGCGCTGATGCGCAAAATCTCACCGGGACGGACGTCACGGACGTACTCGGCGCCCACGATGTCGAGCGCACAAGTCTCGGAGGCAACGACCCAGCCGCCGGCACGCGTGACATGGGTGGTGGCGTCGACCGTCGCGGCGCCGTCCTGCGACGGCAGCTGCGAAACGGATGCGGCATCGGCCTGGTCCAGGCCCTCGTCCACGAGCTTGCCCAGCACGAGTGGGCGAATGCCGTGCGGATCGCGAAATGCGTAGAGCGCCTGCTCGTTGATGAGCGTCATGGCGTAGCCGCCGCGCACGAGCTCCATGGTCTTGCGAATGCCCTCGCGCAGATGGCCTGTACGCTGAGTAAAGTAGCCGATGAGTTTGGTCGCGACCTCGGAATCCGAATTGGAGAGGAACGGCACGCCCAACTCGATCAGCTGGCGGCGCAGCTCGTCGGTGTTGACGAGGGTGCCGTTGTGCGCGAGCGCGATAATGACGCTATTGATGGTAGAGAGGTGCGGCTGAGAGGCTTCCCAGCTCTTGGCGCCGGCGGTGCCGTAGCGCACATGACCCACGGCCAGCTGACCGGAGAGCGTCGACAAGTCGGCATTGGAGAACACGCGGTCGAGCAGGCCCAGATCCTTGCGGACCATAACCGTACCGCCGTCACCAACAGCGATTCCCGCCGATTCTTGGCCACGGTGCTGCAGTGCACGCAGGCCAAAGTACGTCAGTCGAGCCACGTCGCGATCGGGCGCCCAGACACCAAAAACGCCGCATTCCTCATGCAGCTGGTCAGAGTCCGGATCATACGTCGACATGGCGTTCACCTGTCCCGCGGCACGCTCGGCCGCGCGGATGGTTTCTTGAGACATGGCATCCCCTCAGAGCCTCGTATTTTGGCGTTACCCGCCTTATTATACGCACGGCGCGACGCGCTCCCCAGCGCATGAGCAGCGCTTTTTAAAAGCCCACCGAGCTAATAATCCGTTTTGCGGCCAAACATTTTATTGGTCTGTCCAGTGCAAGCGCCCACGCCCCCAGGTGGCCGCCGCGTCCACCGTTGAGGGTTGCATTGTTGCAATTGGGACGTTCGTCCTGTCTTTTGGCAGGTCGGCGGCGTATCCTTGTAATCTAGGACAAAGCGAGAAAGGTTCTGTATGGATCGAAACGGACTCGACCCCAGCGTCCCCAGCGCCACGGAGGTCAAGAAGATTCCCCTCATCATTAAGGTGTACGCCGTCCTGTGCATCCTGTCCGGCGTGGGCACACTCCCGTCGGTCGCCGCCTTTATGTGGCAGGTCATCACCGCGCTCATCAACGGCAACGCCGCCGAAAAGCTCGGCGACAATATGCTGGTCTCGGTTGGACTCATCGTCGCCGGCATCATGCTCTCTGCGGCAAGTGCCGTCATCCTGATCATCTTTGGCCTGGACCTTATCAAAAACCAGCGCCGCAACGCCGCCCGCCTGTCTTACGTCCTCATCGCATTTACCGTCGTGGAGCTTTTAGTTGACGTGATGCTCCAGGGCATCGGACCCTTCCTGCTGCGCCCCGCCGTCCAGCTTGTCATCCTCATTGCGCTGTCGGCCACCGTCGACCCCACGCTACGCCAGGAGCGCGAACTGCAGCGCCGTCTGCAAGAGATGCTCGACCGCGATGCCGCCGCCGAGGGGATGCTCGGCCGCGACGAAACCGGCGAGGGCTACATCAAGCTCAACTACTTCAACCTGTTCTGGGTATTCTTCGTCTGCAGCGTGTTAGGTCTCATTCTCGAGGAAGTCTGGCATATGGTCGTCGTCGATCCCGGCGTCTATCAGGACCGTGCCGGTATGCTATTTGGCCCCTTTAGCCCCATCTACGGATTTGGCGCGGTGCTCATGACCATGGCGCTCAACCGCTTCTATAAAAAGAATCCTCTGATCATTTTCCTGGTAAGTGCCCTGATCGGCGGCGCTTTCGAGGTGTTTGTAGGCTGGTTTATGCAGACCTCATTTGGCGTGGTGTCGTGGAGCTATTCACACATTAGGCTATTCGGCATGCCCGATCCCATCGCGGTATTGACCGGGGGACGCACATGCACGCCGTTTGCCTGCATGTGGGGCCTGGGTGGCCTCATCTGGATCAAGGTCTTGCTGCCGCGCCTGCTTAAGCTCATCAATATGATTCCATGGAAACGCCGCTACTCTGCTACCGTCATCCTGACCGCCGTCATGTTGATCGACGGCGTCATGACGTTGCAATCGCTCGACTATTGGTATCAGCGCGTCAACGGAACCGTTCGAAATATTCCCGTCGCACAGTTCTATGACAAGCATTTCGATAACGAATATATGGAGAACCGTTTTCAGAGTATGACCATGAGCCCCAAGGACGCCACACGCGTGTAGCGCCACGCAATGCCGAGATTTTTCAACGCACAGAAAAGCCCACTGGCAGACTGATTGAACTGCCAGCGGGCTTTTTGTTGGCGAGTGCTGCTGCCGGCCTTACGCCTCGCGCTCGACCTCGCTCACACACTCATTTTTGATGGTACCGACGAGCGCCTGCAGCGCATCGACGACATGCGGGCGAATGTCTCCGCCAATGAGTACGAGCATGATGTCGTCGCCCACGGTAAGCTCGCCACTCGCCAGCCACACGCGCACATAGCCGATACCCGGCATCGCGCGCGTTGCCTCGATAGCGGCCTGCACCTTTTCGGCATCGAAGCCAAACACCATGCCGCCCACCTTATGCCCAGGCGCCACACCATCTGTCTCGACCCCACGCACCTCGGCCTTGGGCGTCGCACGCACCACGCCGTTGTGTGTCAGGTACATCCCACAATCAGCCGCCGAAGCATCGGCCTTGGCTTCGCGCAGCCAAGCATCAACCGAAGGCATCGATTTGCCGTTCTCAAGCATCATTTCTCCTTTCACCGTCATTGAGTAGCCCATAATCTATTCCTCGACCGGCGTGAGCACCATGACGGCACGTGTGTTGCTCAGCGATAACGAACGACAGGTCACAAGCGTTACGACCTTGGTTGCCGAAGCGGCACGATCGATGGCATCGCTCGCCACGGCAGAGGCACCGTCGAGCATCTCGGACAGGTAGTTCTTGAGCCCGTCGTCGCCCTCAAAATTGGTCGTGCGCGCCTTGGCATACGTGTCCTCGACAACTTTGGTCGCCAGTGGTCGCAGTTTATACGTAGCATCCCGTGTGATGTAATACACGAACTCGATGCTATCGAACGTTGCCTGATCAGTGGTGTCCGAAATCACGTTGAACATCGAACCGTCGTTCATATGATGACCGTAAATCGTGGTCTGCTGATCCACCATGCCCGGCGCGGTGTCGTCGCTATCCAGGAAGATGGCTCCCGAGGCATTGGCCGTACCGTCGAACAGCGTGTTGAGGTACTTGGAGTTGTTGTTGGTCTGCACCACGGGGTAGTTGATGTTGGTGCCGGGCGCGTAAATCCAACCCACAACCTCGGGATTTGTCTGGGCCAGCGCATTGAAGTCGACAATTGGCACGCCACTGGCGTCCTTGTCGCTCACATATTGCTTTTCGATTTTTTGATACGACTCGCTCGCCTGCTTGTAGCCAATCTGCGCGTTGATAAAGATGGCGGCCGCAGCAACGATCAGGCCAATACCGATGATGATGAGCAGAATGGGAATAATGGAGCGGCGCTTCTTACGCGGCGGCTCGGTGTAGCTGGACGGCGCGCCGCTCGGTTGCCTCGTCGTCCGGGCCTGCTTCTTTGCCGCGCCATATGACGAGGGGCGATACGCCGCCGGCGCGTCCTGGCGTCGGTGCGTCGCCGGCGTCACAGGACGCGCCGCTCGCGGCTGCTGAGGAGAGGATGTCCGACCCTGCTGTGCCGCATGGGCAGCACCCGGCTTCGACGGATCGGGAATCTGAGAAGCCTTGAATCGTTTTCCCTGATAGTCGGACATGGCTCTCCTTATACTGCGGTGAAACGGCGGAACGCCTAGGCGTCGGCCATCTCCTGCTTCATCTTCTCGATAACCTTGCGGTACTCGGGGTCGCAAGCGCCCAGAATCTGCGTGGCGTAGATGGCGGCGTTCTTGGCGCCGTTGATGGCAACGCAGGCCACGGGCACGCCCGAAGGCATCTGCACCATCGACAGCAGCGAATCCATGCCGCCCAGGTCACTCGTCTTCATAGGCACGCCGATGACCGGCAGCGGCGTAAAGGCAGCCACGACACCACCCAGGTGAGCGGCCTTGCCGGCGGCGGCGATAATCACTTTGATACCGCGATCGGCGGCAGTCGAGGCCCACTCGTGGACCTTCGCCGGCGTGCGGTGTGCGCTCGCAATGACGAGCTCATAGGGCACACCAAGCGCCTCGAGCTCGGCGGTGCAGCCTTCCATAACGCCCAGATCGGACTTGGAACCCATGATGATCCCGACGACCGGCTTTTGATCTGCCATAAACAAAGACCTCCTGTTGAGAGCGGCGACGCGGCGGATCCGCGACCCTTAGCTACTGAGAGTAGTATAGCTGCTCCCGTCCCTGCGGTCTTTGTGGCGCTTCGCGGGCGGGCCGGGCTTTATCTTCACTCCGGTTGCTTCGCAAAGTCGTTCAGATAAAGCCCGGCCCGCCCGCGAAGCGCCCTGCGACCTACCGGGGATTGCCATGACGTACGTTGGCTGAAATATTAACGTGGGCTCTGTCGTTCATTCGAACGACAGAGCCCACATTCATTTTCTATTCAGCCCTAGTCATCGCGCAAAGCCCCTTCGGCAGCACACGGTGCAACCACTGTCTCTTATACACATCTCCGAGCCCACGAGACCCTAAGACATCTCG
>ENA-OYYQ01000074-OYYQ01000074.1-human-gut-metagenome-genome-assembly--contig:-NODE-74-length-62202-cov-13.721354_pt1 | contig 62202 bp, 81 predicted proteins | sample MGYA00243252_ERZ653455 | MGnify/ENA primary metagenome ERZ653455 (study PRJEB26926, sample SAMN06164940) | human gut metagenome | biome: ENVO:00009003; feature: ENVO:2100002; material: ENVO:00002003...
CTGTCGTGTACATGAGAGCAAGCGCAACTGGTAGGTTGCAGCCTCCGCACAAGGTACGCTCCACCGAACGTGTAGACTTAGGGTGGCTAATGAATTGTTGGTTAGGTAAACGCTTTGCAAACTTGTGTATCAGAGTGAGGTGTAGAATCCTCGATGGCTGCTGATACTGTGCTCAATGTCGGCACATCAAAGCAAACTACGGATACACAACTTGTGTTTTGGGTCGAACACAGAGCTAGTGGATGACGCAAGTAACATGAGTACAGGTAGCTTCACTACCGTTACGCAGTACCGGCTAGCCATGCCGCGAAGTTGTTACTGAATATGGCAGGTAAGATAGTCTAGCAATGTGCATCATGTCCTTCATAAGATCAACTTACTGACTACAAGGAGCCAGTCATGTTTGATATACTAGGAGAACTCATGGTGTCCAGCCCTGCAGTGCGACAAGTCTATCTGCATGGTGGTGCACTGGTGGTTGGCGTGGGACTGTGTGCTTTTACTCTGGCACGGTATAGAGAGTACAAGTATTGCAGACACGTGTTGACGGAGGAACTTAACAAGCTGTACTCGATGGGTATCATCATGAGAACCGTTGCGTTCACATGTGAAACCAGCTTGGTGATGGCTGATCTCATCGAAGCTATGGCTACAACTAGGAGTAGATGGTATGTCTTACACCTCGTTGTTCGGTCACTGCGAAGAACCCCCGTAAAAGAAATGCTGCTGGATGCCTTGCACGCAAATAAGGTACAACCTCTGACTGGACTTAAGAGGCTCAAGGCCCTGTTTACGTCAGCGTTCTAGCTTCATATCTTTAACATCTACTCGGGCTGGGGTTGGTTGCTCTCTGCTAATCCCAGTCCGTTTACATAACAAGGAGAAAGTTTATGGCTACGTATCATGACAAGCTGGACTACTGGTCTCAGAAAGACCCTTATGCTCCTCCTCGATTCCTTCCGAAGAAGTCACCTCAACTCACCGAAGAAGAGGTGGAAGAATGGAAGCTGAAGAACGCAGGTAACTTTATCACCTGCCCTAAGTCTGGCACCCGTCTCTTGAGGAGTAACTGTGGCAAACTGCTGATGTGTTATAAGCAAGGGACATGCTATCATGTGGACTACACCAACTTCGACAAGAACCTGCAACGAAAAGCATACAACTTCAATGGGTAACAGGGTTGAAGTGTGATAGGTGTAGAGTCAGGGATGTTCCTTGCCTCTTTCCTGTCACACTTTAACAAAGGAGAAACTTATGTTTCGTTTCCTGAAACCCCTTGTGTATGCGGTCATTGCCACGGTCGCCGGTTCCTTCGCCTACAAGGAAGGGAAGCAGGCTCTGTTCCCTGCCCCGGCTTCCGAACAGACCATCGACACCAAGCCGGTGGAAGACAAGAAGGACTAGTCTCCTTCTTTAAACCTTAACTTGGAGAGGTTGTCATGAGTGTTGATCAGGATGCGTTAGACATCCTATGTGAAGTCTTCGATGATAGGATCGAGGATGTCATGTCAAACCGTGACAACCTCTCCTACACTCTGTATGATGACGACGGCTACCCAGTTGGTGCTGCTATCTTTGACGAGTTCAAGTCTGGCGATCGTGTCAGATATGTCTACGTCTACTGGATTGGGGTGCGCTACCGTGGTGTAGGTATTGGAGGACAGATACTTCGCACCTTGCACCAGCAGTACCCTGAACACTGGTTCAGTTTGAGTACACTCAAGTCGAACACAAACGCTGTCAGATTCTATAAGCACCTCGGGTATCAGATAACTGGAGACTTACCCGGATGTCCTAGCTTCTATCATCTCCAGCGCAAACCTGAAAAGGAGTTCACCTCATGAGCGGTGATCAGAACAACAACAACCAGAACCAGCAGAAACAGAAGGGTGGCAATCAGAACGGCCCGAAAGAAGGCATCACCATTGCCACCTCGGTCAATCCTTCGCAGTCCGGTACCCTTGGCCAGCAGGTTCAGGGTGCCATCGTCACCGGCATTGGCGGTGCCATCGCTGCGTTGGCTTGCGCCGGTGTGCAGAAAGGATTCGACTGGATTGTTGGCAAGTGGACTGGTCGCAATGTTCGCCCCGTCTTCAACGTGACTCCCACCGGCCCCACCACGGGTGGCTCCGGCAACATCATGCAGGAACTGCACACTGTTGCGGGAAGCAATCCCGATGAAGCGAAGCGTGTCATCCAGTCCGTGGCCAAACGTCTCGGTATGCAGATCGGCCAGCCTGCCCCTGCTCCCGTGACTGTTGACGCTGGTGTGGTGGAGATGACTCCTCCCACTCCGGCCCCTGCTCCCACCGCTGCTGATGTGGTTCCCAGTGATGCTGCCCTCAAGGTGGAAACCAAGCAGCCCAAACCTCAGCAGCAGAACAACAAGGGCGGTAAGAAATAATGTGGGAAGTTCTCAAGATTTTGGGTACTAGCTTCCTGTCCTTCGGAGTCGCTGGGCTGTGCGCCTACACTGGTGTGCGGTCGTTGGACATGATGATGTTTGAAAAGAAGGAAGGTGACAAATGATTACCCGCATCGCTGGGTTTCTGTTCTATACCTTGATGACTGGCCTGTGCGCCATCACCACCGTTGGTTATGCCAACGATGCGGTTAAGGCCCTTGACAAAAAGAACTAACCTCTAGCACATAGCAGGACTCATACGTACTAGGTGCGACTAGTCGCGTAACGGGGTCTTGTGTAGAGACAGCACCTCCACATAAGGTTGTCTTGTGTGGGTTGTGTGAGTCCTGCTATGCATCTAGGGATTAGATCAATGTGCTATTCACCTAGCGTTGCCGACGCAGTACAGTCATGTTTACCAAGTCTAAGCGTATACTTGTGACCATGACCTTTGGTACTCATCACGTTTCAACTCACGAGGTTTCTCATATGTGTAACTGCACTTCCTGCTTCTGCTCCACTGCCTCTCGCATTACCATGCCCGCCCCTGTTCGTCCTTCTGTTAAGCGTGGTGCTCTGCTCCGTGCTGTCAGCGGTGAAAAGGTCGGTGACATGTACATGCTGGTTCGTGAAGCGACTGGTGTGTATGCTAAGGATGCTGCTGGTAGTCGTATCGGTTCTGCCAAGAACCTCTTCAACCTCATCAACCTGACGAATGAAGGCAAGGCTCGTGTGTCTCGGCCTGAACGCAAGCTGATTTGGGGACATGAGGAAGTACCGATGGATGTACTCGAGCAGCACTTTGGTTTCCAGATGGTTCCTGTTGCTGACAACATCAGCAAGATTGAGCCTACTCTTCGTAACGTGTGCGTGAATCTTCACGCTGCCAAGGTTCGCGAAGAGCTGGCTGAAAGGACTCTCCGTCTGTTCTAACCTTTAAACTTACCAGCCCATGCGTACTCTCTGAGAAAGCCACGACCCCTACGGGAGGGTCACTGCCCAAAGGACATAGTGCGCATGGGCTGGCCTCTTTGGAGGTTTTATATGTCCATTGATCTGAGTAAGCAATGGCCATCTCTTTTGTCTTATTATGTAGGCTTTCCTGCTGATGGAGCTGGTACCTACATCGAGAACATCTACAAACTGAGCAAGCAGAACAAGGCTAATCTGGCTGCTAAGCTCGGTCTTCCTGACACGCTGACTGTCGAGGAAGAAGTAACGGTTGATTTGAATGAACGCTTTGCGTTCTCTTATCAGCTTGTCTGCATGGTCATGCCTAAAGATAAGCAGCCTACGTTTGACGAGTTCATTACGAACAGAACGTCTAACCAAATGAAGCTGTCCAAACGTATCTTATCTTATGCCAAGACCAACAGCAACGTGACCGCGAAGATTCTTCTTAGCGGATTATATTCCAGTACTTTTCGCATGAAGCTGAGCAAAGAACTGCCGAAGGTGCCTGATGCCAGATCCTTTGTCAGTAACTCTGACTGTGCTGAGGCAGTTGTGATCACGCAGGACTACGAATACTACTCCGCCATCATTCAGAACATCTACTCTGAGATTGCGTCGATCAAGAAAGCGACGTATGGTTTCAGCATGGATATGTTCACGATGCTGTCGGCTGGTAGTAGCAGCAGCTTCTCATCGTGCTTTACGGTTGGAAGGTTCAACAGTAAGGGGCCGCTTGACATCGCTCTCTGCCCCTTGACTGGTGTAATCTACAACCGCCAAGGAAAGAACATCACTGGCAGAGCTTGGGTTGTCTTTGACAAAGACTTCAACAAGTTCATCGTCATGAAGTCTTATGGCTTTATCGACGACGCCATCATCAAGAAGGTGTGTGGTTGGTTGTGTGCCCTGCTTGACGATAAAGCAGACTGGTCATACACAAACGGAAACAGTGAAGATGTCTATCTCTCACTTGACTACAGACCAGAAGGATGGTACATTGACCCTGTTCGTATGTTCTTCTTCTCTTCAACATCTGACAAGATCAGGAACATTGATGTGCGAGGGTGCGTAGAAGCACCTTGTTTGTTGTGCGGTAAGTATCATACCAAATCAACAATCATTTGCAGTGACTGCGAAGAAACAAAGCTGACTAACTGCAAAAGGTGTGGCAAGCAGATGCTTAAAACGGACAGCAACAAGCTGTACCCGCTGTGTAATAACTGTGTGGAAAAGGTCACATTCTGTCCTGTCTGTGGTTCGATGATGCGGGAAGGCAAAGCATGTCCCAAGTGTGCATGGAATAACATGTGCGCTATCTGCGGCACCAAGTCTGATAAGAAGCTACAGTGGATTGAAGATATCCCTGTATGTGAACACTGCATCAGTATCTTGCACAAGACTACCTGCGAATGCTGTGGTTCTCATGGCTTGATGTATCCTTATCGTGGCCATGCTTTGTGCAACAACTGTTATCAGCAGTTGTCTTCTCTGCCTTCGTCAACAATCAGTGAAGCACAGGTTCACATCAAGGCCAGCATCTTGCAGAACTTTATAACCAGCAATCCTGATCTCAAGATTAGCTGGAACGTCAGCGAAGGAGACGCTAATGAGCATTGAGAGACTCAAGACAATCCTTCGCATGACGGATGCGGAGGTAATACAGAACATCATTGGTACTCTGACGAGTTCCGACTCTGGGTACGAAGTATACACTGACGACGAGAACTTCGTCTTCGGTATTCCTACAACTGATACCATATGTCCTGTGCTTTTGCAGGCGCATGTGGATACAAGACGACACGCCTCGGTGGATGAACCTCTCATCTTGTGCACCGAGTACGGAGTCATTACGAATGCCAACGGTATCCTCGGCGGTGATGACCGCTGTGGTGTTGCTGGTATTCTGGACATCATTGAACGCCATACCAGTAAACCATTCGTTCTCTTCACAAACTATGAAGAAACGGGTGGCAAAGGCATGAAGGCTTTCCTCAAGACTGGCTACCTCGACAAGTTCGTCGACCATATTTATTGTGTCATTGCCCTTGACCGAAGGGGACACAATGAGTATGTATACTATAGCCCCACGTTACCGAGCAAGCTGACGTACTTCCTTGCCAAGCTCGGTTACTATGAGGCCAATGGTTCTTACTCTGACTGCTATGATCTTTGGATGAAGCATGACATCGCTCATGTCAATCTGTCATGTGGTTATGGTCGGCAACACACAGCCGATGAATTTGTCTTGGCTGAAAGCTACGTGTCTTCCATCCTTCGCGCTGATCGTTTGATGCAAATGATTGACGAACCCTTCCGTGTAAAGGAACGCTTCACATACCGAAGCGGACACGGGTACTCGTCTATCGCTTACCCTATCCCCAAGCCTGCTGACAATGCCGGTCAGGGAACTGCTGCTCTTGAAATAGTGGGCAGTGAAGAGCTTGCATCTGATGACGGCCCTGAATATGTTCAAGGAACTCATATCCATTCCCCTGTTCACATGCCTCCTGAAGCGGTGTACGCATACTCTGCGGCACCGAAATGCTTCGTGTGTGCGCGAGACGACAGACCGATGGAGTATGATACCAAGAACAGTTTCTTCATCTGTGAAACGTGCAAGAAACAAATCATTAAACACTTTGACACAGTGACAGTCCCCAACGCTATGGCGTACTACGACATGCTTGAGGAAGTTCGGGCCAAGAGCCGAGAGGCTAACAGGAATTTGAACAAGGCAAAGCTCAAGGCCAAGAGTTCTCTTCCTGTGTGTCCCGGATGTGGTGACAATCACCATGTCATCTGGTCAAGGAAGGACATAGGATTTGTATGTACGTCTTGCTTTGAGTACCCTTCTACCGATGGATACAACGGTAAGTTCTGGGTACGAGGAGACAAGAAGTTCTTTGTGAAGACTGTGAATGGCAAGCAAATGGTACTGGTGACAGATCTTAAGGGTGAACACCTTCTGTCAAGTGAAGAGCTGTTGAAGAGCAGTAAGCTTCACCAGTGCGCTGTCTGCCATGAGCCTCACATCTCCTGCTCTTGTGAAACCATAGGCAAGACGAGAAAGGTAAACGTATATGTTTGCCCCTCTTGCAAACAAGAAGCCTTGGATACACTTCTCAATGACAACCTCCCTCCGTGGGACTTGGACTAGGAGGATTACAACATGATCGTACCACGTCGTCCTGAGATTTGCAATCCTTCTGTTCCCGGATGTGAACTCAAACTTCCCTTGTACACGGAAGAAGAACAGAAGCGTATTGAAAACATGATCGACTTCCCCGGTGAATATACCGCAGACGATTTTCGTTCTGCGCTTGACCTCTGCTTCAAGCGTAGCACGGAAGCGGAAGCTTTCATCCGTTCCCTGCACGACTACACCCTTCGTCTGAAAGGGGTGTGGCATAGATGGTTGGGTGCTCTTCGTCCGACCGTTGTTCGTAAAAGTTAGCTACGCTAACGCTACTTGTAAACCTTAACACGAGGTGCTTATGCGTAATCGTATCAAGCAGTTCTTTGGATGGTTGTTCAAAGGTATCAAAGCCCTGTGGCAGATCGGTTGGAAGAAGATCATGGACTTCGTCACCAACATAGAAGCTGCCAATGAACTACTTGACAAACTGGAAAAGAATGATTACGTAATCATTCCTGAGAAGATGTCAAGGGTTCACAAAGCTGTCTCTCTTGTGTCTGGGTGTTGTCACAGTTTCTTTAACAGATTCCTTAAGAGGACTGACAAAGAACACAAGCTGCTTGACATTGACATCCCTAAGAACTGGATGCGAGGGAAGAGAAGACGTTTAAGCGACGTTGAGCGGCTTGCTCTCTAGGAGAGGTTTTAAGCCTCGTTTACTATGAGGATGACCTATGAGTCATCTTTTAAATAAACGTGTCTTAGAATCAATCCTCGTGCGTTTAAACGGTATATGAACCATAACCGAGGGACGTAGAAATGTAATGCAAACAGAACATCAACAACAGTCCAGACATACTGTGTGTCTCTGACGTAAAGGCAAGACATGAACTCATGCTTAGAGAGAAGACAAACTGTCTTCGACAGTGGCATGGATGTATCAGCTTGTAACCATAACAGAGATGCAAGAGTATGACTGTTAGGCGAGAGGAGCTTGAGAAGTTCCTTGATTACAATGCACCTATGGACGTGCCAGTAAGACAAGCCTACTGTCCTTTCTGTGAACCAGATAAGGTAACCAGTCATGGCTTTGTTGTGACACGTAAGAGGAATGGGTTCAGTATGTGGTGTCATAGGTGCCACACTAAATACTGGTACCCGGTTAAAAGCCCATCATCTAGCGCGATCTTAAGTGAATTGCATCGAAGAGCCGTGGGCAACAAAGACAATGCCAGTGTCGTAACGAAGAAAGTCACTCTCCCGTCAGACTTTACCGCTGACATTCCCGCGTCAGGTTTGCTGTGGTTACGTACCTACGGCGTCAATGAGGATGAGATACGCCGGTACCATTTTGGGTACAGCCCCAGACTAGATAGGTTAATCCTTCCTGTGTTCCGGGATGGAGAGCTGGTCTTTTGGCAGGGCCGCAACCTTTCTTCAGACACATCCAGACCTAAGTACATGAACGTGAGATCACAAAGGTCAGATATCGTTCTGTTTGTAAATAACCAAACATCGAAGGTCGTACTCGTCGAGGATATACTTTCATGCCTCGCAGTAGCTAGGGCCGGTGTGAGTGCTGTTGCTCTACTTGGAAGCTACGTGAAGATGGATCTTTTACGTGATGTTCTGGCGGACGCAGATATAGATTGTATAAAGGTCTGGCTTGATCCCGACAAAAGACAAGAGGCATGTAAGTACGCAAAGCAATTGCGTGCACTTGGTTACAGTGCAAGTCCAATTGTGCTAGCACACCAAGACCCTAAGTGTTATAAACCCGAAGAAGTCCAACGCTTCATAGGAGGTGTGACATGTTCGGATTCGGAAAGAAAACCTACGATGGGCCTACGTGGAAAGACGTGTCCATCGGTGTGACCATCGGTAAGAAAACCATGAGCATCTTCGAGATCATTCGTAAGTTGTTCTGGAATGTGATCAACATCATCAGCAACGCCCGATCTATCTGGCGTACTTTGTGTAAGGCGGTTAAGGAGGTGTGTCATGCTTAGCTTCAACGATAAGGCTGTCTCCTTCGTACAGTCTTCTTCCTCCTCTGGTTACGACATACAGCGCTATCTGTCTCGTAAGCGTAACCAGCTGTCGAACTTCTACGACATGGAGCTGGCTATGTGTGACTCGTGTGGCACGCTTTTTACAGACAAGCTCAAGTCTATGCCGTGCCCTAAGTGTGGCAGCACTAACGGTAGGAGTCATTCGTACAACACTACGAGTCTTGGCTATCTTGATAACATCAGGATGAACTCGTTCACCTACGCGATGGCTGCCTAATAAATGTGCAGACAGGTACTTGACAAGCAGGTATTTGATCTTATACCTATAGTACTATAGGTTACTTAACAGGTAAACCTAAAGATAAAACCTTTAGGTTAATATATTAAGTATCTTAATAAGTATCCTTGACTTTACTTAATTAAGTATTATAATATATCTAAGTATATCTTAGCCGTTACTTAACCTTACTTAAGTATAATATCTTAAATAACCTACTACGTAAATACCTTAATAAGTATATTATCCTAAGACTAAACCTAACTCTTAATTCATAAGTACTATAGGTAACTAATGCTTTGAACATTAAGACTATATTATTTCTGAATTAGAAGGTTGACCTTAACTCTTGAACAAGCAAGGCATTATGAACATTGAGGAAATCTCCCTTGTTTTGTTCTTGTTAAGCAAAGAAAACTTTGACAAGTATTTTAAATTCATCTTTGAGTTGAATCTTGAACTTGAAACTAAGAACTTTCTGAAAACAATTCAGGAATATTTCTCTGAATATCCTGATAAAGAAGTCCTTAGTGTTGAAGAATTACTTGTTTTCTTTTCAGTAAAGCACCCTATCCTGAAGAAGAGAACATCTTATTCTGCTTACCTTGAGCGTTTAGGTTCAACTGAGATTGATAATAAAGTACTTGAAGAAAACTTAAACCACTTCCTTGAAAAATATTTTGCAAGTGAGATGGTATTTAAGTTGACTGAAGTTCTTGACGGTGATTCATACTCTGTCCTTGACGAAGTACAGGAGATGTTAGCCGAGTTCAATGAACGCAAAGTGAAGCTTAACAAAGATGAAGACCAACTATTTGTAAAGTCTAACTTGACTGAACTCTTACAAGAAGAAGTACATGAAGCTGGATTACGATGGCGCTTGTCCTGCCTGAACGAAAGCATCGGAGAACTAAGAGGTGGTAGCCTTGGTCACGTATTTGCTAGAGTCGATACAGGTAAGACATCGTTTATTGTATCAGAAGTTTCTAACTTTGCATCGCAGTTGAAGGATGATGAGGTTATACTTTGGTGTAACAACGAAGAGAAAGGCAAACGTGTTCTCTTTCGTATCTATCAGTCAGTGCTTAAGTGCAATAAGACTGATCTCATAAACTATCCTACTGATGCAGAAGAAGAGTTCACCAAATTAGGTGGACACAAAATAAAAATCTATGACCAAGCTATCATTACTGTTGAAGATATTGAACAGTTGATGAAGACATATAACGTGCGTCTCTTGGTTATTGACCAAGGTGACAAGGTTCGTTTCTCTGGTGACAGAGATATGTCAACTGTCGATAGACTTAAAGCTGTGTACGGTAAGTTCCGTGAACTCGCTAAGTCATACGACTGTGATGTTATTGCTGTTGGTCAGGCGTCAGCTTCAGCCGAAGGGTTAAAATGGTTGAAGACTTCTGACATGGACAACAGCAAGACCGGTAAGCCCGGTGAGCTTGACTATGCAATTGGGATAGGAAAATCATTTGATGATGTTGACAATCCTGTTTGCAGTATTAGATATATATCTCTGTGTAAGAACAAGATGAATGAAGGTAAGCATGGCAGATATGAAGTAGTATTCAACGCTTCATGTGCCCTGTATACTGACAAGGCATCAGGTAGCTTCTCCGAAGTGTCGAAGTCCGACGACCAGTCTCCCCAAGGTTCTGGCTCACCTGAGATCAAGTCCACCTTCAAGTCACTCTTGTCTGAGATATATGGGAACCCTAACATGGAACAGAAGTAAACATGTCCGTATTCACTAACAAGGTTATTGCTCAGGCTGATATCGCTTTCGAAGAGTTTGTTGCTAAGCTGGAACAGGAAACTGGTCTTGCTCTGCGCGACCTGTCTCTGATTGATATGCTTAACGCGCTGAAAGCATATGAGAAAACTCCGTCTGAACCTGAAGAAGATACCCGTTCGCTTTCTCTGGAAGAACCCGTTACTGCGAAGACCGTAGCTAAGTCGAGCAAGTAAATGTCTTGGGTTGCCATTGACATCGAATGTTCTCGTGCTCCGAAGCACATGCCTTGGACTGTTGGTTCATACTTGTGCTCTGTTGGAATAGAACGACAAGATGGCACCTCAACTGTGTGGTTCTTCAATCCGAATGATAGACCACATGAAGAACTTCTTGCTGAAATCCAACAAGAGATTGACAGTGTTGACTTCTTGATTGGACACAACATTAAGTTCGACTTGAACTGGTTGAAGTGGATTGGTTTGAATGTCAAGGACAAGCCAGTCTGGTGTACGATGGTAGCTGACTATCTCATAAATGGTCAGCGTAAACTTGAGTATAGTTTGAATGCTGTTGCCAAACGCTATGGCTTAGGTCATAAGCTCGATGCTATGGCTATGTATTGGCAAGCTGGATACGAGACGGATGAGATTCCGTTGGAGATTCATGAAGACTATCTCAAACAGGACGTACATCTTACACATGACGTGTTCAAGAAACAACTCCCGCTCATTGAGCGTGCAAGCCTTGGCAAGATAACGGAACTTTCTTTCCGTCTAACCCAGATCCTTTCTGACATGGAAGTATCTGGTGCAGCCTTCGACAAAGAAGAAGCTATTGCTTACTGTAACCAAACGCGTGAACAGGTTAAAGCAATGGACAAGACGCTGGTCGATCTGGCTGGTATTGACTTTACTCCCTCCTCTGCTTCACAACTCAGTGCTGTTTTATTTGGTGGTTCTTTGAAGAAAGAAGTTCCTGAACTTGTAGCTCGTCAGCTAAAGAGCGGTAAGTTTAAGATCACCACACGTAAGACTAAGATTGAGATTCCTATCAAGGGACTTGGCTTTAAAGTTCCAGACGGCTGCTTGTCTAAGAAGACCGGCTTGCCTTCAACTGATAAGAACACACTTGATTTGTTAAAGTCTCGTGACAAACGCTCTGAGTCCTTCCTTCAAACACTACGAGATCAGAAGAAGCTGATGAAAGTAGTGTCCTCAATTGCTGGTTCTAAAGAAGAGAAAGAGGCAGGATTGATTGCTGTCATCGGTAAAGACGATAGGCTTCATCCTTCCTTTAACCAGTGCATCACACGTACAGGTAGACTCTCTTCTTCCAACCCTAAGTACCCATTGGGGTTGTAAAACTGGGTGAACTCATGGAAACCCTAACAGATGTCGCTGAGGGCAATCATGAGCCAAGCTTCAGTGCATGAACAAGCATACCATCTCTTAATCAACACAGCGCTTACATATCAGCAGATTGCTGATGAACTAAAGTCTAGTGCACATGTTGTTTGGCGTGTGGCTAATAACAGACTTTCAGAAGAAGAAAGAAAAGCACGCAAGGCCAAGAACTATAGACGAGCCCAGCTTGGTAAGTTAAACACCATGTACAACAGAAAAGGAAAGAACAGTCCTTTTTATACAGGTGGTATTACAATAGACAATGACGGCTATGCTCTAGTCTATAAACCTAGCTGGTTTACAGGAACATGCGGAAACTCTAGTAAAGTTTTTGTGCATCATGTTGTTGTTTGCAAAAGAGACGGTATGACAAAGGTTCCAAAAGGAATGCACGTTCACCATATCAATGGTGATAAACTATGCAACAAGGTTTGGAACTTAGCCTTGTTAAAGTCTGGTCAGCACAGACATATTCATGCAATACTGAAGAAGGTGCAGAGACTAAGTGCCTATGAAGACATAGGACAGCGCCCAGCTTGGGTAGACTTACTCTTTAAGTACTGTCTACTCATGATGATATAGTCCAATTACCACAGTAATGTGGGAAGTATACTTAGCTGATCAGTATACAAAATTTGAGAATGGTCAAAACTTCCCTAAAAGTGGTACCAGCCCCATTAAAACATTCTTTAAAAGCAAACAAGGGGTTATTATAAATCTTGACTTAGCTCAGATTGAATGGCGCATAGCCGCTGAGTTGAGTAGAGATCCTGTCATGCTTCATGAATTGAATGAAGGTCTGGACATTCATTCTGATAATGCTATCCGATTCTTTGATGCTGGCCAGTATGAACGTGGATCTAAAGAGTTCAAGAAAGTTCGTGCAGCTGCTAAGACAATGTCCTTTCGTCTTCTCTATGGTGGTTCCGCTGAAGGTTTCTATCGAGACCAGCGTATGCCTGACTATAGCTTAAAGAGATGGAGAGAGATTGTTAATGCATTCTATGCAAAGTATCAAGGCTTGAAGCGTTGGCAAGACGAGAACGCACAGATTGCAGCCGCACGTGGATACTTACGTAATCCTTCTGGACGTGTGCTTACGTTTGATGAAGAAGTACGTAACGGTATTGAATCCGTTGATGTCAAGCAGGTAAAGAACTACCCTGTTCAGTCTGCTTCATCTGACATTATGTATCTAGGTATGGTCAAGTTCATAGAACGAGTAGCAGAACTTGGTCTCAAGGCTAACTTGATTCTTCAAGTTCATGACTCTATGGTATGGGATTGTCCTGTAGAAGAAGCAGAAGTCCTGTGCCGTGAAGGTATCAAGCTGTTCCGTAGTTTACCTCAACTTGCTAAAGAATACTTTGGTTGGGATATTGTAGTACCCTTGACAGGAGACTGTGAAGTAGGGTATGACTATGGTAATACGAAGGAGATCAAGGAAGAAGAGATGGAAAAGATCTTCGCAGATCTTCCTACCTTCCTCTCTTGACAACCGGAGCTGTGCTCCTTCAAGACTTTCATTTATAAAGTTCTTGACAAATCTTCTTTCGTGTTTATCTTTCTTTTATACGCGCGTGAAAACATAGGAAAAGTCCATGTGGTTTATTTTCGATAGCATCGAACTGAAACATGATCTGGTGTCAAGGGCTGGTCGTACCTTTACTGGTTACGTACTCAAAGGAGAACGCAAGGGATATGATAAAGATCCCAACACTCCTTATGAAAAGATTCTCTTTGAGAACACTGCTACCACAGTAATCGAGAAGGGTATCGAACGTCCTAACTGTTCTATTGTACAGTTCTTCCAGAAGGCATGTTCTCCGGGTGACATTGTCATCATGAAGTTCGTTCGCAGAGGTGGTAATATGTGGGACATTGCTTCCGTTGAAAAGCTCGGTGAGAGCAGAGATCTTCCCACATATGAACCGTTGACAGAAGAGCAAGAAAAAGCTCTCAAGTCGCAAGGCGTTGAAGGTAGCGAGGCCGCGTTGGCTGCTACCGGTGGAACTCCTGCTTGGGTAAGATAAGTTAGCTTAACTCAAAAGAGGCCAGTCTATTGATGTGAATATGTAACTTGACAACATATACATCATATACTGGCCTTTTCTTTTTAGGAGTGTTATGTACACAAACAAGTATCGTCTGCCCAAAGCATTTGAGGACGCCCTTCAACCTCAACCTTATGACCCTGTTGGTGCATCAGACTACAGTGCCACGTCACTGATTGATAGTCCACGTTATGTGCAGCTCTACAAGAGACACAAGCATGAGATTGTTGAAGACCTGATGGATCAATGGTATGTCTGGAGAGGTAACGCAGTACACCATGAGATGGAATCAGCTCTTTCAAAGAATCCAAGGTATCTGGTCGAACGTAAAGTCACACGCTTTGACAAGCCTGATGGAGGCGATGAGTCAACATACAGACGGGTCGTCGCAAAGTTTGACCTGTATGATAAAGAGACACAAACTCTTTCCGACTGGAAAACTTGCTCCGCGTATATGCACGGAAGCACTGGTAAGAAAGAATGGATTGACCAGCTTAACATCAATGCGTACTTCCTTGAGAAGGAGGGGTATCCTGTAAAGGATGTTGCCATCAACGCCATCTATATGGATTGGAGACCTCAATCTGGACGGTACAAAGATGACAAGTATCCCGACTTACCTTTCAACGAATTCAGGTTCCGCGTGCTGCCTCTTGAAGAGCGCGAGTCCTACTACAAGGAACGCCTTCGTCTACACGTGGAGGCCGAATCCTGTAGCGATGACATGCTGCCAGTATGCACTCCGGACGAATGCTGGGAGAAGCCTGCTAAGTATGCCGTTTACAAGGTAGGAGCAGCGAAGGCCACAAAACTTTGTGACACTCGTGAAGAAGCAGATGAGTACATTCGCCACAAGAGGCTTGGCTCTGAGTACAAAGTTGAGTTTCGACCGGGCGAGAGAACAAGATGCGAGAGGTACTGTCCCGTAAAAGCTTGGTGTAATCAGTATGCAGAGTACAAGAAAAACCAACTGGGGGGCTAGGTACAAAGGTCTTGTTTATATTTACTTGTGCTTGTCTTTAAGCTTCTTCCCGTTGTCGTTCAGTTTTATTTCACGCACAGTAGGTATGCATAGAAAGGTGTTGTATGATATAATCAATAGAGTGCCTCTTACTCATGACCAACATGAGATGCATAAGCGTGCAGCTATAGAAAGTACAACACGGGTCGGTCCTGCAAACCCACGGTACAGACATGACAACGTGTCTAGTATTCGTGGTTACAAAGCTGTAAGACCACCAGCTTGGTATACAGGTTATGTATCACGAGGGTTTGTCAGGGAGCATATCCTACTGGTGTGTGAGAAGTTTGGTTGGACACAGCTACCCAAAGGATACGAAGTTCATCACATTGATATGAACAAGCTAAATAATGACATAAACAATCTAGCTGTTCTTACAAAAAGTGAACATGCTAAAGTGCACAACCAATACAAGGAGTGGAAAGATGCTCAAGGTAAGATATAACCCTAAGTGGTGTGAAGACTCGCCCATCGAGTACGCAATTAGATACACTGATGAGCAGTTCTCTGAGCTGTCTAAGGTGTGGGCTGATCTAGGACTTGAACTTCTTGTACACAAGCAGGAAGTCGATCCTATGATTGACATCATACAAAGGGACGAAGACGGCCTTATCGTTTACGCTATGACTATCCGCGTTGGCGATTGGTTTACGGTCGATCCTGCGGATAACGAATGGTACGTTGTTCCTAACAAGGAGTTTACAGAAAGATACCTTGTCGTTGAAGAGGAGGCATCTCGTGTACAAGCTTGATTCAACTTGGGAGATTATCCGCATACCGGAGAAGTCAGCGTTTTCTAAGGAAGAAAAGCAGCAGATGAAAGCTCTCGCAAGCAAGTGCTCAGAAGTAGAAGACATCTCTTTCGTCAATGATTACGAGGATGATATGAAAGTTGTAGTGGAATACTACAATGGCGGAAGTACAGTAGCTTCTGACGGATATCTGGCATACTGTGAAGACCTTGACATCCTGCTCTTCCTAACTTATAAGCAGTATGTTAAATTCTTTAAGGAGGTGATTGTGTAGTGATTAGATATGAATTGAAGATACCTGCCATCGTTACATATAGAGACAAGGGTATTGTCGATGTGCAACTTCGGTCTGGTATCAAGGTTACTTTGAAGGAAGACGACTTCGTTCGTTGCTTCAAAGTTATGAAGGATATCTCAACTGTAGAGGACTAATGCTTGACTACACCACAATGGCTTCTTGCTTTGAATCAGTTTCTCAATGCTTTGTTTGGAGGTAACTCGTACACGACTCTGTCTACTCGTGCGTACATGACACGTAGAGATGGTGGATGGAAGTGGCCTGCAAACATTCTTGATACTCTGATGTTCTGGCATAAGAAGTATGGAGGACATTGTAAGTATGCGTACTGGACTGACATGTGCAGATGGTATAACTTGCGTGTGTCCGAAGGCAAAGAACTTGGTAAAGTCAACGTACCACAAACCGACGAGTGGGTGTAATATGAATAAGCTTGAGCCGATGACTGTTGTGAAGCATTTCAAGAACAATCAGTATCTCGTACTTGGGGTTGCTAAAGATGCGAATCTTGACACAAACGAGTTCGTTGTTTATCGTTCCCTTTATGGAGATCGCAAGCTGTTCGTTAGACCTGTTGCTGAGTTCTTGTCTGATGTAGATAAGGAGAAGTATCCTGATGTGCAACAGAAGGAACGGTTTGAATACGTAGCTCCTCTCAAAGATATCCTAGCAGCGAAGGCAACTGCATAGTGTTTAACTTTTGCAAGGTGAGGTAGCTAAGGTTACCTCACCTATTACAAGGAATGAGTATGCAAGTATATGTCCTTCTTAGCCATGTGTATAATCCCGATACAGAATGCAACGATACAAAAGTAGTTGGTGTGTTCAAAGAAAGAGTACACTTTAAAGACAACATTAGGAAAGCCATTGAGGAAACTCTTGGCATTACCTTTGAACTTCAAGCTTGTGAGTATACTAATGATTAAGAAATTCATTGGGACTATCTGGCGGTGTGTGGCTAATGTGTACTGGGGTATGATGGTTGTGTTTAACCTTCCTCTCTTTCTCATAGACATTGCTGTCCGTGTGAAGACAAGCACGGAAGAAGACATCAAGCGTACTATCCAGCTGCTTGAACAAAACATTCAAGACATTGCAAAGGCAGGTATCTAATATGGATTATCCTAGCTCGCTCAGCGTGTTCGGTCACGACGTAAGCGTAAAAGTTTTCAGTGACCCTATTGAGGTAGTGGAGGACGGTCAGAAGACTGATGTTGTGCTTGCACAATATGATCCTCAGACGACTACCATCAGTGCATACCACAATCCTGAAAAGCCCGCCATTTTTGGCAGCAATATGATTCATGAACTGATTGAATTTGCAGATGTTCACTCTGACCTCAAGCTCAACCACACGCAGATATCTACGCTTGCATCTGTGCTGTATCAGGCTTTGGTTAATGGTGAGTTTGACTTCAGCAAGGGGTATATGTCTTCACCGCTGATTGACACTCAACCGGAGTATGTTATGCAATAATGAGTTTGTCTTTAGGTCTAACTAAAGGTTTTGATATTCTATCGTTTATGACAGACTATAATGCATTGGAGGTAAACTTTGGACGAGCCAGTTATGAAATTGTGCCCACTGGAAAACGGGAGTACATGCCAAGTATGTTCCAGTAAACATCTTGACATATACAAAACGATGAGCGGGATGTTCTTTGTTAAATGTTTTGGTTGTGGTTATGAATCTCCTCTTGTGGATACTGCTCAGCTGGCTAAGGTTATCTGGTTGCCTTAACAGAGGTAGTGTGCATATGTGAGATCGATAAAATCAACCTATAACAAGACAAGGTTTGCTTCTAAGTTTGAAGCAGAACTTGCTAAAAAGTTCGACGAGCTTGGTATCAAGTGGGAGTATGAACCTTGTCGTATTCCTTGGCAGCCCGCTGTACGATATTATAAACCTGACTTTAAGGTTACACTTCCAGACGGTGAGGAGTTCTACGTTGAAGCAAAGGGATACTTTGATCCCTCTATGCGAAGTAAGATGGCTCAGATTCGTGAGCAACATCCAGACTTAGATATACGCTTCGTCTTCATGCTTGAAGATAAAGTTATCTCTCGGTCTACAAAGAACCCCACCACGTACAAAACGTGGGCTAAACGACACGGCTACTCGTGTTGGAAGCCTGATACCTTAGCTGAGAGTAATAGTACTAATGTCGAACGAAAGACTGATAGAACAGGCAAACATGGAAGCACTCGAAGAAGTAAAGGAAGCCATCAAGGACGCGCATAAACGCCACCCTGAGACGCATCCGTCTATCGAGCATTCTGCTTGGATTCTCAAAGAAGAGATGGCCGAGCTGAAACATGAGCTTTACAAACCGGAGAGATGGCGTGACACTACTGCGATTTGTGAAGAAGCCTGTCAGGTTGCTGCTTCTGCTATCCGCCTGATTGCTGATATGAAAGTCCGTAAGATGGAAGGATATAAGGAGAACGAACATTACCGTCACGCAGCATAAGCTGAGGTAATCTATGACAACAGAGGAGCGTGATCTCCTCTTGTATGCATTTGACTTGGGTTTGTCTATACGGTTAATATCTCTATTTACTGGACGCTCAAGATACTTGGTATCTAAAGTTGTTCATTCAGCACATAAAGATATAAAAGATCACACTAAGCTATGTATTAAAAATACATCTTATTGTCATCGTGTTCCGTGTAAAGATAGGGCGCCTAAGTTAAATGGAGCAGGATACTACATAAGTAGGACTCCTTCTTGGTGGAAAGGGCATAAGCGTAGACTATCAAACTGCTCAACATATGTCCTTTCACACATACTTGTAGCATGTAAACGTGCAGGGTTGACGTACTTACCTGAAGGCTTAGTAGTTCATCATATAGATGGTGTACGAACTAATAACAACGTAAGCAATCTAGTTATCTTAACTAGACAAGAGCACATGAAACTACACGCTCTTGAAAGGAGATTAACCTTGGGGTAATGTGTTGGCTCAAAGATCACAACTGGGAACGCACTGAGATGTGGACTGGCACTGCGTATGACATCATCCGCATTGAAGTCGAACAGTTCAAGTGCTCTCGTTGTGGTAAGACAAAGAAGTCTGTCCGAGTGTTTGGTAAGTTGAGTAAGAAAGTAGCAGAAGATATTGTTGACAATTCCACAGGAGTAGTTAATGATAGATATGTGAAAGAAACTTCACCCAATGAAGTTATTACTCTTACCGATACAAAGGAAGACAAATGCAAGAAGGCAGCGTAAAAGCATATAGTACCGCTCTTCTTTATGCACTGACAGCTAACGGCAAGACAATGACGTGGCAAGCTCATGTGTATGAGAATGAGAATGGTACAGCTAGCATACTTATTCAGTCTGGTTACGAAGGTGGTGCTCTTAAGGAGACTACTCGTTCCTATGACTGTGGTAAGAATGCTGGTAAGAAGAATGCTACGACTGCGCTACAACAAGCTGTAAATGAAACTAAGTCTAGGTTCAAGAAGCAGCTTGATAAGGGATACAGGGAGAGCAAGGCTGAGTTGTCTGCTCTCCCTATTCGTCCTATGCTAGCTCAGTCTTATATAGATCATCAAAACAAAGTCAGTGACGACACGATCTATATCTGTCAGCCCAAGCTCAACGGTGTACGCTGTACGTGTCAAAGGCATGGTAACAAGCTGACCTTCCTGTCAAGAACAGGTAAGTCATACGATGTCTTGCAGCGCCATAAAAAGCTCTGCAAAGAGTTGCTTGAAGTTATGCCTGATGGGTGTGCATGGGATGGTGAGATCTACTGTCATGGTATGCCACTGCAAGACATAGTGTCTGCTGTCAAAGCATACAGTCCTGCCACAAACAAGTTGCAGTACTGGGTGTACGACACCATCAGTGAAGAACTTCAGTTTGAACGCATTGCACGTTACCGTGCTTTGCTTGCAGATAAAGATCTTAAAAAAGTTGTGGCTTGCCCTATTGACTATGTCAAAGGAATAGTTAATATAAAGAAGAAACAAGAAGACTATCTTGCAGAAGGATATGAAGGACTGATGCTACGTAAGTACAGTGCTAAGTATCGGCAAGGTGTTAGGTCTTATGATCTTCTGAAGTATAAGAACTTTAGAGACACTGAGTACAAAGTCACAGGGTTCTCAGCAGACATAGATAAATGTATTATCTTTGAGTTCTTTAACAAAGGTAAACCTTTCTCTTCTGTTCCATGCTGGACAAAAGCACAACGACAAGAAGCATATCGGAGGGGTTGTTTAGACTTCAATACTTGGATAGGTAAGAAGGCAACAGTACGTTGCTCTGACTTCTCTAAGGATGGAACCCCCATCGGAAACCCCGTAGTCACAGCCATAAGGGATTATGAGTGAGCTTCTTCGATATGATTAACAAGGCACTTAAACATTCTGATGATACTCCAATTCCTCTTCGTAGGAAGGATGAGCCTTACTGGGGTACATTGCCAAGGATGTGTCGTCAGTGCACAAACAGAGAGGAAGCAACACCTCCAGCATCCTTGAAGAAAGCAGGAGTTAAACCCTGCCAGTTCTGCAAGGTGTTTGAGAAAGCTTGCTACATTGCGTCGACAGTGTGCCGTCGTGTTGCAGAGCCTCTTAACTTTAAGGTAAAGAAAAAATGAAAGACACTAAGTGGTTCAAGGCAAAAGAATTTCAGTGTAAGTGTGGGTGTAACACAAACGAAATGAACCAAGAGTTTGTGGATAAGCTTACCCTTGCACGCGAAATCGCCGGTATTCCTTTCGTCATTACTTCTGGATACCGTTGTCCTGCACACAACAAAGCTGTTGGTGGTGTAGCTGGTTCATCCCATACAACTGGATACGCTGCTGATATCAGTGCGGCTACTGGTGAACAGAAGTTCAAAATTGTTCAGGCTCTTATTACAGCAGGCTTCACTCGTATCGGTGTCGCTAAGTCTTTCATCCATGTGGACAGCGATCCCAAGAAGCCGAGCCCGACTATTTGGTTGTACTAGGAGCTGACATGAAGTTCCGTGCTCGTTACCGTGGTAAAGGAGCCAACGGAAAGTATGTTACAACTCAGATGTTTATTAACGCAACAAACGAAGTTGAAGCTAAGGAAGAAGCAAACAAGCGTATTCCAGAAGTGGTCAAGCGTTTGACTGAGCGTGAAGGACAGGATGTTGGACATGTTGTCTGTTGGAAGATTGAACCTCATGAACAAAAGAAAAGAAAGGAAGAAATGTATGTCGGTTAATAAAGAAGCTGTGTTGGAAGAAGTGCGTGCTCAGTTGGCTGTTGAGAACTGGGTAAAAGATGTAGCTAAGGAGAATGAAGCCAGTGACGAATACAGTCCTCGTTCTAATCGTCTTCTTCTTTGGGACTGCTTTGCTGATGAAGTAGGCAGACACGTTGAAGAGTACACTGTTCCTCAGTACGGTGACTTCCCTGATGACAATGTTGCTTCTTGGTCTGCTGATGATTGCATCAAACAGATTCAGAAGTATGTGAACCGTATGGATTCTAACTCTCGTGGTGAGCTTGAAGCTACGCGTGACCTGCTCAAGATTGCACACTATGCTTCTCTTGTGTGGTGCAAGCGTCTTGGCTTTGAAGAAGCTCTTGCGGAAGTAAGGAAGGAACAGGAAGTACAGCCTGAAGTTCAGGAAGAGGTGCAGAATGGGTAAGGTATACTTCGTCTTCCAAGAAGAATCTATTCTTGGTCTGCTTAAGAACTATGCAGCAGCTGGTAAGTTTGGCTTGCAGGACGTTGAGTACCTGCATGTGAAAGACAATGCAGACTACAGTGAGAAAGGTTCTGTCATCACAAAGGATGACGCTGTAGTCTATGTTGACTTTCAGCCTGACTGTGAACGTGCTCGCATTATTGCACACGAGCTTAAGTGTCCTATCCGTTGGTGTGATGAAGCTGGTCTTAAGATGATTGATGTTAAACAGATCTTTAGGCTTGACCAGCAGGCAGCTCAAGCTGCTGTGGAAGCTGACGTTGATGCACCTTTGCAGCAGGAGTAGAATTTAATGCCTAGTACGTATGTCTTTTATCATGAAGATGCTGACGGGCATTGTGCTGCTGCTGTCTTCAAGTACTCTTGTGACCAGAACGAAGAGCTTGACCTTCGCTCCATTAACTACGGGTATGACTCTGACAAGATGTTCGGTGATCTCGAAGCTGGTGCTCGGCTTGTGTTCCTTGACTTCTGTCCTACTGAAGAAGACCTCAAGGCTCTTCATGACAAAGGTTTTCCTATCGTAGTTGTTGACCACCACAAGTCTTCTGTGTGGGCTAAGGATTACGATACGACAGGTACAGACACTAAGCCTTACATCCGTGTGTATCACAGTATCTATCAGTCTGGTTGTGAGATTACTTGGGGAACCTTTATGGGTGAAGCCAAGATGCCTCCTGCTGTGTGGATGACTGGTAGGTACGATGTGTGGGATCATCAGGCAGACGAACGCATTGTTCCTTTCATCACAGGTATGAAGCTCATCATCACCGACCCTGCTACGGAAGATGGTTATGAGTTCTGGAAAGCGTGCTTTGAAACTATCGACACTCTTCCTGCAGATGCACCTGACGAAGAACGTGCTAAGCGTATGAAGTGGGATGTAGTCCTGCAACTTATCAACATGGGTAATGTTGCACATATGTATCGTCTTGGCCTTGCAGAGGAACGAGAACGTAATGTGCACGACATGGTGATTGAAGGCAAGAAGTTCCTTATGGTGAACTCAAAGCTTTCTGATAGCTATGACTTCCCTATGCAGAAGCTTGATGATAGTTACTTTGGCTTTGGCTGGTACTACTGGGACGGAAAGGAATGGCACTTCAGTATGCGCTCTGAAGGTGACAATGACCTTACTACCGTTGCTGGTATTCGTGGTCATAAGAATGCAGCAGGCTTTACGATGTATGGTTTCCAAGACCCTAGCATCTATCTGAAGGCTGCTCATGAAAGTAATTGATCCTTCTGTCATAGTCTCTTTGCAATCTGCTCCACACTTCATCATGCAAACGATTGAAGACGCTGGACGTACCTGTTATAAATCGGAGGATAAAATCAATGAAACTTCTCACGTGGCTTTCATCGAGCGACTTGTACGTCGAGGGCATGAAGCTATGCTCGAACACGGGTACGCTACTGCACACTTTCGGGTTGACCGTGGTATCTCTCATGAACTGGTGCGTCACCGCCTTGCGAGTTTCGCTCAAGAAAGTACTCGATATTGCAACTACAAGGATAAGGACATTGAGTTCGTAGAACCTAGCACTGAGCTAGACGTTGACTCTATGAATGTATGGAGTTCACACATGCAAGAGTGTGAGGTTGCATATAACAAGCTTATTAAAGCTGGTTATTCTCCACAAGTAGCTCGTGCTGTGTTGCCTAACTCCTTAGCTACTGACCTTGTAGTAACAGCTAACCTTCGAGAGTGGAGAACTATCCTTAAACTCAGGTGTGCAAAGGATGCTCATCCAGACATGCGGTACATTATGCTACGGCTGCTGAGTGATATGCACAAACTCTTTCCGCCTGTGTTTGAAGATATCTATCAGCTTTACAAGGAGGAAGTAGATGCGCTTGCTAGAGATCTTGTATACGTTCTTCCACACACGGAAGAAAGTGGAACAGACGCATGAGACATGCCATTGGTGTAAAGACTATCCTTACTGGGATTGTTGCAATGCTTGGCGTGACTATGAAGACTACTGCTCCACATGTAAAAACTTTAAACCTGCAACTAACGAGGATATAGAACATGACTAAGTTTGAAATCAAGGCTACCTGTAATGGCAAGGACTACAACATTGACTTTGAAGTTCCGAAGGATATCAAGCAGGAAGACTGGGATCAGTTCTCCAAGCTGTTGAAGATGGCTTGCCAGCAAATGGGTAAGTAACCCTTGACAAACTTCTAATAAGTCTTATACTCTTATAAGACACATCGTGTTACCTTAAATGTAGTTGTTAGCTACGTCAGAGACAGGTGGACTTTATCTCCTTGGCTACCTGTCTCTGTCCTAACGCTTAACTAACTAGAAGGTTGAACATGATGGAACAAGGCTCTCTTGCGGATCTCCTTACTCTCGCTAAGTCTGGTGACGACAACAAGCTTGGCGAAATGATGGCTATGATGAACGGTGCTATGGGTGGTCAGCAGTGGATGTGGTGGATCCTTATCATTCTGTTCGCTTTCGGAGGGTTTGGTAACGGTATGTTTGGACGTAACATGGCTCCCAATGGTCTGGACAATGCGAACCAACTCATCCTTGAAAAGCTGAACGGCATGTCTGTTGAACAGTGCGGTCAGTTCTCTCGCGTTGGTAACGGTATCTGTGATAGCACCTATGCTATTACCAATGCTGTACGTGACGCGCGGGATGCCGCTTCCGCCTGTTGCTGCGAAACGAACTTGAACCTCGAACGCATGAAGAATCAGGTTGAACGTGGGCAGGATATGCTGTCCCACCAGCTCTCTGATTGCTGCTGCCAGACCCAACTCCGTATGCAGGATCTTGCTACCGGTATTCGTGAACAGGCTACGGCCAATCAGTTCCAGAACCAGCAGGAATTCTGTGACATCAAGACCCGCATGGCCGCCAACCATTGTGAAACGCTTGCTGCCATTCAGGCTAATCAGGCGGCGATCATTGGTTACATGACTCAGGAAAAGATCAGTGGGCTGGAACGCGAGAACGCTGCGCTTACGATGCAGCTGTCTCAGAATGCCCAGACTCGTGCTATCATTGAAGCACTGTCTCGGACTTCTACTACCACGCCTGCTGCCTAGTAGTTAAAGCATAGCTTGATAGTTTGGGGGAGCTACGGTTCCCCCTTTCTTATAAGGACTAAACATGTTTGGTGTTCCTTCGATTGAAGAACGTATTAAGCAAGCTCAGCGTAATGCTGAAGTATATAAAAGTGAACTTGATAAAGCGGTGCATAATGTTGAACGCTATCAAGGTTGCTTGAATAAAGAACTGTCTCGAGTAGGGGAGCTTTCCCTGCTGAAAGACGTGCGGGATGGCAAGCTCCTCGTACTCGATCTTGAGAGTATGGAACCTGCCCGCATCGCATTCCTCTAATGGAGGTACGTATGGCCTGTGGTGGTAAGAAAAAGAAGAAAAAGGGACGCTAGGTCTTGACAACGGAACTATGTTCCTTCAAGTTTTTCTTTCAGAAAACACTTGACAACTTTTCGTTAATGATTATCTTATAATCAAGAGCGACAGTTGCGTGGACTGGCTGTACTCTGGGAGTGACCCACTGGTTGCATACACACGCAGAAACCCCTTGCAGGAAAGATCAAGAACTGCAGGGGGTTTTCTATTAGAGGAGTTACGATGTCGAAACTTACTGCTCTCGCAGAATACGTCCATACGTGGGCACCTATAGCCACGCAGCTATTAGCTTCTGACAACGACGCTGTTAAAATGTACGGTGTTAAGATTCAGCAAGAAGTGGACGTTAAGAAACGTCAGCTTGAAGCAGAACTTGGAGAAGCTAAAGCTATTCTAGGTATGACTCTAGCAACACATCCTAGTCAACATAAAGAAGTCAGCAGCCCTGAACTAGTAGAGCATTCGACTATTCATGGTTGTACAGAAACACAAGTCAAAACAGAATGCATTATCGAACTGTAGATACAAAGAAACCCCCTTTGGGCCTTCGGGCTCTTAGGGGGTTTTCTTTTGCCTAATTTTTATCTTCAGGCATATCAGCAAGTAGCTGTTTTATTTCATGCACACGTGAAACATTGACACCGTTCTTGAGGGACATGATCTCAGCAAACTTCTTGAAACCAAAGGCAGATGACACACAGATACCAAATGCTATCTGATACCAGTCAGGCATAGTAGCAAAGGTTTCAAACCCATGTGTTACCCAGTCTGCTGTCCACGGACACCAAGCAAGAATAAGTGGCATAGAGATAACTACTGTCCAGAACTCATCCTTCCATCCAGAGTTGTCGAGGGAGTCTTTCTCCCACGCAATATCTCCCACCACCCCAGACTTGTAGAGATCAATCTTAGCAGCAGCTCTCGCTTTAGCTACTTCGATCTTACTCTGCAACTCTACCTCTTTGAGTTTTTGCCTACTCGTGAACCATCCCACAACACCGGAAACAAGTGCTTCAACAGGCTTAGCGATTATGTCTAGCATAGTTAATCCCTATAGTCAAGACCTGACTGCTTAGCCACACGAGTAAGTTCCTTCATCAAAAATTCTCTGCGCTTCTGCAGCTTTTCCTTTTCTTCGTAGAACTTAGTACCCGTAGACTTGTTATTCTTTTCGTTCAACTTCTCAAGCTTGCGAACGCTATTCAAGCGAGCATTGATAGAATCATATCTACCCTTGAGCTGCTGAATAGTTCTGTTCTTATTTCTAATCTCAGTACGTTCATCAGGAGAAAGAGTTGTATCCTTCTGTGCAAGCTCAAGTTCATTCAAGCCAGTCTGCATCTTATTCCGAATCTTGCTGTACTCATTAAGTGTATCACCATAACCAACCTTACCGAAGAAAGAGTTAGCAATAGGTACGTTCTTCAACTCAATAGGAGCACCAGTAACAGGAGAAGTCAACATGCCGAGAGCCTGTGTAACTACTCTACCAAGGCCACCCATGTACGATTCAGTAAGATGCTGGATGGTTTCAGGAGACACATCAATCCAACCCTTTTCAACCTTAGACCCAAATGTCCAAGAGTTCAGTGTCTCTGCCACAGCACGACACCACATAGGATTAGTACCCCAGTACTTCTGACTGTCAGGTACTTCACCCTTAAAGCTGTGCGTGCTTTCAGGCATAAGAGCATAACCAAAGCTGTTCTGGTTGGCTACTACTTCACCGATAGGACGGAAGATAGTAGGCAAGAAGTTCAACATGGAAGCTCCACCAGTAGGATTGAAGTTATCAAATGAAGCACCAAAGATTTTAGCAGCGGCAGAGGAAGGCTTGGTGCGTCCGCTGATTACACCTTCCATTGCATTTGCAGCTACCCAAAAGATATTATAACCATAAGGCAGGGGGATCTTTACATATCCACCATCACCAAAAGGTGCAGGTATAATAAAGTTACTGTCCTTGATATAGTCAGGAATCTTATCATACTTACTTACACCATCGTCATCATCACCCATAAGCCACCTACACAGTAGTGCATGTGGAATACCACAAGCTACTGAATAAGCCATGAAAGCAGCGGTTCTCTTTGCATTGTTTGCAAAGCTATCTCCACGCCTCCAGAGGTTACGCAAGATACGCACGTTACCACCGATGTTAGCAGAAGAGAATGCCCACAGACTGTTGAAGAGAGGAGCCCACGAACCCTTACGAGTAAAGTTAACTGTGATCTCCAGAGCTTCGTTAGCTGCACGTTGATGTGCAGTTTCCATCATCTCTTGCATCTGCTGAGCAGACCAACCATTACGCTTAGCTTCCTGAGCGATATGATTGTCAAACTCTTGTGTCAGAGCAACGAACACAGAGAACCGAGTGGCATTTTCAGATACATCAGAGATAGTATCCAGATACTTAAGAGCACCGTCAAGAGTCTTACGAAGGTTACCCTTCTGCTTTGACAATTCACGTACATCCTTGTACATAGTCTTGTAGTCATTAGCAAGGAACATACGAGTATGCCCACCAAAGTCTACAAAGTTCTTATACATTTCCTTAAGGTACGCTGCATCCTTACCAGTATATTCCTTACCGTTCATCTCTGACCAGAGGAACTTAACCATACGGAAAGAGGTAGCATCCTTAATGATACGCTGACGAATGTTGTTCTCTTTGCCAAGCAAGTTGTTTGCCTGTGCCTCAGAGATTACATTACCTACGTTAAAGATAGCAGTCTGAATATCACGAGGATAGTTCTTGATAGCGAACACAGGGTTATACGTAGTCAACAAAGCAGAGAACTTCTGAGTCATCTTACGAATGAAGTTAATGACTGCACCTGTTTCAACAGTGTTCTCGTTACGCAAAGCAGCAGCAAGGGCTACGTCCTTGATAGCAATACGAACACGGTTACCCTTTTCATCGATCACGTTGATAAACTTGTGTCCTTCACCCTCAAGACCATGTGACTTCCTCACATAGTAAAGAGTACCATCCCCCTTCTCAGACATACGGAAGTATGGCTGTCCCTTCTCATTCTTATCCGTAGCGATTTCCCACAGGTCTTCGTTAGGAACTTCTCGAACGAGGTTAAGCAGACGACGAGACACATCGTTCTTCTCACCGATGTTTACAGTATCCATGATCTGCAACATCAAGTGTGTAGAAGGACTTTCTGCAAGACCTTCCCGCCCCTTCGCCTTCTTCAACAACTCCCGACCACCAACAGAAATACCAGCCTTTGATCTCTTGTGTGCATAGTCAGGATCAAGATCGTCAATGAACTCTTCCCAGTTCTTTAACGGGACGTAGTGCTTATAGGTAGCACGGAGCTTATCAGTAAGAGTCTTAGGAACAATACGATACTTATCCAGCATGTCCAGATGGTATCTACCAAGCTGGTCAAACTGTGCAGCGATCTCATTCATACCCGGCACATCAGAGTACTTGTCAATGATAGCTTGTGCCTGCTGGTCAGAAAGACCAGAAGGAGACTCTAACGTATTCTTACCACGATACCGCCTGTTGACTTCAGCGTTACGTTCCAATGCATGTCGAGCCAGAAGGAACTCATCAAGGGCAGACCAAGTAGCATTCACTCTGTCCTGCTCAGTAACCTTACGACCAGCCTTACGCAGGTCATCAAGAGCTTCCTTTACAGCAGGAATATCAAGCTTACCAATCTGTTCACAAAGCGGTGCAATCCGCTGATTCATAATATCAGTGCGAATGCTGTTAATTCTATTCACCATACCAGTCATATGACGGTAGATGTTTGTAGCAGGAGCGATAACATTCTTACCAATCGTATCCTTAATGTACCTTTGCACAATCTGAATACGACGGTACTTGTCATACATGCCTTCTACAAATCTTTCAAACCCAGTATGCGGAATGATCTTACCATCCATACCCACAGACTTGCCAGTGTTCTTGATCTTAACCATACGGTCAGTCCATGTCTGCTGGTTCATCTGTGCACGCTTCCACTCTTCAAGATAAAGAGGAGGCATATCAGTATAGGTAGTATCTTCATCCACCATGAAACGAACTTCAGGAGAACTGTACGCAGGAGTAGTATGACTGATGTTATCACCTTCAAACAAACAATAGCTCTGGGCATTGTTATAGTTAAAGGTAGTACCAGCCACACCCAAGTCTCTCAGCATACTAGAGATCTGCTTAGTGTTGTTAGACTGAGACACAAGGTATTCGTATACATCCTGTCCAGTCACACGTTCAAGATAACCCTTGTTCTTCATAAACTGAGTAAGTTCATTCTTATCAAGGAAGACACCAATGTCTTTACCCAAGAACTGGATATGCATACCATCCTGTGCAGGAATCTGCTGAGGAGGCATCTGCTTGAACAAACGATTAAGATGTTCTGCAACATATCTTTGTTCAGACAGAGGGCGTTCCCAGTTCATGAACTGCTCAAAAGAAGGAGCATAGTTCTTATATACCTGTCCGGGAAGACCAGACTGCTTATTGTTGAATCTCTTGTAGTACTCAGCAAGCTTCATAGGATTAGAGAAGTAAGTTCCCCAACCATATGGAGCAGAGAAATCATCTGCACCTACAAGGTCAACACGTTCGTACTGAGGAGCAACATCATTCAAAGCTGTGCTCATGTACGTAGCACGACCCCAGATAGTGTAGTTAGAAGAAACACCTTGAGGCTTATTGCTGGCAAGGTTCTGTGCAGAAGCAGCAAGGACATCTTTAACATCAGCTTCAGTAACATAGCCATCTACACCAAACAACTTCTGATACAACTTACGAATAAACTTGTACAAGTCACGAATGACTGGAAGTCGTTCAAGTAAAGACTTAGGAGACTCACGCTCAGCTATCCAAGCAATGAACTCTTCTGTACGAACAAGATCATTAGCGTTCTCATATGCAGGACGCTGACGTTCAAACTCTTTCCACAGAGAAGTACCATAAGCGTCACGATAGATAGCAGCCATGAACCCAGTAAACTGACGAGGGGTCATTATAGCACGCAGACCATAGTGAGCAACACCTTCGTGCATAAGCAGACGTACTGCTTGTGCCTTAGACTTTACTCGGTCAGCGAACACATAGATCTTCCCATCACAGTATACTGCCTGTGGGATAGCTTTCTTGTTTGTATTCTTAAAGGACAGATTAACAAGAGCATCATGCACAGCAGTAGGTACATTACTATCAGTAACAGAAGAACAAATGGATACAACGTCCTTTAGACCGGGAAGCTGAGTCAACGTGTTCTTCATCCAGTCGTACACTTGCTGGGTAGCTTCAGCAGCAAGCTGGAAGTCTACTTCTTTTTCCTGCTGGGTGTACCGTTCAAAGGACTGGCGCTGTGTTTCAATGTTGTTACGAATCTGCTTAGACCGCTGCTCTTGCTTGTACATACGCTTGAGCTGTTCAGCTTCAAGATCACGACGAGCTTGAGAAGTCTCTTGAGGAATAGCTTGACGCTCAGGGATGTTACCGTCCAAAGCATTATCATAGCTAGCCTTATCTTGAGCTACCTTAAGCTGTGCTTGATATGCAGGAGAAGCTTCATATGCACGCTGCTGTTGTTCAGCAATCATGTTACGCATGTACTGGTCAGCAGCAACCCTGTCAAGATCAACCTGATTGTTCAGAGCAGCAGCTTGCTCAAGAGCAACATTCTGCTGAAGAGCACCGTACCTTTGTGAGAAAGCATCAGCACTAGGCAGAGCAGCTTGCTGATTAGATGTGCCCATCTGTGCAGCTTGCCAGTCAGCAAAGTCTGCATCCCACGTATAGGTAGGATCGTTGGTCAGCTTAGCTGTACTACGCAGAGCACGTGCATTCTTAAGCAAAGCATCAATACGTTCCTGTGTTTCCTTGTCTGAGAGATCCTTCAACTGCTTACGCAAGTCAAGTTCAAAAGGAACAGCAGGGTCAAGCCTATCTGCCTTAGCAAACAAGGCATCCATGTTCGTCTGAATCTCAGACAAGTCCTGTGAACGTGCAGCAGAACGAGCAAGGTTAACGGCAGACTTTCTAACTTCTGCCTTCAATCTATTTGTCTGTGCAAGTTCTTTGTCAATACGAGCAAGCTCACTTGTAACAAACTCATACTGACGATCATTGTATGGAATAGCATTCTGTAGCAGGAGTTCAAGGAATACATTGTATTCACCCTTACGTGCCTGCAACTTAGACATATGCTCATCAGCACGATTGAGCTTACGCTGTACGTACTGCTGAGTATCTTGAATGCTATTTATAATCTCAGTGTACTTGACTGGATCTTTCTTAAACAGAGCTTCTTGATACCTACGGTCATCAACAATCTGTTCAGCTGTAAGGTTAGTATCATAACCAAGATTCTTAAAGCGTTCTGTTACAGTTTCACGGAAAGCCTTGCGAGCCTTCTTATCAGACTCAGAGAGATCTTTCTCAAACTGTTGCTTACGCTGCTTGATGTCTTCACGCTGTGCCTGAGCAAGACGTGCAAGCTGAGCAGCATACTTCTGCTGGTCACGTTCAAGCTTCTTAACATACGCATCCTTTGCTTCTTGCGTAGCAAGCAGAGCATACTTAGGAGACGTACCTGCACGAGCAGTAGTCAATTCATCCTTTGTCTTACGCAAAGCATTGACAATAGGATTACGAGCACGAGCAAAAGATTCTTCAGAAGCAGCTACAGCCTTCTGTGCCTCTACACGAATAGCATCACGCATGATGCCTTCACCCTTAGAAATCTGAGTGAAGGGATCAATCTTAGTCAGCTCTTCTTCAAACTTAGTCTGAAGTTCAAGAGGCGTCTGGTCTGGATTGACATACGGAATGTCTGTTTTAGGTGAATGCTTGAGCATGTCAACCATAACACCAGCTCCACCAGAGGCAGAACCAACAAGAGCACCAGCAATACCAGCTTCCATCATACGGTTGAAGTCATCAGCAGTAAGCTGAGCACGTCCGTCCTGAATCATACTGTTTACTGCACCCAACCATTCCTGTGTGTATTCTTCTGCACCTTCACCAATCATGGCCTTGGGCAGAGACAACGCAGAAGCCTTAAGCTTTTCCTTAAAGGAACGTTCAACAGAGTCAGGTACTTTAACACCAGTCATCTTACGAAGCAGCTGACTTTCACCACCAAGCAGTGTAACAGCAGACTGCAAGATACCAGTACCAATATCCATGCCGGGGTTAGAAGTAAGTAGCCCTCCCTCAGCATAGTTACCGGAATAGTTTTCACCAGTGTTCAGTACAAACTCAGGAGCCATTGCACCAATCTGTGCACCAACAGTAGCGGTCACAGCTTTAGTAGCAGCAGCACGAGCCTCAGCTTCAGCAACACCAGAAGCTACAAGCTGAGCAGTCTTCTTTTCAATAGCACCAGACAAAGCACCAGCAAGTACCCTCTTACCCGCAGCAGCACCTACGCCACCACTAGCCAGAGACATACCTACATTCAACGTCTGTTCGCCAAGAAGACTAGCAAAATAATCACCAAACTTCTGAATACTGTCTACGTCTTTGTAAGATTCAACAGCAGCTTTCAATTCAGGAGCTTGTGCTTCTTCTTGCTTCTGTTGTGCATAGTACATCAAATCACCAGCAGTCTGTTCATGACCCATAAGGTCAGCAAGAGCAGCACCACCGGCAGCAACAAGAGCTTGTGTCTGAGGAATAGAACGAAGGAAACCCTTTACATATTCACCATGTTCTGGCTTCGGTTCTTGATACTCAAACGGTTGAGAGTAACCACCATAAGCAGGCATCTCCTGCTCAAAGGAAGAGAACGTAGGCTGAGCACTTACGGCAGGAGCTGCCCTTCTCGGTGCACCACTACCTACAGGAACACTAGTCGTAAACTGCTGACGTGGGTACGCAGCTTGCTGAGCAAGAACGTCTTGCAATGGCCCCTGCTCAGTAAGGCCGGGAACCATCACAACACTATAGGGCTGTACACCAGAAGAGATAGGTGCAGCCTGTGCAGCAGCATACGCTTGTGCTGCAGAAATATCCGTATTCAAAACACCATCCAGTGCCATAACTAGAATACCTTTCTTTGGCCCGTATTTCGATTCTGAGGGCCTTTAATTAGTTAACGTATAAAACCATAAAAGCGAGCACGTTCAAGAGCTCTAGCCTGCCTTGCAGCCTCAGCAGCAGCTACATCCTGTGCCTGCTTGTCGAGAGATTGTTGAACAGCACCAAGCTGCTGGCCACCAAAATTGAAGCCAAAGTTATTGTAAGGATTACCCTGAACACCAGAAAGACCAGTACTGAACGTAAGAGCAGGTACACCAGCAGGCATACCTATAACTTGGTCAAACAAACCTTGTGTATTCTGCGCAGTAGGAGAATTACCATACACTACTTGTTCATTAAACGCATAAGGAATTGTAGTACGAGGGCCAAGCCTACCTTGTATAGAAGTCATACCCGTGTACGTATTCAGAGCAGCAACTTCTTGTTCAGGAGTCATCTGAGGCAGGATAAGATTATTCGTAGCAGAGTCAATTGTAGGAGCCTTACCAGTAGCAACGCTTACAGCCTGAGCCCACTTAGATCTATCAAGCTTCTCAATGTTCTCCATCTGAGCAGCACGTAGACGAGTATCAGCTTCAAGTTCAGCCTTGTACCTATCAACACCAGCTTTAATACCAGCAGCTCCAAGAGTAGCATTAGCTCCCATAGAGGCAGCACCAAGCTGTGCGTTAGCACCAATGCCTGCAACATCAACAGCCTTCTTGTAGTCAAAGCCCTTCTCTTCACGCATCTTAGTCATTTCATAAGCGCGTTGTTGAGCAAGCTGCTGGGCTGCAACATTAGCTGCATAAGTCTGGTCAATTGTGTTACCAAGCTGCATCAACTTAGCAACACCATCCATACCCATAAGAGGCTGCTGTCTACCTACTTCCTTACCATCTTTATCTATGATGATAACTTCCTTGGTCGTAGGATCAACAGTAACCTTACCATCAAAGTCACGGTATACAGTGTCTCTCAGTACGTTAGCAGTACCAGTAGGGTCACCGATAAGGATACGTTCACGGTTGTTAAGAATAGACTTCTTAGCAGAACGAGCCTGTTCATTAACCTGATTCAAATATTCAGCAGCAGCTTCTTGTTCCTTAAGCTGTGCTTCAAAGAGCTTACGTCCAGCAAGAAAACGATCGTTGGTTTCTTTTTCCTTACGTTCGCTTTCCCACATCTGACGACCAGCATGTAGTGCAAGTCCGATAGAAGGCATTACACATTACCTCCAGTGAGATATTGCAGACCACGAGCAGCACCAGCCCAACTGTTCTGTGCCTGTTGATTATACATACCAGCAAGGTTAGCAGAACTACCACCAGCACTACCAAGACCAGAGAGAATAGAAGAACTGTTCACTGAAGGAGTAGCCTGATACGTTTGCAAAGAAGCACCCTTACGATAGTTAAGTGCCTGTGACTGACGAGACAGTGCAAGGTCTTCAGCCTGACGAGAAGCCTGAGTTCTACCCATAGCTTCAGACAGTGCCTGCTGAGAACCCATGCGGTTCATATAGTTAGAGAAGGCACCAGAGTTAGCGTTGATACCAGCCATGCCCATAGCACGAGTATCTTGCTCACGCTGCTGTGCATAACCAGCAGCTACGTCAGCAGTAGCTTGATTCATAAGCCTGTCACGAATGACATCCTCACCTTCAGTGAGCTTACGAATAACAGACTTCTCAGTATCTCTATAAAGAGGATCAAGTTCTCGCTGTTGCTGGATGTCAGCAAGACCTCTGTCTACTGCGTACTGTGCTTGTGCTTGACCTAGAGGTCTAAGCGTTTGAAGATCTTCCATACTATACTGAATATTCAAATCTTCAAGAGGCCAGTACTTTTCTTTCTGTCTCTGCCAAGCTTCGGAAGCGTACTCGTCCTGTTTCTCGATAGAGCCAAACGCAAGGTCAGCATACTTTGACGCTTGGTTTGCTGATTTAATGCCGGAGTAAATGTCGTACCCGGTAGCTGCAAGATTACCTACAGTACCAAGAGCACTCCATGTATCACCCCAAGACCAGTTATCAAAAAGTCCCATTGTTTATTTTCCTTGTATGTTTGGCTTACCAGCCACCATCATCGCCACCATCATCGCCACCATCGTTCTGACCATTGGCTCCAGAACCAGTGCCGTCACCAGCTTGTCCTTCACCGGTGCCTTGGCTATCGGAGCCACCATTGGGGCCACCATTGTTATCTCCGTCGCCACCACTGCCTCCGCCGCCGTCGTTGCCAAAACCACCACCGTTACCGTCTCCGCCACTACCACCGGAATCGCCATCATTACCGGTAGAGCCGTTGTCACCAGAGTCGTTACCGGCATCATTACCTTCGTTAGCACCACCTTCACCAGTAGTACCAGAGTCAGTACCTTCACTTGTACCACCAGTAGCTGTGCCACCAGCAGTGTCAGATTCAGCAGCAGACGTAGAAGCAGCTGTATCAGCAGCAGTACTAGAACTTACACCGCCAATACCAGAAAGACCAGAATCATTTACACTACCAAAGCCACCAATACCGCCGAAGTTACCTTGGGTTGCACCGTGTGACATAGCACCGCCACCTATGGCACCACCAACACCTGTACCAAAACCACCTTGGTCAGTACCAATACCACCAAAGGAACCAGTACTTGCAAAGCCTCCCTTGCTGTCTCCACCAAAGGAACCAGTATCCATACCAAGATCGCCAAGGCTAGCCATAGCACCAGCATAAGCAGAAGCAACAGGGCCAACCATATCTCTACCCCAAGAAGAAGTAGGATTAGCCATACCGATAGAGTTGTTTACAGCAGCGGTTGCGTTAGCTACAGCATTAGGACTCAAAGACTTAGAACCAGCAATAGCATCATTGATAGCCTGAGCAAGAGACATGTCGTTGATTGTAGCCATGTCCATGTTATGCGTAGCAATGTTGTTAGCGTAAGCTGCACCAATCTGACGACCAGTAATCTGACCGAAGGTATCTTCCATGACATCACGTGTAGGTTCTTCTGCACGTGCGTCAAAGGCGTCCGCAACCAAACCACCAATCGTGGGGCCTATAAGCCCACCAAGCAGTCCGCCAATGGGGCCACCAAGCATACTACCCAGTGTACCCAAGGCCATAGCACCCATCGTTGTACCTGTAGTCATACCAAAGGACTGAGCAGCTACTTGACCAACAGTGCTTGCAAGACCACTGGGAAAACCAGATAGGCCAAAGTTCAGAGCGACATTAGTAGGTGCGTTCAAACCAAGAGCCACCCCAGTCTTAGTTGCAGCCTCTAAGCCCATCTGACTAAGACCACTAATAGCAGCGTCCATAGCTTGTTTGTCAGTAAAGCTATGACCCTTATTAGGCGTACCAGCATCATTGCCCTTGCTAGAAGAACCACCCGCAGTACCACCACCAAAACCATCTCGTCCATCACCACCGGTAAACTCTTTACCTAGAGTAGTACCTTTGTTAGCCTTCTCCTTATCGGAAGAAGACTGCTGGTTAGAGAAACGATTCTGATTATCATACCACTTGTTACGACTAGGTTTACTATCTTGGGTACCACTATCACCTATACCATAATTACCTAGTATCGTTTGATAAAGAGGCAACATTGTAGTATACGTAGGGAAGTATCCGTAGTTGTTCATTTACTTCCACCTCCCAATAGCTATACACATAACTATGTAGTTTGATGTAGGAGGAGTAGCACCGGGTTCTCGTACACCAATATGCGTACTTCTTTTTGACCTAGACCAAACCCAAGAAGAAACTACATTACCTGCAGCATTTCCTGTAACATCAGATACTGCAATATAATCTGTGTCTATAAACTCTATAGGCCAAATTACGTCTATGCCTCGACTTCCTGAAGGTAGTAAATTTTGTACTCCTTGAATAAGTACACCATCTGGTAGTTTCACATACCAAGCATTATCCATTTTACCAGTGATAACACCTTCTTTGTCGATACGATTACTAAGTGCATCAACCTGCTTTTGCAAAGAGGCAAGAGCAGCGTTGACAGACACAAGATACTCGTAGGTATTCCAGTCTTCTGTGTAGGGTACATCAGAAAGCTGTACTTGTTTTGCAGTAGCCATTACTTGCTTTCTCCTTCTACGAGTTCTCCCATACTTGAAGCAAGAGTAATCGAATGAATGTAAGCATTCGACTTAACTTCCACCTCAATAGTCTCACCTCTGAAACCAGAAGGAAGACGGAAAGGTTTAGAGTCTTTTACTTCTCGTGAATATTTAAGCTCGCCATCGACATAATAGTTAAACACTGTAGCATCCGCTAGTTCCAGCTCGTTCGTTTTACACCAACCATTGATTGGTTCACCATCCATGACACGGGCCGCGAGACTTGAACCTGTAAGCTTACCTTCCCAGATATGCTCGTTTTCTTTTTGAGACGATTGGGATGTCATCATGACACGGGCCGCGCTCAAATTAAACAAACCTTGTGGGCTAACATTAACTTTTGAACGCCATCTAAAAGATTTGTTTATACGAGAATCTGAAGCAAAGGAACACAAGCTATATTGTGTACCGTTCTCAAGAGGATAACATACATACAGCTGTGATTGTTCAATATCGTTATAGACAACCTTTGCATGTTGTGTAGTATAAACCATACCTGAAGAAACAATACTGTTATATACTGTACTATATGTATAGCTGTCTAAGTCAAAGATAAAACCAGCTGCTGTATCTGTAGGATTAGTAAAGAATCCATAGTAAGTATTATCTAGAAAAGCACCCTTCAATGATTCAGGATGCAAAGGTAGCCATTCATCCTGAGTAAGGAGCTTCTCTGTAATAAAGGTAGGACTCGTACTGTTAATTAGTACTAAACCATTCTGACTAGCAAAGATAACACCATTACGTGTATTCACAATAGAGTCAGCAGACACACAAGGACAGTTCTCTTGGATAGCTTTAGTCGTAGGATTTGTTGGGTCTTGTACAACAATCAACACAGGAGCTGCTTCTGTACAAACAACAATCGTATTACCAAAAGAACCAAGACCTACTATAGGATAGTCAATCGTTACTGTATGTTCATGAGGCCAAGCATGGGGAGCATTCCAATCAGATACATAGACAGTAGAATCTTTGTATGCTGCGAACAAACCATTCTGCAAAGAGACAAGACCTTTGAGTCCAGTTACTGGAGCATCCCAATAAATAGAAGGACAAGCCTCACCTAGAGAAGTGTTTGGTTTAGAGTCAGAGTACTTATAGTAAGCACCGTCAGCTATCCAAACAGCAGCAGGATTATTCGTAACCCTATTTGTATTAACATCAAACTGGTCTACATAACTGTACAATGCTTGACCAGCAGAAGTAACTTCAGACCTGTAGATATAGATCTTATTGATCCCAGCACCGATCCCATTAGCATGAGCTATCGGGTCAACTATAGACATGTCTACAACTTGACCGGGACGAACATCAACAGTATAACGTGACCTATCAGACAGATTCTTCAAGGGGCCGCTAGACTTACCTACATCTATAGTGCCATCTAACCACTGTCTAACGTAACAATAGACATATGACCTAGACTCAATGTCGCCAGAACCTGTACCACCAGATACCCAGATATCAGACTGTCCCGGTTCAGGAATAGCTACAGCATAAGCCTTGCTTTCTAAACCGTTTATGTAGTCCCTGTCTTCCAGAAGAGAACTATCTGTTACATAAAACCCATCTTGATTCATAAAGTAGATACGATTGTTCTCGTCATCGTACACAGGGCCTTTAGCTACACGTGTTTCGTAAGGCCACATCAACCAGTTATATGTCTTATTCTTCCACTTATATCTATAGATAGATTGAATATTACTCGGGATATACTGAAAAATCTCATCAGCATAGTGAGGTCGAAGCTCTCCACTCCACAGCTTAACGTCGAGAGCTTCCTGTGCAAGAGTAGCGGGTAAAAGCCGTGGAGCTATACGAGGAGCAATCCCGCTAAACTGTTGGAATGTTAGTTTCATAATGTCCTCTACATAGCGTTATTGACCAGCAGGTTCTGCACTAAGCGGACGCAACTCTGGAGGGGACTGTCTCCCTTCCTTCTCACTTTCGTAACTGCTCTTGCAGTGTTCCTTCTGCCAGAAGAACAGCCCGTCTACGAACTTGCAGGGCCATGTTCTTACTCCATCCCGCGCCCAGCGGTAACAGCGCGAGGACAGGGTTTCGTCCGGCCAGCCACCAAGAAGCGTATTGAGGAGCTGGTCGACGGCGATCAACGTTCGCTTTCCGTATGTCATGCGGCTTCAACCTCTTCCGGCGTGGTCGCGGCCTCCACCACCGCCTTGCGTTCCCCGCCGCGCTGCATCGTCCCGTTCTTGTGCCGCATGGCCCCGCCAGCATAGAGCGCGAGGAAGCCCGATGCGTCGAACGTCAAACGCTCAAGCTCACCCCCCGGCACCGTGTAGGCGTTCCACATTACAGAGTCGGGCAGGCCCGGCATCCCCGCCTGTTTCATGATGCAGACGTTCGCCGTATCCGCAAAATTCTGCTGGTCAAAGGCATCATAGCTGAAATGATAGGTCACCCCGTCTACGGTATAGTCGAATCCGGCAAGGATGGCGGTCGACGCTTCCGCGTCGATCTGTGCCTTTTTTTCTTCTTTCAGCTCATTGAGCGTCAAGGCGGGATAACCAAGAACTACCTTTCCGGTGTTGTCGATATACGCATGAAATCCAGCCTTCGCCCACTCTGCATCAGATACGACGAGATCTGCTTCTCTTGATTGAGTAATGGCTTCAAGCGTTCCCACATCACAATACGCCACAGCCACATCTTCTTCTTTTTTGATATAAATCATGACTACGCTCCGGGGAAACATCTTACTACGCCTGAAATGCGAGAGCCATTAACTTGCCCTTGAACGACAATTCCGGATCTGACAAACGCGGAAGGAGAATCACAGGGGTTTTCGCTGTCTTCCTCGTACATCCTTGCCCTGCTTACCTCCGCCCCGTTAACAAAAAGCTTGATATGCCCCCAGCCTGATCCGGTTACGAAGATAACCGCAAGGCCATCGAACGGCATGGTAAAATTGGCATTAAGGGGAAAATCATTATAAGCTGCATAATTGATATTGACTGTTCGTGCTCCACCAGCGGAATTGGCATAGTTCACGCTGAAATTTGAGGGGTTGTAGACGTACATGTTGACGCCGTCATTACCTCCCCACAGCCAACCGGGTTGGCCTCCCTGCCCCGCCCAATTCCAGACGGTATCGACGCCCCCTTCCCTGCGCAGGCGGTTCGCGGCCCATGCCGTCCCGCCATTTGCCGGAGCACTTCCAGCGGTGTCTGCATATATGGCACTGTCAGCTTTCGCGTGTATCGCGCGGCCATCCATATATACTTCACCAGTGTCAGGGGAGAACCGGAATGTATAACCCGGTTTGCTGCGATCACCACTAAGCGTGAATACTCTGTTACCGTTGTCAATGATCTCTTTTAACTGGGTGGTATTGAGGAGGAGGGGATTATACGTAATAACTTCTCCTGTGCCGTCTTCATAAGCCACAACACCAAGAGAAGCAATAGTTCCTCCACTGGCTTTTGAAAAGAGCTGTGTCCATTTTGCATTGTCATAAGAACGCTGAATGGAGTCAAACCCACCCTTGATTGCACCGTTTTTGTCAGTAACGAATAAGCCGTGTTCGCTATTAGTAGCAGGTGCTGTACTAACCACGTTTGCAGTGTCGTTGATGTGCACATTGCCTGTCAAAAAACCACCCTTAGTCGAGAGGGCAGGCTTATACTCACCACCACCAGTCAGGAAGCTTTCCTGTTCCCCTGCTGCTGCGGGTGGAACAAGACCAGCCGTTCCAGCAGTCGAAGCTGTAGCACCATCGTATTCAGGTACAGAGATGATACCGTCGCTGACGCGAATGCCATCACCTACTTGCTGCTCAGTAATAAGGCGATTGTATCCGCTGAATCCTCCCCCCTCATTCATATTGATAGCACTGATAGCGGCGCGAGGGGAGCTAGAACGCCCAGAAGTTATCAAAAGAGACCCTCTATGCGTAGGCGTGCCCAAAATCATTTCTGCAAAAGGCCCAGCGAACGGAACGTTTGTGGAACCAGATTTTATTGCGGTGTACATGCCCGGTTTTTTACTGAGCATCCCGGATGAAAAATCGTGCGACCCCTGTGCTTTGGAATTACCGATCTGCCCCCGTGCACTCGCCAGATCGCTCGCATTCCCCTCAATCGCCACGTCCTTTGCAGTGATCACACCTTCAGCGTCAGCCTTCGTGGTCTTTCCGTCTACACCAGCAAAACCAACGTTCGTAGTAGAAGCAACACCAGTTGCATCTACGTAGTCCTTGGCAATCTGCACTGCTGTTGGTACAAAAGAATTAAGAGCATCGGCAGTGATACGCAGTTCTACACGAGTGCCCGCAGGCCACGCTTGTGCAGTAGTACCTTCCTGCGCACGCCTAATCTTAAAACCTTGTCTACCTTCTGAGTTGTATACTTCAAAAGCTTCTACGATCTCTAGGGTATTTTCACCAACAAGAGTAAGCCTAAATACATCACCTGAATCAGGTGTAATAACAGGAAACACAGAAGCATCTGCTACATACAGTACTTCTTGTACATCTGTCATTTTATAGGTAAGCGTAGAAGCAGCATTGTTTTTAAACAAGATAGCCATGTGTTACTCCTACAGTTTCATGATATATGCCAAAGCATAGTAAGGGGGACGATTGTCAAAAGACACAACCTGAGCAGTATGTGCATGTCCGTTGTCTATTATAGGGTGGTTATGCCCCTGACCCCCACCAGTAACGCCAGACCATAGATCATTCCCACCAGACAATACAGTATTCCCAGCATCCCAGTTATCAGGATTACCTTGATAATGCATGTTCTGTATCCTGTGCGAATGTGGAGGTATCTCAGCTTCTGTAAGAGTATGATAACCAACTTGTACACCAGTACCAGCAACATTCACAGTAACAGCAGGAGACATGTTCTGTGAACCACCTGTATTACCCGGACTGTACGAAGAACCAGCACCAACGATAAACATATTTCTCAGGTCAGGCGTATCGTCAGACCCGTCACAAAGATGCCATCCAGAAGGAACAGCATCAACAGCACCAGACCACATTGTGATGATGCCGCGAGGAATCCTTGCATCAACAGCATCAAGAATAGACTGAGCAGTAAGACGAAGCTCTACTGGGCTTCCAGAAGGAAAAGCTCTGGCAGTAGTGCCTTCCTGTGCACGAACCACAGTAAAAGTATCACTACTACGCTTAGTAACTTTCATGATCTCAAGAGTACTGGTTGTTTTATCAACCACTGTCACCATGAAATAGTTACTACTTCCAGCATTTGGAAACAAAGCACCTCCTCCCGGAGAAACGACGATCTGCGAATCAGACACAGTTACTGAACTAAAGAGTGTCGTCGCCGCATTATTTGCAAATTGAATTGCCATTTATGTCACATCCTTCTGGAGGGAAAGTAAGATTAGGCCCATACACAGGGCAGTCACAATTACAGTCGTCAAGCTTGATAGCATCTCCGACCTTGATTATGACATCAACTACAGGCCATTCATGATTAGCTTCTATGACTGTCGCATTCTCAGAGATAACATTAGCCCAAGGTTTAGACTCTGCTATAGCTTCAATCTCAACAGCACCAAGCTGACCAATTACCACAGGAACAATCATATCCGTCCCAGCTTCACAGAACCATGCACGCTGTATGATGTCAGCTTCAGTGTCATCCATATGCGTAATCGCTTCAATGGAAGTAACACCTATCTTACCTACAGTTTGCATAGCCTCCATGTCTGTGACTGCTTCTATTAGAACACCTCTGATAATGATATCAAAAGGAAGTTCATCCATGACAACACGAGATACTATATTAGTTCCTACATCTGTGATAGGAGTAATCTTATCTATATCTCTGTTAATCATGTAAGCATCAGCCCACATAGGAACTTCGTGAGACTGAAGACGAACAGTTGAGCTAGCTAGAAATTCTGCAACTGCGTTAACAGTTACATCAGTTGTCGTAATGACATTACCTTGTGTAAGCAGATCGACAATAACATCTGCATTAACAGCACCAAGCTGAAGGGTGCCTGCGTTTATCAAGGTAGTGTTGACAAGCATCCCGTTAATAGGATTCATGAGTGTCATTGTCTACCTACCTCAAATAACTTTTTACACCGTGGTGCTGTCAGTAATACGAATGCTCGAAGTCTGAGCACGGATGATGAACTGGTCACCAGCATCTACATCATGCGGACGTTCATCAAGCGTCTGAGGATTACGAATAGCACCCCAAGCCAGAACGTTACCGCCAGTAGCTGCATCCATGATAGCAACATGCGTCACACGACCCCAGTTAGAAATAGCAACCGGGAACTCAATAGCGTTCGCATTCTTCACTACACTCGCAGCAGGCGTCGTAAAAGAGCTGTTCTCAGCTTTTACACGAGCATAACCTTCACCAGTAACTTCATCCTTAACAGGGCTGTTATCAGTCAAACCAGTCGCAGACGTGAACAGAGCCCAGTACTTAGCCGGAGTGTTATAAACGGTACCGTTAAACACATGGGCAAGAATCTTGTCGTCAAGATAAGTACTAAAACCAGACATGTTATTTCCTTTAGAAAATTTTATGTTTAAGAGGGAGCATCGTCTTCGACTGAGCAACCCAAGACTTGTAAGCCTTAGACTTAGCACGAGAGATACCCGCACGGAACTTGCGAATATAATAGTTCACAAGGTTAGGCTTAGACCAAACTCTACCGGACAGACTGTGCAAATAAGCAAGTGCACCGGAAGCAATGGTCTCAGCCCAGTCCGTATACAGGAACTTAGGAATCTCATCAGCTTCTCGCGTAGGCTTCACAGCAGCAAGCATATGCAAAGCTTCTGGAATGTCTTCCATAGGTACACCTACAAGATGCATCACATTAGGACTTTCCATATAGAAGTACTTAGGATACTTATCTTTACGCAGACGCCAATCAGGAGAGTACGAGTCAAGGTCTTGCCTATTTGTTTTCTCTACTTGAAACTGACGAAGTTGTCCTTCAACAGTGTCACGGATAGTAACAGTGACAGGCATCACAATCGTAGCATCTTTGTCTACGATATTGATACCATACTTAGGTTCATCCTTAACAAGATCTCCACAATAAATCTCTTGCCGCCAAATAAGAGACTTCTCACAAAACTCAATACATGCGTTTCGCAGAGCTTCTTTCACCATAGCCACAGGACAACCATGCACATCAGGACGCACGTACTTAAAGAAGTCTTCCCAAACAGCGTTATTCAAATGATCAATCATTGCTGGGCTGTGCCTCCCCAAGATTCGTAGGTAGCTCATCAATCTTTGGCATAGCAATTACAGAAGCATTATACTCCTGACCCAAAGACTGATAAAAAGATTGAGCGTACTGTTGTGCAATCTGTCTGTCGTTTGCAGAAGTACTATCAGTGTTGTACGCAAGGTACAGCATATAGTCTATAATAGGGCCACGATAGTTGCCCATAAGTTGCAGATCTTGCTGCATAGCAACATCGTCATCCATTTCTGCAAAAGAAACATATGGTGCAGAGTAAGCCATCTCTACATAGACATCTTTATCTTTTGCTACCGGAGGGTTAACAAGAAACTGCCGAGGAGTCTTACGATCATACACAAATTCGTAGACAACATCAGAAGGAGTAGTTCGTCTCCAGTCAGAGAAATAATCAAGATCTCTACGTTCTACCTGAAACACAGGCTCACCAAACGTAAAGGTGTTATCCTCTTCCTTTGTAGCGTTACAATAAATGTCAATGAGAGCATAAGCATCATCAGGAATAGTCTGACGAATACCGGGGTTCAACTTCACTACGCCAGTTTTAACCCATACGTCAGGGCGCATCATGATCAGCTTATTGATAGCATCATCAAGAAACTCAAGGTACTGGTGCTTTGAGAGTCGAACATAGTCCATATCATTATACAGAAGAGTTACTCTACTTATGATATCAGAGACTTTCATTATTACCCTCAAGTAAGCAAATGTTAGACTAACTATTCTTACGCGGACGACCGGGGCCACGCTTCACAGGCATCGTCAGCTGGATGTCAAGAGCATCAGCTTCCATCTTGCCAACCTGTTCAGGAGTGGGAACCACTTCTTCCGTCCCATCAGCCTGTTCCTCAACATAACCAAGGAACGTATAGGGATACGTAGGAATGTGAACTTCAACAGTAGACTGCCGACCGAACTCATCCTGCTGCGTCTGATAAGACGTAGTATACGCACGGTCAATGCATTCACGAAGCATGTATTCAGGAACAATCACTTCCTTACCATAAGGAGCTTGGAAGTTCTTACTGTTCACAGAAGCAAACACATAAGGGCCAGCAGAAGGATTAGAAGACGTATGAAAGATAACCCGGCACTTACGTGCAGTCGAGTCAACACCAGCATGATCCTGTCTCCAATCCATCAACAGACGAACAGCGTGCTTACGAATAAGTTTGTTGTCTTCCGTCAACGGAATGTGCAGGCCACGTTCAAAGAGCATATCCCGAATCTGCATATCAGAAGCAGAGTTAAGATCGGTGTCAGTAAAAACAGGAGTGTTAGCCATAAAGAATATACCTTAAAATTTAGTTTGTAGAGCTAGGTGTAGCAGAGCTAGATACGAGAAAGGGGAGAACCCCAAGAGTAGTTGTTCTCCCCATATGGGTCAAGGCTTAGTACGCAGTACAAGCAACTTCAGCGCGAACCATCCAAGCCTGATTGAGAATCACGCAGGTCTGCATGGTCTTCCAAGCAACGTGGGCACGCTGAGCGAGCGGGTCAGATTCAGTGTGAGAAGGATTGATGATCACCGGAGTCAGAGACTCAGCACCCTTCAGGGGCACCAGACCATAGGCATCCTTCGCAAGGAAGAGGATGGGGTAAACGTCAGCCTTGGTACCAGTGGTAGAAACCATCGTGTCACCAGCAGCATTCGTCTTAGTACCACCAGCATCCGGCCAGCTCTTCATCAGAGTGGTGAAGAGGTAACGCACACCTTCAACAGCACCAATTTCATTTTCCCACGGAGACGTATTGCCATAATCCTTCACGTCTTGGAAGTGAGGCATCGAGCGGATGTCAGCTTCACAATCGGGATGGCAGACAGCCACGAAGCAGGGAGAGATGGATTCAGTGTAGAAGCGAGGCGTGGACTTAATGCTATCGGTCAGGAAACGAGCCTTCTGGTTCTTCAGCTTACGCGTAATGCGACGCTGCAGGGGCAGAGAGATAGGCGTGTTCACTTCATTACGAGCAGTACCATTCGCAAACTCAATGTTGGTACCACCGAGCAGAACACCGATACGCATGTTTTCAACAGTTTCCGCAGCCTGTTCACCCACGATCTGCGTAACCTGTTCCATAACAGGGGAGTCGTTGGTATCGAGCAGAACGTCGGTCATGGTCACAAGGTTACCATACTGATGCACAGTGGCTTCAATGTCGGTAACCGAGAAGGTCTGAGCAGTAGGCGTAACACCTTCAGTCAGTTCCTTCGGCGTGGCATCAAGAGATTCAAAGCGACGGAACTTAGCGGTCTTCGTGCTCTTGGTCGGCAGGGGATAAGCCTGACCAAACTTTTCAAACACAAGGTAGGGAAGAGCACGGATGAGCATCTTAGCAACGACATAGACATTAGCCATCGTGCTAAGAGTACCATCAGTAGAAGAACTGGTAGCACCAGTATGCATGATAGTATTCGGAGTAGCCATTAGATATAATTCCTAATTTCAAAAACGAGTTTAGCGCGTCCTTCTGCTACGTTCATACTCACGAGCAAGTTCATCAAAAGACTTCTCACGAGGCTTGGCTTTAGGCTTATTGCTTATATCAATAGGTTCCTTGCCAGTACGAACTGCCATAGCAGCGAGCACTTGTTTAACAATATCTTCAGTCTCAGACGCAGGGTTTGTCTGCACCCGAGGAGAAGAAGCCCTAGTCATCTGTGGCTTGTTAACGCCACGAGCAGACTTGTAGTCGTCCAGAAGAGAGATAACTTCCTGTGCTGTACCGTACTGATACACATACTTAGCACCGTTCTGCATCACAGGAGGCAGAGAGTTAATCCAAGTAAAGAGATCACCACTGTCCAATATCGCACTGATATCGGGGTGGGCAGCACGGATAGTACTGAAATGTTTATCCGCTTCGGACTGGAAGATCTGCTGCTGAATAGGTTCAACCCGAGTCTTAAGCTCAGTCTCAACGTTCTTCTTAACAGCAGACACCTTAGTGTCAACAAGCGTTTTCACTGCATTAGCAATTTCAGGATGAATCTCAAAGAGTTCCTTCACATTTTCAGGAAGTTCATCTGGATCTTCCTTAGTCTGTGCAGGCGCATTCTTCGCTTCTTTGAGTTCCTGATACTTATGAGACAGGTCTGTGAGTCTGCTAGCCCACAGAGCATTCTGTGCTTCAGCGTCACGCTTTGCCTTTTCATAAAGCTCTTTATAATTCAGAGGAAGCTCAGTGGTCTGTTGTTCATTCTGAACAGGAGCTTCTTGTTCTTGCTCCAGTTCTTCTGCAGGCTGAACTTCGTCGTCATCATTCTGGCTCACGACGTTTTCTTCTTCGGAAGGATCTTCAGGCTCACTCAGGAAATCATCAAACGAAGGCTCTGCCTTAGAGGGATCTTCGTAAGACTTCGCAAGTTCGTCGAAGGCTTCATTGAAATCTTTGTTGTTCTGATCGTTCATATTTTTATAACTAAGTTAGGGAGGGTTAATACCCTAAGTCCTAACTGGCTTGGCTCATGAGCAAGTTATCCGAAAGGGGCTCGCTCCCAAGTTCCAGTACATCCAAGAGCTTTTGTACCATACGTAGTTCACCGATAAGTCGGTCTACGTTATCTGTATTATCAGGACTTAGTAACTTACTATACCGCTGGCTTCTAAGAACCTTCAGGTAAGCAACTATATTTTTTTGTAGGTCGGCGTTGGCCGTGAGCCTGAAGGATTTCTCCAAGCTCACACGCCTACCGTTAAGTGGTGTATCAATCATATTAACTCTGAGGATACGTTTGTTCAGGCTGACTAATCAGAGACATATCTTCACGAAGCTGTTTCAGACTGTCAATCAAAGCCGCAGGGCTAACACCTTCAGACCGTGCAGTCTCAACCATGTCGGTCATCCACTGACGTTCTTCCTGAGCTTGCTTCTGTGCTTGCTGCTTCTGAACTTCAATCTCCTTATCAGAATACACCAAGTTATCATCAGAAAGATCAAGGGCATCAGCAATCGAACGGATAATGTTCGGACGCTTAACAGTACCAAGATCAACCTGATTGTTAGTGATCTGTGCAAAGTTAATCAGACTCTGTGCTCTGATTTCCTTAGCGATGAGAGACGAAGTACCGCGAGCTTGAACAGCATAGTCACCCTTAATGTCAGAGTCACTATTGAACTTCATGTTCCAGTGATACATAGCAGAGATAAACGGCTTAGTGATGCCATCATCAAAGTTCTTAACCTGATCTTTGATCGTAATGTTTGCAGAACCCATCAACATAGACAGGCCAGAAGCAGTACGACCAGCAGCACCAGAAGGTTCTCCCCACATCTGACGAGGAATAGAAGTAACTTCATCCCCATAGCTGCGGAAGAGTTCAATCATCCGTTCAAATTCAGTAGTATAACTAGGAAGTTGGAAGACACGGATAGCAGGGTTAGCAGCATCAGCTCCTTCACCTGTACGCATCCATACCTTAAACGGATAGACATCACGAGGATCTTCGTCTTCCGACATAAGGTCAAGGTTTACTTCAATCTGAGGACCAGCAGAGATAGCAGCATTGTCCAGCATAGCTCTGAACGCGCTGTTAATCAGCTCCTGAACATCAGACATGATAGACGGAATACCTTCACCAAAGATAGAGGTTTCGTCTTTGTCATAATAGTAGAAGAAGTAAGGCCACTTAACGCCTTCCATAGGCATGAGAGACGCTTTAATAACGTGGTCACCAAGTACCCAAATGTTTGCAGCCAGTTCTACCTGACCTTGCATACGTTCAGGAATCTCAACACCCACCTGATTCAGATCATCAGCATCCACAAAACCCCAGAACTCAAACACTTCGTACTTCTTAGAGTGAGCAGCGTCAGCAACACCGCTGTCGATTACATCACCCATAGAGGTCAGCTGGTTCTCAAAGTCTTTCTTCTGATAATCACCTTCAGGATTCTCAGCAACATAAGTAGAGATTACATCTCCATTGAAGTCTGATCTCTTTCCGAGACCGATGACATCGTGCTTATCCATCTTCCGTCGTTGAATGATGTATCTACATTCGGAGGGGCAAGTAGCTTCCATGTCCGGGTAGATATCCCATATGCGGACGTTTTCGATGAAGGGTGTGATGGAGTCATAATCACAGAGTATCCACTTCTCTTTGTCTCCATTCTTTTCCTTCTTATAGTACTGACGGTTTTCAGAGATAGAAACAAGAGGCCCTTTAAGGATACCAGTACCATACAGATTACCAGAATGCATGACATCACGCATAATCTCACGGTACTTCAACTCAGCAAGCTGATCTTCGATGACCTTAGACATCTTACCAGCTTGGTTCTTAGCTTCATCCTGCATAAGAACATAGAGTTCTTCAGGGCTAATCTGCTTACCTTGATCTTGAGAAACAACTTCAAGGATAGCAGCCTCTTTCTTCTTGCTGAACTGTGGCAGTGGCGTAGGCTCAATGCCCCAGTTCTTCTCTCCGTTCGCAGGGAACAGCAGGTCAGACAGACGACTGTCAACAGTCTTGACCTTAGTTCTTGTCATACGAACAAAAGCTTTACTACGTAGAGGATCCATACGTTCAAGAACTTCAGGAGAGTAGATACCTTTGTACTGACGAAGGGCATTCAACCACTTCTCTTCAATAGTCTTACGTGCACTGTCCGATCTGTCAAACGCTTCACGAACAAATGCAGCCAGACCTTGGGGCGTTTCAGACGCGCCTTCGGTATCTTCTGCACCGGAATCTTCATCTACCTGCATCTTGTCAGAAACTTCCGAGAGAAAGTCCTGTACATCTTTGTCTTCGGCAGAGTCGATTACAGTTCCAGAACCGAAAAAATCTTTTTCAGTCATGATTTTTAGTAGCCTCCAATCTGGCTAGCAGCACGATATTTACGTTGTGTGTTAAACAAAAACTTCTTCTCTCGCTTATGCACATACTCCATCATTGCGTACTGCAAGGCATCATGAATGTGAGAGAACTCATTCTTGACAGGAGATGCTTTATAGAGAACACCGTTAACAGTCTTAGACTCAGCGTACTTGTACTCAGACACAAAGCCTTTTCTTAAGGCTATACATTGAGGCCCAAGCTTGAATCTGCCCTTTAACCGAAGGAACTGTGCAACGGCTTCAAATCGAGGAGTCCAGTTGTTTGTTTTAGCTAACTTAGCAGGAAGATTACATTCTTTCAGTATCTCCATGCCAGACTTAGCATCGTTCATTGACCGCTGTGAAGTAGCAGGGTCACACACAACTCTAAAATTATTTACAATCCAAGGATACTTAGATGTGATCTTAGGCCAAAGATGTTCTTCACAGAACTCTTTGAGAGAACAGTTGTCTGTGCAGATCTCATCAAACACAATAACTGTACCATCAGGGGCTTGCTGTGTGAAAGCAGCAGAAGGAGTCAACCCTTGATCCATCCCAATTACAACAGGCACACCACGAAGAGGAACCATCTCTTCATCAACATGGTGCTCAAGATCACTATAATCCTTATAAACAGGTTTACCTCGTTTTACTTCACCATAGTTATTAAGCACGTTGACGTTGATAAAGTCTTCGTCTGCACCCATACACATGGTTTCATAGTAACCTTCATCAAGGTTAGCAAGGTTCTCTGCTTCAGGATTAAGAACATACTTCCCGTCTACCTTAAGCATAGCTGGAGGTTGACGATAGAAACTATGTCCTTCTGGTTTGTCTTCCTCTGCAAGGCGATATAACCAGTGCTCAGTACTTACGGCGTTGTAGTCAAGTATAATGAATGGTCTGACTGGGCCGCCATCTTTCTTAGCAGGATAACGTTTAAAACGTGTCTTGATAAGCTGAAAGGTACCTTCTGTAAGTTCAGATGCTTCGTTCAAATGAGCAGAGGTCACTTCCAACGAACGAAGCTTTTCAGCAGATCTATCATCATCGACAGCGATGAACACGACTTCCATATCTACGGTCGTACCATCAGCTAGAGGATACTTAATCCTGCCGATGATGGGGGTAGAATAAGTAATAGTGATTTTATCTTTAAACCATGACAACCACGTTTTAATGGTGGTTGACTTTAGGGCAGGGTACGTTGCGCGGACAACAAGGTGTCTGCTGTGCCTGACTCCATGTTCGTCTGGTTTCTGACGCATAGCATTAAAGAACGCTTGAAAGATACAACCAGAGGACTTGCCAGATCCTACTGGCCCCATCACAAACAGAAAAGGATTCGGGTCACGATGAATCTTTGCAAACGTGGGCAGGACTTGATAATCAATATCCATAACAGTCCTTACGCAGTTTCTTTCGCCAGATCCTTGAGTCCCGCAGGAGCAGTCTCTTCATCAGGGAAAGAGATGTTAACGTTAATAACTTCACCAGCATTCGGATTGAAATCCATAGCTTTCATCTTCGGCTGGTAGTAGCTCAGCAGTTCAGAGGCGATCTTAATCTTCTCTGTGCTGTTGGTCTTAGCAGACCTAGCCAAATGCACAAGTTCCTTGATAGGATCGTACCCAAATTCAAAGCGAAGACGACGAAGAAGTTCGTCTCCCTTGGTACATCCCTTACCGTCAGGAACAACTACAGAAGGACTAGGCTTCTTCAGAAGGGGCTTTAAAGCGTCTTTCTTCATCAAGGTCACCTAAGTCAGAGCGGTCAAGCAGGGTAGCTATCTTCTCTGCATATGTCTTTAAAAGGAATTGGAAGTCACCAGAAGTAATGTCTTCACGGATCTTACAGAACTCTACGATAATGAAACCAAAGACATCTTGATCATCAGACACAAGAGGAGCAAGAGCAAAGGACACAGCCTTGTGTGACTTCAACAGTGTATATGTAGACATATCAAACTTACGCAGACGTTCAATGTTTATGATTACTTTAGGCTCTATACCAAAAGCAGCGTTAGTAAGATATGAGAAAGCAGACACAGGCAGGTTTAAGAAATCAGCTTGTGCCGGTTTAAGGCCGGGACGAACAGCTTCGTGTGTGCAGGACATCTTTGCAAAATCAATACCAGACAGGTTCTGACACCCGTTATGGAACTGAATAACTGCAACTCTGTCTGCATTTAATTCAGACTTAGCATGTTTAAGCTTGGTAAGAACACGCCTATTCATATCAATGAGTGATGGAAAATCCTTTGCAAACTTCTTAGTCTTGTGTTTAGCTACACGTTTTAAAAAAGACGATAAAGTTGCACATTCATAGATAATGAATGCAGTTCCTCCCAGCATCGCAAGTGATATATAGTCAGCGTCTTTTACTAAGCTTGACAGACCGTTAACGATCCCTAGTAAAATTTGACTATCCATAACTTTTTCTTTTTATACCTCTTGACAAGAGGTCAATTAGTGATTATAGTATTTATGTATACTATAACCTATTATATAGTATAATAACTATATATATTTTGTCAAGGGGTTATAGTAAAAAATATATAAAAAGTGAAATAAAATGTCGATACTGCTAGAAAAAGACCGTAGGAAATTAAAGTGGCGGAGGAATCCTATACTGAATGAAGACACACCTGAACCTTATAAGATTCCTAACTGTAGGTGTCAGGTAGGTTTGTCAGAGTGTGAAGTAGAAGGACAGTGGGACAGAGGTCTGTACACAAAGGGTGACCTTGTTAACGATCTGAACATCTTCTTTAACTACCTGCCAGAAAGTGAAGTAAGCAGAATGGTTAACGTTATGATCTGGTGTTTGTCTACTGGTTTAAAGAACAGAGGAGGTATCGACCTTAAAGACTTTGCAGTCATCACTGTTGAAGAGAAGACGTACAGCAGACCTTTGACACAAGTAACACGTGACTGCTTTGGTGTGTCTAAGCGTGTGTCCCGTGCACCTAAGAAGAGGTACTTTGTCTTTAGAGAGTACCCTCAGCTTAAAGCTGTAGTTGTACCACGAACACCTGACTTCTTCCCCGGACATGAACGTACATGGTTTACGTGGAAAGTGTCTGCAACAAACCATCCGTACTACTATGCAAGACACTGGCGTAGAGGTGCTTTGTATATGCAACAAGTCTTTGACAAGACGTTTGAGTATACAGGCTACACAGACGAGTACATAGAGATGGCACAGAGTAATATCATAGAACCCTTTGGTACAGAACGTGAGCACATGAACACAGTTCACCTTGGCTTTGAGACACCACCTTACGTCAAGGCAGCTTATACAGATGAACTGATCAAGGTACCCCTTAACTGTGTGTCAAGTAAATACTTTACAAGTAACAAGGTCAAGTACGATGTCATGTTTGGTAAGATGACTAAAGAAGAAGCAAGTAAACATCTTCTAAGTAAACCAAGACAACTAGCTATAGACAAGAAAGAAAACTAACCTTTATCGCACCTTCAAGGCTACGCCTTTCCGGTGCTCTTAGACGCAAGAAGCCCCCGGCTACAACAAGTACTATGCAAAGCATGGTCAGGTGTAGTACGGGGGCTTTCTTTATGGTCAGACTTGATAGGTGGCGCTCGGCTCTATTTCACAACTAAGCTGTGCTTTCTTCTAATATGTCAGAGAGATGGTTCAAGTTGAAAGAAGGTTGTACCCCATCGGGCCTTTCCTTTCCTTATCCTTCCGGCTACGTTCACCTATCCAACCGGCTTGTCTTACCTATCAACCAACCTAAGCAAATCAAAAAGATACAGATAGTATAATCATTCTTTTGCTGTTTGTCAAGGGGTTTGAGAGAAGAAAGTTTAAAAAAGTTAAAGAAAGTTTCATTCTGTCGCATCTTCACTTCGTGGTCACATCTCCGATGCTCAAGGGGAGGCCGGGCCGGTTACTAGTAGCTACTCCTGACTACTGTTGGTTACGTATGCCAATAGATAGGGGTAGGTATGAAGACATGACTCCTAGACTTGTTCTGAACTATGAGTGCTATACATATAGAAATGATTATGATGCAGTCATTCAGCTCCCAAAAGTTGCGAGCGAAGCTGGTGTCAGCTGTACCCCCGTGCCCTCACTCTGTCCCACGGGTAGGGATGGTACCCCCTCCCCCTTGTGAAAGAAAGTACAGTGTTACTCCTAAAGTTTTTAGTGTTACTCCTAGTAACTGTTGGGTAGTCTATGGTTAGCTTAAAAGTACAATGATTACAGTAGGTTAGGTATGCTTAGCACAGGCTCATAGCCTAGCTTGTGGGTAGGATTAAAGCACCAGAACCTACCAGCAATGGTAATCAATAGCATTAAATAGATGCTAATAGTTATCAATAGTATCCAAACGTAACCAAAAGCTAACTAAAACAACTACCTATAGTAAGCATGGTCTAAAAGTGTAAATGGTTTAGCATGGTTATGCATAGGTTCAACTTATTGTACTCATGCGTTCCAAAGGTACAAATGTTTGAACCATGTCCTAAGTACCTGTAGTTCTTATGGTTCCGCACTATGTGCGTGTGCTATAAGCTCCACAAGCACCTGCCGGCGCGCCTAGCAGGTACAAAAAGTTGAACTTATAGGATAACCAATAGTCAATTATTTCAACTACTTACAACATGGCACGGGGCTTGCTATATGAGAGGCATCGGACGGGTCATAGGCCCATACGATACAGCTAGCGTAGCTAGCGCTACTATACGTTCTTTTAAAAAGCGTTGAAAAAGTGCTTGACATAGCCGTAAGGCTCCTGTAGAGTCCATTTCAACGATGAACGTGTTCTTTCAAAAGTGCATAGCGTTTTTGTTGAGTACTTGCCTTGTTTGTGTCTGGAAACCAGAAATAGGCGAACGTTAAACAACTTTTTCTGTTGTTCTTTGCTTGCGAGTGTTACGACACTTTATAGAGTAGTTGCCGGCCGGAATAATGAGCCACGAAAGACATACAAGAAAGGCAAAAAAGTACTTGACAAGCGCAACGACTTATGAGAGAACGCTTTCAACAAGCTAACTCAAGTTAGCTAGATTTACTTAGCGGCACTAGCTTAGTGTGTCGTCCTGCTAGGATTGTAGCACATACACAAGTTACAATCATGCCAAGAGTTTAATATGACTCTTTGGAAAATCGGATTGCAGGTTTTGCGTTGGATGCGCGTAAAACTTAGCTTGTCTATGCTACTTTGCAAATTGTGCCTTGCGTGCGGTTTGCCTGTTAGTTCAAGGTAAGAAGTGCTCCGATGTACAGAAAAACGAGGCTTGCTTATATACTCCTGTAACTACAGGTGCGACGTATAAGCAAGGGGACGGAACAAGCTAACTGGTGGCCTTGTGCATTGTGCAAGGTAGGTTAGGGGTAAGTCCTACTTACAGCAAGCCTATAATCTACCGATAAACCGTAAACGGTGTTGCAGATTTACAACCTAGCAATGCGATAAGTCGGCTCAAAGGGTAGACTGAAAGTAACCTTAGAAAAGTTACAGTCGTCGAGCATTGGCGTTAAAAGGATGCGTTCCATCCTGCGTTGGAAACAGTGCAACGACTATAAATAGTAGGCAAAGGTGTTCAGTCTGTTAACAGTTTAACAGCTGCAAGGGTATGGGGTACTTTAAGCGCGTTATGCCCTTGTAGCCAATTAAACTGTTTAACTTAGGGAGAACTACTATGTACGATAAGCCACAAGGCTACAAGAGGCAGGCTAATGCCTTGAACATTTGCAGGAATCAGGGCTTGTCTAACCTTTATCAAACGGACAAGGAAGAACCACGCCTTATTCCCGTGTGGAACAAGCTCGGGGAGTGTATAGGCTTTAAGAACTCTCTTACAGGGGCATTCATCAATCCCAACGATTTGCCTGTTGATGAAATTACAGGCTATCGTATTCTCCCCGGTCTGGCGGATGTGCCTTTCCTGTACGCTGAATATGGACAAAACAAGTCTGTATCCGGTAGGCATGGCAAGCGTATCAATATACGCAAGGTACGTACAAGCGAACGTCCACGCGCTAAGTATCGTACTGAAAACGTGGGCACTGGTGAGGCTATGGATAAGCAATACGGCTACGCTTGCGCCCTCGTGACTCTGGATAAGCCTCAAAAGGTTCGGCGTCGTGTTAGTCGTCATGCTAAGGTCGTCGTGCATACGGAAGACAATTACATCATGACCTCAACACGGTCGTCCCGGCGTTTCCGTTGATTTATACACAAGAGCCTAGACCATTAGGCTTTTGCAATAAGGCAATGGATACTAACAACTAAAAGGAGTGTTTAACATGCTTACAATTTTTCCCCTTAAGGCTTTCGTAGCGCAGAGGTTTATCCAGCATTTGGTAGCCAAGGCTTATGTTCCCCATTCGCCTGCAAAACAATGGGAAACACAACGCGTCCGCGAAGCCTACAATGTACGTAAGGCGTGCGGAAAGGCTTGCAACAGTGCTATCAACTGGCGCTCTCTTAGCGTCATTGCTTATCTTGGTAACTACTAAACAATAACCTTCAACAAAGAGAGGTCTTATCATGAACGCTGCCATCGCTACCCCTATTGCTCCGGTTACTGCGGAAATTGCTACTGCCCCAGCCAAGATTACGGATTGGACTGAGGCAGACTTCCGCGCTCAGGTCAACGTCTTTGTGCATTCCCAAAAGGAATTCGTTAATGGCGTCACTCGCTGTACGCTTTACGCTGTTCGTGCTGCCATGATGAACAGCAACAACCAGCCGCTGAACTACATTCTTGGCAATCTCTCGGAGAAGTTGCGTCCAGCGTGGACTTCTTGGCTGTTTTACTTCGCGCCCTTCGCCTTGTCCGGGGGGAAGGACGCCAGCTCTATCACGCTTGACGATGGGACGATTGTTGACCTCAAGTCGTCCATCAAGCTGGTTGCCAAGCGTTGCGACGAATTGTGCGACGCTGCCGAAATTGACAAGCTCGCTCGTGATAAGGGCGGGAACGTCAACGACCCTGCGGGCATGATGCGCTTGTGTGACTACGTGATTGGTTCCCTGCGCTCTGCCCCGCGTTTCGATACGTGGAAGCGTGAAAAGTCCGCTGGCCGTGGTGACAAACCCCTGACCGAAGAAGAAGTCATGGCGAAGTACACCAGCATCACCAACAAGTTGAACAAGTTGTTGGAACAGGCAAAGGCGTCCGGTGTTCATGATGCCCGCAAGTTCCCCGGCATTGAAACCCCGCATGGTCTGGACTACTACATCCAGATTCTGGAAAATGCGGATGAAAACGACATGAGTGAGGACGTACTTAACAAGGTACGTCTGCTTAAGGGGGAACGTCTGCCCTTTACGTCCCTGCTCAAGATGGTGTCTAACTGCGATACCACAAACCTGTCCGCTGAAGAGGAATACATCTACAATACCCTGTTGAACGCTGCCGTTGAAAAGGGTATCGAACTCTAAGCCCCCTACATTCACGTCACATTGAAGCCCCGATAGGCAAGTTCTTATCGGGGCTTTTGTTGTGCCATGAATCTAACAAAGGAGTAGACAACATGGGAACTGTCTTGCGTCCTGTCTATGATAACAACACCACGCTTGATTCATTCAGGGATGCCGCTCAATTGTATGACGGTCAATTGCTTACTTTCTATGAGGCACGTTTGCTCTGCCTCTGCCTAGGTGTAGACATTCAACCGATAGACGAAACCTTTCTGTTTAAAGATTCTGACGGTGTTTCGTGGTGGCTGTACGCTGAACCGGACGGAACATTCACTGTACAAACGGAGTTGTAAACCATGCCAGACATCAAACAGTTTCTTTCAAGGCGTTACCTGCGCCTTGTAGACAATCTGTCAGAGTCCTTTCTACTGTCGGAGTCCATTACTACGGACTGGAAAACGCAACGTCTGCTCGAACTCATGGAGCAAATCACTACCTGTATCATTTACAGGGAAAGCTCACTCATTAGGTAAGTATCTAAGAAACAGGCTGGACATCAGCTTGTTTCAAAGGATGCTTATCGCATCCAATTAAACCATAACTGTCAAGGCTACATCCTTGAAAGGCAGTGTTGCTAGATGGAAAAGGTTTGTCTCAACGCGGTGACGTGCATCCTTTGTCCTTTGTATGGCAGAACGTGTGATGGTAAGCCTGAACATCCTCTTGACGTACAGGACATTCCTACTACGGAAGAGGAGGACGTGCTTCACGAACTGCGCTTTGAGCGAGACTGTTGCTCGTTCTAGCATACATTCTTAAAAGCCCCGGAGTCTTTCGGGGCTTCCATAGGAGGTGTGCTTATGATTAACTCTAACTATAAAGCCATCGTTCATGGTAAGTATCTGTCTGAGAAGACCAAACGTATTAAAGGGCATATGTGTATTGTTAAGAAGTTCTACTTCAAGACAGCTATGGTCAACTGGGTTAGGGAACAGATCAACATGCCGAACACCAAGCCTACTTGTGTACAGTTCTTTGTCAAAAAGAATCGTGTCTGGGAACTCAAGGCTAAAGTTCAAGTCAAGATACCTATCAACCAACGAAAGAAACGTACCCTTATTTGGAGGGGTCAGTATGTTTGAGATTCTTGTCATCATGCTGTCGTCATTCGGTCTTGGTTGTTGTTCCATGTTCCTGTTCCGTAGGTATCTGGACAGGAGGAACATCTTTCGTTCTTACTATGCACAGGGCTTGTTCCTCGTGCGTAACTGGGGGAGGCAAACATGAAGTGGTACACTAACCCAACGTTCTGGCTGTTCATCTTCTTCCTTGGCATGTGTGCCATCCTGTTGTCTGGCTGTGCCAACTGGTCGGTACGTGGACAAGCTGAGTACTCGGCAACCCAAGCCCTGATGAATTGGGCGTCGTCAATCGGCCCTCTGCTCCGCTAGGATTACCAAATGTTACAACCATACCTTGACCGAATGGTTAGCAAACTGGCTACGGATTGTATGGCACAGCGTGCACAACGATTCTTTTACAAGGATTGGTATGCACAGAACTACAACTACTGTTATGACCACATCATTCAGCTTAGTACCGTTCTGTCACAGCATCCATACATCAAAGGCAGGAGGTTTTTGTGGTGGCGTATTGTAAAAAACATATTCGTGCTGGCATTCTATGCAGCACAGTCTTGCTTGCTGTCCTGCATACGAACAGTCATGCGGAAACTGTAAAAGACTTCCGTGACCCAGAAGGACGGCTCTTTGAAGACTACCGGTACTTTCCCCCGGCACTGGTAGCCAGAGCTAAGGTGCTGTTCGATGAAGGCTACTTCATAAACACTGACCTGTACAAATTCATCAAGAAAGAGTACGGCTTTCAGGCGGCAGAGGACTTTCGCTTCTGGTGGATTCGTTCTGAACTCATTAAACATCAGGAGAAGTAATGTTTAATCATGAAGAACGTATAGCCGTGCTCGAAAGGATAGTCAAAGACCTTGATAGAATGTACTTTTTTGTTTGTCCTACTGGCAGTCTACAGCACTTTGATGCTCTTACCAGACACGACAGTGCCTGAATAACTCAGGCGTCATATACATAAGGACTTCAACATGGAGGTAGACTACAAAGCTATCTTTGATTTCATGCTCAGGTCTGGGCTCTGTGCTGAGTCCGACCGACCGCAGGCTATGGAACTTGTGGAAGACTGGCTTAACATCTACAAAGAAACAAATGAACAACAAGGAGATACATTTTATGGGAACACCTGTTGGTTCTGCTATTCTTGACAACGAGATTGTCAAGTTCTTTGAGGAACTGATTGAGTTCTATGGACACGGCAGTCCGCAGGCTCGCATCATTGAACGTGTCAAGCGCAGGCTGGAACTCGTACCTGTTGGTGATAAGTACGAACGCCTGTGCCCCACGTGCAAATGTCCTGCGTGTGGCAAGACCAGATCGCAAGCCGCTGCCATCGCTCGTGAACGTCAACGCCGGGGTAAATCCAAGTACGCTGAGCGTAAGTATCCCGGCATAGGGATGGAACTGTCGCAACCTGACGACGACATCCCGGTAAGGTCTGTCGGCTTCTCTGTCCTCGACATCGGAAAGGCTGAGGCTGATGCCGTAGCCTACGTCATAGGCACCGCCCCTTCCAAGCTGGGCAAGTAGCACCTGCTACTGTACCATATACACAATGAACTGCAACCATCAAACAAACGGAGTATCTACTATGTCCATGCGCAACATCTTCAAGATTGTCCTTGATTCCAACGCTGAAGCTGGCAAGCTCGTGACCGCCCGCATCGCGGGGAAAGCTGCGAAGGAAGCCCTCTTTGCCAATCCCACCGTGTTGCAGGGTGTGCTCACGTCCTCCGCTGTGCTGACCGCTGCGTCCCTCGCTGACCCGGACACCGCGCACGGCAAAGCTCTGCACTACCTCGGCCTCGGCATGACGATGGACTCAGCCGATGAACTCCTGCGTGTGTGCGACGAGGCGGGCGTGTTCCAGATGAAGGGCACCGCCGAAGACAGCGCAACGGCTGACATGCAGGCTGTGGTCTCCAAAACCTTTGACTCCAAGCCTTTCCTCCAGATGCTCGGTGTTCTGCCCAAGTCTGATGGCACCAAGGAAACCAAGCCCCGGTTCTCCACGCAGGCCAAGCCCGCCGGTGTCACTGCCAACGCCATCGAGAATCCCAACAAGATCGAAGCCAAGGAAGAAACCACCGCTGAACCCGTGTCCGTGAAGGTCGGCCCCGAAGTGGCTACGCCTGTTCTCCTGCCCACCAAGGACGGCAAGGATGCCAAGACCGAGAAGCCTGTGCTGCGCTGCGCCTTTGAAGGTTGCGGCAGTGTCCTTCGCAAGGTGGCTGAACAGAAGCCCTTCCACCTGCCCACCGACAAGGACACGCAGAAGTACATCACCGATGACGAGCGCAAGCTGGAAGGCAGCTACCTCTGCAAGTTCCACCGTGACGTGGTGACCAAGGCCATCCAGAAGCGGAAGAACGATGACCGCATGAACAAGGTGCGGGAACAGCGTCTGGCTGAAGCCACTGATGAGCTGACCAACGTGGAAGCTGAACTGCGTGAAGGTGAAAAGGCCCTCGCTGCCAGCGAAAAGACCATCAACAAGATCACCGACCCCATCATCAAGTCCGGCGCCGAGAAGGCCGTGGAAGAAAAGCGCAACAGCATCCAGAACCTGCGCAAGCGCAGCATCGCCCTGCAGAACAAGTGCAAGCAGATCTCTGACGAGATCGCCAAGGCCAGCAAGTAACACACTGAAACTCACGGAGGTATGTAGTCTATGAACAAAAACAATGAGATCATTCTCGACATGGAAGCGGCACATGAACCGGTTGGCTTCGGTGCTAAGGTCATTGGCCTTGCCAAGAGCGTGACCAGTTCTCCCACCATGCACCGGCAGATCGACAAGACCAAGGAAGCTGGTGTAGTTATCACCAAGCTCGCCGCTGGTCGGCTGGTTCTGAACAACGTGACCGACGTGATTGCGTCCGGCCTGCCTTGGGGCATGGGCGGGTTCATCAAGTCCAACCCGTTGAATGAGGCTCTGTTCAAGTTCAGCTTGGCTCAGGCTCTGTCCATCATGGGCGGTGCGTTTGTCTCGAACGTAGGTGAAGACGATCCGAAAGCCAAGTACTTTCTGACGGCCATCGACGCGGCCACACTTGCGTCTGTCGACGCTCTGCGTGAAGCCTCCGGCATTGAAGAGTTCATCATGTCCAAGATTCTGACCAAGGATGTGATGGACAAGATCAAACCTCTCGTCAACACCCATCCCATGTAACCCATAACAAGCAGGGCCGGGGTAACTCGGCCTTGTTTGGAACTAGGTTGCAAGTGAAAGGAGTAAGGCAGACACTGTCGTGTACATGAGAGCAAGCGCAACTGGTAGGTTGCAGCCTCCGCACAAGGT
>ENA-OYYQ01000085-OYYQ01000085.1-human-gut-metagenome-genome-assembly--contig:-NODE-85-length-57599-cov-5.866606_pt1 | contig 57599 bp, 37 predicted proteins | sample MGYA00243252_ERZ653455 | MGnify/ENA primary metagenome ERZ653455 (study PRJEB26926, sample SAMN06164940) | human gut metagenome | biome: ENVO:00009003; feature: ENVO:2100002; material: ENVO:00002003...
CCAAAAAAGTTATCGGTGTATCGCCCGATACTACGTTGGGTGAGGCATGTAAATTACTGGCAGAAAAACGCTTAAAGGTTTTACCCGTGCTTGATGGCGACAAACTCGTGGGTGTTGTTCATCGAAGCAATCTGGTTTGTCTTATTGCTGAGGTACTGGAGGAAGATAAATAAAGATAAGCTGTTAATCTGAGGTAAGCTATAGGGAGGCGCTAACAAAGTTCTTAGTAGAGTTGTTAGTGGAACGTTTAGTAGAGCTTTCAATGGAAAGCTAACAAATGCACCAACAACGTAGCTAATGAAGCTGTTAACCAAGACGCTAATAAGCTACTAACAAAGTCGCGCGTAGCAGAGGAAGGAAGAGCCGATGGCTCTGTATCAAGATATCGCTTCGTATCATCCCTTCAATGAGCAAGAGGCGGCTGATAGACATGTCATGCTGCGCGTGCTTAAAACAAATCGCTTTTGTTTCGATAGAAAGTCACAAGCTCATTTCACGTGTTCTGCATGGGTAGTAAATCCTGAAAAGACACAAACCATCATGGTGTTTCACAACATCTATAACTCATGGAGCTGGATTGGTGGGCACGCAGATGGATGTAGCGATTTAGCTGCAGTAGCTTTGCGTGAACTTCGAGAGGAAACAGGGGTGGAACATGCTCGCATTGTTTCTCCTTGGGAATGTGTGGATAGGCCAAGTCGAAGGCCAAATGCCGATAAAAAGGCAAAAGCAAGCACAAATGAAATCTCAAATGAAATGGTGAGTGCAAACGGAATCTCAAATGAAACGGCGAGTGCAAACAAAATCCCCAATGAAGTAGTGAATGCAAGCGCACCATCTCCTACAAGCCCTCTTTTCTCTCTTGAGGTGTTAACGGTCGATGGACATGAAAAGAATAATCGCTACATAAGTTCACATTTGCATTTCAATGTCACATATCTTGTAGAAGTTGATCCTTCTGAAGCGCTCAGAATAAAACCCGATGAAAACAGCGGAGTAAAATGGGTTTCTTTAGATCAGGTTCTGAATATGTCAGATGAACCTTGGATCTGTGAGCGCATTTATGCCAAATTACTTGCGAAATTGAATCTGCTTAAACAGTTGAGATAAGAAAGATCTCATACGAGAAAGCCTCAATATGAGGACGACCTCGATATAGGAAGGACCCCAATACGAGGACGCCTCGATATGAGAAAGATCTCGATATGCGAAGTGTCTCAATATGCGAAAGATTTCGATATGAGAAAGACAGTTTCTTTATACGAGATTTCTGACAGATTTGCCCGCTAGAGTAAAAGAAGCAAGGAATTAAATTATTAGCAAATGCTAATAAATATTGAAATAAATCTTAGCATTTACTAATATTTAAAAATGAAGGAGCCTTTATGACTAAAAGGCGAGATTTAGTGCTGCTTCTTACGAAAAATGGTTTCTGGTCGGTTGGCGGAACGAGACACGAGAAGTTCACCAATGGGAAAGTAACCGTTTTGGTAAAACGTCATCGAGAAGTCGAAGATATAGTTGCGCAGAAAATACTACGACAAGCAGGCTTACGCTAAATCGGAGGGATAGGCAATGATCTATATTCGAGAATTCGAGTTTTATCCTAGCGAAAGCGGACAAATTATCGCTGAACCATGCGATATGGAGGGCGGAACGTTTGGTTCTGATTTACGTGACGCAGTAGAGTCTGCAAGTGATTGGCTCTACGAAACTGTGCTAGACAATTTGGCTAACCATAAGGTGCCTGAAGGCGGCAAGTTAAATCATTCTCCGAAACATGGAGGACGCATTATCGCGGTTTCGGTAAAGTGCGATCTGTCTCATGCAGATGCGGTGACCGCAGCGGATGCCGCGCGAATGTTGAAGGTTAGTTCAGCTCGGGTAGCACAAATGTGTTTAAACGGAAAATTAACTTCCTGGAAAGAGGGAACTAAGCGCATGGTTCTGCGAAGTTCTATCGAGGCACGACTCGAAGAATGCCCTAAAGCAGGAAGGCCAAGAAAGCCACAACGACAGTCTAAAAAAGCGTTAGAGGTTTAACGTATCGAGCTCTATGATCGGACGCTTTTTATTAAAACTAAAAGCGCAATAATGCAGTATATAAATGCTATTCCGCAGGTGAGCACTGGAGAAATTGTTGAAGCCATATTCCCAAAAACAAAGAGATCTATAAGCTCTGGCGCTGCTCCAGTAGGAAGCATCCAGGGCGATACTTCAATCAGTGCATCCAGGGTGGCGGTAATAATGCCGCAGAATAATATAGGCGCTCCCCAAGAAGATGCGCGTTGTTGGTCGCTGAGTTGCATGCCAAGCGCAACAGAAATAAACGCGACGGGAATAGTGGTAAAAAGCAAAAGAAGAGCGGTTTCGCCTGCACGCCCTAGATCTCGTGTTATTCCAAACGCACAGATGAAAGAGACCAGTTCGCAAACGATAATGCATCCAATTACTTTCCCAGCAGCAATGGTTGCGCGGCTGGTTCCAGATAAAAGAAGTGTTTGTTCAGCTCCTCGTTCACGTTCTTCTGCCAAGATGCATACGGTCCCAATTCCGCCAATACTGCACACGGCAAGCTGACAGAGAAATGGCACTGAAAACCATTCGAAGAAGCGAAAAAAGTCAGTAAACAATAGTGCAAAAGAAAGAAGTACGAAAATAGTAGCAGCCATAGAAGGGTTTGCCGCAAGCGAACGCACTTCATGAAGAGCGAGAGCAGCTACCTTGTGAAGATCATCCATGGCTACTTCATTCCTAAGGTGGCACGCATTTCTTCAGCGCGTCCTTTTGCAAGAGGAATCGAGCTGTGTGCAACGTCCGACAAGGTTAGATTAAACGAGTTGCGAGTAAAGCGCTCCACTTTTGCGACTCGCTGTACGTTTACGATGTATGAACGATGGCATCTAAAAAAGCCAAAACGGGTAAGCTCTTTTTCTAGTTCATCGAGAGTAGAAGGTGTTTGGTAAAGTTCGCCACGCACTGAAACGAAAATTTGGCGATTAACACTTTCAATAAAATCGATTTCTCGAGGATCGAACAAAAGCGTAGAAGATCCTGCTTTAGCCTGAACTTTGCATACTTGGACTTCGTCTCCCTCAAAAGCAATCGTGTCGTTGTCGGATTCTTTTAAGGAATCCTCTTTTTCGGAAGCTGCTTTAGTTTCGCTTAAGCTATCTTCCAATGTTTGCGCGGGGAAGAAGCGTCCTTCTTCTTCCCACCAGGCATCGCCTGGCATCAATAGTGCTTCACGGAGCGGTTCGCCAACGGTAATGAAAATTGTGCCTTTTTCAGTTTCGCTGGCAATCCAATTAAGAAAGAGCGATCGAGAGTCGGGACCAAGTTCAAGCAGAGGGCGCTCGCAAAATACGACTTCGGGCTCAAAAAGAGCCATGCGCGCAAAATTCATCAAAGCGCGTTCTTCAGGAGTAAGTTTTAAAACCGAAGTGTTCTTCTTTTTGTTCAGCCCAAAATGATCAATCACCTCTTTGGCGGTAATCTTGCTTCCCGCAAGGCGTGCAAAAAATTTCAAGTATGAACGTACCGTATCGCGTTCGAAGCCTTTGTCGGACTCAAGATAAAACGCGCAGCGTTTCTTTTGATAAACCGAGCGTACCGCAGCAAGGACGCTTCGACTGGTTTCGCGTCCGCATTCCAAATGGATGCTTTTATTAAGTTCGCCTTGTATAAGCTCTTCAACGGAATTGTAGTCGGGCGAATTTGCTGTCATGTAGTCGTCCTCGTGTGGGCTGGTTGGCAATTCGTTTGCTTGGAAAATCTTTCGTCATGCGAAATGGTATCACAGGACGTACGGGCGAAGATATGAGGGGCATTATTCAAAGCGGAAAGATGCTCCTTTCGTATAGCCCAGTGCTCCTTTCGTAGTTTGGCGTGCTCCCGTCATACCAAAACTCTGTATCTGAACTGGCGTTCATGAAAAACTTCAGGTGTCCTAAGGAAAAACTTGAGAAAACTTGAGGAACGCAAAACGTAGCACAGAAAATCCGATGGCAAAACGAAAAGGAGACAACAATGGGTTCGCAATTCCTTATGAGCATTCTTAAAGATAGTGGGATAGCAGATATTGCTATTTCGATCGTTGATTACTTTATCGGGCGCAAAGATAGCAAAAACGCCCAAAACGGCAAAGGCGGGATTAAAGATCGCAAGAGCGGTTTTACCAAGAAGGAGGGTCTGCAATGAGTGTGGTAATGGCGATGGAAGGGGTTAACCTTTCCTTTAAGATCGGGTCAGGGCCTCGCGCCGCTCATAAGCAGGTACTCGACAATCTTTCTTTTGCGGTTCGTCGCGGTGAAGCATTTGGATTTTTGGGGCCTTCTGGCGCAGGAAAGACTACTACTATCAAGCTGTTAACGCGGCAGCTGAAAAAAGATGGAGGACGCATTCAGCTTTTTCATCGTCCTATTGAAAATGCGAGCGATGCCGACTATGAACGTATCGGAATTCTGTCTGACACGAGCGCTCTCTATGAACGCTTATCTATCGAAGATAATTTGAAGTTTTATGCTAAAGTCCGAGGGGTTTCTCCTAAGGGTATTCCTGTATTGCTTGAACGAATGGGGCTTCAGGATGATCGCAAGACGCTTATCAAGAACTGTTCAAAGGGTATGAGACAGCGTGCTGCTTTATTGGCAGCGCTTATCCATTCGCCTGAGCTGTTGTTTCTCGATGAGCCAACCAGCGGGCTCGATCCGGCGGCTCGTGCTGAAGTGCATCGTATGCTTGCAGAACTTAAGGCGGCAGGAACGACGGTATTTCTAACGACGCACGATATGTCGGAAGCAGATGGCGTGTGCGATAGAATAGCTATTCTTGATGAAGGCCATATTGCAGCGTGTGATTCTCCTGAAAAGCTTAAGCTTGAACACGCGCGGAATAACGTCACCATTCACACCAAAACACGTGGGGTGATTTCAACTACCAAAGATGCGGCGGGTGCTGCAATAATTAGTGAGTTGCTAGAATCGGGCGAGTGTTTATCCATTCATTCTGATGAACCAAATTTAGAGGAAGTCTTTTTGGATTTGACGGGGAGGGAGTTCTAATGCAAGCAACTATGAGGAAAATTGGGGCTCTTTGCCAAAAAGATTTTATCGACATGCTTAAAAATCCCAGTATGTTGGTGTGTTTAATTATGCCAATCGGTTTTGCGGTGCTTTTCCGCTATATGCTCAGTGATGTAGGGGTAGCAACCGTTGGGGAAGACCCTAATGCGGCGGGAGCTGCAGTGGGTCAAATACTCGCTACGTTCGAGTTGTCCTCTTCGCTTTGCATGGCAATAGGTATGGTTGTAAGCATGGCGGTGGTCTATGGGATTGCTGAAGAAAAAGAAAAGCACACCTTGCGCACACTTATGCTTGCGAATGTAAGTGCTGGACAAATTATTGTGTCGCGTGCGCTCATTTCGTTGGTAATGATGCTTATAGTGGCAGCAGCATGTTTTTTTATTGCTGATGTTTCTGAGGCAACTCTCTTGCTTCCTTATTTGGGATTGGGTGTTCTTGGGTCGCTGCCTATTATTCTGCTTTCGTTGGTGCTGGGGCTTGCTTCGCGCGATCAGATGACCGCGGGACTGTATGCCGTTCCTGTAATTTTGATAGCGTTGGCGCCTATGTTTGGTGCTTACAACGAAACGGTATCTGACTTTGTTTTGTACTTGCCAACTGGCGGTATGAATACACTCGTCGGCTTGATGATGCAGGGTAACTTGTTTACGAATGAAGCATTGGTTCCTTTAGCGGTGACCTTGGGTTGGACTGTTGGTTGTGCATTTTTGTTCGTGGCACTCTTTAAGCGCTTGGTGCGAGATAACTAGCAATTTGCTGACGATTTCTAAGGTTTGTTCTCGCGGCTTCTTACATTGTCTGTTAAAGGTTTTGTTCTTGCGGTTTCTCGCATTGCCTGTTTTAAGATTTTTTCAAAAATATGCAAGGATTTACGCACCCCATTCGTGTTCTAAGTGAAAGAAGAAATTCAGATACAAAGGATACGAAGGGGTGCAATTATGAGAAGTGGCACTAATAATGCGAGCCAAGAAGCGAGTTGGAGCTTTCAGGGAAAAGCACGTTTGGCTTTTGTTGGGGCGCTGGTGGTTTTAGTGGTAGGGCTTTGCCTGGTAGCTTTGTTCGGCTGCTCGATTTTGCCTGCTCATGCGCTAGGTGGATCTGATGCTAAGGATTTTCAGGTTGAACAGAGTGTGCAAGCGGTAGGCGGTAATTATTCCGGTTTATCGCAGGCGTATCAGGGGGTCTGTCAGAAGTTCAGCGACACCAATAATGATGGCATATGCGACAACTGCGGCAGCCCATATCAAGATGCTCGCCAGAAATGTAACGATGCCAACAATGATGGTTTGTGTGACAACTGTGGGAATGCTTGTAAGGGTGGCTCTGCAGGCAAGGGAAATTCCTGTCAAAAAGGATTTGCTCGGCATTGCGCCTAATTCGCATTGAACTTATATGCTTAGATATCTCAAGGTATATTGAGATTGAACAAAACTATCCGAACAAAATTTGTTGCCATTAGTTGCCAATCAAAATAAGCTGCCAAATTTTGTCTTTAGACGATGTGTTCATTTTTGCAAAAGATTGCAGTCAAAGATACGAGCATTCGTTGGAGAGGCTGTAGAGAGTCTGAAATTAGTATGCGAGCTTCATCTGACATAGAGCAGACGATAAATGCCCATGGCGATGCGGTGTGGCGCGCTTGCTTGGTGTATCTTGCTCCTTCGGAGGCTGAAGATGCCTTTCAAAATACCTTTATGAAATATGCTTTGTGCGACAAGCTGTTTAACGATGAGGAGCATAAAAAAGCGTGGCTTTTGCGAGTGGCGATAAATATCTGTAAAGACGTGCTCAAGGCGGCAAGGAGAAAAGACGTTTCGCTTGATTGTCAGCTTGCTCAAGCAAATCATGTAAAAGGTGCTTTTGTAGGGGAAGCTTCATCAAGGGGTATGAAGGAAGCTTCATTGAAAGGTGTGGAGTGCATTTCTCCAGGCGAAGCCTCAGGCGAAGTCGCTTTGGGGTTATCTGAGCCATCGGTGGAACAATCGGTGTTTGGCTTGCGAGAAATTCTCGATGCACTTAATTCTTTAGGCGATCCACCAAAAACAGAGTTATATCTCTCACTTTATGAAGGCTATACCGCTAAAGAGATTGCAGTGATGACCGGTGAGCCTGAAGGCACGGTTTATTCCTGGATTTCGCGTGGCAAGAGACTATTACGGGAGGCACTGCGATGAGCGAATCCGATAAACAATTGCGCGATGCTTTGAGCGGTGCTTTCGACAAGGTTCATGCGCCGGAACAATTGAAGATGCGCACCGTTGAGATGATAGAAGTTCAGCGCATGAGGCAAACTGATGGTGTCGTTGATCAAGCTGATGCGACAGATGGGCAAGCTGACGTCGACACTAGCGATGCGTTTCGAACTAGTGTTGCCGCTGGCGACGCGTTTCAAACTGACGTCGCTGATGACGCGAGCATTTCGACTAAGAAAAAGAACCGCGTGATAACTTCTCTTCGGGCAAAAATCACTCTAGCGGCTTGTGCAGTATTGATAGCTCTCGGGATTGGTGGCGGTGCTTATGCTTACCAGACTCCCGTAGCGTATGTGGGGATCGATATTAATCCCTCGATAGAACTGGGCGTGAATTGCTTTGATCGCGTGGTGAGCGCAGAGGGAGTTAACGCTGACGGGCAAGATATTCTTTCTGAAACAAATGTTGTAGGAATGAGCTATGAAGAGGCGCTAGCGTCGCTCAATGACTCATTGGTGAATAAAGGTTATTTAACTGCGGATGCTGCAGTTGCGGTTACAGTTATGTGTGACGACGATAGCAGATGTTCAAACCTTGAGGAAACAAGCCAACGTTGCTTCTCATCAGCAGGGCAAGGTGTGCACTGTTCTCGTGCTACTTCCGCAGAACATCACGAGGCGCACGAATCGGGTCTTGGTATGGGGAAGTACTTAGCCTGGCGTTCTCTTGTGGATGCGGGAGTGGATATCTCAGCGGATGATGCAGCTCATATGACCATGTCGGAATTGCGGGATCTTGCAGCTCGAGAAGGAGTAGCGATAGATCAAGGTGCGGCAAGTCAGGGTGCGTCGAATCAAGGCGCAACGGACGAAAGCATAGCAGCTCAAGGCGAGACAAATCAGGGCGCTGGTAACCACGATGACTCCAGCTATCATGGCGAACGTCAGCAAAACCGCCAGGGAAGTGGACATCACGATGAGTCTTGCTCTTAATGAGTCCTCCATACTTGGTGTACCGTTTGTCCGCAGATCGGTGAGTTTCACCTAGACAGGGAATATATCTTTTTTCCCTACGATAAGATCAATCTTTGGTGGGGATCGCATATCAGCGTTTTTTTGAGTTGATCCCCTTGATTGAATTGAAGTACTTCGTTTTATTTGGAAGGTTGCGATGGCTGAGTACAACAAGCTCACTCCAGAACTTATCGAGGAACTTAAAGGAATAGTAGGCGAGGCAAACTGCTATGTCGGTGACGATATCAGTGCTGACTATTCGCATGACGAAATGCCTATTTATGGCGAACAAATGCCCGAAGCGGTGTGCTTACCTGCAAGCACGGCTGAAGTTGCTGCAATTATGATGCTGTGCAATGACAACAAGATCCCTGTTACGGTACGAGGCGCTGGCACCGGTTTGGTTGGTGGCGCAACACCCCTGTTTGGTGGCGTGGTATTGTGCACCATGCGCATGGATAAAATTCTGTACTATGACATGAACAACCTGCTTGTTCACGTACAGCCTGGTGTTCGTCTGTGCGATTTAGCTGCCGATGCTCTCGAACATGATTTGATGTATCCCCCTGATCCTGGCGAGAAGACGGGTTCTTTGGGTGGCAACGTGAGCACCAATGCCGGTGGTATGCGTGCAGTAAAGTATGGCACTACGCGTGATTATGTACTGGCAATGACGGTTGTTTTGCCAAATGGTCAGATTTTGGAACTTGGTCGTTCGGTTACTAAGACAAGCTCCGGATACAGCTTGCTCCATCTGATGATTGGTTCCGAGGGTACTCTGGGTGTAATTACCGAACTTACCTTGAAGCTCATTCCTAATCCCAAGGAAGATATCAGCTTCATCTTGCCCTTCGCTGATATTGATGCAGCAATTTCTGCAGTGCCAAAGATTAAACTTGCTGGCCTTAGCCCCCAGTCTATCGAGTTCATGGAACGCGACATTGTGGATTCCTCGGCAAACTACACCGGCAACAAGATCATTCCTACCGTGATCGACGGCAAGGAAGCGGGCGCCTATATTCTGGTTACGCTTGATGGCAACGATCAGGATGAAATTTTCCAGCGCGCAGAAACCTTGGCCGAGATTGGTGACGAAATTGGTGCATACGACACCTTGGTATTGAGCCATCCTGCTGACAAGCGTGCGGTTTGGGAGGCGCGTAGTGCCTTTTTGACCGTTATCGAAGCGGAAACTGATCTTATTGACGAAATGGACGTGGTAGTTCCGGTCGATAAGATTCCGACATTCTTGGAATATGCTCACGAAATTGGCGATAAGTACGAAGTTCGCATTCGCTCATTTGGTCATGCAGGCGATGGCAATTTGCATATTTACTGCTGTGCAAATGACATGGATGAAGCAGTTTTCTTGGAGCGCAGCGCAAAGGTTATGAAGGCAGCATACGAGAAATGTACTGAACTTCGTGGTCAGGTTTCTGGTGAACACGGCATCGGTCATGCAAAGAAAGAATACCTGCGTGAGTCCGTTGGTGATACGGCGATTGGCTTGATGGCAGGCATTAAGCAAGTGTTTGACCCGAATATGATCTTGAATCCTGGAAAGATTTGCAACTAGCAAGCGTTTGTGCGTTTGGGTTTGGTTAGGCCAGAGCGCAGGTAAACTTAATAGCATTATTAAAATAAATCGCCCTACGGGGCGATTTATTGTTTGCTGCGCTTACGCCAGCCCCGAAGCCTATCGCTGCGCATGCATTTGCTACTGCGTCAGTGTCTACATCGTCTGTTATGCCTATGCCTGCATGATCACTGCCACGCGGAGTGATAACCACCTCTCGAAAGTGAGATTTTGACAAAAAGGGCGTCATTACGGTCAATTGAAAAGTGAGAGGAAATTGGAAAAGTAACAGTATGGCATAATCTGGGGTGTATCGTGCGCTTGTTTTGCCTATATTGATCCGCATCAGGCAACAAAAGAAGAATTCAAGTTCATTCGCATGCCGTAATGACGCTCTTTTTGTCACACGGGACATTTTGAGAGGTGGTTTGGTGAGCGAGCGAGGGCACACGGATAACCCCCACGCTGTGCGAGGGTAAACCCGTCGTTGCGCGTGGGTAGGCTTGAGCTGCGTTTGGGTAAACCCGCCGTTGCGCGTGGGCAAGCCTCATGCCATGTGAAGGATTTCCAAATTTTGATGCGAATATGTGAGGTTCTTTTCTCTTTTATGTGAATAAAGATACTTAGCATAAAAGCATGAAGTTATATTTGGCATATCAATCTGCAGTTGATTACTGGTCGTACTATGACCTGGCCAGTCGCGCTCAAATTGTCAAAACATGGGATACGGCATTTGGATCCCCGACTCGAGAATTAGTCTCCGATGCCCAGCTCGAAACGCCCTATATTCAGCTTCCGCTTCATGTTGTGGTTCGTGGTAAAGATAATAAAAGGAACTTTTCAGAAATCGTCTGTCATTCAATCGGGAAAACCATTCCTCAGCGTTCGTTTGTAAGTCATTCAAAACATGTTGCTGTTAGCTCCCCTGAAGCATGCTTCGTTCAAATGGCAAACAAACTACCATTGACGCAGCTTGTTCAGCTTGGATTCGAGCTCTGCGGAACGTATGCGACCGATCCGTTATCGGGACAGCTGTTGAAGCGCCTACCAAGAACAAATCTGCAATATCTGAAGAACTATGTTGTGAAAGCAAAAGGGATTAAAGGGTCCGCTAAAGCCAAGCAAGCGCTTTTGTATATCCATGAAAACTCGGCATCGCCCATGGAAACGAAACTGACGATGCTGCTCACTTTGCCAACTTCCTTAGGTGGATACGCCCTGCCAAAGCCAGAGCTAAATAAGGTTGTCGAAGTGGACGAAGGTTGGCGCATCAAGACGTACCGGTGCGATCTTGTCTGGCAATTGAAGCGATTTAAAGAAAGGACGTTAAATGCGGAAAGAGGCACGGCAACTTATTCTGATCGGTTTATTGCAAAGAATGGAGGGCTGGTCTCGTCTCGCAAATCGGCTAGTGGAGAGTTGTCTTGCGAATCGGGTAGCGGGCTTTCGTCTCGCAAATCGGCTAGCGGGGAGTCACAAAATGCCGGGTTGGCCTTGGAATACGACAGCCATGAATTTCACGCAGAGAAGAGAAAAACCATCTTGGATTCCAAAAGGCGGATATCGTTAGAGCGAAACAACATGCGTGTGCTGTCCGTTACGAAACAGCAAGTTTATGATGAGTGGGCATTTGATGAGCTTGCGAAAGTGGTGGCGAAATATCTGGGCATTCGGATGCGTATTGGCCGAAAAGATTTTGTGCAACGCAGGCGATGTTTAAGAGTGGAGCTGGGGTTGTCGGATCGCCCGGCGGAGTGGCGGCATTGATAGGAACAGGGGACTGAAGTGTGCTCGGTGTGGCGTGCAACACGAACCGACATAAAAACAGGGCCGGAATGCACTCGGTGCGGTGCGCGACACGAATTCCCTCCCAGCCGCTGGTCGGCAAAATGTGCACCTTCGTGAAACGCATATATAGCAAGATCGTGGCATTCTCCTGTTAATGCGGGCACAAGGAGGGAACACGGTGGCGAAAGTGGCATAATTAAATGCTCAGATTACGCACGCGAAGGCGAAAGAGAGCGTGTGCGAACAGGCGAAAGCAGAGCAAGAGTCAAACGAAAGGAGGCGCGATGATAACCACGACATGTGATGAAAATTCTACGCGTCCTCTCGTAATTGTCGTGCATGCTTCTGTTGGCTCTGGTCATCGGAGCGCTGCTCAAGCTGTTTCTCAGGCTCTTGAAGATCTTTGTGGAAAACATCCTAATCTTCCTGCCGATACCGAAATTGCGGTATTGGATATTTTGGACTACGGGTATGTGAAGTTCGATGGCGACAAAACTGCCAATGTAACGGTGATCTTTAATTCGCTCTATGACTTCACCTGGCATCATGTATTTACGGGCCGCCTTCTCTGGGCAGGCGGATGGGGCTGGTCGCCGTGTATGTTCAAGCCTTTCACCAAACTGGTAGAAAAGCGCAGGCCAATTGCGATCATTGCAACTCATATCGTAGCTGCGAATGCTGCCGTAGCGGCGCGCATGATAACTCGTCAAACGTTCCCCATGGTATGTGTGCCGACCGACTATGGCGCGGAGGGTCTATGGCCTCATCTCGATTGCGATCTCTTTTGTTGCGCAGATGACGAAATGGTAAAAGAGCTCAAGCCAAGAAAAGTGCCTGATAGTCATATAAAAGTGACGGGCATTCCGGTTCGTAAGGGCTTTTCAGAACCATGCGATAGAGATGCTGTCTTAGATAAATTCGGTTTACCCCATGACAAAATCAACGTCATTGTCATGGCGGGTGCTCGTTTGTCTCAACCGTATATTCCTTTTCGAGAAATCGTAAATAGAATCCTGCCTTGTCTGTCTGATTTCTCCAAAATGCACTTTGCGATTCTTGCAGGAGCGGACAAGGAATACGCCGATAAGTTGCGAGAATTTTTCGCTGAACGAAACATCACTAACGCTACGGTGTTTAATTATGTGGAAGATATCCCAGGGCTTATGGAGGCAAGCGATATGATTATTGCTAAGTCGGGTGGCTTAGCAACTACAGAATGTCTATGTGCTCGCTTGCCACTTATTTTGGTGGGTAAATCCTATGGGCAAGAGCGCGCTAATACGCTTACCGTAACTGCGGCTGGTGCTGCAGTAAAGGCGGAAACTTCCGAAGAGTTCCTCACCGAACTTGATCAAATTCACTCGAATCCCGAGCGACTTGAAACTATGCTTTCTGGTGGCGAATCTTTGCGACGTCCCTATGCGGCACGCGATATTGCTACGACCACGCTTGATATGGTGGGAAAGATACAGCTGCCAAAGCGCCATTTCGCGAAAGTGTATTGGGGTAAGAAGCCTTATCGCGTTCGTTGATGTTTCTCTAAAGGCGCATGCTAAGTCATGCATATCAAATTATTAAGTTATAGGGGTAAAAAAAATAGATAAAAAGATCTAAATACCCCAATAACTAACAAATTTCCTATTTCCCCTTGTTATTCACAGACGCTTTTCCGCAATCCGCAAATACTGGTATTGGTGCGCAAATCATGCCACAAAGTGAGCGAGGAATTGCTTGTATCAAATACTTGTACTAACGCTGCAGCCTTTTCATATGGGGCGGATTTTGCAAATTGAGAAGAAGATTTTGTGGATTGCTGTGCCGCCGATGGTGTTACAGCGGACGCCATTGCCGCCGACGGCGTTGCGACCGGTGCCATTCCCGCTGATGGCGTCACAGTCGATGGCAGTACTTCTGCCGTGATATCGACAAAACGCTCAACAAAATGAGGGTTGTAGTACACGTGTGAACGATCTTCTAGCAAGGCCCCGTAGTAGATATCTGCCTCTACTAGGTCTTGGAACAAATGGCTGCCATAGGAAAGCTCAGGCGAATAACCAGCTTCTGAAGAAGCAACTTCGCATACGCCCATAAGATTGCTTACGTCAGCGAAGGCGACAGGCACGCCAAGTTCAGGGGAGGAAGTGCCAATACGTCCCGGTACCAGCAGCAAACAGTTTTTGCCTGTATTGCGAAAATGCTCGTTAACCATTCCAATGAGACGTGCTGCCGTAGGCTTTTCGATATGGGGACACTGATAATAACGAAGGGGATCAACTACTATTACGACATCGATGGGGGTAACACGCGATTTTCCCATCGCGCACTGCTTAATACTGAAATACGTATCTTCTTGGGGTAGCTTTGGTAAATCAATACGCTTTCCAGATTGCAGCAGGTGAAGCGGTCGGCATTGCAGAAGATTAACAACAAACTCGTTGTCCTTGCCAACATTTACGGTGTATTCGATATCGACGGGATGTTCGTAACAGCGCTCCAAGGTTAAAAGCATGTTCGCCATTAGCGTCGTAAATTCGCGGTTTTCAGCCAGCCCTTGACACGAAGCGAATAAAACGGGACGAAACTGACCCCGTTCGCGCAGTCTTCCCTCCGCTTCGCGATCGTGCTCGAACACGGCTTGTTGGGCAAAGCGGGGAAACAAATCAGCCAAATCGAGCACGTTGCATTCGGTTATGGTGCGTTTTTCCAGATCGAGAACATCGGCATTATGCTGAGAATAACGATGTTTATCTGCCCAAGTTTGATTTGTTTGTGCCAAAGGCTTATCAAGGCTAATAATGCGTGGGTAGTCTGACTGAGTTCGATCGACGGCTTTTGTACCAAGCCCTGCGACAAGACGAAGCATTCCTGCGCTCGGATCAAGTGAATCAGACCAGCGATAGGTACTATGGGAATAGCCAACACCCGCAGCTGTTGGCATAAACAACCGATGCCCGTAATGCGATCCGCTTACGCGCATAACAAGAAGCGCCATCTGCTCTTCTTTACGATCAAGCCCATTACGACGACGGTATTCAAGAGCGGAAGGATTCATAGTGGACGCGTAGACACGGCGTACTGCCGATTCGAATGCATCAAGTCGCTCTTCAAGCGATCCCATGTTGGCGTAAAAAACCGAATCGTATTTTCCGGCAAAGGCGTTACCGAAGCCGTCCTCTAAGAAGCTACTGGAGCGCACAATGATGGGAGCCTGTCCGTAATAATCCAAAATGCGCATAAAGCGTTCGCGTATGTCGTCAGGAAAGGACCCATTGAGCAAACCCTCTTTCAGAGCAGGAGCTTCATCGATGAATCCCTCTTCACTTCGTTGTTTGATGCGAATAGTCCACAGATCGTTTGCAACCAAATAGGAGTAAAACACATCCGAGCCAAGATAGAACGAGTCGTGCGGTTCGAGGTGCTTATACACCTCTGGCTGTTGCAGCTGAATCATTTTGCGAGCGAGAAGCATGCCGCAAGCTTTGCCGCCAATGATTCCGGTTCCTACCATATGATTACGGACTTCGAAATAATCGGTTGGTTCAAAATAACGCTTAACCATTTCGCGCATTTTGGGATCTTTGGTAATCATCATGTTGCACATTTTGGTGCAGGTGTTAGCGGTTAAAGTTCCTTGCCTGAAGTCCGACTGAGCAGCCGCAAAAAATCGATCCCAACTGTCGGTGTTGCGATCAGGCGCCGCTTGAGCTTCCTCGCCTGCAAGGGCATAAAATTTGCTTGCTTCCATGCCATCGGTCAAAGTAAAAACTTCTTTGGTTTGCGGAGAATAGCGGTGGGCTAAAAACATGGTTTCGCTATAGCGGTTCCACATCTTGAGAGGGTGAACATACAGATCGTTTTCAGGTGAAGAATACACGTCGATTAAAACTTGAGTAGTATCGCGAATTTTCGCGATGGTTTGAAACGAATGACCGCCGCGAATAATAGGAAAGTAGGCAACCGTATCAAGTTCAAATAAGTAGGGACACGTTACTCTAAAAAAGTTGCCCATCATAAGATCAGCAGACCAGGCAGCTTGCAATTCACTTAAGCAATCAAATACATAGCAGGCTTCGCGACCTTCTTTGGTGATAAGTTCTCGAACTTCGATCGTGAATGCCTCAAATCCTTTATGAGGATTGAGCTCATAGATAGTAACGCCTGGCTGCGGTTTTACCAGGGGCTCATGAGAGGCAAAACGCATATAAATAATGGGACGTTTGTCTGCGAGACACTGTGCCACAAACGGCTCAACGAATGTTGGAAAATCTTCAAGTGATGATAACTGCCAAACAACGTTGTCGCCTAAACGGATGTTGTCGAAAACAGTATCAAGCTGAGGAATGCCACACGAAATACGATCGAATGCTGCCATAAGAGTCCTATCACTGGATTGATTACTGGATCGGATTGGCTAGTGTTTGTAGCTTGGAGCATCCTTAAAGATAGGCAAAATCCAAGCATGTACCCTGATCATAGGCTTGATGTGTTTCGTGATTGTGAACGAGAGTACTTTGGGTACTCCTCATTGCGCAGCTCAGCAAATTTCGAACCGAGCTACATAGCCAAGTTTCGATTACCGAGTTGCATAGGTAAGTGAGCCAAGCGAATTCGTTGATTGTCTGAATGCCAATGTTGTCTGAACGCCAATGTTAATTGATTACCATGCGCTGAACGTAAACGTCGTTTCGTAAATCGCGAGCATGCTCAGGTGATAGTTCTCCGGCGCGCTGGGCAAGCTTGATGAATTCAAGTTCGCGAGATAAGGCAGCATCCTGGATGTCGTCAATTGCTTCATTAACGCGCTGAGCCGCCATCATGCGCGCTTGGAGCCCCTCGACATCGATATCGTCATCTTCGTAAATGTTGCTAAGCTCTTCAGCAAAGGCATTAGCCTGATCGTAAAGTTCATCGCATCGTTTAACTAGAGCGCGCGCTTGCGCTGCAACTTCGTCGCTGGCAAGAGGGATAAGCTCGCGAATGCGGTCGGCATAGCGCTTCATTACTACCGCGGTGGCGGGTTCATCGACACTTTCGGGAAGATTGTCGGCAGGCACTTCGGCGGTTTCTTCATTCTCGGGTAGGTCGCCCGTAGACGTTTTGGCGGTTTCTTCGCGTCGGTTGATTGCTTCTCCTGAAAGGTTTTCTGACAAACTTTCCAAAAGAGTGGCAGCAGCATCTTTGAGTGGCACTTCTGCAGGAGTGGTGAGACGTTTTGTGAGATTTTCGGCTACATGTTCTAAAGAAGTGTTGGCTAAAGAGGTGTTGGCTGCGGCCAACGAAGGCGAGTTCTGATCGTTTGGATTATCGAGGGCTTCCAGTGCCTGTTCTCCTGTAACTGACCCAGTGAGGTGGGCATCTGCCTGAATAGCATCGATAACGCGGGTTAGTACGGCGATCTCCGCGTCTGCATAGCCTTTGGTACGTTTTTCGAGAGGCTTTAGGGGCACTAGTTTGCGTACTGCGAAGTTAGCAAGAATCATAGTGCATACGATAACGCCGGCGGTTAAAAACAAGAGTTCGGTACGCATGGGAAACACATCACCCGATGCTACGGTTAGCGGGATAGTGAGAATAAGTGCTAGGGTAACTCCTCCTTTGGGGCCGGCAAAAGCCATTCCTAAGGTGCCCTTCAGATTTCTTTTTGAAAAGCAAATACGCAGAGGTCTGCCGCTGCGACGCGTGTGAACCAGATCCATACCCAGGATCCAGAAAAAGCGAACAGCTTCCAATACGAACGTAAGGGCAAAAACGGCAAGGATGAGCAAGGCTGCATCGACAGAGCCGCTTTGTATTGCTGGAATGAATGTGCTGGGGAGTTGAATGCCAAGCACTACAAAAATAACGCCATTCAATACGAACTCGAGAGTTTTCCACACGCTTGAAGCCTGGAGGCGCTGGCGAGAGGAAGCGATGGTTCGTTTATGAGGCAGAAGCGAAATGGTCATGCCTGCCATAACAACCGCAATAACGCCACCTACATGAATTTGCTCGCAGATGAGATAAATGATGAAGGGGGTTAATAATTCAAGGACTACGTGCACGGTGGGGTTGTCGAGTCCATAGCGGCGCATCATGCTGGTAAGTCCCCAGAAAGCAAATCCCAGTAAAGCACCGACGAACAGTCCACCAAAAAGTTCAAGTGCAAATTCTTCTCCTGCGTGAGTAAGCGAAAACGCTCCAGAGACAACGACGGCAATAGCGCATTGAAAACCAATGGTACCTGTGACGTCATTGAAGAGTGCTTCGCCGTTGAGGAGTGCTTCATGACGACGACCGAAGCGCATTTCTTTAGCGAGTGCGGTAACGGCGGCTGCATCGGTTGATCCCATTGCTGCGCCAAAGGCAAGGGCAGCTGCAAGAGGAATAGCAGGGATTAGGGCATTTAAGGTTGCGCCCATTGCAATCATGGTTAGCAGAACGAGGCCCGTTACGAGGGAGGCTATGCCAAAGCGATTCTGATAGAGTTCTCCCGAATCTACTCGCCGCGATTCATTGAAGTGAAGGGGAGCAATGAAGAGGATTAAGAGAAGCTCGGCATCTAAATTAATGGAGGAGGGCAACGGGATAACAAGGGCGATTATTACACCCAAAATGATTTGAACTAAAGGAAGAGAAACGCCGTGTAAGACCTGATCAAGAAGACTCGATGCCACTACGGCTACAAGTAAAAACAAGATTAGTTCAAGAAGTTCCATGCCACACCTTTATGTTGCACTTTGAGAGTTTGCTATGTGTTTTGGTAAAAGATAGGGGGAAATACTAACAATTGCAACGAGTGCTCGTGTCGAACTAGGAGAAGTCAACGATATTCCCAGATGAAGGGTTTGCTGCTTGGATTCTCGTACGATGTCTCCTTGGGTAAGGAAGTGCCGTGCGTCTTCAAAAGTACCCATTGCGTGAAGTGGCTAACTTGTATATAATTTTCAGGCGCTTTAGCGATAGAATTACTTGATACAAGTTGTCTATTTGAATTATAGATTTCTTTGTTTCATTTTTATCCTAAGGACAGCATTCAATGCCAACGTGGCTCAGTTGGTAGAGCAACGCACTCGTAATGCGTAGGTCGCCGGTTCGAGTCCGGCCGTTGGCTCCACGAATTCGCAGGTCAGTCGCTTGTCGGCTGGCCTTTTTTCGTATTGGGATATAAAAATGCCTCTTTGTAGAAAAATGTGTAGAATCGCCGAAGTGGACTATAGGCAGAAAAACGCGTCTGAGACATTAGAACCAATCCGATCTTTGTCTTTTCGGATCCTTGATAGGTATACCTAGCAAATTTGATCATAGGAAAAGAGGCTAGAATTTTTTTCGTACACGTTAGTAAGCTTTTCTTGGGCATCTAATTCGGAAAGTAATTTAGACGGCAGCGTACGAAGGGAACGTAGCGAGGGCGATTGGAAAGAATAGATAGCCCCCAGCGAATAAAGCCCGACTAGCCGTTCAAAGCAATATTGTTGGCATAGGCTGATTAAGAACTTTCCAGACAATGGAATCAATAAGGTTGTAGTTTTCTAATTGACTTCGTTTTTTGAATTGGGGAAGTTGTAAGGCATCGTAAAGGATTGCAGGCACGATTATAATAAAGCACCTACTGATCTCATTGATTCCTTTAAAACTACTTTCTCCTGCTGCGCTTATTTCGTTTCCGTATAAACGAAAACTTTGGGCGTAATGATGCATGGCATACTCGAGATCAGGAGCGATTTCAACATTTCTATAGGAACATGCTTTCCTGAGCGCATTGACCCTTCTTTCGACGAGGATTTTTTCGTAGGGCTCTGATTCTGCTCTATTGTTTGATGCAGATTTGAATATGAAATTACCCGGCGAAAGCATTAATTGTGCATAGCGAATAGAAGCTTCCTACCAGCTTAAATCTATTCCGATCCTATCAAGAGAAAACTGCTCACAGTATTCCGACCACCATGATCGAAGCATGTATTTGCTTTCGAAGTGATTGTAGAATGTCTGGCTCGAAATTCCTGCATTCTTGCATATGTCATTTACGCTTATGACCTCCAAGGGCCGGTCAACGCTTTTGAGTATCTTGCAGCATTTCGTATTTATAACACCTACAAAATTATGGATCGTTGGCAAGATACAAAAGTTGGCGATTGGGTTTTCTATGGGGATCAAGGAGTTGGTCACGAAATCGTTCTGCACGAGCCGAATAAGTACATTGTTGGTTGCTCGGATACGCGTCGGCCTCCAAAGCAGCAAGGTGCTGTGGCATGGCTCCCGCATGGGTGTAAAAAATATGCTTGGACATGGGGATTCTTCTTGGAGGAATTACCTGGCAACCGCACAAGGTTCGTTCAGCGTAATACGGCGATGGTTGAGGTCTCGAATAAATTGCAAATGGCAATTGTTGTAGGCTTAATTTGGGGCTGGTCTTCTGGGGTCATGCAGACACGAATGTGTGACGTAATCAAAGCTCTTGCTGAAGGTAAGAAATTTATTCATTTCTAATTCGAAATTTGTTGATAAGGAATATCTCATGAAAAAGACACCTTTGTTTTATATTTCACCAGCACTATTGGTTTCAGTTTCCCTCATTGGGATTAGATATGCTGCCCTACACTCCTTCCTGAATAAAGAATGGGGTCGAGGGCGTCATGATTGGAGTGAAGAGTAGGGTTTCCTTTGATGGGTCACTTAATTCTTTGACAGGCTTGCTAGAAATATAGTTTATAGCGTAACAATTGCAGGTTATAAGGCTGTTCTTTAGGTGGCTTTTAGGGCAGCTTAAAGCCATCGCTATCCCAAATCAAAAGTAGCGATGGTGTCTTGATCTTCTAAAGTGACAATTTGAGGTTTTGGCGATTGGAACTCAGCGGTTGCGTCGGAAGCTTGGGCGTTTTCGTCAGCCGATGCGGCTTCGTTATCTGAAGAACCAGCAGAATTGGTTGCTCCATCCGAGCTAGTTGACGCCGGCTTCACTATAAGCGTATAGGTTCCCTGCTCGGTCACGTCGCTGAGAGCATAAACGGTATTGACATCAACGGTGGCTGTGCAGAATGCCTCGGGATCGTTGTTGGGGTTGTCGTCGGTGAGAACTTCTGAAGCAATACCTTTGTAAACTTCAACTTCAACTTGGGCAAGAGAGCTATTTGTGGTGTTGACCTGCACTGACAAAGTGCCTACTTGAGAAGAGAACACGCAAGAATTAACCATAAGGGCTATTATGATAAAAGCCCCTGCAAGTATTCCAATGAAAGAGCCGCGAATGCGAAAACGAGGGCCCTTAGTTGGTTTTTGCGTCGAATCTGATTGAGTATTTGAATACTGTTCCATTTAACTAACCCGTCTCAAGTGTTGTGCGCTAATGTGACATCTTAAGCACCACGTTTCAAGCGATAGCTGCCCCTCATTTTATATGAATTCCCGCAACATTTTGGTCCAAATGATAAAGACAGTATGTGTCTCTTGGCGCGTCTTCTGATGCGGGCTCTGATCGAAATTAGCATGCCGCTTTTAATGAAGGGTAGCATGCTGCTCTTGATCGAAATTGGCATGCCGTTTTTGACCTGCCTTTTAGTAGGGCTCTTTGATGTATCTTCTGCGCTAATCACTTCGGATCCACCTATTCCCGATTTTGATCCTCTGTTATACCCTCCCCAAAAAATTGATTTGCCCTAAAAATCGACTCTCTGAACCACTTATTCTTGTCGGAAATCTGAGAGCTAATAGCGATGGTTACATAAAAGATAATTCTCGTTACAAATATGCTAGAATTGTGGAAATGCTATAAAAATACTAGCATTTAACATAAAACATGTTCTAAGCGGTTGAACAGGCATTAATACTCGTGGTAGCATGAAAGATGCAATTCTCGCTTATATCCTGAAACGTTCTTAACGTTACTTAATCCCTAAAACAATGTTAACTGTGGAGGATTGAAAAAGAACCTTTCAGGAGGGGGGTCGCTACCCAATTTCCCGAATGACTTTTAGCAAATTTGTAGAACGTCTTTTGGGATTTGTAAGGGTGGGTACAAACCTCCTTGTTTTGGGATAAAACATCGCGTCATTTTATGCGGATGCTAAACAGAGACACCTTTTGAGTGTTATTTCGGGACGTTGTCGGAGTGTTGTTTTGGAAGGGGCCCATCATGAAGTCGTTTAACAGACGACGGCATAGCCAGCCTTATGTTCAGGCAGAAGCTTTAGTAGATGCTCGCAATAAAGTGTTTAACGTAATCATGGCAGTACTTTTGGTATTTACCATGCTGCCTATTACTGCGTTTACGTATGAAAGCCAGGCTTCAGCAGAGACCTTGGATTCAAGTGGAACTACTCAGGTAAGTGAATATTCAGACGATAGCTCTAATTCGTCTGGAGGAAGCACGTCAGATAGTTCAGCCACCACAAGCAGTGGCTCTTCTGACGGAGAATCCTCAAGCTCAGAAAACGCTGACGGAGGTGGGTCTGCCTCAACTGCAGTAGATCCATCAGATGACAATACCCAGAGCGGCGACACCCAAAATGGCTCCAATGGTCAAAACTCGTCCAGCGATCAGGGCATATCCGACGAGGGAACTGGCGCTTCGGGGCAGGATGATCAAGGTGGTGTGCCTGGTGCCCCTAGCGATGGCGAAAATAATTCCGAAGAAAACTCCCAAGACGACAATTCCGCTGCCGATGAATCTGCAGATGAGCCCGAAAAACAACGCGGACCTATGGCTTGGCAGTCCCAGTTGGATGCCACCAAGCTGGATGCTTCAATAGCTGTCGAAACCGACAAGATTGAGGCACTGGAAAATAATCAGTTGCCTGCAGAAATTCCCGCAACACTGCGTGTAAGCTTCGAGCTTACTCCTGGAGAGGACGGCTTGCTTAAGGACGACTGGATCGAGGCAACTCTTCCTGCATTCTTGTCTTTCGAAAACGCTTCACTTGAAGTGTTTCGCCTTAATGCTGATGGAACCGAAACAACCGAAAAAATTGCAAATGCCGAAATAAAAGATGGCGTCTTAAAAATTACTTTTATTGATGCTGCCGCTACTGAAGGTACGTCAGCTACGGTGCGCGGCTATGTTGATATAGAGGCCTCACTCGCTTCTAGCTCCTTAGGAGAAGAGGAGTCCGAACAGCTCTGGATCGCTCAGACAGGAGAAGATGGCACGCAACGCGAAGTAGAGCTTTTGCTTCCTACGTATCAATCGGTCTTGGATACTTGGAATGAAGCGCACAGCCCCTTAGGAATGCTTGGCGGCGCACTCGGCATTACTGATGGTGAAGTTGTTGCTCAGGATGAAACATCCAACGATTCTTCCGAAACAGAAACAACGATAGCGGCAGGCCCTTTCAATACTCAAATTTTTTCTCAAACTATCTGGTGTGATAACAATTATGGGAATCGTCCTACACCTGAAAGTCTTGAAGCGGGTTATATACCGCAGTATTCCCTGAATGGTACCGATTTTTACAATTTGGTCGAAGTAGTTAACGGAGATACAAGAGTTACTGATCAGGCGAAGAGCGATCTGCACTTAAGCGATGCAGGTGTTGCTCGCATTGAGTCTTCGGATCTAATTCAAATAACTCAGTCATCAGTAAACACGTATGACGTTACTACGGCATCCTTACCAAGCGAGGTGCTAACAACTGAGAAATCGCCTCGTCTTGATGATAATGGTGATTATGTATACGACGAACAGACTGGTGAGCAGCTATTCGATTCCAAGATAACCGCGCGGCAGTCTATTACCTGGCGACTTGCTGACAATAATGTTTATGAAGGGAATGGTTATAACTATCTGCCTGGTTCCAGCTCGAAATGGAATTTGCAGTACAAAATGCTGACCACTGAAATTTCTTTCAATGTGGTAGGAAAGATAGGCGACAATGACCTGAAAACTACGTTTGAAGGTCATCCGGAGCACTTTGCGTTTGTCGCTACAATCAATGGTCAAGAAGCGGGCAGAATTACTGTTGCAGACGCAGTAGGTGAATGGTTAACCATTACTGATACTACTGGGGGCTGCACCATTTCAGGAATCGTTCCTCAATACGATGAAAACGGCTACCCTATTGTCTATTACGTAGAGTATAAGGGTCCCGATTCTGGTGAGGATTATTACCAAGCAAGCTACGATAATTCAGCCTCACCAAGCCATGGTAGTGCAGCTGGGGCGGTCTATGATGGTGGCACTATGACTTTGCGTCATGCAGGCACTACCACGTTTACAGGTACAAAAGTTTGGCTAGATAACGGTGCCACCGCAAATCGTCCTGCTGTTACCTATACGTTGTGGCGCTATTCCACCGAAGGTTCGCCTGAAACCGCATCTCAGGTCTCAGTAGCATCACTGCAGAGCGAAAACCCTGATGCGCCAGCGACTAATGCTACAGGTTTTATTTCCCTTGAAGTGTCAGCAGGCAGTGGCAATATCGATTTTTACCAACTGCTTGTTAGCGAGTATGGTTCAGCGCTTATTAATTCGCTTCCCAAATACGATCCGGATGGCTACCCCTATATCTATTGCATGCGTGAAGATGCAATCTCGGGTTATGAGCAGGTGTTTGGTACGGTATAGGAAGATGGAAGTGTAAGTGATACGCTTCCGCGTTACAAAAGTGAATCGGGAGAGGAATGGATTGAGGTAAGTCGTGAAAGTCGCCCTGCTAATGATCATTTTGTCTACAACGGAGGCACGCTTTCAAACCGAATTACGGGCACTACCGAAACTCAAATAACTAAGACTTGGTCAATTGCTGCATTCCAAGATAGCTTGCAGGATGTGGTTTGTACGTTCCGAGCTCAAAGTCGCACGGTCAATCCATTAGATGGCGATGATTGGACCAATGTAACAGAAGAAGCAACGCAGAGACTCTCTAATTGGAATGCGGAAACACTTACTAAAACGGTGGAACAAAGTTTCCCGAAATATGATTCTCACGGCAACGAATTGGAATACCGATGGATTGAAACAGGTGTTTCGTTCGGCGGTCAAGATACCGGTTTCATTACAAATGAAGACGGAACTGCATCGTTTACGATAGAAGTTACCAACTCTGAGGGTGGTACTGAAGAATTAGCTTTTACTTCTACACCCACCACGGAGAAAAATGATGATGGAAGTTATTCCACCACTATTGAAAACACTTTTGAAAATGTAACCGATCAGCATGTAGATAAATACTGGGAGCAAGCCGACGAAAGCTTGGCGCAGATCGCGCCCTCTCCTGACTATTCTGACGGAAATGCAACAGTCGAGTTATATCAGGATAGGCAACTTATTGGCACGTATATTATGGACGGTGTTACCGACAGTAATTCTACTGCCATAGACAATTTAAGTGGCGCTACTTGGCAAGAGACAAGGTCTTATCATATTGATTTTGAGGGACTGCCTAAATACTCCCCTGAAGGAAAGCGTTACACCTATCTTGTGCTCGAAACCCCTAAAGATGATTGGACAACTGAGCGTACCTATGATCCCGAAACCCGTACAACGCGCATCGATAATTATTTTCCTGAAGGTGAAGGGTCAGAAATTCGCGTAACAAAAAGCTGGATTGATGGCGACGATGCTGAACATCGCTATACGGTACGTGTTAATTTAGTAGCAAATCATGATATGCATTCTCAGGGTACAAATCCTGATGGTAGTTATGTGACGGAATATCAGGCAGGACAGGTTGTTGCAACGGTAGATCTTACTGAGAGCGATCTGTGGTTTGCTGAAATTGATATTCCAATTGGTGGACTTTCCTATCAGGACTTTACAGCAGTTGAAGTTGGTTTAGTGGCAAGTGATAATGGCACGCCTGACGATATGTCTGACGATACGGTTTACAACGCCCTGACCAAAGAAGAAGCGGCGCAAAATCCAGATTACGCTGATGAATCCTGGGTTAATGCGGGATGGACTAACCCCGAAAATCGTCGTGTCGCAACGCCTGAGCACGTATATGAAGTGCGTTCTACTGAAAACGATACCTTGGATTCTTGTGAGGTAACTAACCGTCGCCTTGGTTTGTTTGACCTTACTATTGATAAAACATGGAACGATGCATTAGGTAACGATCCGGACGGAATACGTCCTGGTGCGGTGTTGACGCTTTCTTGCGATGAATATCCAGAAGCATTTTCGCTTGATACTGATGGCAATTTGCAAGTTTCTGTTAGCGCTAATACCTTGCCTGTGACAATAACTGATGATGAAGGCAATCCTGTTAAGGCTACTATCGTAAATGCTAATGGCGAGCCTGCGGAGCGGGGCAATGCGCGTATTGAAATAGATACCACAAAGAGCACTTCTTCCTATGAATTTTCCGGGATGCCAAAATATGACGCGAATGGCATGAACGTTCATTACAGCGTTAACGAATCATGGACAGAGGACAGCGGCGACTATAACAGCACCGAAACAGTGGGTAAATATGTAGTCGAAGAAGGTATGCGTCACTTCCAAGATCATCAGACTATTGAGTATTCTAATAGCCGTTCTGGCACACGTGATGTCGTGTTCTATAAGCAGTGGCATGACAATTATGTAAGTCAAGAGCTTAATCAACGTCCCGATATTTATTTAACGCTGTATCGAATGAGCGCTAATCAGACTACTCCTGAAGCAGTACCTGGTTATATTCACTTTAGTTGGTCTGCTATCGCAGAAGAGATCGATGCGGCTAATGAGCAGATGGTAACTATTTCTGGCTTAAGTAAGTATGATAGCCAGGGTGCTGAGTACGTATATTACGCATCTGAAACTATGTCAGCAGATGGAACCTCGCTTGGCTACGGTGATGTCCAATTTGATTATGGCAGCATCAATGCAGCTGATCAGGAAGCAGACGATACAAATGGTGGCTCAACTGTAATCGAAAGTGCGGATGATGCGGTTAAGATCGATCAAGGCGCTGAGGGTAATGATCCGCAGCAGAACGGTACTGGTTGGGCTATTCGTGAAGATGGCACCTTTGTAAATCGCCTTGATGCCGACTTAGTGGCGCAGGGCACCAAGCTCTGGGAAAACATCCCCGGCAACGTGTCACAGAAGGATTTGCCTGCGGTAACGATTTACCTGCAGCAGAAGTTGGCGAGCGACGATGCATGGCCTGAAGCATATGCTACGCAAAATTCCGATGGAACGTGGAAGGTTTCGGGTACTGTTGCCTCGACTGATCAGCTCGTGATGGATGCGAACAATCAGTACTCCTACACCATTACGACCGGCGAAGACGGCAATGCGCTCCCGCGTTTTGATGACGAGGGTAATCGTTATGAGTATCGCGCACTCGAAGTGGTCTGGGGATTACTTGATCAGCCGGGTGGTTTTACTGCGAATGATATTCAAGGTGTTAATCTGAGCGAGGTGCGTGACGGCAACTCGAGTACTGACCTTACTGGTGCAGTGTATGTGATCGAACATGGTGAAACGGGCTCTTTCCTGCTGCGTAACATCTATAGAGGAAACGAGACTGGCAATCTTACCGTAAAGAAGCTTTTTGATGGCCGCGATCAGGGTGATGCGTATCCTGATGTAACGTTTGAGGTGTACCGCTACTATCAGGGCTACGAAGGTGTTGAAGATGCTCAAAGTCCTGTTGAGTTAGTGGCTTCGCATACCATCAGCGCTTCTGAGTTTGCGGCAGGCGGTGACGGCGGAAATAATTCTGCATCATATACCTTTGAAGATCTTGATATCTATGCGCCAGATGGTAGCCGTTGGATTTATTTTGTCACCGAACACACCATAAACGGATATACGACAACGGTTGCAGCTGCGGATATCACGGATGCGCATGACACTCAGCTTGTAGCGGGCAATCTGGTGGATGCTAGCGGCAACGTAGTGCAAACCGGTGGCGTTGCCATGCGATCGACCGATCTTGGTAACGCGGACAATTCGGTGATTGCTGATGACACCAATGTTGATGTAACGTTTGCGAACACCTATGCACCCGGATCAGTCAATTTGTCTGGAAGAAAGGTCTGGTATGACAGCAACAATATCTTCTTGGTTCGTCCTGAAGCGCCACTTAACCTAACATTTGAAAGAACAGCAGGGGACATAACTGAAAAAATAACAACGCAATCAACCAATTCGGCTGGCTCCAATTATTTGATTTGGACCCAACAGGGTGAAACGGGTGATTGGACTTTCACGCTTTCTAATATTGAGCAGTGGGCTCCTAGCGGCCAAGTATGGGAGTACACTGTTACAGAAACATTGCCGGATGGTGCGGATCAGCATTACCTTGTCGTGACGGGAACTTCTTCTGCGACAGCGGGTACGAGCGATGAATTTAGACTTGAAAATGCATTAAGCGGACGTGCGACCGTAATCAAGAATTGGAACGATGGGGACGATCCGTACGGATTGCGTCCCAGCAGCGTAACCATGCAACTCCAGGCAAGGTATAAGCAGCAAGATGGTGGTACTTGGAGCGAGTGGGATAACGCTTACACGGTGTGGTCTCAGTTTGCTACTCCAGGCGATCTTGCAGCAAATGGACTAACTAACGAGAGTACACGACTTGTTCTTTCAGACACCTCGAATTGGCGTGGTTTCTGGAATCATTTGCCGGTGCTTGCACGTAAGACGACGGACAGCGAATTGAATGAGATCGAGTATCGCGTTGTAGAGGTTGCGATTGGCAGCCAAGATATTTCGAGTTCTGTCAATAACGATACAGGGGATGCTGATAATGGTGTATACGATACAGTAACGCCCTATCAGCCGGCACAGGATAATTGGGATGGTAGTGCCCAAAACGGCTGGACAACCACGGTGTCTAATACGTTGCAAGATATGGCAATTTCTGCCACCAAGACCTGGGACGACCAGGAAAACGCCTGGGACACTCGCCCCGACGGCGAGGGCTCTAATGAGTGGTCGGTAACATATTTCTTGCAGCGCTTGACAGATGGAACCAATTGGCAGTGGGTTGTTGCTGATGGCTCTGGCGCGGACCCTGATGGCAGTGCTACGCAAAACGGGGTAGTAAGTCGGACTATTACTGGAACGGAAGATTCTGCGACCGCGACCTGGGACTACCTGCCTCAGTATGATACGAGTGGCAAAGAATACCAGTATCGTGTGGTTGAACAGGTGCCCGGCAGCTACGACGTCGAAGGCGGCACGCCGGTATCCGATACCGACACCGATCATCGCTACTATGTGGTTGAACCGGCCACAGGCACTGATGGCGTTTCCAGCGCGCAGCAGTTCACCAATGATCTGCGCACGGTCGATCTCACCGGTACCAAACAGTGGGAGGACTTCGGCAGCAACTTGACGCCGCAGCTCGACCCGAACGATCTTCCGGAGATGACGCTCTGGCGTGCTGTCAAGAACGGTGACGGCAGCGTTGGTACGGCCGAGCGTGTACTGAAAAACGGCAATCCAGCGCCTCAGCCCACATGGACCGATAATGGCGATGGTACATGGACGTTTACCTACAGCGACTTACCTGCCGCGAATGCGAGTGACCAGGATTACGTCTACTGGGCAGTTGAGTCTGCTGGTTCGGGCAATACAGATGGCTTCTATCCTGTATATGGGACGGGCAACAACCAGTCCAGTTCATCTCGTGGCGGCTCCGGTACGGTGGTTCAGGAAAGCGGCAGTGCAGATGGTGACGACCTGCAGACAAACGAGGTCATCACCAACACGGCAACCAAGCTCTCGCTCGACAAGATAAGCAACTGGGTTAATGACGACACGCTTGCCAACATCGAGCTTTCCATTCAGTCTCGTGACGGCGGCACCACCTATGCGGTGTGGACCAACGGCGCGGATGGCAAGACATATAACACCTATACCTGGGCGAACGGCACGACTAACCCTGCCAATACAGCCAGTGCCATCCACCGCACTGACAACCTCATCGTAGGGCTCAAGGCGGGCGACTACGCGCTCGTAGAGACCGGCGATGTGCCGGATGGCTATGCTATAGCGCCCGAAGTCGACTTCAAGATCAATGCAAACGGTACTGCCACGTTTGAAGGTGCCTATATTGACGGCGAGAAAGTTACTACAAATGTACAAGATGTGGTTATCGACACCGAAAACGGCGTCCACACTATCGAGTTGACTGCCGAAGACCCGGTTCTGCGCGGTCACTTGCAGCTGACTAAGTACGTATCGGATGACGGCACCTCGAACGGGGACAATCGTTCAGCGCTTAGAGGCGCTACGTTCAGCTTATATCACAAGGACTTCACGGAGCCCATTGCGACGGGCCTGACTTCAGATGACAACGGTGTGATGGCAACCAACTTGGGCGCGAATGGGAACATCTGGCTTTCCGAAGAGTTCCAAAAAGCACATGATTACAAGTACGGTCAGCTGAGGGATGGTCTGCCTGAGGGCACGTACTACTTCGTTGAGACCTCCACCATACCGGGCGCCGTTCTGCCGAGCGATGATGCAGCAAAGAGTCCCACGCTCATCATCACGCAGGACAAGCACTACGACTACACCGGGCAGGTGGTCAGCGGCACCATGGAGAACGAGAAGTTCAACGCCACGGTGATTCTGCACAAGTACGACACGGCCGATAACGCGGGTATCGAAGGAATCAACTTCACGTTGTTCTACACGCCTGAAGGCTCTACCACGGCATCGAGCCGCACGGTGACCACGGGCGCTGGCGGCGAGCTCAAGCTCGAGAACCTCGAGAAGGGCAGCTACACTCTCGCCGAGCAGACCAATGCTGGTTATGCCAACAGCGGATTCGCTGCCGAGTTCACCATCGGCAACGAAGACGACGACCAGACGTTCGACATCAAGAGCGTTTCGGATGGCGCGGGTATCGACTTCAAGGTGACGAGCGACGAGGGAACTTATACCGACGGCACGGGGATCCCCAACGTTCGCTCCGAGGGACAGGTCACGCTCAACAAGCGCGGCAATAACACTGCCATCGACGCGACGTTCGACTTGCAGATGAAGACTGAGGACGGTTCGTGGTCAACGGTGGTAACCGGCCTCGAGACGGCGAACAGATACGAGCTTACGTGGAACGACGACGGTCTGACGGCAACGGCGGCGGATGCGGGCGACGAGAAGCTCGGCGTCTTGGTTGTGACGGGCCTTACCTGGAACACATATCGCTTTGTGGAAACGGCAACGGCGCCGGGATATCTGCCCGACAATGCCAATGGCGACATCACGAGCAGCGAGTTCACCATCGGACGCACCACGCCGAACATGGCGACGAGCGTGACGGTGCAGAACGCGCAAACCTCGCTCGAACTCAACAAACAAAATGAAGTAGGCGAGGCTCTTGATGGTGCAGTGTTTACCGTAACGCCGGTAGGCAGCTCTGTCTTCGCGGACGGCACCACAACTGCTAAGACTGTCACCGCATCTAACGGAGGGCACGCGGTGCTCACCGGCCAGCTCGTCGTGGGCGGTACGTACGAGATTTACGAAAGCGCTGCACCTACGGGCTACGACCCTGCTGACGGAACGTTTCAGGTGACCGTGAAGGACAATGGCAACCTTGAGGTGGTCGGTGGAGATTCTGCACTGCCTACTGGTTGGGCACGGTTGGATATTGAGGGCGCTACCGACAACGACGGCAACGCTATCGGCGATGGACAGCCTGATAATCAGTTCTCGTTCATAGCTACTAACAACCACCTGGCCATCGAGCTGGTCAAGGTGAGCTCGAACAATGGTAACCTCAAGCTCGAGGGAGCCCAGTTCCGCTTGACTGGCATGTGTATGGATAACAATACGGTTCATGACTACACCACGGGCGAAGATGGCGCGATCCATATTGAGCCAGGTCTTATGGGTGGTGTGGAGTACACGCTTACCGAACTGACGCCTCCCGATGGTTACATCAGCATGGATCCGCTGCAGTTCCGCATGAACGCACGCGGTGAGATCGAGGTCATCGGCACGGCACCTGAAGGATGGACCGTCGGGGAAGACAAGATTTCCTTCACGGCAGCTAACGATCCGATCAACCTTCAGATAACTAAGGTCGACCCGGATGGCGATCCGCTCTTCGGCGCAGCGTTCTCCATTACGCCAGTCGATGGTTCGGCATTTGCTGGTGGTGGCACTGACGCGCAGAAACTCCAAACGGGAGAAAACGGCTCGCTCTTTATGGGTGCCAAGCTTGTCGTGGGCGGCACTTACGACATTACCGAGGTTTCGGCGCCGGAAGGCTACGAGAAGGTGCCGGGCGCTATGCGCGTGACCGTTGCTGACGACGGGTCCATCAACGTGGCCGTCTCGGTTGACGAAAACGGTCAGGTCACAGGGCAGCTTCCTCCGACGGGCTACGAAAAGGTTTCCGGCAGCGCTTTCGAGGTGCAGGTGACCAACCAGCCTGTGGAGATTACTATCAACAAGGTTGATTCCACTGATAGCGGTACGCGTCTAGATGGCGCGGTGTTCGAGGTGACGGGTTTCTTTGCGGGTGGAATTGCATCCGAGACGCGCGAGTTCACGACCGATACCGAGGGCAATCTCGTCGGAGTGGCAAATATTTCCGCCCAGCTCAAGAGCGGCGAGACATACGTGCTTTCCGAGAAGACGGCTCCCGATGGCTACGAGCTCATTGAAGGTACGTTGACATTCATGGTCAACGAAGATGGAACCATCACACCGCAGGGTAATATCTCAGCTGGCTATTCCATTGAGCAGGGTAATGTGTCCATTGTGGCCTCCGACACGCCTATCGAGGTGTCCTTCGCCAAGAAAGATCTAGGCAATGAGAATCAGCTTGCTGCTGCCGAGTTCACCATTGCCGGTCGCTTCGTGGATGACGCGACTCATGAGGTATCTCAGCAGGAAATCTCGTTCACGACGGATGGTACGGAGCTTAAGCTGGCAAGCCTGCCTCACAACGGTGCAACGTACAGCCTGGTCGCGGGGCAGACCTACACCGTAACGGAAGTCACAGCGCCTGCGGGGTATGAGCTTGTGGCTCCGTTCAGCTTCACGGTTGGCGCCGACGGAACCATCGCGCCTGCGGAAGGCTCTTCGCAAGCTGCGGCGGGCGAAGAGGGATATGTCATCTCCAACGACCAGGGCGGCGCAGTCACGCTCACAGCTCATGACAAACCTATAGAGGTCGTACTTGCCAAGACGAGCAGTGCAAACGAGCAGCTTGCATTAACTGGTGCAGTATTTGAACTGTATCGCGGCGCTTCGGCTGCTGAGGGCGACTTCGTAGAGCAAGTATCCACAGGTACTGATGGTAAGATCGCACTTGAAAACCTCGTGGGTGGCGAAACCTATACCCTGCATGAAGTAACGGCTCCTGCAGGTTACGAGCTGCTGCCCGATGTGACCTTTACGGTTGGCACCGATGGTACTGTAGCGTTGTCAGAAAATGCACCTGCGGGTTATACCGTCACAGAAGGCGAAGACGGAGTGGTAACCTTCACGGCGGCTGATACGCCTATCGAGGCACAGCTGGTCAAGACTGACGAAGCTGGTACGCCGCTTGCGGGTGCAGTATTCAGCATCCAAGGCACCTTCGCTGGTGACTATGCGCAGGCGAGAGAAATCACGCTCGAACCTACCGATGAGGATGGAATAACTTCTATTCCTGTGGCAGCGCTTATTGCAAACGAAACCTACACGATAGCTGAGCTCACTGCTCCCGACGGGTATGAGCGCGCGGGTAGTGTTAAGTTCACCGTTGCAGCTGATGGAACAATCACGATTCTCTCCGACGATGCTAATGCGGCGTCGGGTAGCAACAATACTGCAACGGGTGATACCAACGTGGCATCGGGTGGCAATAACGAAACGGCAAGCAATGGAGGGGCTTCTGCTATCGCCGGAACAAACGGCACGGGCACCTTCGCCGCTTCTTCTGAGGGTACGATGGCAGTAATTACAGCGACCAACCACCCAGTTGAGATAACCATCACTAAGACTGATGGTGCTCAAGGCTTATTACCAGGTGCCGAGTTTACGGCAACTTCAACCGATGGAACCGCAGACGGAACAGGATCTGCCCATAGTGTTACGGCGGTTACGGGTGAAGATGGTGTAGCAGTTTTGTCGGGTCTTATCGCAGGCAAGGAATACACTCTTGCTGAAACCAAGGCACCTGCTGGGTACGAGCTGTTAACAGACACGCTTACCTTTACCGTGCAGCCCGATGGTACTATCGATGCAGGATTACTTCCTCCTGCGGCGTTTTCGATCGGCGCCACAAAAGACGCAGTATCGGTAACGGATAACCCCTTAGAGGTCTCGCTGGTAAAGCAAGCACCTAACGGAGCACCGCTTGCGGGTGCGGAGTTCACGGTGGAAGGCGAATTCCCCGACGGTCAAACCAGTAAGATCTTTACTTCGGATGAGAGCGGCATCGTGTTTAATCAGTTGCAGCTTACTGGGTCTGCCGAAGGTACACGGTATTCCGTAACTGAAACAAAGGCTCCTGATGGATATGCCCAGCCTGAAGGTTCGCTCGATTTGCTGGTATATGAAGACGGAAGCGTGCAGATCGCCGAGAGTTCATCGGCTGATATGAAACAGTATGCTTCGGTTGCTATCAACAGCGGGACTGCAATTATCACATTGAACAATGAGCCGCTTCCTGGAACCGAGCTTCCGCAAACTGGCGACAGCAGAATCATGCCGCTTCTTGCTGGTGCATTTGGATTGCTGGGATTGTGGGCGCTTGTGATGGGCGGAATTGCTTATCGACGCTTCAGAGATATCAAGAAGTAGCACATTAAAGATCCCAAGGTTCATCTGAATCTTGGGATCGTTTTTGTTTCGACTATTTTAGCTTTCGCTTATTTGGGATCACTTTTGTTTCGGCTATTTCTGGCTTTCGCATATGAGTTAGTTCATAGACTGGTATTCGCATTTTTTAGTTTGCGGATTTTACTCCCCCTTGAAAATAAAAGAGAACGAACCAACCAAGTTTGCATTGGCTTTGTGTCGAGTATTGGCTGCAAAGCGGAATTTAGCATCTCGATGGCTAGTTGTTTATAGGGAGAAGGAGAGGGATGTTCGCATGTGCTCGAAGAAAAACAAGCATCTTCAAGCGCTTACCTTGTTTGAACGGGGGTATGGTTACAAGGCAACAGCCAGTGAACTCAATTTAAATACAGAAACGGTTCGAGAGTGGTTGTACACCTGGAAAGCACTTGGATCAGACCTGTATAAGCATCCAGAAAAGCGTCCGCATTCCTATTCGGCGGAAGTTAAATTGGCGGCAGTGAAGGATCGTCAAAAGGGTGTCTCAACTGTTGAGGTGATGAAGCACTATCAAGTTGCAAATCGTCATCGAATCAAGGAATGGTGCAACTTGTATACGCACTATGGTGAGGCTGCCTTTGAGGATCACCTGGATTCATAGGTTGTATTTACTGTCTCCTGCAGTCATCTTCAAACCGACTGTTTATACCATTGCGCTTGCTTACAGTTGTATCTACTGCTGCTTTCGGGCATCTTCAAACCGATCTTCAAATCACCCAAAGAATCCATTGAGCATCGACTTAATAAGATCACAATCAAGTACTGGATTAACAATCTAAATTGATACTCATATGAGTATCAATTTAGAATCGCATCAAGAATAGAGCTGCATTAAGAATAAAGTTACATCAAAAATAGGGTCGTATCAGGAATAGAGTTGCTTTAAACATAAAGTCGCATTAGGAAGATAGGGCAATACCGTCAAGGGCATTGGGGCCGTTAGTGCCGAATCTGCCACATTTGAGGGAGTTATGTACTTCTCGTAAGAGTACTTTCTTTTTTGTTATTACTCAAAAAATAGAATATGAGTAACAAAAAAGGCGAATTTGGTTAAAATTCGCCTTTTTGCAGATAGATATTAAGCAAACAGTAACACTTAATTTTGCATAGTAACATTTAGCATTCACGACTCGTCAAAATGTGTCAATTCTCGCTCCTGGCTTTCAAAACATGCATAAGTCGATAAAATGTGGCACTGGGGACGCGACCGACGAAGTGCAACATCGGAAGCGTGCTCAACAAGATGCAACACCAGAAACGTAGCAATGCGACTATTTCCAAAACTACCCAGCAAAGGTTTCTTCCAGCTGTTTGTTGGCAACTGCCTTAGGGGTTTTCCAGTCTTCGGAATCATCAGGACGAGGAGCCATCTTGCTTTCATCGCCACCTGCATCCTTCAGTCGCTTCAAATAGTTGCGTGCTTCTTTAGCAGTTACTCCCGAGAGAGCTAAAACAGCAATCATGTTAGGAACAGCCATGCAAGCATTGAAGATATCGGCAATGGTCCAAACGGCAGATACCGTCATGTAAGGGCCAATGAAAATGCAGGCAATGTAGAGCCAACGATATATTTTTACTGCCTTCAAATTGCGGTTGCTGAAATACTCAAGGCAGCGCTCACCGTAATAGCTCCAACCCAAAATAGTGGTAAAACCAAACAGAGCCAAACAAATCATCAAGATGAAAGAAACTACCTCAGGAGGAACGAACGGTAAACCTGCCTGGAAAGCAGCACTCGTAACTGCAGCGCCTTCTAAACCAGGAATGTTGTAGGTGTTGGTCATAACCAGAGCCAAGCCAGTCATGGAGCAAATGATAATGGAGTCGATGAAGGTTTGCGTCATGGTTACAAGACCCTGACGGGCAGGTTCGTTGGTCTTCGCAGCGGCAGCAGCGATTGGGGCAGAACCCAAGCCTGCCTCGTTTGCGAAAATACCACGAGCGAGACCCATTTGCATTGCAATTAAGATCGCGCCAAACATACCAGCGCCAAATGCCTGCAAGCCAAATGCATGCTGAACGATGATGAGCAACGCTGCAGGAAGCTTATCGATGTTGTAGAAAATAAGCGTAAAGGAGAACAGTAGGAAAACTACAACCATACCTGGGACAACGCGCTCAGAAACCGTAGCGATGCGCTTCAAGCCACCAATAATAACCAAGCCCGCAAAAATTGCAGTAACCAAGCCGCCGATTACGGTAGCAATAGAGTATTCGGCACCAAACAGAGTTACCGTGTATGCCATTGCAGGATCGAAGAAACCTGTAACAGCGCTCGAAATAGAATTTACCTGAGTGAAAGTACCAATACCAAATAAGCCTACGCACATACCAAAGAAAGCAAACAACTTAGCTAACCAACGCCATTTTTGTCCCATGCCGTTTTCGATGTAGTAGAACGGTCCACCTAAAACATGGCCTTTTTTGTCCATGGTACGAAACTTAACAGCCAAAAGACCTTCAGAAAACTTGGTGGCCATTCCAAATAGAGCTGCAAGCCACATCCAAAACAGTGCACCGGGACCACCAGCAACTACTGCAGTAGCAATACCAACAATATTACCGGTACCAACCGTTGCGGACATTGCGGTACAAAGGGCACCAAAGCTGGTAACTTCACCCTTGCCATCTTCTTCATTTTTGAAGGTGTATTTCAGGGCTTTACCAAGTGTGCGGAATTGCAAACCGCGAAAGCGAATGGTAAGAAAGATGCCGCCCAAGAGGATTAAGGCAATCAGGGGAGGACCCCAAATAAACGTATCTATGACACCGAGTATTTCATTAATTGCGTCCAAGATAACCCTTTCTTCTTCTGATTAACTAATTCCGTTCTCAGAGAAGGGTCTTGGGCGCCTCCAGGAAAGAGATAAAGCATCTGGAGGATACAGAAAAAAGAATTCGTATAAACCGAATAGAAAACTCTGTCCTTTTGCCTGAGAGTTTCGGTACGGTGCCATCAAGCGAAGATTGCTCTCGGCTCATACCTTGCCCCTTCGGCACCCGCTTTTCGCGGGATTCTCCAGAGACCTCATCCATGTCCAGTTTCAAAACGATTCAAGACACTTCAATGAGAGTATTTTGCAAACGCTAGTCTACACGTTGTTTGCGATTTGTGTAGTAAAAACATGCTTGCGATTCAGAAAATTAACGAACAGGCGGTTTTCGGTCGAAGATCATCGGCAAGCGTCAGTGGTGGTAGGAATACCGAAAATGTCGTTGATGGCGTTAGGGTAACTGGCGACGTCATCAATAGAAGTTAGAAATACCAGTGGCGTCATCGACAGTGCGAGAGCTGCCAGTAACGTTGCGGATAGCGTAAAAATGCTGGCAATGCCAGCGGGTGTCGACGGTGTTAAAACGCCGATAAAGCAGCGGGCATCGATGGAATAAAAAGATGCTGACAAAATTAGCGGGTGCCGATAAAGATCATCGACACCCGCCACCAGTTAACCGTTGCGCTGAATCTGTTCCACCATCTTTTGATAGGCGGCTTTCTTTGGAGTCTTCCAATCGTCTGAGTCATCAGGACGGGGCTCCATAGCCTTTTCGTTGCCTTTAGCTTCTTTTAAGCGCTTCAAATAATTATGTGCTTCCTTGGCAGTTACGCCAGAAAGAGCAAACAGGGCAATCATGTTAGGAACAGCCATGCAAGCATTGAAGATATCGGCAATGGTCCAGACGGCAGATACCGTCATGTAAGGGCCAATGAAAAGACAAAGAATGTAAAGCCAGCGATAAATCTTCAGTCCGCGAGCGTTGCGATTGAAGAAATACTCGAAACAGCGTTCGCCGTAATAGTTCCAGCCCAAGATAGTGGTAAAACCAAACAGAGCCAAGCAAATCATCAAAATGAAAGAAACTACCTCAGGAGGTAGGAAGGGCAAGCCCGCTTGAAATGCGGCGCTTGTGACAGAAGCACCTTCAAGACCAGGAATGTCGTAGGTGCCCGTCATAACTAGAGCTAAACCAGTCATGGAACAGATGATCATAGAATCGATGAAAGTCTGCGTCATGGTTACAAGACCCTGACGAGCAGGTTCGTTGGTCTTCGCAGCAGCAGCAGCGATTGGGGCAGAACCTAAGCCCGCCTCGTTTGCGAAAATACCACGAGCGAGACCAAACTGCATCGCGATCAAGATTGCGCCAAACATACCAGCGCCAAATGCCTGCAAGCCAAATGCATGCTGAACAATGAGGAGCAACGCTGCAGGAAGCTTATCAATGTTGTAGAAAATAAGCGTAAAGGAGAACACCAAAAAGATAACTACCATGGCAGGCACTACCTTTTCAGAAAAGGTAGCGATGCGCTTCAAACCGCCAATAATAACTAAGCCGGCCAGTACCGCAGTGAGTAAGCCTCCGATAACCGTAGCGATAGAAAACTCTCCACCAAGAATGTTTACGGTGTTGGACATGGCGGGATCAAAGAATCCCGTTACGGCGCTTGAAATGGAGTTGATTTGCGTAAAGGTGCCCATGCCGAACAAGGCAACGCACATACCGAAAAAGGCAAATGCTTTTGCAAGCCAACGCCAACGCTGACCCATGCCGTTTTCGATGTAGTAGAACGGTCCACCTAAAACATGGCCTTTTTTGTCCATGGTACGAAACTTAACAGCCAAAAGACCTTCAGAAAACTTGGTGGCCATTCCAAATAGAGCTGCAAGCCACATCCAAAACAGTGCACCGGGACCACCAGCAACTACTGCAGTAGCAATACCAACAATATTACCGGTACCAACCGTTGCGGACATTGCGGTACAAAGGGCACCAAAGCTGGTAACTTCACCCTTGCCATCTTCTTCGTTTTTGAAGGTGTATTTCAGGGCGAGTCCTAAAGTGCGGAACTGAATACCTCGTAAACGGAACGTAAGGAAAATGCCGCCCAATAAAATAAGGGCAATAAGGGGTGGACCCCAAACAACACTATCGATTGCGGTAAGTATATTGGTGAATTCTTCCAAGGTAGCACCTTCTTCCTGCCTTTAATACATCGCCTCTTGAAAAGCTTGAGTTGCAGAAATGGAAGAAGATGAGGAATAAAAATGAGAACAAATAAGGCAGTGCTCTGTCCTTTTGCCTGAGAGTTTCGGTACGGTGCAGACAGGTATAGCGTCAACAAACGCATTGCTGTCAGCTAAGTTAGCTGTCGTGCTTTTGTACCTTGCCCCTTCGGCACCCGCTTTTCACGGGATTCTCCAGAGACCTCATCCATGTCCAGTTTCACAACGATTCAAGACATTTTGCAGAGGAGATGATGTGGTGAGGGTAGTTTACTACCGCAAATGTTTCGAATTTGAGTCGAATACTCTTTTCGGATGAAATTGAACCTTTGTGGTAGTAAAGGTGAGGTGGGCCTTGGTGTCAAAGGTAGGTAATCATCGCTCAGCGGATTTTGCACCTAAATATCTAAGTGACGGAAATCCAATGTCGAAGTGAATTGGACGCACGTCGAAGGGGATTACCTGCCAAGTGCCAGCTGTCAACGGGTTTTCACCCGAGCGAGCCATCAAGCAGGCTCTCCAATTGTGCTAGGTATAAGAGCGAGCTATCAAGCAGGCTATCCAATTGTGCTAGGCACAACAGGATAAGCCTGCTTGGCTAAATCACCTGCTCGGCTAAATCGCTGAGTTTTACGTGGACTGGTTCCTACCAGATAGAGCGAGCGCCATCCACATAAAGGGGCGTGCCATTAACCATATCGGAGCAATCGCACGCTAAGAAGAGCGCTGCCGCTGCGATATCCATCGGATCTCCCACTTTGCGGTTGTGGGGAATCGGATGGGTGATTGCCTCGTATGCGCGAGGTTTGTTCAGGGTGCTTTGCGTCATGTTGGTATCAATATAGCCAGGGCAAATGCAGTTGACTCGAATGTTGAAACGAGCCCACTCAAAGGCCATGCAGCGTGTCAACTGCAAAACAGCAGCTTTTGCCGATGCGTAAGCTGCCATACGGGTGGAGGCAACGCGGGCCACCACTGATGCCAAATTAATGATGTTGCCCTGTTCTTGTTCGATCATTATTTTCGCAACGCGCTGCGAAAGGAAGAAGACCGCTTTGTAGTCAGTATCTACTACTCGATCGAACTCGTCTTCGTCGGTATCTACGATAAGCTGGTCATTACTCAATACTACGCCAGCATTGTTTACTAGGATATCGATGCGACCGAAAGCATCCATAGCGGTTTGCACAAGAGTGTCTTGATCTTCGTTGGATCGAACATCGCATCGTACAGGAATAATGTGCGTACCCAGTTCGCGACCAGATTCTTCTGCTATTTCTTTGGCACGGGCCACGATTTTCTCTTCGTCCATATCGGCAATTACTAAATCGGCGCCGTATGCTGCAAAGGTGCGTGCAATAGCGCGTCCTATGCCGATTTCGCTTCCAACTCCGGTGATAATTGCTTTCTTGCCAGTCAGATCAAAGCGCGGAATTCCCATTTGTCCCGTAGTGAAGATAGTGTGGTCGCTCCCCTTCATAGTTCCCCTCCTATGATTGCGGTTATTAATGTGCGTCATTAATGATAAAACGAAAGGACGCCTGCAAGGGCGCCCCAACTAATTGATTTATTTCAAGTTTAAGCCTTCTTATTAAGTATCTTTTGCGTTATGGATTGTCAGGCTTTGGAGGTATTCTGCATCTTGTTGCTCAAAGCCCCGAGTCCCATATCTCATTCTTTGTAAGTTCTGTGCTTTAAATCAGCCGTTCCGATTGTAAAACTCAGGCTTTGGAGACCTCGGCGCTTTGCCAGTCAAAAGCCTTAAACTCCAGAGGTCTCGCATTTAGAGACTTACACTTTGGAAGCGCACCTTAGAGACCTTCACGCTCCAGATAGGATTTCATGGCGTATTGCGTAATGTCTGAACGATTTATAACGCCCACCACTCTGCCATGATCTAATACGGGCGCTTTCTTTAAATGGTTGTCTCCTAAAATTCGACAAACTTGGGGGAGGTCGGCATCGATGTCAACCCCGATGGTGTTTCGTGTTGCAATTTCCATGACGTTACGATTAACCAAAGCATCAAGTTTCTCGTCGAATCCAGAATTATCACGCTGCAAACGCATGATTAGAACCACTGGGTCGGTATACATATGGCTTCGATCGGATAATTCACGCATAACGTCGCCATCAGAAACAAAACCGACAGGTTCGTTTTTGTCGTTGACAATAGGCATAGCACTTACATTCTTTTCAACGAACATATGAATCGCGTCGAGTACCGTTGCACTAGCAGGGAGTGTGAATACGTTGCGTCGCATAATGGTTTCCAAAAGCGAAGTTTCGGTACGAATAGGAGCTTCGTCCGAACGGGCGGCTGGCTTGTTCTTCACAAAGATAAAAGTCATGATCAAGCCGATAGTGCATAGCACTCCTGATACGGCAAACGATACATTGATACCAGTAATGCTTGCATGAACCGAATCCATGGAACCCATGAGAGATGCGGCAACAAGGGTGTAAACCGAAACTAAGATTGCAGTGCCAAGAGAACCGGAGACTTGGCGGAAGGTATTGTTGACCGAGGTCCCATGATTCATCACTTTATTGTCAAGGGCGTTCATTGCCCACGTTGTAATTGGCATGTTGACTAACGAAAGCGAGAACATACGAATCGTGTAGAGCACCGTGAGGAATACCACATCGGTACTGTCGTTTAAGGTCGCAAAGGCAAAGGTGCTGATAACCAGCAGAGTCATACCGATAATACTCAGAACACGGGGGCCGTGTTTGTCAAAGAGGCGACCAGCAACGGGACCCATAATGCCCATCAAGATAGCACCTGGCATAAGGACTAAACCTGATACGGTGGCGGAATAGCCCATGAGAGACTGCAGGTATATTGGCATCAAAATGCCTGCGGATAGAAGAGATGCTTGTACAAGCATGCCAATGATGGTGCCCATCAAGAATTTGTGATTCTGAAGTACTCGTACGTTAAGCATGGGTTTTTCCATGGAAAGCTGACGACGGAAGAAGAAAACAAGAATCACTACGCCGATAAGACTTGCTACAAGTGCTTCGATACTGATGCCTGATGAACCAATTACACTAAAGCCGTAAAGCATAGTGCCGAATCCGAGGGTGGATAGGATAAGTGAAGGCTTATCCAGGGTAACGCCTTCAGAATTGGGCTTTTGTTTCTGTAGAACAAAGGGAGTTATTGCAATAACGATTGCGGCAAACACCGCGATTGCCAAGAACAAATCGCGCCAGCTGTAGTGGTCAATTACCAAACCTGCAACAGTAGGACCGATGGCGGGGCCGAAGGCGATTACCACACCAAACATACCCATTGCCGTGCCACGACGTTCGACGGGGAACATGAGCATGAGCACCGTCATAACCATAGGCATAAGAATACCTGCGCCTGCTGCTTGTGCTAAGCGACCAGTAAGCAAAAGAGGGAAATTTGGTGCTAAGCCACAAAGCAAACTACCCAAGGCGAAAACGCCCATGGAAACAATAAACAGAGAACGAGTCGTGAAACGGTCAATCAAAAAGGCCGTTATAGGGATCATGATTGCATTTACAAGAGTAAAGCCTGTGGTGAGCCATTGCGCCGTTGCCGCATCAATGCCCATTTCTGCCATGATGGGAGGAAGTGCGGGGGTTACTACTGTTTGGTTAAGTACGGTTACAAAAGCGCCCAGAATAAGAATAATGAGCGTAACTTTTTGTTTGCTTGTTAAACCCCAGCCCATGTGCGACCTTTCTTTTTGTGCTCTTCGACAGCTTTTTTGCAAGTGATAATATTACACTCGGTGTATTAATATAGTAAGTGTAAGTTTTGTAGATATACGTAAACGGCATGCTAAACATCATATTTACAAAGTAAGTTTCGAAATTGTAGTGCGGGGAGTGCGAAAAAGGTAAAGGCAGGGCACACAGGGAAATCATGAGCAAGCAAACTAACAAAACAGACGAAAGTACCAGTCTTAAAAGTGATGGTGGTATTAAAAGCGATGGTGGTACTGTCTCGCAAAGTAACGATAGCCTCGTGAATCTTAGTTTGCGAGAAAGAAAAAAGGAACAAACTCGACAAGCGTTAGAAAAAGCTATTCTCTGTCTCGTGATAGAAAAAGGCTATGAAGAAGTCACCGTTGAAGAGGTTTGTCAAAAAGTAGGTATTTCACGTAAGACCTTCTTTAATTACTTTTCTTCAAAACGAGCTGCTGTTCTTGGTCGTTCCTACATCCCCAGTAAAGAGATGTTTTTGAAAGCCTTAGAGTCACATCCAGATTCTGATTATATTGATGTGATTACGGGGTGCATCGAACATGGCCTTACGGCAGAAGACGCCTCTCAAGAAATTAGGGACTTACGTAAAACTGCCATGCTGGGTTCTCCGGAAATATTTTTCCGAAGCAATAAGAGCTCTTTAGTGTTGCAGCCCGCCATCATTGAAACTCTTCATGCTTACTTCGCCAAGTATCCCGAAAGACGTAAAGCACCTGAATTGTCTCTTGATGAAGAATGTCTCATTGGCACGTCAACCATAATTTGTGTCATGCGTTCGCATATTATGCTCTCGAGTTTTAAGGATCACCCTGCTCGTATTAGCGAAGCAAGAGAAGCGGTAAAAAGGTATTTATCGTAAAAATTTTCAAATTTAAACAATTAAAGTAAAAACATTTAAAATAACGAAACTGTGTTTATTGGACCGGTGTCGTCATAAGTACGCCGTTTTATATCGTCAAAGGACAGTTTCGTGGAATATAGTGCCGCTCGCACAAAACTTGCAACGGTAGCGTTGGTTACGGTTGGCTTTGCCCTGGGGTTTGCAGAATTTATCGTTATCGGTATTACTCCTGATATCGCGGAGATTTATCAGATTCCTCTTTCCGATGCGGGCAATCTTGTGGGTTATTTTGCGGTGGCTTATGCGGTTTCTACACCCATTATTGTGCTTTCAACCGGTCGCTTCAGGCGTTTTCCTCTTTTTGTCATATTTCTCATAGTGTTTAATATGGGCAATATACTTGCCATCTTGGCACCAAGCTATGAGGTTTTGATGCTTGCGCGCATTTGCACCGCTATTGTTTCAGGTGTCACCCTCTCTACCGTAATGACGTTTATCAATGACATCATTCCCCAGGAGCAGGCTCCTCGTATTATTTCGTTTGTGTATGCGGGCTTTTCGGTAGCAAGTGTATTGGGCACTCCTATTGGTACTTTGCTCTCGGATGCGTTCGGTATTAAATCTGCCTTTGTTGCAGTGGAAGCGGTGGCGCTTCTGGTTACGGTTCTGCTTTTAATCTCCGTCCCTCGATCGGGATCAACCGATGTTTCTTCGAGCGTGCGTGAACAGTTGGTGATTTTGAAAGATCGTCGCATCATTCTCGTGCTTGTTATGAAGGCTTTCGGAATGGCAGCAACGTATGTCTTCTATGTATATGTAACTCCTATTCTCGAAGATTCAGTGGGTCTTTCGGTTTGGATGGTAAGTTTAGTTTTATTCTTCTACGGTGGGGCTACTATCGTATCCAACTTGGGCAGTGGCTCTCTGGCGCAGCGTTTTGGTCTCGGGAAATTGCCGTTGATGTTTGCTCTACAAGCAGTGGTTTTGGCGCTGCTTGGGATAAGCCTTGCTTCGGGAAATACGGTGCTTTGCATCATTAATGTGGTATTGACGGGCGTTTTTATTTACCACATGAACGCACCGCTCCAGTCATATCTCTTGCAGGTTTCAGCAAAGGATCATCCGCGCGCTCTCACGTTAGCATCGGCGGTTATGCCAACTTCGTCTGATATTGGTATTGCAACAGGATCCTTCATGGGTGGGGTTGTGGCAACCAATTTAGGCTTTGCATGGTCGGGACCTGTAGGAGCGGTTTTGGCAGTCGTTTCAGTAGTCGCTGCTTTTATGATTTTGCAGCCTGAAAGTCGCATGGGCGGTTCTCTGCGTTCCCGTCTTCGCAGGAATCGCAAGCAATAAACCACCCAATAAGGCTTAAGAATCGCGCGGAAGTTAGAGACCGTATAAGGCCTCAAGGTTTTGTTGTCTTGCTTGAGAGAAACTTCTTGCGGTTTTGCCTGGCAGGGTTTACCTAGTAGAGAATCCCAAGCTTTTTTGCTTCATAGACAAGCTCATCACGGAAATCGGGGTGAGCAATGTTGATTAAGCGTTGAGCACGGGTGGGGATGTCAGCCCATCTCAGATCGGCAACACCATATTCGGTAACTACGTATTGCAGATCATTGCGCAACGACGTAATGGCACTGCCTGGCGCAAGCGTAGGGACAATTTTCGAAACGTCACCCTTCTTCGTATGGGCGACACTTGTTACCGCGATAAAGCCACGTCCGTTTTTAGAATTTTTAACGCCGCGCACAAAGTCGAATTGGCCGCCGCTTGCAGAGTATTGACGAGTACCAATACTTTCCGCACAAACTTGACCCGTTAAATCAATGCTTACTGCGGTGTTAACAGAAACGAGATTGTCGTTCTGGGCAATATTGATGGGGTTGCAAACTGTTTCGTACGAACAATAGTACATGTCTGGATTGTCGTTAATAAAGTCGTATAAGCGCTGGGTACCAGTGGAGTAACCCCCAACAGATACGCCGGGCATATAGTTCTTGCGGGAGTTATCGATGACGCCTTTCATCTGCAGCTGAACAAAGGCATCAGAAAACATTTCAGTAAAAACACCCAGATGCTTTTTGCAGTCAAGACCTGCAGCGATGGCGTTAATGATACCGCCAATACCAAGCTGGATGCAGTCGCCATCATTAACACGATCAACAATCAGTTCTGCAACTTTAATCTCCTCAGGAGTAGGAGCAGGTGTTTCGACGTCTTCAAGCAATTCGTCGTGAATAAAAAATGCATCAATGTCGTTTACGTGATAGTTATGGGAGTCGCCAAAAACTCGAGGAAGACGCGTGTTGATCTGCGCGATGATGTGTTTTGCGCCACGTAGTGCTCCCTGCTCGAATCCGAGGGGGCCAATATTGCAATACCCTTGGTCGTTTGGTGGAGTCATCTGGACAACTGCGTAATCGAGCCCGATTTCTTCCAACATGCGATTGGTGTCAGAAAAGTGTACGGGAATATGGGTGACACATTGCGACCCTTGAGCAAATCCAGTACGTTCGTTGGGACCAGCAAAGTAGGTATGATAGCGGAACTGATCTGGCGTTACTTGAAGGTCAGCAAAGGTGATATCACCATTCATGTAGTTGCCATACATGTCGATACCAGACAGCGTGCCCTTTTTAACACGATTGAGCAGCTCATTGATAATGGTAGTAGGCACATGGAGTCCGCCCAGGTATATTTTTTGCTTTGTTTCCTGAGGACTGTTATGAGAACTGCTTGCAGTGTTCTTATCAAACAGCTTGTTTGAAGTTGAAGTAGTGCCGGTAAGATGCTCTTCGAAAACTTGATCAAGCGTAATTTGCTTGCGTTCATAGTCCTGTTGCCAGTCCATGTGATTCTCCTGACTCATACTGCCCCTGAAATCCCCTCATGCACACGACACGATTTGTTCGCATACGGTCACTGCATTATAAGCTTTTCCTGCGATACTTTATGTTTCGTAGGTAACGCACTAACGTAGTATCAAGTGACTTGTTGTGCGAGTCGGAAACCGTTGTCGCGACGTCTTTGCTCAGACTTTCGCCCTCCGATGCTAATCATGCAGCTATTAAATTGTGTGCAGATAAAGTGTAGCACGCTTTCTAAATGTTTCGCTTCCGTAACAAATGCTGCTTCGTTCGCCGTTCATCTTCGTATTGCAACGCTAAAAAAGTCCGTCACTTTAGTTCGGTGTAGAATTTAAATTCGCGGTTGAAAGGAATATTCATGGAAGAACGTAAGCTTTCTCTTTACGACAACATCACAAAAGTAAACTCAGTCGATCCAGAACTCTATGAACGATATCCCGTTAAACGAGGCCTTCGCAACAGTGATGGTTCGGGTGTGATCGCGGGCATTACGAATATTTCGAATGTTCATGGTTATGTGATAAGTGAAGGCGACAAGATTGCCGACGAGGGAAAACTGACGCTTCGTGGATACGATTTATACGATTTGCTCAGCGGCGATGACAATAAGCGTTTCCGCTACGAGGAAATTGCGTATCTCCTTTTAATGGGGGATTTACCCACGCAAGAACAGCTTGATTTCTTTGTATCTCGTTTAGATGCTCATCGTGAATTACCTGATGGATTTACGGCATCAAAAATTATGAGCACCCCTTCGCCTGATATCATGAATCTTCTTGCTCGCTCTGTTTTAGTTTTGTATGCCGACGATCCCAATGCAGAAGATCGTTCTTACGAACATGAAATATCTACCGCTGTTACCCTTATTTCCCGCTTGCCACGTATTATGGTGCTTGCATACTACGCCAAGCAGGCAGCATTCAATGGTAAGTCCATGATTATGCATCGCTTCATTCCAGGCGAATCTACAGCAGAAACCATTCTTTCGATGCTTCGTCCCGATCGTCAATACACCGAAGAAGAAGCGCGCATGCTGGATATCATGATGTGTCTTCATGCTGAGCACGGTGGTGGTAATAATTCAACCTTCACCTGCCGTGTTTTATCTTCTTCTGATACCGATCCTTATTCTGCCTATGCAGGCGCTATTGGTTCCTTGAAGGGTTCTAAACATGGTGGCGCCAATCACCAGGTTTTAGCAATGCAAAAGGAAATCAAGGAAAACGTGTCGGATTGGGAAAACGAAGACGAAGTGGCTTCGTATATTGCCAAAATCGTTAATAAAGAGGCTTTCGATCATACCGGTCTTATCTACGGTATGGGTCATGCGGTTTATACCAAGTCCGATCCTCGCGCGGTTGTTCTTAAGAAATTTGCCACCAAGATGGCAGAAGGCACTGAGTTCGAAGCTGAATTAAACTTGCTAAAACTTATCGAGCGCATCAGTCCTGAAGTAATTTTGCAAGAAAAGGGCACCAAGAAGGACATGTGCGCAAATGTTGATATGTATTCAGGATTTGTTTATTCCTTGTTGGGAATTCCTATGGATCTGATTACGCCTTTGTTCGCTTGTTCTCGTATGGCAGGCTGGGCCGCTCATCGCTTTGAAGAATTGGTAAGTGGCAAGCGCATCATTCGTCCTGCATACAAAACTGGCATGAAGCCTCGTGCGTACAAGCCGATTGCCGAGCGCTAAAAATACACTTTCGCAAGATTCCTATCTTGGACTTTTACGTCCAAGATAGGATCAAGCCAAATCTGGACAAACCCCCTTAGTCATAGACAAAAACCCCTTAGTCAGGGATATGCCGATTCTCGGTAATGATTAAACTGAACTTCAGGCAAGTTAAAATGTGATTTGCTATCATTGATAAGGCCAAAAGCAATGCCGAAGAGCAGCGTGTGCTCTTCGCTTACCTTGGTCTGTGCATACATGACAAGCAAAGGGGATCTTATGGAAGCCTATAAGCAGGAATTTATTGAGTTTATGGTAGAGAGCCAAGTTTTAAAGTTTGGCGAATTTACCCTGAAAAGTGGGCGTAAATCTCCGTTCTTTATGAATGCGGGTGCGTATGTAACAGGCGGTCAATTAAAGCGTCTGGGAGAATATTACGCGCGCGCTATTCATGATAATTTCGGTCTTGATTTTGATGTTGTTTTTGGACCTGCGTATAAAGGTATCCCTTTGGCAGTAGTTACGGCAATTGCTCTTGAAGACCTCTATGGCAAGGAAGTTCGCTATTGCTCGAATCGCAAAGAGGTAAAAGATCATGGTGCTGATGCAGGCAATTTACTTGGGTCAGACCTTCATGACGGCGATCGAGTAATTATGGTCGAGGATGTTACTACCTCGGGCAAATCAATCGATGAAACCTATCCTATTCTGAAGGCCGCTGCAAATGTCGACGTAAAGGGCTTGATTGTGTCCTTGAACCGTATGGAAGTAGGCAAGGGGGGTGTCGTTACGGCACAGCAAGAGGTTCAGGAAAAGTATGGCTTTCCCGTTGCCTCCATCGTAAGCATGGCCGAAGTAACTGAAATGCTCTACAACCGAAAGGTTCAGGGCAAGGTTGTCATCAATGATGATATTAAAGCAGCGCTCGATGCATACTACGAACAGTACGGAGTTAAAAACGTATAACGTTCGCATCGGGATGTTCAGTGCTTGCGCGTTTAGCTAATTTTATAGAGCAACTTTCAAGAGTCCGCACATTATGTGTGGGCTCTTGACGTTGTGTCGCTTAAAATTATTATTACGTACGGGATGAAAACTAAATACGTTCAACTAAGGTAATCAGAGACTTAAAACCAAGGAGCCTGACTATGACAAACCTTCTTGAAATTCCAAAGCTTGGCTTTGGTTGTATGCGTCTTCCTCTAACCGATCCTAACGATCAAACTTCCATCGATCTTGAGCAGTTTAAAGCTATGGTGGATGCTTTTATGGAGGCAGGCGGCACGTATTTCGATACTGCCTATGTATATCATGAAGGCACTTCGGAAGTTGCGGTACGCAAAGCATTGGTGGAGCGTTATCCTCGCGAGTCGTTCACTATTGCTACGAAATGTTTAGCGTGGGCCCAGCCAGATGAGCAGTCCGCGAAAGCGTGCCTCGACACTTCACTTGAGCGTCTGGGCGTTGACTATGTAGATTTTTATTTGCTTCACAATGTTGGTGGTCCGCGTACGGCTAAATTCGATGAATACGGTATGTGGGAATGGGCTCAGCAAAAGAAAGAAGAGGGAGTAATCAAGCACCTCGGTTTTTCTATGCATGATGGTGCTGATGCGCTCGATAAATTACTGACTGAACATCCCACTATGGATTTTGTCCAATTGCAGGTCAACTATCTTGACTGGGAGGATCCAGTAGTTGAATCTCGTCGCTGCATGGAAGTGGCAGAAAAGCACGGCATTCCCGTGGTTATTATGGAGCCTGCACGTGGAGGACGCTTGGCTAATTTGCCTGAGCGTGGCACGCAAATTTTAAAGACCGCAGAACCTTCCTTAAGTGTTGCTTCCTGGGCTTATCGTTTCTGCTATTTCCTGCCAAATGTTATTTCGGTTCTTTCCGGAATGTCTACCTTAGAGCAGGTAAAAGAAAATGTTGCAGAATGGAAGAACGCCCAACCATTTTCCGAGGAAGATCGAAAGGTTTTGGCAGAAGCGCTCGAGGCGCTTCGCAGCGTAGGCATGATTGATTGCACGAATTGTCGCTATTGTGCAAAAGATTGTCCTGCGGGAGTCAAGATTCCTGAAATTATGAGTCTGATGAATTTGGAAAAAATGACTGAGGATCGTGAATTTGTAAAAGGGTTGTACAGCTGGCAGACCACAGGTGGCCGCGCTTCTCAATGTACCCAATGCGGCAATTGTGAAGCTATGTGTCCTCAGCAGCTGCCTATTATTGATCTTTTGGAAGATGCAGCAGATTGGTACGAAGACTAGTTTGTTAGACGATGCTAAACGGCTGGCCCTGCTTTGGGTCAGCCGTTTTTTATGGCTACATTCCTAGTCCGCCCATATTATGAAATCGCTTTTGGAGCATTTCAGTTGGATAGGCGTAGTCGATATATTGCTCAAAGGCATTTTGGGGAGGGATGCCGCTTGCTCTGTCGTCGGTGCGAACTAAAACACAAATGGTCATGATTATGTTCAGAACAAGAAATACCGAAAGAGCAACGGTAACAAAGCGAGAAAGTTTGCTTTTTAAGTCGAGATAGCTAAATCCTTTTTCGCAAAGGGGAAGGCCTATCTTTACCCACAGCATTCCGAGGGTACCCCACACCAAAGCATGGAATAAATCGGTTCTTCCATCGAAGTTAAACGGATTATTGAGGTAACTCCAAGCAACGATGCCGCCAAACGTTTCCATTGCCCAGCTGGCAAAATACTCTAATCCTCCTCCCACAATCGCTCCAATAGCAATAAGCACAAGGGGATTTTTCTTTTGCAGGGGTTCGAGGATAAGGGTTAGCAGCACTGCTGCAGTACCGTAAATGGGAGAAAAGGGCCCCCAAATAAAACCAGGACGACTTTCCCATTCATTAAAGACAAGATAATGCTGAAGGGTTTCGCCAATGAGCCCTACGACTGACATAAGAAGGAATACCCATAATAGCTTGGTAAAGCTCTCACCTACATGAGTGCGCTCGGATATTGCTGGTGAAGAAGAGCGCTCGAGTGCAGTTGCTTGCTCCATGTCCCTCCTCGTTTCTAAAACTTCTCAGTCCTGAAAAGACCCCTTATTAAGAAAGGTCTCTCTTGTAAAGAAAGACCTTTTAGCTCGCTTTGCGAACTTACGTATTCAATATTTTCTATTGTACCTATTGAGATTTTCTTGTCAGAGAAAGTCGAAATGAAATAAAAAATGAACACAATGTTTAATTAATAGGTGAGTTAGCCGACGATTCGATGTTTTCTCTCCAAACATGATGAAAGGTAAAGAGAAGGGGCGTTATTATTTCGCCATGAAACAAACTCCCCTTAAACAAATATCTGTACAGCTTAAACGCCTACTTTGTGACGCAAGGCTTTGCGCTTTGAACTATTTCCGCAAGGGCAAGCAGGCTCTTTTTGAAAAAACCCAAGGTCGAAGCAGTTTAGCGAGTGAGTTACCTTTCGCAAGCGATGTAAATGTAACGAGCAATTTGCAAACTACCTTTCAGCGGATCAAAGCTGCAGTTCAAAATGCTTTTTCGCAAGGAAAAGAACATCCCGTAGTGGTTGTGATTTGCGTTTGTGCCTTGGTGGTGTCTTGTCTGGCGGCAGGTGTCTCGTGTGCTTTTGTTGATAGGACTTCAGCGAATTCAGAGATGGAAAGTCAGAAGTCTGTTTTAGTAAACGACGATCCTCTTATTTCGCTTAAAGTAGGAGATTCTGCTATCGCCGAATGGCTTGGTGGTTTTAGCGTTGCTCAACAGGGAGTGCTGCACTTTTCCGAAGAAGGAGGAGTGGTGTTTGCGCAAATAGGTGATACGGCGGTGCAGGAGGCTGTGACGGACTTATTTATTACTATATCGGCTATACAAGGGATATCAAGTTCAGAAGAAGCTCTTGAAGCGTTTTCTCTCATAGAAGGAATGTCTGAAGAATCGGATGAGCTGCTGGGGGATGAGTTAGCCGAGGCAATCCGAGCGCTGGAATCTCAGGGCTATGAAGTAGGATGCTTCTTTATGAACTTGGATTCAGGTAAAGGTGTTTCCTATAACTTAGATACCCGTATCTACGGCGCAAGTTCATTTAAGGGCATCTATGCAGCATATCTCAGCGAACATTTAGCAGACGGCGAAGTGGGGCTTTCTTCTTCGGCAATCAGTCTCATGAATGCTTCGGTGCGTTACTCCGACAATACTGCCTTTTCAACGCTAAGAAACTCTTGCGATGGAGCAGGATTTGCAGGCTGGATTGAATCATGCGGGGTAAACTCCGACATTGTTAACGATACTCATTTCCCACGGTATTCAGCACGTGAATCAGCCTTACTTTGGTTTCATACGTATCAGTATTTACAGACAGGAACCGAAGCAGCAAATCATCTGCGGGAACTTTTTACTCAAACAAACGTTTCTTTCATTCGCGAGGGAGTGACAAACGTTTTGTCTTCGGAAAATGAGATGTCAAATGGCGCGGCTTCGGAGGAGCGCGATGAGTCAGAAGGGTCAGCCACCAATACCGACGCGGTAGTGCTTAATAAGGCGGGATGGATTGCCTCAACGCCTCGCTTTAGCGGTCTTTGTGATGCGGGATTAATAGAATACGACGGTCAAACGTATCTGATTTCAGTGATGACGAGTGCTCCCGATAGCACTTCTCATCGTGATCAGGTAATTGAAATAGCTGAAGAGTTGTTTAAGACACGCTAGGGTTTGAATATCGATGAGTGAAGTGTGCGGGGTAACACGTGGCGCTAGACTGCCATAACGTAGTGTGGGTGATAGGCAAGGTTTAAAAATAGGGCTCGATCAGGATTTGGGCATGTTAGAGCAAGAATAGTTGCGCTAGGTTTGTGAAGAGCGCCTCTCTACCGCTTATATAATTGACAAAGATTTATGCATTGATACCATGATGTAACAGTAAGTGATAACACGTTCGAGTGAGTTATGTTGCCGAGCAGGTTATACTGAAGTACGCGAGGGAAACAGTGAAGTGCTGTTCCAGAAAAGGAGATTTAGCTGTCGTGAACGATTCCGACGGCGGCGGTCGATGTTGTTCGATCCGAAAACGCTTTAGTAATCATACGAATGTAGTAAGTGGTCCAACGCGGTCTATGTCTTGGTGTGACATGACTGCGTTTTCTTATGCCCAAGTTATTTTGTCTGTTCAGTGTATGAGCGCTGGTATGAATCCATCCCTAAAGGGGGAGATGGCCGTGTAAGAGCTCGGATGAGGTTTTGGAAGTTTTTCGCGGCTTATTGAAAGGAACGATTAATACATGCCGATTTGGGTAAGTCTTTTATTAGTAGTTTTCTTCTTGTTGATGAACGCCTTTTTCGTTATGGCGGAGTTTTCTTTGGTGCGTGTTCGTAAGTCACAAGTTGAACTTCTTGTTGAAGAAGGGAAACCAGGGGCGAAACGCGCTGCGCATATTGCCGACAATGTAAACGCATATCTTTCTGCTTGCCAGTTAGGTATTACGCTTGCTTCTTTGGCGCTAGGTTGGTTAGGCGAACCAGCGATTTCTGCGCTTTTCCATCCTGTCTTTGTGGCCCTAGGTCTTCCTGATGCTGCCGTTACTGCTATTTCAGTTGCTATCGGCTATTTCATCATGACTGCCCTTCATGTTGTTGTGGGCGAACTGGTTCCTAAGTCTATGGCAATTTTGAATACAGAAAGCTACGCATTGCATACCGCAGCTCCTTTGCATGCGTTCTATATGATGACCTATCCTATCATGTGGTTGTTCAATACGCTTACCAACGGCATTATGCGTTTAACGGGTCATGATGTTTCAAAAGAGCATGATGCCTATACCGAAGAGGAAATCAAAATCCTGTTAGAGGAAAGCGCTGAATCAGGTTCTATTGAACAGGATCAATATCAGTATCTTGATAACATCTTCGACCTCGACGATAAAGATGCCGAATCTATCATGACGCCTCGCACCGAAGTGGTGGCAATTGACCTTGACGACGATCTTGCAACGAATCTTGAGATTATGGGCGCCAATAAGTTCACCCGTTACCCGATTTACAAGGAAGATAAAGACAACATCATTGGTTTTGTCCATATCAAAGATGCCTATCTGCTGCCAGAGGGCTCTTCGATGAAGGATTTGCGCATTCGTACTATCCAGGCAGTTCCTGAAAGTCTTTCCATTTCCAAATTGATGCAAATGCTTCAGGCGAAACATACGAAGATCGCGGTCGTAGTTGATGAGCATGGCGGTACTTCCGGTATCGTTACCATGAGTGACGTGGTAGAGCAAATTATTGGTCGAATGGAAGACGAATACCTTCATGACGATCAGGATGAAATCTTAAAGGTCCGCGAAAATCAGTATGTAGTTGATGGATCTCTTCCGGTAGATCAGTTCGTAGAGTTTTTGGGCTTCGAACCCGTTCCTGTGTACGACTATGAAACAGCGGGTGGCTTGATGCTTGATCTCTTGGATAAAATTCCTGAAGAGGGAGACCAGTACGAGCTTGTTCACGCCGATAAGAAGTTCACCCTTGTTATCAATATCATGGATGGCTACCGCATCGATAAGATCAGCGTTCTTATCGAGCATATCGAAGTCCCTGAAGAAAACGACGAAGGTAAGTAGTGGGAGTGCTGCTACGGTAGAAGAGCTGCTGTAAAAGAGCTACTGCAGAAGAGCTACTGCAAAAGAGCATTCTGTTCAAGTGCTAAGAGTTGCTGGAAATATTTGCTTGTTTGAGCAAGCTTCTTTGGATGACCATCTAGTTTTAGGCGGCCATTTTCTAAGAACAGGATACGGTCCATGCTGCTCACGCCCTGTAAATGATGGGTAATCATGACTATAGTTTTGTGCTGTAGAGTAGAAAAGATAGATTCAAGGACTTGTTGTTCAGTAAGAGGGTCGAGTCCCACCATAGGTTCGTCAAGTATGACTATAGGAGCGTCCTGCAAAAGAACGCGTGCAAGGGCGATGCGGTGACGCTCTCCGCCAGAAAAACGAAGTCCCGCTTCGTCAACAATAGTATTTAAGCCTTGAGGTAGGCGCTCGAGAAGAGACCCCAGTCCAACCTTATGAAGCGTTTCAATAAGCTCTTCGTCGTTTGCGTGAGGATTTCCTATCAGGAGGTTATCGCGCAAGGTGGCGTTAAACACGTAGGTACGTTGCTGAATCACCCCGAAAAAGTCAGAAGCCTTGTTGTTAAGAGCGCTGGTGTGGAGCTCTTTCCCTTTTGGATCAACTATTGTTACGGTGCCTTTAGCGGGGACTAAATCGCCACGAATAAGGGACGCAAGAGTTGATTTTCCTGCGCCGCTCTTGCCCAAGATTGCTATTTTTTCTTGAGCTGGTATAGAAAGCGAAAGATTGTCCAGTAGAAGTCGTCCCGTTTGAGAATACGAGAAACTGACGCTTTCAAACCTTATTTCGAAAGACTGGTCGGTAGGAGCTTTTTTTGAGTCGCAAGGCGTTGAAGATTTCTGCTTGCTTGCTGCAACCGAATTGGTTTTAGCGGGTGTGTGAGGTTTGGTAGAGTCGCCATGGTCTTCAACTACTTTAGGTTCGATAGAAGGCAGTTCATTGAGACGCTGAATGGAATCCTGGTGCGCCCGAGCTTCAGTGGCTGCTGCAGGTAAAGGCGCAAAAGCATCAATGAGGGGGAAATACCCCAGCACAAAGGCAAGAATCCAATTGGCAGAACCTCCTGTTTGGCCACTAAAAGAAAGAGCTGCCCATAAAAGCACTATTACCGCACCGAGAGCAAAAAGGATTTGCAGTATTACGTCTCGACGTTTATCAAACGCATGTCCTTCTTGTTCAAGAATACGCAGCTGGGCTTGTCTTTCTTGATGCCTCTTTTGGAAATCTTGATAGCGACCAGAGAGCACCCAGTCGGTAATGCCAAGGGTGTCGTCAGTTATTTCAGTGTAAAGGGATGCTTTGAGCGCTTTATGCTTTGCTTGTCGTGCTCCATTGACAGAGGCGGAAACGAGCGGGACTACAAAAAGTTCAAGCGCAAGCAGAACCAGCACAATAACACCCATCCACCAGGTAAAGAGTCCGAACCCGATAACTAAAAACAAGCCTACGATCCAAGCTATAACTACGGGGAAAATGGTGCGTAAGTAAAGGTTTTGAATATGCCCGATGTCTTCCGCTAGAAGACCGAGGGCGTCTCCTAGGCGATAAAGTGAATGAAAGAAAATGCCACGAGCATCAAAGGCAAGATAGAGTTTGACGCGAAGACTAGACGTCATGCGCAAGACCCAATCGTGACTCGTGAGACGCTCGGCATACTGAAGAACAGGTTTGCCAATGCCGAATATGCGTACACAAAGAAGGGGCGTTCCCAAAAGTAAAATCGAATACGGCATTTCAGCAGATCCACCAATCAGCCAACCGGCGGTAAACATCAATGCAGAAGCAAATCCTATGGTAATTACACCAAGGAATAGAGCAAGAAAGAGAGTCTTTTTGTAGCGTCCAAAATAAGGTTTTACCCAGGTATCGTCTTTCCAAGAAAAGGTTCTCTTGGGCATTTTCGTAGCGGTATCTTTTGCGCTTTTAGTCGACATGGGATTCACTTTCTTTCGCTGCGAAATCCATAGCAGAACGGGATGTTCTGAGGTCTTCGAAAGGAGAGTGCGCTACTTTGATCGCTTCCTGCTGAATAAGAGTTTCTGGTGAGCCCTGAGCAAGGAGATGCCCCTCTTGCAAAACAAGTACCGTATCCATTGCAGAAAGCCAATGAAGACGATGGGTTGCAAGGAAGACGAGCTTATTTTGCATAAGTTCAAGCATGTGGTCTTTTAGTTCTAGCTCCGTCTCAATATCTAAGTGTGCGGTTGGCTCGTCAAAAATAAGTACTTTGCAATCCTTGTTCAGAAATGCACGAGCAAATGCGATGCGCTGAGCTTGTCCTCCGCTAAGAGAGTGGGCTCCTTCGCCGATGACGGTATCGATTCCTTCAGGAAGATCTTTAATGAGATTGTTAAGACCCATAAGCGAACAGATCTTTTCCACCTCTTTACGGGGAGTTTCAGGCTTATAGAAGGCAACATTGTCGAGGAGAGATGTATGAAAAATATGGGGGTTTTGCGGTATATAGGCTGTCTCTTATACACATCTCCGAGCCCACGAGACCCTAAGACATCT